>Ga0335082_10000016_pt1 | contig 175799 bp, 150 predicted proteins | sample Lox_Sample_41_FD_206718 | JGI IMG/M metagenome (GOLD analysis project Ga0335082, IMG submission 206718) | Soil microbial communities from Loxahatchee National Wildlife Refuge, Florida, United States - Lox_Sample_4.1 | ecosystem: Environmental > Terrestrial > Soil > Wetlands | place: USA... | reverse complement strand
AGCCGATGTCCTGTAGCTTGTCATCATGCGATCGCTCGTCAGTTCGTTTTGCATCGCCGCAGCAGGCATAGTCGCTCTCCTCCTGGTCCATGCGTATAGTCAGTCGGCTGAGCATTCGCAGCCAGTCTTCCGATCCTTTCAGCGTGTCCAGTTGCTGGAGGACAAGGGCGAAACGTCGGCCAGCGTCAGCGTCGGCGATCTCAATGGCGACGGCCTTCTCGATATCGTGCTCGCCAAGGGTCGGCACTGGCCGCTGCACAGCCGGGTTTTGCTCAACGACGGCAAAGGAAGCTTTTCGGCCAGCAATCTGGGGACAGCCCCTGCGCGGACCTATTCCGCGGCTTTAGCCGATGTGGATGGCGATGGCCACCTCGATGTTGTGGTGAGCAACGATGAACCGGACCGCAAATTGGTGTATCGCAACGATGGCAAAGGCCACTTCACCGAGATCGGAACGTTCGGCGAGCCCTCCTGGCCGACGCGATACGTGACGCTCGCCGATCTCAACGGCGACGGTTATCCCGACATCGTAGCCGCGAACCGCGGCGATTATCCGGATATCGGAGCAACGGGTCCGCATCACCCGATGCCGAGCTTCATCTGTTTGAATGACCGCAAGGGTCATTTTCCCGCCTGCCAGCCGCTGCCAACCGAATCCGCCACATCGATTGTCGCCGCAGATCTTGACGGTGACGGCGCAATCGACTTGTTCGTGCCGCATCGAGACGGCGGTCAAAGCATCATCTTATGGAACGATGGCAAGGGCCATTTCCCCACCTCGACTAAGGTAGGACCGAGTCAGGCCTGGATACGCATCGGTGCCGCCGCCGATTTTGATGGTGACGGTCGCCTGGACCTCGCAATCATCGATGAGCAGAGAAAGGGCGCTTACGTGATCTTCAATCGTGGTGGGCGCAACTTCTCAGATCCCGTACAACTGCCCGGTCCGCAGCGGCCGCCCTACGCACTGGCGGTGGCGGATCTTAATCGCGACGGCCGGCCCGACATCATCATTGGCTGGGTGAACCAGCCTGGATCGGTTTACTGCAACACGGGGCAGGGACACAGCTTCCATGAAGTTTTTTGGAACGATGGCAAAGGGGTCGTCTACGGCATGGCGTTCGCCGACTTCAATGGTGACGGTTGGCCCGACATTGCGGCGGCCCGCTCCGATGCTCCGAATGGAATCTGGTTTAGCACACCACCACTCTCGGGACGGTAATGACTCTCTGTGATTGGTGCCGCACGGTGAGCTCCCCAGGAAGGTGTGCCCGTTACAACACTGGCAGGATTGAAACGACATTCCGGCGCAGCTCGGTCATGTGTTCATGGATGGCGGAGCGCAGCTGTTCTCCAATCGCTTCTGCTTCTATGGAATCCTTCGCGTTTAATAGCTTCAAGCAGAGGTCTCTGATGGCCTGCTCCATTACCTATACGCATCCATATGTTTCTTAGAGTCTAGCGAAGGGCTGTGCGATCTTTGTAGGCTATCCGACAAAGCATGTACATTCAGAAAAGTACCTAGGGCAAACGCCCGCATCGACGTTCATCTCCCCAGAGACCTGCGAGAAAACCACGATTCGCGATCAAATTAGCATGACACTCCTTCATCTGAGAGTTCGAGCGTACGCATGCTGGGACAGTCCCCTTTCCCAGGCAGTGCAGGAACTTGCCCCGGAGCTATACCGCTTCCATTCTTTTGATGGTTCTTACCGGAATCACTGTATTTCGCAACCGTCGCTTTAAGGGTAAACATGCATTCCATCAGGCCCACTACCACCATTCTGGCCATCAAAGGCGCGCGCCGATGACGAACGACAAGATGAACATCTTGCTGGTGGATGACCAGCCCTCGAAATTGCTCACCTATGAAGCGGTGCTCAGCGACTTAGGCGAGAATCTCATCACGGCGACGTCGGGAATGGAAGCGCTCGACAAACTCCTGAAGCACGACATCGCGCTCGTGCTTATGGACGTCAGCATGCCAGGAATGGATGGATTCGAAACGGCGGAGATGATTCACCAACATCCTCGCTTCGAGAACACCCCGATTGTGTTCGTTTCCGGAATTCACGTGACGGATCTGGATCGCTTGAACGGATACAAACACGGCGCCGTCGATTACATTCCCGTCCCGGTCACGCCCGCAGTTTTGCGCGCGAAAGTAAAAGTGCTTGCCGATCTGCACCGAAAAACGCGGCAGCTCGAGGCGTTGAATGAACAGATCACCCGCGTCCAGGAAGAAGAGCGGCGTCGTGTGGCGAGGGATTTACACGACAGTGTAGGGCAATTACTGGTTGCGATCAGCATGAATCATGCAGTGCTCGCACTAGAGTCTCAAAAACTCAGCCCGGATGCAGCGAACCGTCTTGCTGAGAATGCAACGATCGTTGAGGAAGTCAGCAAACAGATTCGAACCATCTCATACTTATTGCATCCTCCTCTGTTGGAAGAGGCTGGCATTGCTTCAGCGCTCCGGTGTTACCTGGAAGGTTTTGCGAAGCGCAGCGGGATCTCCGTAAAACTCGATATTGACGCCAACTTAGGCCGGCAGGCATCGGACATCGAAATTGCCACATTCCGGCTGGTGCAAGAAGGTTTAACGAATGTCCATCGTCACTCCGGCAGTCGCCAGGCCGAAATTCACGTGGTACGCCGTGAGGCTACCTTGACCGTCGAGGTCATAGATTTCGGAAAAGGCATGAACGTCACAGATTTGACGAATCAGGTCGGTGTGGGACTACTAGGCATGCAAGAACGATTGCGAAGTTTGGGTGGTACCCTGCGCCTTCAGTCAAATGAACAAGGAACGAAGGTGACCGGGATCATTCCTCTGAAAACCTTGAATTCACCGGGCGAACGCCCCATTGAAGCCGTTGATCGCACCCCTTAGTGTTAGCGCAATGAATCCTGACACAGCCAACGAGCCCGGCCGTGAGAAGGATATACCAACCGCCGAAAACTTGGGAGGTTGCATTCCCTAACGATCAACCCCTCGAAGTTTCTGAAAACATTCGCTTGTCCGCGGTTTCCTTTTAACTACGCAAACTCCGGAACCAATCGCCAAGGTCTTCAGTGAGCAGTTGCGGTTCTTCCATAGCTGCGAAGTGGCCACCTCGTGGCATCTCCGTCCAGCGCTGGACAGAATGAGTCTGGATATCCGTGCGTGAGTATGATCGGCATCGGATTCGGACCTTTGCCGCGCTCGTAAACGAAATGAATGCCGATGTCGTCAATCTTCGTCACAAAGTGTGCAAACTGGTTGAGCCTGGCTTCCTGCCGCCGCCAGTCGTAAGACGTCTCCCAATAGTTCACAAGTTCGCGCAGGTATTCGGGCGACGTTCCGGCCTTCCAATGGATTCCATCTGGATAGATTGACCAGCGCGTGTGTGTCAACCGACGATGCAAATCAGAAAGAATCCCATCTGAGATTTCAATCTTGAACGAACTTGCAGCATCGGACTTCTTCAATACAGAACTGTTCGGAACAGAAGACATGGTCCGTGATCCTTGGCTTTCGATGCCCGGCACGCGGCCTTGGTTTGGCGCAAGCAAGTGGGAAAACTGGGGAAAGAAAAAGTGGGGCTCCCGATCTGTCTGGCGGAGATCGAAAAGATGTCTAGTTTCGCAATGAAGTGGAGACTGCTTCTTCACTCGGTGCGCAGAATTTCGGTGGGATCTGTGCGCAGCGCGCGAAGCACGGCTGGCAGTGTGGCAAGCAGAGCAGTAAGCAGAATGGCACATGTCGGCGCGGCGACCATATCCGCGTCGGTTGCTGTGACTTGGTAGAAGAGCGCTTTGACATAGCGCGCCGCGCCGAATCCGAGCGCGAGGCCCACGCAACATCCGAGTGCGATCGTCACGAAAATATTGAGAGTCACAACACGCACGATGCCAGCACGAGTCGATCCTATCGCCATGCGGATGCCGATTTCTCGGCGGCGCTGAAGGACCGAGTAGTTAAGGACAGCGTAGAGTCCGATCCCGGCCAGAAGCAGCGCGACGGCGGCAAAGAACGCTGCAAGCATGGCGATCAGGCGCTCCCGAACGGTCTGATCGCGGACCAGATCAAGTTGCGTGGTGATGTTCGAGACGCGAATGCCGTTGTGGCGTTGCGCGATGAACTGGCGGAGGGAGTCCGCAAGGGCAACTGGGTTCCGAGCGTCGGTATGAATCGCGAACGCGGCGAAGTCCACCGCCTTCGGCGCGGATTTATCGTCGATCTCGTTGAGCGGGATATAGAAGACGGCGCGGTCGGGTTCGCGCAGGTCGTCGTAAGGAACATCAGGAGTGACGCCGACAATCTTGTTGATGTGATTGGCACCGCGTTCAAAGGTGCGGCCAAGGGGATCCCGGCCGGGGAAGAAGGTCTTCGCGAAGGTTTCGTTCACAATCGCGGCGCCCGGCGATGTGTCAGCAGGAAGAAAGTCTCGACCGGAAACGATCGGGATCTTCATCGTCGAGAGCCAGCCCGGCGAAACGGGCAGGAACCAGGCAGGAGTTGGACTGGGAGGGGCGCCATTTACCGAGATGTCGCTGTTGATGCGAACGCGCCCGAGAAGCAGCCATCGCGAGATAGCCACCGACTCCACGCCCGGAACAGCACGCAGGGCCTCTGCAGTCTGATTCCAAACCACGGGCAGCTGGCCTTTGCCGGCAACGGCTTCCAGTAACAGCAGACGGTCCGTTGAGAAACCGAGGGGGCGGTTCTGCAGGCGCTCGAATGAAGTCACAAAGAGCGAAGACAGAAAGAGCACAAGAACACAGAATGCAACCTGAAGAGCAATGGCTCCGCGCATGAGCCGGCGCGGCGAGTGCGGATCTTCACCACCTTTGAGCGCAGCAACGGGTCGCACGGCAGACGCCCTAAGAGCAGGAAGAAAACCAAGCAGTAGAACGACCACGACAATGAGCCCGAAGCCGAACAGGAGCACACGCCAGTCGGCAGGAAGAGCGAGGCGCGCCGGGTTGTCAGGTGAATTGATAAGGCCAAGCACGAAGGGCGCCGACCAGGCGGCGAAAAACGCGCCAAGAGCGGCGGCCAGAAGCGCGAGCACCGCGCTCTGTGACAGGATGAGTTGGACGAGGCGACGCCGGCCGGCGCCAATCGAGATTCGAAGAGCCATTTCATGGGCGCGGGCAGCCGCCTGAGCGGTCATCATGTTCGCAACATTGACGCAGGCGATGAGTAGGACCATCGCGGCCAAAAGGCCGAGGACGCCGAGTAGTCGGCGGTAGTCCTTCTGGAGGTCGGAAATGCCGGCGCCTGCGGGATAGAAGACAAGCTTCTGATTCAGGAAGCGGTCAATGGCCGCCTTCGTTGCGCCGCGGAAGCACGCGGAGCAGTTGGCCTCATAGGCGCGTGCGACCGCTGAAAGATGCTGGCGCAGCGGTTCGAGGACTGTGCCCGGGCTGACGCCAGGTTTCAACATCAGGAAAGTGCGGTGCCACATGATGTCGTCCTGGGTGGCGAGGCTGCTCATGCTGAGGGGCAGAAAGATGTCGGTGACCGTCCCTTTTTCGGTTCCAGTGAAATCGCGAGGGCCGACGCCGATGACTTCAAACGCTTGGTCGCCGATGTGAAGCGATCGGCCGAGCACGTGCGGGTCGCGGCCGAAGTGGTGATTCCAATAATCCCAGGAAAGGACCGCATACGGAGAAGCGCCGGGGGCGCGGTCCTCGTCGGGAACAAACAGTCGACCGAGCGCAGGCTCAAGCCCCAGGTCCGGAAAAAAGAGCGGGAACATGTTTCCGGAGACATAAACAACGTTGGCCTTCTCGATGTCGTCGTCTGTGGACCAGGTGATGTCGGTGCGGTCGGCGTCGCTGATCGCGATAAGGTCGGCCTGATCCTTTGCGGCATCGCGCATGAGCTTGAAGTCGGCCGTGGCCCAGTGATCGTCCTCAATCGGCTTACCCTCGAAGCCAATCAGCTGTCGGGAGAGGACATAGAGCCTGCTGGCTCCGGAGATGGGAAGTGGACGCCAGAGCAATGCATCGATCAAACGGAATGCCGCAACGCAGGAGCCGATCCCAAGTGCGAGCGAAAGCACAGCGGCTGCCGATGTGACCCTATTGCGGCAGAGCTGCCGCCAGCCGAAACTTATGTCGGAGAGCAGCGACTCAAGCCACCCGACAACGCGAATGCTATGGCTCGCCTCACGCGCATGCAGCGTGCACCCGAATGCACGGCGCGCTTCCTTGGGGTCCCGTCCGGCGGCGATGGCTTCTTCAATGTGGGACTGCAACTCTTCATCGATCTCGCGATTCAAGCGCTCGCCCTGCACCGCATTCCAGATACGCGACCACAAAGACATGTCATGCCTCCCGCAGAACGCGATTGATTGCCAGGGCGACTGACTGCCATCGCGACTCTTCCACGCCCAGTTGCTTTTTACCTGCAGTGGTCAGTTCGTAAACACGAGCACGGCGGCCCGAGTCTTTCTTGATCCACTCGGCGCGAATCCAGCCAGCTTCCTCCATTCGATAGAGCGCGGGATAGAGAGAGCCTTCCTCTGCGCGCAACACCTCGCCGGATGCATTCGCGATGGCAGCCATGATGGCGTATCCGTGAAGCCTCGGCCGGCGAGACAATATCTTCAGAACCAGCAAATCGAGCGAGCCTTGCAAAGCGTCGGTCTTAGCCATACCTAGATGTCTTTATATAGATATCTTAGTATCATGTCAACGAGCCCGGTGGCCATCGCAGCAATGTCATCCCTGAGCGAGGATTGACCTTTGCGCGGTAAGAGCAAAGATCAACCGCAGTGGAAGGATCCCTACCCTGAATGACATGTCAGAGTCCACCAGCATGGGCGCGGCCTCCCTCCTTCCCGCTCTTCAATTTCTTGCGGCTGGACCAAAAAGCCCTAAATTTTCTACAAAAGAAATCCAAATTAGCGCTTCGAAGCACAAATCCACGCTGCCATTTGGCTTTCAAGTTCTCCTCTCATCCCATTGATCTGAAAGCACATCTTCCCCGGAATAAGCAATTCACATGACAGTCACATGGCGGCCATTGCGCTGTTGCGGCGGTCGCAGCAGATTGCCATCACCGGCGCGGCAGGGTCGCACGTGCTGAGGCCGGCTCCCCCAAAGAAATTCACAATTCAAACTCCAGAGGAGGAACCACTGTGTCGAACGTAAGTCGTATCAACTTCACGACCGGGCAGTGCCGGTCAAACCGTTCCAATGAAGTTCTCAGACGAACAACTCTCTTGCTGTTCTTCGTCGCCATCGCGGCGCAAAGCTTTGCGGCGTCAAAGAATCTGATCGCTGGCGCTGGGCCATTAAAGTCAGCGACCAAATGGGAAGGTCGAACAGCCTTTAGTGTCATCCCCGGCGCAGCGCTTTTCCCGGTCACAAGCACAACGACTGCTCTCTACCTCGGGTTCACGGGAGGTTCACGTGCAGACATCGGCAATATGGTGCTTTATCAGACAAACTCAAGAGATGGCGTCATTACTGCCGTGATGCCAGTCACCCTGAAAGCGGTTTCGAATCCGAGTATCGACCTGACCGATACGACAGTATGCCCAGACCAGCCAGTCTCCACGACGGCGCCATGCATCGTCGAGCTCGATCCGCTTTCGCTGCAGCTGGCGGCTTCCTCCGACTACTATCTTGCGATCTTTTTCCCGTCCCCCGACAGCAACAACGCGAGCCTCAGCCTTGGCGCACCACAATTTTTCGGCACTGGGCTGACCGGGTTTATGAGCTTCGTCGATGACACGAAGCACCTGGCCGGGGACACGCTAAACACACTTATCAACGCAGGAACACCGTTCGGGTTGATCGCGGTCATGAGCAACTAAACATTGGAGGCGAAAACGGCTGCCGGTTGCAGTCCGCTGCAAAATCCACCGGCGGCCGAAAGGAGAAAGATCGATGAGAAGGATTTTCAAATTCGGCTGGATAGTACTGTTCAGTGCCGTGATATCCGTGCTGAGCCTAGCGCAATCGGCGCAGAACCTGGTTGCCGGAGTCGGCCCAATCACCAACAGCATCGCGATCTGGCGTGATACGTCGGCAATCAACCTGATTTCTGGGAACGCGCTATTTCCCGCCCCGGGAAACCAGACTGTCTTTTACATCGGAGTAACGCAAGGAAGCAGCGTCGATGTCGGCAACATGGTCGTATACGTGACAAAACGCAATAACACCAAGATCTTGGACGTTATACCCGTTACCTATAGAGGCCGGACATCGGGCAGCATCCTCCTGAATGTATCGAGTTGCCGGGTCGTGCCGCCCAGCACTCAATCTCCTTGCATTATTCGGCTCGATCCTCTCAAGCGAGCGCCGTCGCCGATCTACGACTACTACTTTGTGATGTATTTTTCGAACACAGTGAACAACGTGGCTGTCGATTCGGCATCGTCATTGAACTCGCGCACGATCATCATCGGAGGGATTAATAGCGGCGACCAAACGCGGCTTGTCCCAGGAAACGTCATTCCGGCCAGCTTCCTGAACAAAGGGACCGCCAACTTTCTGGTAGGAGTGATGAACAACTGACCGGCCTCGAACCGGCGGCCTTCTGTACTTCTTGCGCCTTCCCGCACCTTTAGCGGCAAGAGATGGATCGGCAACGATTTGATCTCTTTGTCCGCGCGGATTCAGTTCGCTCTCTGCGAGCGAGGTGTCTCTTAACCAATTCCACCTAACACATCCTTAAGGAGGATTACTATGTCGAAAGTAGTGTTGTCTCTCGTTGTTACTTTGCTGGTTTTGACAGCTCTGAGCAGTCTGGCGTCCGCGCAAACCAAGTGTGAAACCACCCTTTCCGGCGGAGCCGGTAACTTCGCTTACAACTATTGCGTGTCTCACGACAGCACCATCGTTCACATGGAGACGCCGTTGACGTTCCAACACCTGAGCACGACAGCCCCGAGTGAAGGCTATGGCTTCTGCGATCTCGACACCAACACGGCGTACTACGACTATGCGGACGGCGGGGCCAGCTCAAATTGGGGTAATTCCGTGGTGCTCGCTCAGCAACCGAATTTGCTCGTGATCTCCCGTCCCACCTCCGATGGACTCTGGGATCTGACAGAGACGTTTACCATCAGCACAGCCGACAGTTCCATCGCGATCAAGATGGAACTCACCAATGAGGACCAGAGTAAGAAGTCGAAGAGGGTGAACCTGGTGCGCTTCGCCAATGTGAACGTCAATGGCAGCGCGAGCAATCTCTTCCAGGTGACGCCTTTCTCGCGCTACAGGAGTGGGGTCTCCTGGCATTCAGCTTCGCGATGCCGGCAAAGCCGCCAACACACCTATCGGGCTGACTAAGCCAAGTGGCCCGGACCCGTGCAACCCAACCGCCAACAGCAAAGCTCCATTCTTCACAAGCGATGGTGCAGAGGAACTCCTGTACGTGCGCACGATTCCCAAGAACGAGAGCAGAACAGCCACCGTTCTTTATCGACCGTTCTAGCCATGGTTCGCACAAGTCTCCCCACCCGATGGGTTTACATGCCCAAGGGTGGGGATAATTTTTGCTGCGTCCGCAGCATGTCCGTGTGTTCTCTTTCTATTCGGAATATCCAGTTCCACGGAGAATTTCATGGAAACGTGGGTCGGATCGGACTGGATCGAAGTCAGGGTTGATCTTTAACGCGCCCAAACCGGCATCGTGATTTCGGTAGCACTCCATCAGGAGCGTCAGCGCCTGTTCCCGGTCGCCGGCTTGCGCGAAAGCAGCGGCAGCTGCCGAGAGATGCCCGTTCTTACGGCGGGTTTCGGCGAGGACAAGGAGAACACCGCGATATCCCGATGATCGATACGCTTGTTCAATTGCAGGCCGATCTTCGGCCTTAGCCGCAGCCAGGTGCGCGGCCAGCGCCTCCTTGAACATGCCCTTGTGGCGGTAGGCGTGCGCCAGCCAGCCAAGTGCCACCGAATAGTTAGGCTCAAGCTTGAGTGTCTCCTGGGCGTGCGCAATTGCCTTATCGTATTGACGCGAAAGCGTGAAGGCCCGCACCAGATTCGCGTTGATAATCGGCGAGAAAGGATCCAAGGTTCGCGCCCGTTCCTGCTCCGCCACTCCGGTCTGAAAATCACCTTCGAAGAGCCAATGAGTGCCGTGAAGTTGCCAGGCTAGAGGATCGTTCGGATTCAATTCCACAGCTCGCCGTAGCTCCTCTCCGCCTCGTTTGTGGTCCCACTCTTGATCGTATGCCTCGCCGAGAGCCAGATGTGCGCTCGCGAGCATAGGGTCCAACTCCAGTGCCTTCTGAGCTGCCTCTTTGCCCTTCCGAAGTCCATCTTCCGACGAAGCGGCGTTCCAGGCCCACGCAACGATGTAGGATTCGGCAAGTCCGGCATAGGCCGGGGCGAAGCTGGAGTCTGCCTGGAGAGCTCGAGTGTAGTGCTCAATCGCTTTCTGCCATCCTTCTGGCGTGTACTGAAAGAAATAGAAGCGCCCCTTCAAGTATTCGCCATATGCCTCCGGGTTGACCGTACGAACCGATTCCACGGACTTCACGACGCTGCCTACCTGGTGAGCGATGTCAGTGGCCACTTCCTGCTGCAACTGGAGAACTTCGGTGGCATCTCGCTCGTAGCTTTGTGCCCACAGGTGGTTGTCGGTCGCGACTTGGATCAACTGGGCGGTAATTCTCACTGCATTTCCTGCGCGCAGTACGGTTCCTTCCACCAGCGCATCCACATTCAGTTCTCGCCCAATCTGTTGGGTCGTTTTGTGGGCTCCTTTGTAGCGCAAGATCGTAGTTCTGGAAATTACTCGTGTCGTTCCCGCCCGCGCGATTTCAGTGATCAGAGCGTCTGTCATTCCGTCGGCAAAATAAGCTTCATCAGCATTCCCCGAAAGATTTTCGAGTGGGAGGACTGCGAGCGAATCAATCTGTAAGTGGACAGGCTGGCGGTTTGCAGACGCGAGCCAGGTTGTGCGGGCGATCCATCCAGCGATGATCAGCAAGAGCAAAATCGTGCTGGACAAGGCTATGTAAGACCACTTGGGACTTGGCAGGGAAGCACGACGCGTTGGAATCAGAATGAGATTGTCGGTTTTCTCTTGCCCCGGAATGTCCCGTGAAACTTTGCCGATGAACCTGTAACCCTTGCGCGGCACGGTCTCAATCAACAGTGGTCGGTCCGCCGAGTCCTGCAACGCGTCGCGAAGCTTATTCACGGCCTTGTTCAAGCCGCGCTCGAAGTCCACAAACGTGCCGGCTGGCCATAGCCGGCGAGTTAATTCCTCGCGAGTGACAACTTCGCCGGGCCGTTCGAGCAGGGCCAATAAGACCTGCAGAGGACCTTCTTGCAATTGCACCCTGTCGCCATCGCGGACGAGCTCTCCGGTGCGCGGGTCTACTTCGAAATCACCGAAATGGATCCTCGGAACGCTGCAGTTTGGAGTTGCCATGAACACGCCCAAGAAATTGCTCGTAGTCTAGCACTGGAGAAAGTTGAGGAGAGAGGACCTTTCACGCAGTTCTATGCGTAGACTCCAGGGCTTGCGGTTGTTCTGATAGTCGGCTTGCTGAAGGGATAAGGCTGAGCGTGTGCACCGAGAAAACGAGTTTCATTTTGGGAAATGGATGGATTTTGTGGGGTATCCCCCCTCCCCCGGATCTCTGGAATCATGAACTTAGCAGGAAATTGAGAAGTAATCTATGGCGCTCAATAACTTGCGGGTAAAATATTCATTCGCAAGGAGTTAGCTCCTGTGGGTAAATTCTCTCGTATACCGCTTTCGCCTTGGCTAGTGTGGCCCCGCTGGATCGCGGGTCGCAAGGACTCGGATCACACTGGCGTGTGATTGCGCACCAGGTTTTCGGAAAATTAGGTGATACGTCCCGTCTGTCCCGAGTTTTTCCACTCCCCGGTTTACAATCTTTCTCGCGAGAAACCTGTCTCTAGTTTCTTTGTCTCACGTCAGGGGCGCACTCCATCCGTCTGTCCCCGATTTGTCGCCCTCAGCCAATGATCCTCGCGCACACCGCCACAGTAATCATTCCAGCCACTACAGCCACTACAGCCAGGTATGAATAGATGTGCAGCTTTCCATTGGGATAGAGCCGCCGGTACTCGCGGAAGATCATCCGTGACTTCTGCGGTGTGAAGCCAATGTAAGACACGAGATCGCCTTCCTGCCTTTTGCGATTGATCTCGCCGATCATGATCATCGTCAGCATATTCCCCAAGAACACGCCGGTTCCTGCTATACAGAACGCAGCGATACCGATAATGACCCGTCCACTCATTGGCAGACCCTCCGCGCCAAGTAATTTGACCAGTCCGCGGTCGTAAAAGCCCAGAAACTTCCTAACTGAAGGGGTTTCGAGTAGTTCGTGGCATTTAGTCCGAACGAGAACTTGCCCAGCAGGCTTGCCGAAACGTTTACGCCTACTATTGTCACGGTGCCGGGGCCGCTACTCGGAACCAGCCCTCCAGGGCCGCTAGTCACTCCACCGCTAGAGCGGTCACCAAAGACTCCCGCGTTCGTCCCAGCGCTGAAACCACTAAATCCACCGCTATAGTTTGAATTGTCACCGTTCAGACCCCAAGCATAACCGGTATATGCTGTCGCGGACTGCGGGTGGCCCGCCTTTTCAGGGTTCCTTTTTCCCTTTCCCATTTCGGAACTGTGGGTGCCCCGCTCTTGCGTTTTTTGCAAGGGCCGGAACGATGCTGCCGATACCATGAGATTGTCAGCCTGCCGGCCTGCATTGTACTTACGGTGCGCAGCACCTGCACTTTATCACTAACTCGTGCTATCACCGTTTGCCATTCTTCGATGCGCCAGGCGCACGCGACCGCTTCCTTGCGATCCTCGAACAGACGCGGCAGAAATACCGGTTCGTAGTCGTCGGATATGTCGTGACGCCCGGGCATATTCATCTTCTGATCACAGAGCCGGAGATCGTCACTCCTTCCACGCTTATGCAAGTTCTCAAGCGGTGCTCGGCGCACGCCCTTTTGCCTAAGCGGAAACGTAGAGATCCACGCCAGCGGCGACTCTTTGGCGATGTACCCAAGCGAGCATTCTGGCAGGCCCGCTTCTAGATCCTTCGGCTTCGCTCAGGATTTCGGCAGCGGGCTCTGACGCCCGCTAATCGCCTCAACTTCAATGTCTGCAGCACCAAGAAGCGGGTGGAGAAGCTGCGTTACATGCATAACAATCCGGTGAAACGCGGACTGGTGGAGTCCCCCGAGTTGTGGGCGTGGAGCAGTTGTCGACACTATCTTCTGGACGAAGCCGGTCCCGTACAAGTCGATGTAGGTTGGGGAGAGATTTCGTTTCGGAACGGTGCGGCTTAAGATCAAAAGCTCCGGGCGTCGGCAGATTCGTACCCGCCCTTGCCAAAACCGCAAGAGCGGGGCACCCGCATCATTGGTGGGTCTAAGAAACTTCGAAAGCTGGGGCACCCGATTTCGTTCAATCTTGCTCCGGGAGCGACCCCTTCGGAATCTACCGCCACTGGCCCACCAAAATCAAGGGAAGGGAATCGACACTTGAACCTGATTCGAGTAGGAGCTCTCGACCCCTTCGGAATCTACTGCGGTAGTCGTGTAGTAGTAGGTTTGACCGGAGGTAACAACGTTGTCGCTGTAGCTCAGAGAAGAATCCAGACTGGAATTGATTCTTGAGAACGGCCCCGTGACTGCGGTGGCACGGTATACGTTGTATCCCGTGACGGAGTCAGATGTGCTCGGGTTCCAGGACAAGTCTACGATGTGCTGGATCGTTCCGCCGGAGCCGCTCGCAGTCTCCACTGACGTTGAATTGCTTGTGAAGAACGAGATGTTGGCCGAGGCGGCGCCGACAGCCGTGGGAGCGAACGTTACGCTGAAAGGAACGCTCTGCCCACTCTGGATGGTGATCGGCAGAGAGAGTCCGGCCAAGGTAAAGAGTGAGTTGTTCGAGCTAGCAGAGGACACGACTACATTCCCACCGCTGGCGGTGAGGCTCCCACTTTGAGATTGCGTATTCCCAATCGTCACCGTGCCGAAATTTATAGAGCCTGGCGTGACACCAAGCGTGCCATTCGGGCTACTTCCGGTGCCAGTAAGTGAAACCGAGACGGAGGGGTTTGAAGCGTTGGATGTGAGTGAAAGAGTGGCGTTGACTGCTCCCACAATTGTGGGGGAAAAAGTCACGGAAAGGTTCACGCTAGCACCAGCAGCTAGCGTGTAGGGAAAACTCAGTCCACTAATCGTGGAACCGCTGCCATTCACAGTTGCCGAGGAGATGGTCAGGCTCGATGCGCCGGTATTCGAGAGAGTCAGCGGTTGCGTTTGGCTACTGCCGACCATCACGGTGCCCAAGTTCATACTGGAAGGAACACTCAAATAACCGGGCGCAACGCCGGTTCCAGAGAAGTTCGTGCTCACATTGCTGTTATGAGGCGCCTTTCCATTGCCCCAGACACATGAGACAGTGCCTGTGCCGCTGAGGCTTCCTGAAGTCTGCGGCGTAAAAGAGATGGAGAGTTGCACTGTTTGTTGTGGAGCTAGAGTTATGGGCAGCGTGGGACCTGCGAAACCAAAGCTACTCCCAGTGATATTGACCTGAGAAAGCGTCATGTTTGTTTTTTGGGTGTTGGTGACCGCGATGGGCTTGGTCGACGTGCTGCCAACCTGCACGCTTCCAAAATTGAGATTGTGGGAATTCTGAGTAGTTGCTAGAGCAAAGGCTGAGCTAAGGCAAACAAGCAAAAAAGTGCCATGTGCCCGTCTCAGGGGGGAGCCAAGACAGTCCATTTAATGCGCTCTCTTTTTGCACGTGTTCACTGAACACGGCGGGGGAATGTGGAGCTGTGGTTTGCGCTCGAATCATTTTCGAATCGCTGCCACAGTTTTCATTCTTCTACTCAACGGAGATTTTCTGCTACGTCACGAAAGAACATCCGACGGAATCAGAAGGGCATTGAACGCGCATCGTCCTGATTCGCGGCGCGCGAGGAGATTGGTCCACAAGGAGTTGGTGCAAGTTGCCGATGAGATCGACAGTTGTTTCAAAATGGGAAAGAAGTGAAAATTCTTCACATTCCTCAATCGCCGCCCGCACGGGTTTCTACTGTTCTTCTGTTAAGCGACTTTCAAAGACTACGGGCACGTAGCCGGTGGGAGCGGCCTCGGGAGAATAGGGATCGGCGAATAATCCAGCCTCGACGAGTTTCTGATTCGCGATGCCAAACAGGTAGTGCCAGAGTTGGTCGAATGTCTGTTGATAGGGAACACGGTTCCGGACAGGAGTGATTTCTTTCACGGCCTCCTGGAACGGAACGTAATTTTCCTGGAGCCAGGCGAGGATTACTTCGCTTCCGAGTTTTCGCAGACCAGAGACAATTTGACGATCCCTGATAGTGAGAACCGGAATACGCGGGTAGAACTTGTCATTCAGCTTGGCTATCCAGTGGGCCGCGATTAATTCGTCTAAGATGCAGTTGCTGATTGCCGCGGTCTGGTTGGAGGCCTTCGTTAGTGCGGGCGCGCTTTGAGGTCCCTCGTGAAGAGCGAACATGAATGCACCGATGATGCCTCCGAGTTCTTCAGAGGTCATACGCCGGATTTCGGGGAGGCCACTCGTATGCAATTCGTACATCACCGACTGCCGGGGGCTGAAATGATCACCGAAGCTTGCGAAGCTGTACTTGCCGTACTGACTACTGCCGCTGCCCCAGTAGATCTGTTTCAGTGAGAGTCCTCCGGTCTCTTCTGCCATGAAGAAGAACTCTCCACCTTTTCGCTTTGGAGGAACGGCGCGGTAGCCGTGCGCTGTGCTCAGGTCGAGGCCGTCCCAATCGAGCGAGAAGCATCCCAGGATAATGAAAGCAACTTCTTTGCGATCCACGTCTGGCACATTGTAGGTGCTGAGCAGTCGCTCAAGTTCTGAACGACGTTTCAGGATTGCGTCGGCAAGACTTTGCGAATACTGGCTGGTTGCCTGATGAATGATCTCCTGATCAGAGCGGGTCAGAAGGCTGAAGTTGAGCCAGTACAGTCCGTTTTCAAAACGAAGCGAACCGTTCGAGATCATGTCCGAGAGTGATATCGCAGAACCGGACAATACCTTCTCAACATATTGGCGGGAGCGTGGTGCCTGGGCAATATCCAACAACAGGCGCTGTACTTCATGGTGCACCATTGCGTAGGTTGCATTCTCTGCCGGGGATTCTGTGTTGGAGGAACCGGTGATGCTGAAGTTCAACAGTTCACGATCAGAGTCCTGGGCGAGGGTGGGAAGCGCAAGATAGATTGCAAGCAGGCATGGCAAGGTGCAAGACAAGTTTCTCCTCCGCACGAGCGTAGGAATTATGAGTTGCTTGCGTTGGCGACGCTGTGAATTCCGTCACAGGTGTGCGACTCGCGGCTTCTGATTGAAAAATTGATCTGCTGAACTGGACTTGGCTTACAATCGCCGTGATCACGCGAGCCAAAATGAAAGCCGAATGCACTGGATCCCTTCCGACTTCTAGTTCAATTCCAAGAAATAGACGATGGAGATGCTGTATCCTGACGTGTTTTTTGGCGGCTCTTCCGATGAACGCACAGACATATCCTGGGACGTATCCGCAGACGGAAATTTCAAACGGCGTATTGCTGGCGAAGATTTACTTGCCCGATGCTGAAAAGGGTTTCTATCGAGGCACACGCTTCGACTGGGCAGGAGTGATTGGCAGCCTGCAATACAAAGGGCACGAATTCTTCGGACCATTTTTCGAGAAGTTCAATCCATCGGTCCAAGATGTGGTGATTGGAAATCCAGTCGAAGCTGGCATTGCCAGCGCGGCGAGTGGACCAGTGGAGGAATTCGTCAGCGGGCCGGACGGAACTGCGCTGGGATACAACGAGGCGAAGCCGGGCGAGGCATTCTGCAAGGTCGGAGTTGGATCGCTTCGAAAGACCAACAACGATCCGTATAGCTCATATACGAATTACCCCATTGTGAACGGAGGAGAGCGTGGCCAAAAAGGGGGTCCTGATTGGATTGAGTTCACGCAGGAACTCGATTGTGGCTCGGGATATGGTTACAAGCACCTGAAGACCATTCGGTTACAACAAAATGAACCGGTCATGACGATTGAGGATCGATTGATCAACACTGGAAAGAAGGCGATCGAAACCCAAGTGTACGATCACAACTTCTTAACGATCGATCACCAGCCGACAGGGCCTGACGTCTCGATTACATTTCCGTTTTCACCGAAACCTGCGGCGTCTTTGGACAAACTGGCGGAAGTCCGTGGAAAGCAGCTTGTTTTCCCGAAGAATCTCACGGGCGGCGATACGTTCTATGGGGAATTCAAAGGATTCGGAGACAATGCCAGCGACTACGAGATCACCGTGGAGAACCATAAGAGCGGGGCGGGCGTGGTGATTCGCGGAGACCAGCCAATCGTGTATCTGGGAGTTTGGGCCGTGCGGACAGTGCTGGCGCCGGAGCCTTACATGCAGATTAAAATTCCCGTGGGTAAGGAATTCAGCTGGAAATATAAGTACCGCTTCTACACGGGATCCTCAGCCAAATAGTGTTCGGTCTAACGAAGCTGGGCGAATTCAAACGAGCGCATACTTCTCTTTATCCTCCGGTGTTTCGATATCGTCGATTTCCTGCTTGGTGTGCAGGAACACGTACGCGGCCAAAAGTGACAGCATAACGAGGCCGAGGATCATCAATAAGACCGCGAAGCCCACCGTGTTGCGTACCGGGCCCGTGATCTCACGCGTCTCCTGGGTGGCGAGCATGATCCAGGAGAGATTGGGGAACGAATCCTTCAGGCCAACACCGGCAAAGCCAATGAGATAGGACTCACGATTCGCGAGAGTGGCATAAATGTAGCCGGCCTGGCGGCCGTGCAGCGTGCCGAGTGCGTCACGAATTGCGTCGTACTCCTCGGACTTGATTGCCATTGAGGGCGCAACGCCGGGAGACTCGATGACGGTGCCGTCCTCGCGGACGAGGAACAAACGTCCGGTGCGTCCAATCTGGTAGCGGTTGAGTTGGGCGAACAGAGGCGAGACATTCACCGTGGCCGTGACCGCCCCGATGAACCTGCCGGTGCCTTCCTGCAGGATGGGATAGGCAATGCTGAGGTAGTGGAGACGGTTCTGTTCGTCGTAACGCAGATCGGAGACATGAATCGAGCCGCTTCCGCCGGAAGATAGAGCGTGCCAGAGATTGCGATCATTCTGGGTGTAGTGCGCTGGACGATCGGTGGCGGCGACTGTGGAACCGGTCACATCGGCCAAAGTTACCTTCAGCAACGTGGGGTTGAGTTCGCGCAGGCGACGAAGGTGGCGTGCGAGATCGGAGGTAAGGATCTTTGCGGACAACGAATCGGTCTCTGCCGTATCCCAATGCTGGTCAATGCCGGTGATCTTGGCGAGCACCGCGTCGTCTGAGAGGTGCTCATATTGATGGTTGGCGGCGATAACCGCCTGTACGGCATCGGGATCGTTAGCGACGAAGCTCACCTCTCGAACGCGCCCGGTAATGTAGCCAGAGCTCAACTCGGCTGCCGTTAGCGTGAGCGAACGGAAGCTCTCTCCGCTTGCTTGACGGACGTGATTGTCCCCTTGCAATGCGACATAAAACCCGAACACGGTCACGGGAACCAGGATGACGATGAGCGCGATCAGAACTTTCTGAAGGGATGTGCGGAATTCCAGACTATCGAGGGGCATGGGACCTCCTCTCTTTCTCCTGGCAGGGCTGAGCCAGACAGGCGAGCGTTTCGGGCTGGGAACCTAGCGCTCAGACACCAAGTGGTAACTTAAACGTACGCAGGAAAGCGGTAAAAGTCTGTGACTTGCCGCACAGGGACTGGTGTTCCTGAGCCGGTGGGATTTACGCTGCGTAGCTGTGTTTTCGGATGGTGAACATTGTATGCTGTAGCGACTTGGGCCATGGAAAACTCTCGAAAAAAATCACTGATTTGCGCGCAAACTTTTCTACTGCTTTTCTGCAGCATTTTGGCAGATGCAAAGAGCGCAGTGCATGTTGTCGTCGTGCCGGTTGCGAATATGTTTTCGAAGCCCACCGACAAGTCGGATGTCGTCTCACAGGCAATCTACGGAAGCAATGTCCTGTTGATCCAAGCGCGCGGCGAGTGGTCCAAGATTCAGACCTCAGACCACTACAAAGGATGGACGCCAAGCCGTTACATTCGGACTGTTCTGACCGGAAATGGATATGCGACGGCCGGGCCGACAGTGGTGGTGGAGAGCATCTTTGCCAACATCTACGTAGAGACCGACGTGACCAAGCACAAGCCGGTGATTACGGTGCCATTCGAAACCAAACTCGAGGTGGCGCAGGAATCTGAGGGCTCGGGAGCATCGGCAAAGAAACTACCCGAGGACTGGGTACACGTGCGGCTGCCCGGGCAGACGAATGCCTGGATTCAAAGCGGTGATGTCGAGGCGGATCCAAAACTGTTAACGATTCCAGAATCGATTGAACTCGCGAAGCGTTTCCTGGGGATTCCGTATCTGTGGGGAGGACGGTCGAGCTTCGGGTTTGACTGTTCCGGTTTCACGCAGATGTTAGTGCGATCGCGCGGGATCGAAATGCCGAGAGACGCCGATCAGCAAGCGGCTTGGAAGGGAGTGGCGACTCTCGAGAGAGCCGACCTGCAGGCGGGTGACCTGTTATTTTTCGGCTCGTCAGCGAAAGACATCACGCATACGGGAATGTACATCGGCGACGGGCAGTTCATTCACGACACGACCAATGGACATCCGGTGGTGCAGATTAGCCGTTTGGACGATGAGCCGTGGACAAAGCTGCTTGTCGCGTGCCGGAGAGTGAAGACTCCGCAGTAGCCTGGGTTCTTACGGCTTGCCCAACAAGTTGGAACTCGCGGTGTCTGCTCCAACGGGTGACTTTTCTGCGGATTTCTGTGCGCCTGCTGCCGCGGCCAACGTGCTGCGGGCAGCCGGTGGTTTTCCGCATAGTTCGATCACCTCGGCGATCCGGCGACTCTCGTGCTGCATCGCACTCTGCCAGTTACGAAGCGTTTCCTTCTCCTTTGCAACCAGGTCGAGATTTTTCTGGATGCGTTCGGCGTAGTGGGCGCGGATCTTTTCCATTTCTTCTTCTATCCGAGCATTTTCCTGGCCCTTTCGTGATTCGAAATCTTCCAACTGTTTGCGTTGTCCGGCCTCGTAAGTGTTAAGCGCGTTCTGGCGGCGGGTAGCGTCTGTGAGAAGCTCGTCCACTGCGATGCCGGCGGCGTCGAGGGCCATGAGAACCGAGGCGCGCTTGACGTCTTTCGACAAATCGCGAATGCGCTCGCTGTTGAGCATGTCGACAACTTTGTGGATACCGTATCCGGAACCGGGGCTCATGATGCCAGCCGCGCGGTAGATGTCTTCATACGAGAGCAGTTCGCTGCGGATGGCGCTGGTTACTTCGCTGGCGTGATTTGTTGGCTTGTTCACTGGAGCCTCCGTGGATGTGGATTTTGTCGGCACGTCTCCGTCCTGCTGACGACGCCAGAATTGTGGAAAGATCGATTTAGATGGCATAGCTTTCCTTTCGGAACGGGAACGCGAGTTACTGACACGATTCAGGGGTAAGGGGTGTGCAGGCGGTGCTTTCGCGACGGCCACAGGTGGGCGGGTTGGCGCGCTACTGTCGCGAAACCTCGGATCAGGGACCAGACGGCCGGTGTGCTCGGATGAAGTTTGGTTCAGGTTTCCTCGATTCACATCGGGCACGCTTGACGGCTTCTGGTTCTGCGGCATCGGGTGATGCGAATGGATGGTCGCGGGCTTGCTCGCAGGAGGATCATTCGCCTGAAATTCTTTGGGCGGGCACGTCACTTCGCGGCGGACGCCCACCAGGAATTCGCGACCATCCCGGCGGCAGTTTCTGGCAATTGCGGAGAACTGCTCGCGATGCCATTTAATGGTTACGCGTGATCCGATGGGAAATTGACGCTTTACCCGCAAGCAAGCGCCTGAGATCGAAGTGTCTTCCAGGGTGGCCGGAGCGCGTGAGGGAGTCCCGTCGGCCTCCTGCCAGAGAACCTCGGCGACCGCCCAGACGGTTTTCCGCGGTTCAATGTCACGCGTGTCCATGCCATCAGTATCGGCACGGGGTGACGTCAGTTTAGTTACTGGTGGTCATACGTTGTCAGGAGTCGACAGTCGAGATTACGAGAAGATTCTCATCAGGCCGCTCGGCGCAAGGTCTGCGGCGAGAAAGCGGTGCGGTTTCAGGCCCGCCGTCTGGGCGAGAGCCTCAGCGGCCAGATACCCGCTGCGAACAGCACCTTCCATGGTGGCTGGCCAGCCGGTCGCGGTCCAGTCACCAGCGAGAAAGACGCGGGGCCAAGGCGTAGCAGGCACGGGTCGGAAGGCGTCAATGCCGGGGCGCGGGGAGTACGTCGCATTGACTTCCTTAATTACAGTCGACTTGATGAGGTTTGCCTGGCGCGCGGCAGGGAAGAACTCACGTACTTCGGCGAGGGCAAGATCGACGATCTCGGTGCGCGTTTTGTCGATCAGCGTTTTGGAGGAGCTAACAACGAGTTCGATGTAGCTGCCGCTGTTTCCGCTTGCGCCCTGCGTACGCATGGGTTGCAGGCGGGATTTGTGGAACATCCATTGAATCGTCCGATCGAGAAGAACGGCGTGGTCGAGGTCGGAAATTTGACGATCAAACCACAGGTGAATTCCGGTGATCGGGGAGTTCTCGAATTTGAAAATTTTGTCGCGCAGTGGAACGCTCTCCGGCGTGTCAGGCAGCAGGGAATCGAGCGCATCGAAGGGCAAGGCAAGGATTAGATAGTCGAACGCTTGCTCGGGCGATCCGTCTTCCTGGCGTCCGCGAATGCGGACCTGAACCTGAGACGAACTGGGTGAAAAAGCTTCGACCGGACAACGGAAATGCAGCACTCCATCCCGGGAGCGGACGTAGTCTCCCGCCGCATTGTAGAGATCAGTCAGCGGCAATGCCGGCACGCCCATGTGGCGAGCTTCGGTGGATTTCATCGACTCGCGGACAACCTGAGCTGCGGCGGAGACGGAAATGCGGTCCAGTTCCTCGCTGAGTGCGCTGATGAGGATTGGATGCCAGAATCGCGAGATCGCATGCTCCGTTTGCCCGTGACGGTTGAGCCAGTCAAGAAACGACTTACCGTTATCGTTCTGCGTTGTCAGCGTCAGCGGAATCAGAGCGCGCGTGATCGAGAGTTTGTCGGCCGCGCTTAAGAATGAGAAATTCAGGAATGATGGCGCAGTGTGCATCGGTGCTGGAAGGAACGAGGCCTTCATCACCGAGATGCGTCCACCTGGCTCGATAAAATTCATCTGATCGAACCAGCGGATCTGGTTTGCCACACCGATGCGCTCGTAAAACTCAACCAGGTTTGTGCAAACTCGAAACAAGACGTGCTGGCAGTTATCGACGACTTCTCCGGTACCGGGATGCTCCCACGAGGACGCACGGCCTCCGAGAAATGGGCGTTTTTCAAACAGCGTGACACGGAAACCCACGTTGGAAAGTGCGCATGCTGCGGCTAATCCGGCGAGGCCGCCACCGACGATCGCGACTGTGGGTTGGGAGGATGTGATCGGCATCGATCAGACAGACAATCAGGAAGCGAGCCTAACGCGCGTTTTCTTATGTTGTAAACTGCGCGACGCATCGCGCGGCTCGCTCAGATCCTTCGTCGGGCAAAACGCACCCTCCTCAGGATGACAAATGAACTCATGTGATCCGCTTCAGGAAGCCTTTCCCCAGGATGCGTAGCTTCTCCCACGTGCTGAGAGCAACTTTCGCAGTGAATACGTCGTACTGCTTCAAGGAGATCTTCTCGAGCAAGCTGCGATATATATTCACCAGAACCCACAGAGCGGGCTGACTGTCCTCGGAGATATAAGACAGCAGATCGTCGCCGGCTCCATAGCACTCGCGGGCGCGGTCAGCCATAAGCGCGAGGACTGGTCGGAGACGCGCGGCATCAGTCTTCAACACATCCGTTACGGTCAAGCCAAATTTCGAGAGGTCCTCGTAGGGCAAGTAGACGCGGCCCATGTCGGCGTCTTCTTTCACGTCGCGAATGATGTTCGTCAGCTGAAATGCCAGGCCACAGCGCTCCGCGAGCGGTTCGGCTGCGGGGTCACGATATCCGAATATGTGAATGCAAACCAGGCCGACGACCGAAGCGACGCGGTAGCAATAAACACGAAGATCTTCAAAAGTGTTGTAGTGAACCGTGATGCCATGAGCATTTGGCGCGGCCTGCGTTTCCTCAACGTCCATCGCAGTGCCGTGAGCGAGTTCATCCAGCAGGCCCGCGGGAATCGCATACCGGCGTTGCGCGTCGGTGAGGGCCAGCAAGATGGCATCGTCGGTAGGCTCGCCTTGTTGCGCGCGGTGTAGGGCATTAAGCCACAAATCAAGCTGGCGGCGACGGTCGTCCGGGGCGAGCTTCGGGTCATCCGCGATGTCGTCGCAGCGGCGCATGAACGCGTAGACCGCGCAGAGCGCTTCTCGCTTGCGCCGAGGAAGAACCAGGAAACCGTAGTAAAAGTTCCTGGCGTTCTGGCGAGTGATGCCCTTGCACACCGAATACGCCATGACGAGCTGGGGCGGCGCAGGTGTCCAGGGCATGGGCACTTGTTGAGTACCGACGCTCATCGTTGGATTTCTCCGGGGCGTCCAAAAAGCTTCGCCATGGCCGCATGTGCAACCAGTGCCAGCTTGCGAGATTTTGAGATCGCCGGTCGGTTGCCGAGAACAGCAAAGCCTTGCTTCTCGATGGCGTTGAGGATTTCCAACCCTCCGCGGGTGAAAAGATCGAGATCGATGGCGAGTTCGCGGCCGACTTTGCCGACGAGAGGCAGTCCACGATGAAACCAGTCTCGTGCACGATCGACTTCGAACTTCATCATCGAGCAGAAAGCAGGAGTGTTCTGTTTCTTCGCGATTTGGTCTTCGGTCACGCCGAAACGCCGGAGATCTTCGAGTGGAAGATAAACGCGTCCCTTCTCATAATCGACACTGACGTCCTGCCAAAAGTTGGCAAGCTGGAGGGCCGTGCAGGTGAAATCAGAAAGCTGCTGGCGTTCGGTGTCACGATATCCACAGAGATAAAGGACAAGATGCCCGACGGGGTTTGCCGAGTAGTGGCAGTAGGCGAGAACGTCGTTGAACGTTTCGAAGCGAGTGATCGTCTGGTCTTGACGGAAAGCGATCAGCAGGTCGGAAAATTCGTGCTTGGGGATGTTAAATCTGCGAACCGTCTCAGCAAGCGCCACGAAGACCGGATGCTTTGGCGAGCCGTCATAGCAGGCATCGAGTTCGCGCTGCCACTGGTCGAGAAGAACGAGTGAGGATTTGGTATCGCCGACCTCGTCGCCGAGATCATCGGAAATTCTGCAATACGAGTAAACGTTGAAGAAATGCTGACGCAAGTGGCGCGGCAAGAACCAACTTGCTACCGAGAAGTTCTCATAATGCGTACGCGCGAGGCGGGAACAGTATTCACGCGCTTGGGGGAGAGTCGGCGCTTCCGACGGAATCGCGTAAGAAGCCGGGAGACGCGACCAGCCTACGGCACCGGAATTTGAAAGCGGCGGATTCGGCACTGCGACTTCTGTCATCCTTGGTCTCGTCTAACAACTTTAATTGTCGCTTCAGGTTCCAACACCCCGTGAGAATCGCTCGAACACTTACGGCCATATCGGCCCAGGTAGGGATCCTTCGACTTTATGTGGCGACTCACTTCGTTCATCGCCACATTCCGCTCAGGATGACACCCATAAGACGTCCAGCCTTTAGTGTCCAGGGATAATCGCGGTCTTAATGTCTCCACCGCGATTTAGCATGTGACGCAGGACCTGTTGCAGGCGTGACAGGGGCGCCTCGCCAGTGATGTAGTCGGTCGGGCGGATCTTCTTAGCTGCGATCAGGCCGAAGGCCCGTCGAACCGTTTCCGGGGTGTGATGGAACGTTGCTTTCAGCGTGATTTCAGAATAGTGAAGGCGGTTGGTCTCGAGTTGTACCTTGGTTCCGCTAGCGCATCCACCGAAAAAGTTCACCGTACCACCCTTGCGAACCATGTCTACGGCCCATTCCCACGCTTCGGGCTTACCGACAGCCTCAATCACTACATCACAGCCGCGCTTCTGAGGAGAGAGCGCACGAACGGCGTCGACGACGTTATTGCTTTTGGTGGTCTGAATAATTTCATGCGCCCCCATCTGGCGGGCGGCCTCGACCTGACCGTCGCGCTTGACGACTGAGATTACATTGCATCCGATCGCGCGTGCGACCTGTACGAACATCAGGCCGATGGGTCCTCCGCCGAGGATTGCTACGGTGTCGCCAATCTCCACGCCAGTTTCGTGCAAGCCGCGGAGTACGCAGGCCAGCGGCTCGGTCATAGCCGCGTCTTCGAACGAGACGTTGGCGGGAATTACCAGCATATTTGCGTCAACAATTCGGCGTGGGACGCGGATGTATTCCGCATAGGCGCCGTTGTTGAAGAGGAGGTCTTCGCAGAGATTTTCTTGATGTTTTGAGCAGTAAAAGCACATCTGGCAGGGCGCGGAATTGAGGGCGACCACGCGCATGCCTTTTTTGAAGGCAGCTACGCCGGCGCCGACTTCTTCGATTACTCCGGCAAGTTCGTGCCCGAACAAAGCCGGGGGCACAATCATGCGGGCGTGGTATCCGCGCTGGTAGACCTTGAGATCGGTGCCGCAGGTCAGCGCAACCTGGACTTTAACGAGAACTTCTCCCTCATTGACTCGAGGGATGGGCACTTTTTCAATCTTCAGGTCTTCCTTGCCGTACAGGACGGCAGCCGTCATTTTTCCGTTCACTGCGTTTCCTTCTGACGAACCGCTTCCGGCGGAAGGCCGCCTGGTTGCGGAACGCCGTACACGGCACTACTGAGCCGCGCTACCACCATCAACCCAACTGCTACCGGGCTGAATCATGATCTTCATGGACGAGGGTTGCGGATGGGCAGCCAAGTCAAGAGCTTGCGTGCTCTGTGCAAGCGGGAAACGATGGCTAATCAGCCGCTCCAAGTTCATTTCTTGATCCATCACAAAACGGACCGACTCTTCCTGTAAATCAACCGACGCACTATAGGAGCCGAGCAAGGTCTTTTCATCGACACAGATGGCGGCGGGATCAATGGCTGCCTCGCCGTGTTGTGTTTGCGCAAATAACAATATTCGGCCCCCTGGGCGGGCCGCGTCCATGGCGGTACGAATCAAAGCGTTTCCGCCGACCGCCAAAATCACGGCGTCGGCTCCGCGTCCGTCGGTCAACTGTCGAACGCGTTCGATTACGTTTACCTGTGAAGCGTCAATTGTAAGGTCTAATCCGAAACTTGAACCTATTTTAAGCCTCTCGGTATACAAATCGGAAGTAATTAAGGTGGACCCTGCCCGTTGGGCCAACACGCTTAGTATGATGCCGATTGGGCCTTGCCCGATGGCCAATACAGTCTCGCCAGGCCTAAGATTCAGCGCGTAAATGCCCTTTAAACATGTATTTACGGGTTCCACGAAGCACGCCTGCTCGAACGAGACATTATCTGGAATGCGCACCGTACCGTGCTCGACGATCCAATCCATGACGCGGACGTATTCCGCAAATCCCCCACCTGAGGGTTCGAATCCCGCCGTGCAGCCAACCTTCTTGTAGGTCGCGCACTGCGCGAAGGTTTTGTTCCGGCAGTAGAAACACTCCCGGCAAGGGATGTGGTGAAAGACCATTACGCGGTCGCCCGGGCGATAGGTGGTCACATTTTTTCCGACCGCGGCCACGACACCCGACGTTTCATGACCGAAGATTCGCGGAGCAGAATGCGAGCCAGTAGAGATCTTCTTGAGGTCTGTTCCGCACACCCCGCAGGAGTGGACGCGCACGAGCATTTCGCCGGCCCCGATCGAGGGCACCGGAACGGCTTCAAGCCGGACGTCGTTCACACCACGATAGACTGCGGCGGACATCGTACTAGGGATTGGTGCAGCTTCGATTTCGGCCGCTAAAGGCCCGGGGGTGGACATAGAAGCTACTTAGATGAGGGTTGCAACGATTTGCTTCACCATTGTACGGCACAAAGTAATTGGCGGAGGTGCCGGTTCCCGACAGGCGCCTGTAGGAATGCCAGGGGAGTCGCTCGTTTCAGTCAGAAAAAAGGCATCCCGTGAACCGGGATGCCTGCTGGTGCAAACTCTGACTCGCACTTCATGTTTGTACTACGGATCGATCACTCCAAACTCGCCGGTTGCGTAAAAGCCTGTTCCGGCCGAGAAGAAGAGTTCGTTTGTCTTTCCGTTGGCAGAAGATCCACCGCCAAATTCGATTGCCCACAATCCGGGAACACTGATGACGTTGTTGTTCCTGTCTTTGACTGTTCCTACCAATTGGCCGGTGGACGTGCTGAAGCCATTGATCCTTCCATCGGCCACGTTGCCAACCAGGAGTGTGTTGCTGAGCGTATCAAAGTTGTTGGGTGCCAGTGCCAGTCCCCACGGCTCTTTCAGAACGGAGGTTGGAGGAACCAGCGTTTTCACAAGACTTCCGGCAGGGGTGAATACGTCCACCGCGCCGGTTGTGGGTCCGCTAAAAGTTACAACCACGAAGCCCTTGATGAAAGCAACGCCGTAAACGGCCATTCCGGTGAGTTTCGCGTCGGTGAAAGTCTTTACCATTTTGAAGTTGCTGTTAAAGATCTCAATCCGGTTTTGCGCCTGGTTGGCCGCATAGAGCACGGTCTGTGTTCCCACAGTGGCAATCGCCAGGCCGGTGTAATTTGCGGTGGGGTTTTTGACGGCAATGACCGCGGAAGTGTTGTTTACGGTGGAGTTCCAACCGCTGATGGTGCCATCGAGCGTGTCGAAGATGAACGCTGCTGGACCAGATTTGCCATTCTGTGTGATGACGAATCCGGTGGTGCTATTCGCCGCGATTCCCGTGGGAGTTCCAGTGCCAGTTGAAGCTGGAGGAACGGTAACGACCAGCGGGACGATCGTGCCATCAGCATCGTAGACGGTAGAAAGTCCGGTGACTTCATCGGAGACCCAGAAAGGTCCTCCGGGCAAATACGCGAGTCCCCATGCATTCTTGAGGTGCGGATCTTGGGTGGTTGTAACGAGGCTGGTGAGCGTATATTGCGCGAGTGCCTGATCGCCATAGAGAACTACGGACGCAATCAGCAAAAGCAACACGCGAAAAGGTGCGTTGAGTGTCGATCGAATCATAGAACCTTCGTCCTCCTGATGTTTGTGGTCGGATGAGGTGGAGACGCGTCAGAAGGCTAGCGTGCAGAGTTTTCGGTGTTGTCAACGGCTTGTAAAAGAAATGACATATCGAAGCCCTTTCCGGAGACCTTACTCATCGGTTTTTCGTGTTATGCTGCGCCTAACTTTTTCTTGCAGGGCAACTTGTGCTGACTGAACTGCGGCTGGAAAACTACGCGGTCATCGACAACCTGGTGGTGGAGTTTGGACCGGGACTGAACCTGTTGACGGGCGAGACCGGGGCGGGGAAGTCGATCTTGATCGATGCGTTGGCGCTTCTGCTGGGCGACAAGGCGTCGAGCGACGTCATTCGCACCGGTGCGGAGAAATCCGTTATCTCTGCCGTGATTGAAGTCGAGGGTATTGCGGGAAGATCGGTGGAAAAGATTCTCGATGCCAATGGGCTGGACGAGTCTGATGATGGCTCGCTCATTCTTCGCCGTGAGATTGCTGCGGGCGGGAAGGGGAGAGTCTTCGTTAACAATCAGCCCGCGACCGTTTCCGTGCTCAAACAGTTAGCGCCTAATTTGGCGGTCATCCACGCCCAGAACGAATCGATCCTTTTGTTTGACGGCCCTGCACGATTGGAACTGCTGGATGCATTCGCAGGCACCGATCTGGAGCCCGTCGCCGCCGCTTTTGCCCGGTGGAGAGAACTGCGGACGCGCATGGAAGAACTCGAGAGCGGCGAGCAGGACCGATTGCGTCTAGTCGATCTTTGGAGCTTTCAGAAACGTGAAATCGAAGACGCCAAGCTGCAGAGCGGGGAAGATGAGCGTCTTGAGTCCGAGAAGCGCGTGCTGGCGAATGCAGAAAAGATCTACACCGCGGCGATGAATGCTTTCGACCTTCTTTACGAAGGTGAGGGATCGACGGCGTCAAGTTTGCGGGCTGCACAAAAACAGGTTGAAGAACTTGCCCGGTATGAAACCAAGTTTCAGGACGCGTTAGCTGCGCTAGAGTCGGCGCGTATTAGCGTAGAGGATGTTGGCGCAACGCTGCGGGATTATGCTGGTGGGATTCAGGCGTCCCCGGAGCATCTTGCCGAAGTGGAAGATCGCCTGGCATCGATCGACCGCCTGAAACGGAAGTATGGTCCGTCGCTGGACGAGGTGATTCAGTTTGGAGCGGAGGTCTCGCATAAGCTGTCTGAAATCGAAAACAGGGACGAAATTCTCCGGCAATTACGTGTCGAGTTGGCAAAGGCTGCGGATGAGTACTTGCGAGAGGCGCGGGCTCTTTCCAAAAAGCGCGGCGATGCTGCGCGGCGGCTGGAGAAGCTTGTGGAAGCGGAGATTAACGACCTTGCAATGAAGTCAAGCTTCCGCATCGACAGAACTCACTCAGAGGAGGAGCGCGACTGGAGCGCCTCGGGAATTGATCAGGTTGTGTATATGATTTCGACGAATCCTGGAGAGCCGATGCGGCAATTGGAACACATTGCGTCGGGCGGGGAACTGTCGCGCGTGATGCTGGCGCTGAAAGCAAGCGTGGAGGGCGGCAAGGAGGTAAGGAAAGCCGCTCAGACCCACAAAACGCGACAAGCGGAGGGCGCACAAAAGACTCTTGTTTTTGACGAGATTGATATCGGCATCGGCGGGCGCGCAGCGGAAGCAGTTGGGAAGAAACTGAAGTCTTTGTCGCGCGGCAATCAGGTGCTTTGCGTTACGCATCTTCCTCAGATCGCCACGTTCGCGGACCATCACTACGTGATTGAGAAGAAGCAATCAGGCGGGCGCACGCGGACCAGCATCCGACTCGTGACCGGCCATGAACGCACTGAAGAAGTGGCACGCATGTTGAGCGGTGCGACACTCACTGAGACCTCGCGGAAACACGCGGAACAGATGATCAAGGCCAACGCTTAATTGTACGTTCTGCTTCTTCACGCGAAGCGGGCTCCTGCCCGTTCGGCTTTGCCGATCGTCGCACTCAAAATGTGAGATTGATGGCTGTGTTGCTTAGCGGCTGATGACTAACCGTTCGGCGGCTTGCATTTCGGCCACGGTGGTTTCGCCTGCGTTGTCGGCGACCTTGATCGTGAAGTTCACTGTGATGGTCGCCTTAGATTCAACGGCCTGACCATTCTGCAGGATTGGTTTGAAACGCCATTCGCGAACCGCCTGTTCAGCGGCCTTGGCGAGAATCGCGGGTCCCTTCAGTACTTGCAGGTTTTGAATCGCACCGTCGGTGCTGATGACAGCTTGGAGCACCACAGATCCCTGCACATTCATATGCTGCGCCAGCGGTGGGTAGATAGGCTGCGATGCGTCGGCGGTCAGAGGTTGATGTTCGGCAGCCTTGGTGGTGGCCTTCATCGCCGGCTTTACGCTCGAATTCATGTCGTCGATATCGAGCCTGGTCGCCGCGTTGGTTCCGGGATGAATGTTCTTGTGGGTGCTTCCGGCCACGACCTCAACATCGAGCGGCGGCAGTACGGTTCTATTGGTTGTGACGGCTGGAGTGTCGGCTGGCTTCGGTTCCTGTGGGTTAACGGTCGCGACCGCCTGCTTCCTCGTAGAGTGGGTCTGGACGGTCTTAGCTGCTTCGGTGGATTTCGGCGCGGCTTGCGAGGGCGCTGAAGTCTCTGGAACATAGGCGTCAATTGTGGAGGATCCGGCGCCGAACCAGAAGTCACGGTCCTTCACCAAAACGGCAGCCAGCGCAGCCAGCAGCAACACAAGGGCAATCAGGAGTCTCCGTGATTGCTGGCTTCCCTGACCGACGGTGGCCGGGGGGGTGGCGATCCGTTTTGGGTTGAGTTCCAACATGTTCTTCGCTGGACCTGAAAGTCTGGGAAGACGCCAACATAGTGCATCAGCGTACGTTTGCCCACAATGGCACGGGGAGGGGGAGGGGTGGCACGAGGGGGCCATGTGGGCAGATTGTGTGCTCCAAGGCGCGCCTAGGTGTGATCCGTATCACAGCCCCGGGAGAGCGCCCGACCTACATTCAGCTCATGAGTACCTCTCCGAACCGTGCCTCCTGGATTCAGGGTCCCTCCGCAAAATGCGACATTACGCCCGAAGGGGCACTTCTGCCCTGGAGGCTGATCCTGTTGGGTGCGCCCGGAGTGGGAAAGGGAACCCAGGCCGACCTCCTTCACCGACGGCTGCGGGCTTGTCATCTGTCTACTGGGGACGTGTTCCGAGCAGCCGGAAGCCAGGCGGACTGCGACCAGAGCCCTGCTATGAAAGAGGCTCTGCGATATATGCGGCGGGGCGAACTGGTCCCAGATGCAACTGTCTGGGCAATGGTTCGGGAGCGGAGCGGGTGCCTCCACTGCAGGGGTGGCTTCATTCTGGACGGTTTTCCACGCACGTTGAGCCAAGCCGAAGCGCTACAAGAACTTCTGGGACATGAGTGCCTGCAACTCACCGCGGTGGTGAACTATGAACTGCCATTCGAGGAGATTGTGGCGCGGCTGGGCGGGCGCCGGACGTGTCGGAATTGCAAAACGGTGTACCACGTGACGGAAAGGCCTTCCAAGGTCAGTGGCAAGTGCGACCGATGTGGCGGTGAGCTGTTCCAGCGAGAAGATGACCAGCCCGAATCGATCAAGGTGCGACTCGGAGCTTACGAGCGGAGTACTGCGCCACTGATCAGCTTTTACGAACAACTCGGCCTGTTGCTGCGGGTCTCGGCCGCCGGTGCGCCAGAGGACATCTTCGAGAGCACGTTCACGCAACTTGAGGCCAAGAGGGTTCGCGAAGTTGCACATAAAGTTCTGGTGGCACAAGAGGATCGCCAGTAGGCACCTGAAATCTGCCGTTCGCTGCTAATTCCTGCCATTTCTTCGGCTTACGTTGACCATCCCGGTACTTTCGGTTAGTTTAGACATACCGCCACAATGGGGATCGTGTACCCTGAAGGTAGAGCATTTGTGGGCGGGTTTGCATCCTGCGCATCCAATCGAGCAGAAGACAGATTCCCTCGCTTCGCTCGGAATGACAAACGTCAAAAAGTTGGAATGACAACGTTAGAGACTTGTTAACGAGTTCGGGGTTGTGGATCGACGAGCGCTTCTAGGGGACGGCTTATATCGTGACTGGAATCTTGGCCAATACTGACGGAAAGACATTGTTGTTGCTCAAACCGCGGGGCTTCTGCGCCGGGGTTGTCCGCGCGATTGACGTGGTGCGGATTGCATTGGAGGCGTTTGGCCCTCCGATTTACGTGCGCAAAGAGATCGTTCACAACAGCTTCGTAGTCGAGGATTTGCGCAGCAAGGGCGCGATCTTCGTTGACAGCGAAGACGAAGTGCCCAACGGCGAACGCATCATCTATAGCGCGCACGGAGTTTCTCCTGAGGTTCGTGAACATAGCTCCAAGCGTGGACTCCGCGTGATTGACGCGACCTGCCCACTCGTGACGAAGGTCCATGTTGAGGCGGTGAAGTTTGCCAAGGAAGGCTACTCGCTGATTTTGATCGGGCACAAAGATCACGATGAAGTGATCGGGACTCTTGGGGAAGCACCGTTAGTAACGCAGGTGGTTGGATCACCCGAACAGGTGGATTCTCTAGACGTGCCTGATCCGGACCGCGTTGCCTATCTTACACAGACGACGCTGAGTCTGGACGAGACGAAGGACATTATCGCGGCGCTGAAGAAGAAATTTCCCAAGATCAAGGGACCCGCGGCGCAGGACATCTGCTACGCGACCGAGAACCGGCAAGTTGCTGTGAAGCAAGTGGCCTCAGAGTCAGATCTGCTGCTCGTCGTGGGCTCGGAGAACAGTTCAAACTCCAATCGCCTGGTGGAAGTGGCGCGGAATCTGGGAACCAAGGCGCACTTGATCGACAGTTGCAACGACATTGAGACGGAATGGCTGAAGGGCGTGAAGACGATCGCTTTGACCGCCGGTGCATCGGCTCCCGAGCATCTTGTGGAAGAGACAATCACGTTCCTGGCTAAGAAGGGCTTCAGCAACGTGCAGGAACTCGAAGTGATGCCCGAGAACGTGCGCTTTGGGTTGCCGCCGGAGATCGTGGAAGCAATCGCATCGGCCCCAGCGCAGTAGAGCCAATGAGAAAAAAATGATTTACCACGGAGACACGGAGCGGGTTGGACTCATTCTCAATTTCAATTCATCAGTGCCGACGAGAGGTTGAATTGTCAGAAAGGTTGTATAACTCTGTGTCTCCGTACCTCCGTGGTGAAGTGGGACGTTGCAGTAAGAAGGAGCGGTGAATGGATAACGACTCCCCCGATGCCAATTTAGCTGCGGAAACTCTGGGTTCGAATCCTCAACTGCGTTTCGGCAAAATTGAAGAATTGGGCAGCCGCGTTACAGCGGCGATCGCGGCGGCGCGGAAATACCTCTTCTCGCAGCAACTGGAAGACGGGTACTGGTGCGGGGAACTGGAAGCCGATACCACGCTCGAGTCAGATTACATCCTGCTTCACACGTTGCTAGGCACGGGCAATGCGGAACGCTTCCAAAAGGCTGCCAACTGGATTGTGCAGCACCAGAACGAAGACGGGGGATGGGGCATCTACGTCGGCGGTCCCTCGAACATCAGCGCATCCGTCAAAGCCTACTTCGGACTGAAGCTGGCAGGGTACAGCGCGGACCATCCTGTCCTGGAGCACGCCCGCAAGAAAATCCTGGAGATGGGCGGTGTCACCGAAGTTAATACGTTCACCAAGATCTATCTCTGCTTTTTCGGCCAGTACGATTACGACGCGGTTCCTGCGATTCCTCCGGAAATCGTGCTGTTTCCGAACTGGTTCTGGTTCAACATTTACGAGATTTCTTCGTGGTCGCGGGCCATTCTGGTCCCGCTGTCGATCTGCTATGCGAAGAAACCCTTTAAGAAGATTCCGCGCGACATGGGTGTCGAGGAGCTCTTCGTCGGGGGCATGCACAAGTCGCGCATGCACCTGCACTGGGCCAAGAAGCTGATTTCGTGGAGGAACTTCTTCCTCGTCATCGATCGCGTCACCCATTGGTTTGAGCGCGTCCATGTGCGCCCACTGCGCTCGATTGCATTGAAGAGTGCTGAAAAGTGGATGCTCGAGCGCTTTGAAATGAGTGATGGGTTGGGCGCGATCTATCCATCAATGATGAACGCGATCATTGCGTTGCGCTGTCTTGGATATTCGCTCGACGATCCGCAGGTAATTCGCGCGATGGACGAGTTCGAGAAGCTCGGGATCGAAGAGGAAGATACCTTCCGCATGCAGCCTTGCATGTCGCCAGTATGGGATACCGCATACGCGCTGTTTGCTCTCGGCGAAGCGGGAGTTCCGAGGAACGATCCGCGCATGGTGAAGTGCGCTGACTGGATTCTTCAGAAGCAAGTGCGCAACGTCGGCGACTGGAAAGTGAAGAATAAGAAAGGCCAGCCGGGCGGCTGGTATTTCGAGTTCAACAACGAGTTCTATCCTGACGTCGATGACAGCGCGATGGTATGTCTGGCGCTAAGCCGCGTGGAACATCCGAATGGTCGCTATCAGCGGGAGTCGGTTCAGCGTGCGATCGATTGGATCCTGTCGATGCAGTGCAAAAACGGTGGCTGGGCGTCGTTCGACAAGGACAACGATCGGATGGTGTTCCAGTACGTTCCATTCGCCGACCACAACGCCATGCTTGATCCGCCGACCGTCGATATCACCGGGCGCATTCTTGAGATGCTCGCGACCTATGGATACACGAAGGATCACCCGGCTGTGGTGAAGGCTATCCAGTTCGTCCGGAAAGAGCAGGAGCCCGACGGAAGCTGGTTCGGGCGCTGGGGCGTGAACTACATCTATGGAACAGCTCTGGTCCTGCGGGGGTTGGAAGCGATTGGCATGGACCTGCACGATCCTTGCGTTCAGCAGGGAGCGGAGTGGCTGCGAATGTTTCAGAATGGCGACGGCGGTTGGGGCGAGACTGTCGGCTCGTACGACGATCCGTCGTTACGCGGCCAAGGCGATAGCACTCCTTCCCAGACTGCGTGGGCGATTCTGGGCTTGCTGGCTGCCGGAGATACGCGTAGTGATTCAGTCGCGCGCGGCATCGCTTACCTGATGCGGACACAGCGAGCGGATGGTTCGTGGGACGAGAAGTTCTATACAGGAACCGGCTTCCCGCGCGTTTTCTATCTGATGTATCACCTCTATCGGCAGTACTTCCCGCTGCTGGCACTGACGACGTACGCCAAAATCATGGGAAAGAACGCAAACTAAGAGCGTGACGTATATTTCCTAGCACCCGGTCATCGAAGGTTCTGCGTTATGCCATTGGTTGAAACTATCCTGAAGCGATTCGGACAGCCCGATGAGGTACGGACGTTTGATAAGGGGAAGTTCGAGATCGTTCACATCGGCGGCATGACGATCGGTCGTGCAACCTATCAACCGGGATGGAAGTGGTCGCTTCACGTTGGACCGAGTGTCGGCGCAGCGCGGTGCCACGTTGAACACGTGGGAATGGTCCTCTCCGGTCGGGCAACGGCCGCGATGGAAGATGGGACCATTCACGAACTTAGCGCCGGAACCGTGTTTTACATCCCACCCGGACCTCCCGGTCATGACAGTTGGGTCATCGGTGATGAGCCATACGTTTCACTTCATTTTCTGGGCGCGGCCCATTACGCTAGCAAATGATCTGACGGGGCTGGTTTAGCGCGTACTCCGCCGGAATAAAATCCTCTTGAAAGCATTCGTCACAGGCGCTACCGGATTTCTCGGCTCCCATGTCGCACGCGTTCTCTCCGATTACGGCGCGAATCTGCGACTGCTTGTGCGCCCTACCAGCAATCTCACGAACCTTCAGGGATTGAACGCCGAGACAGCCACAGGGGACCTTCGGGATGCTGCATCCCTTGAACGAACCATGGCGGGTTGCGACACTGTCTTTCATGTCGCTGCGGATTACCGGTTGTGGGTGCGCGATCCCAACGAGATGTATCGATCGAATGTGGAGGGGACCCGATCGCTCCTGGCGTCAGCACGCAAGAGCGGTGTGCAGCGCATTGTCTATACCTCAAGTGTTGCCACGATGGGATTCACTTCGGACGGAAATCCTGCGGATGAAGAATCTCCCGTCGCGCTGGCCGACATGATCGGCCATTACAAGCGCTCGAAATTCATGGCGGAGCAGGTCGCTTTGGAGGCTGGCCGGAGCGGGATGAATGTGGTGATCGTGAATCCGACGACTCCCATCGGGGAGCAGGATGTGAAGCCGACGCCAACGGGGCGCATCGTGGTGGACTTCTTGAAGCGCAAATTTCCTGCCTACGTTGAAACAGGGCTCAACCTGGTGGACGCGAGAGAGTGCGCGCGCGGGCACGTGTTGGCATTGGAAAAAGGAAAGTCTGGCGAGCGCTACATCCTTGGTGGCGAGAACCTGACGCTCAAGCAGATTTTGGACAAGCTTGGGGAGATTACAGGATTGCCGTCGCCGTCGATCAAGCTGCCGTACTTTTTTGCATTCGCGACTGGCGTTGTGGATGAGGTGATCACCGGGCGGATGCTGGGGCGCGAGCCTCGGGCGACGATCGACACCGTGCGAATGGGCAGCAAGAAGATGTTCGCCAGTTCAGCCAAGGCGGAGCGCGAACTGGGATGGAAAATTGTTTCCGTGGACGCAGCATTGCGGCGCGCAGTTGAATGGTTCCAGGCGAACGGATATGCCTGAGCCGGCGGCGAAAAAGATCGCAATCGTGGCTGCGCTGGAGCGCGAAGTCCGTCCACTGGTGAAGAACTGGCGGGTCAGCGAGCAGGAATACGACGGGCGGCGCTTCCGGATCTTCGAAAACAATGATGTTGTGCTGATCTGCGGCGGAATTGGATCCGTTCCTGCCAGGCGCGCCGCAGAGGCGGTGATTGCACTTTTCACTCCCGCAAAGGTGTATTCAGCAGGCTTTGCCGGAGCGCTTGATCCGCATTTGAAGATCGGTGATGTATTACGGCCTCGCAAGGTGATCAACGCGGCTGATTGCAGCAGCACTTCTATGAACGAGGGCGACGGCGTCCTCGTGAGCTTTGGGTCGGTCGCGAGCCCAGAACAGAAGCGGAAGTTACAAGAATCATTTGCGGCTCAGGCAGTGGACATGGAAGCCGCCGCGGTGCTGCGTGCGGCGGAAGCCCGACAAATCGGCTTTGCTGCTATTAAGGCAATCTCTGACGAGTCGAATTTTGTGTTTCCATCGACAGAGCGCTTTATCGATTCCGATGGAAATTTTCTGGAAGGGCAGTTCGCCCTGTTTGCTGCCATGCGGCCCTGGCTTTGGCCCCGCACTCTGCGGTTGGCACAGAACAGCAGGCGGGCTTCGCGAGCCTTATGTGCGAGCCTGGCGGAATTGTGCAATCCAGGAAATTGAGTGGCCGGCGAACAGAATTCGAGACATCCTGACACACGGGTACCAGTTCGAAAACCGATGGTTCAAGCACAAAAGTTTCATTGCCACATTGGGTTCATCTGGGAAAATCACGAGCCTTGTTCATCTATAATCGCAGCAGGCGTTCTCCAAAACCCCGATGCAATTGTTCCCCCTTCTAGCACTGTTCGTCGGCGGCGAAATCGTCGACATGCTCTCAAACACAGGCGCGGTTGCGAAGCTGGTACTGCTTGCGCTGCTGGCCTTTAGCCTGATTTCCTGGGCCATCATCCTCACCAAGTGGAGCCTACTACGGCGTGCCCGCGTGCAGAGCGGGCGCTTCGTGCGCGCATTTCGCAAGGCGCAGAGGCTCCAGGATATGGCTGCGGTCGTGGACCAGTTCAAACCCAGTCCCTTGGTCGGTGTCTTTGAGGGAGGATACGAAGAATACCGGCGCCAGGTCGGCGCTACGGGTGGACTCAGAAATCTGGTTTCCATTCAACGCGGCATGCAGATCGGCGCTTCTGAAGAGATCACACGTCTGGAACGGAATATGCCGTGGTTGGCGATCACCGCGGCCGTAACACCTTTTGTGGGGCTATTCGGTACGGTGTGGGGCATCATCGATGCGTTCCACGGTTTGGGGACCGCAGGAGCGGCGACCTTGCGTGCGGTAGCGCCCGGCATTTCCGAAGCTCTGATCACAACTGCCGCAGGCTTAGCTGCCGCCATCCCAGCCGTAATAGCCTATAACCTGATCGGTGCTTCCATCCGGGAATCCGCGGCACGTTGCGACGACTTTGCGCTGGAACTGTTGAACGCCGTTGAGACCAGTCAGCCGCATCCCGCCGCGATTGCGGCAGACGTGAGGCGCTGATGGCGTTCACCACCTCCAACGGACGCACCCAGACCGCACTCGCCGATATCAATATCACGCCGCTGGTCGATGTCGTGCTGGTGCTGTTGATCATCTTCATGGTGACAGCTCCCGTGTTGCAATCGGGCATCGATGTCGCAGTACCCAGGACGCGTACCGTCAAACAGATCACCGAAGAACGACTCGTGATCACCATCAACAAAGATCAGCGGGTATTTCTGGGAAACGATGCCATCAACATCAACGAGATTGGATCGAAGCTGCGGCAAAAGATTCGCGATCCGCGCAATCAGTCCATTTTCGTTCGTGCGGATGAGAATGTGCCGTTCGGAGCTTTTGCTACCGTCATGGATTCAGTCAAACAGGCGGGCTTCGCGAATGTCAGTATCGTGACTCAGCCCCTGGAGCAAAGTGGCAAGCGCTGAGATTTATTTCGAGCATGAGCGTTGGGGACGCGCGTTTGCGTGGTCCGCAGGATTTCACGTAGGGGTCATGCTGGCGCTGCTGGTCTACGCAACGTTTGTAAATCGGCATACCGGCGAGGGGTGGGGTGCAGGAGGTGGCGGCGATGCGATCGGCGCGACTCTCGTTAGTACCGTTCCGCTCCCCGCAAATCCTGCGCCGGCACAGAATGTGCTCGCCAACGAATCGAAGGGTCTGACGCAATCGCAGCCGAAGATCCAGGAGAAAGAGCCCGACGCGATCGAAATCCAGGGCAAGAATGCCAAGATCAAGCCGAAAAAGAAGCAGGAGACCGCTTCGAATAAGCAGCCTCAACCTGCGCCCGAACCTGATGACAATCGAGTAGCTTTTGGCGAGGGCGGCCCAGTGAGCGGCCCCTACGGTACGTTCAGTGCGGCAGGTGCGAAGGGTGGATTCGGATTTACCGGGGGCGGTGGTGATTTCGGGACACGCTTTTCCTATTACGTTCGTGGCGTGCAGCAGCGAATTTCCGAGAATTGGCTGAAATACGAGGTTGACCCGCGCATCACGAATGCGCAGCGGGTTTACGTGACCTTCGACATCGCGCGAGATGGACATCCAGGTAATGTGCAGGTGGAGCAGTCGAGCGGTGTTCCATCGCTGGACGTGTCGGCGATACGTGCCGTACAGCGCGTGGATAGCTTCGGTAATTTGCCTAGCGAGTATTCAGGCAACAAGGTGTCCGTGGAATTCTGGTTCGATTACAAGAGGTAAAACCAGGCAGTTTATTCGCTCGGCGCACGTGGGTGGAGACGCGCAAGAGTGACCAAAAATGGGGAAGTTGGATTAATGAAAAGTACAGAAACCACAGCCAAATCATTGCAAAACGGGGCGTATCGGAATACGATACGGTTATACTCGAAATTAGTTTTCTCGCGAATGGACGAGGCCGATAGAGAGTCTTCAAGTCTGTGGCGCAGTTCAAAGCCCCATTTATGGGCGCTCATTCTTCTTTGCCTTTGCAGTTTCCTTTCCACCTCACTCCTGGCACAGGATTGGATCAAGACAGGCACCGGCCTCGGCATCGAGAAGGTTCGTCTCGCCGTGGCAGACTTCAAGCCGTCAACGGCGGATCCCCAAAATGCCACGCTTCTCAAGACCTTCAACGACACCCTGTGGAACGACCTTGACGTTTCGGGAGTAGTCGAACTCGTCTCCAAGAGTTTCTATCCGTTGCAGTTACCGGGGCAGCCTCCAGAAGTCAATTTTCTGGCGTGGAATGCCCCGCCGCCGAATGCGGCGATGCTGGCGTTCGGAAATCTTGGCGTAGCAAACGGCAAACTTACTGTGCAAGGCTGGCTGTACGACGTCAAAAATACCCAGTCCCCACAGGTTCTTGGCAAGCAGTATGCAGATACCGCGACCGACGCAGCGGCCCGGTTGATGGCACACAAGTTCGCCGATGAGATCATCGTGCGGTTGGGCGGAGGAGTCGAGGGCATCGCGGAAACGCAGTTGTATTTCGTGAGTGATCGCAGCGGCCACAAAGAAATCTGGGCCATGGACTACGATGGCTCCAATCAGCGCCAACTTACGCATCTGGGTTCCATCGCACTCTCACCCCGAATATCACCTGATGGATCGCGCATCGCCTTCAGCGGACTGACGAAGAGCGGGTGGGAGATAATGATGTATTCCCTTGAGTTGAGCCGCATGGTTAGTTTCCCTCATCTTGGGGGAACAAATCTGTCTCCGGCCTGGTCCGCGGATGGAATGAAGCTGGCATTTTCGTCTTCCCGTGCGGGGGATCCCGCCATTTACGTAGCGGACAATTCTGGCTCCGGCGCGCGTCGATTGACAACCGGCAAGGGGCCCGATGTCTCTCCGGTCTTCAATCGCAAGACCGACGGGCAGATCGCCTTTGTCAGTGGGCGAACCGGATTGCCCCAGATTTACACAATGGGAGCCGACGGCACAAACCAGCAGCGGTTGACCGAACAAGGTTATGCTGTTTCGCCCAACTGGTCGCCCAACGGGCAGTTCCTTACATTTGCGTGGGTTCGCAAGTACGGACCCGGGGAGCCGGGGGCTTCCGATATTTATCTCATGGATGTTGTGAACCCTGCGCAATTTGTCCAATTGACTCATGACGGTGGGCGCAATGATTTTCCGTCCTGGTCACCCGACGGAAGGCATATCGTGTTCCAGTCGAACCGTTCTGGAAGCCTGCAGATATGGTCGATGCTGGCGGACGGTTCGAAAGTTCAGCAGTTGACGTTTACCGGTCATAATTCGCAGCCGAATTGGAGTTGGAAGTAGTAAGTAGCGAAATAGTAAATAACTTCGTCTGGCCCCGGGGGGCATACTTGGGGTCGCAGGAGGAATAAAAGTGAAGCAAGCACTGAAATGGATGTTTCTGATCGTGGGTTTAAGCGCCTTGCTCATGCTGGGCGCCTGTAAGAAGAAAGCGGCACCGCCGCCTCCACCACCGCCTCCGCCGCCACCATCTCCAACGGCGTCGATTTCGGTGAATCCTAGCAGCATTCAAGGTGGACAGTCCGCCTCGCTAACATGGCAGACCAGCAACGCCACCGATGTGTCGATCGATGGCATTGGCGCAGTGCAGCCGAACGGCTCGCAAAGCGTTTCGCCGACAGATTCGACCACGTATCACCTGACCGCCAAAGGTGCAGGCGGGACGCAGGAAGCGACCGCGCGGTTAACTGTCACCCAGCCACCGCCGCCTCCTCCGCCACCGACCCCGACCGTCACGGATGAGGACCTCTTCGCGCAAAACATCAAAGACGTCTACTTCGATTACGACAAAGCCGACGTCCGGGGCGATCAGCAGTCCTCCATCCAAGCCGATGCGCAATTCCTCAATCAGCATCCGAACATGAACCTCACGATTGAAGGACACTGCGACGAGCGCGGATCGACGGACTACAACCTGGCTTTAGGCGACCAGCGCGCCAGCGCGGTAAAAAATGCGTTGACGGCTGCCGGTGTCAATGCCAGCCGGATCAAGACGATTAGCTACGGCAAAGAGAAACCGTTCTGCTCTGAGAGCAACGAAGCTTGCTGGCAGCAGAACCGTCGTGGGCATTTCGTGTATTCGAAGTGAGCATAGCGGGGGACGCCAGCGGCGTCCCCCATTTCTAAGCGGTGGACCGAGGTGTTCCTGCGCCTCGTTCAGGATTAGGGGTTGCTTTCTCCCGTTGAATCTTCCGGTTCCCGCTCGCCCTTTCTGTGCGAAGTGCCAGCCGCCTATGGGAGAATCTAGGCATCTAAATTGATGGATTCAGGACAACTTCTATGAAACGACATCGTGTATCGGCGTGCTTGGCATTGTTTTCGACAATTTGGGTTCTTGTTCTTCCGGCCGCGGGCGCCAACAAAGACATGGTGCAGCTCCAGACTCAGGTACAACAACTGCAGGAGGCGATGACCTCTATGCAGACGAGCTTTAATGAGCGAATGGGTGTGATGAACAGCTTGGTCCAGCAAGATGCGGATTCGCTCAACAAGCTCGTAGCCGCAATGAGCACCCTGCAAGCGGCCTTGCAAAGGCAGCAGGCGGACTCAGGAGCCAAATCGGATCAGCTTTCGGGCCAGATTCAGGCGCTCAACGACACGCTCGACGAGCTGAAGGTGCGCTTGGCGAAGGTTACCAAACAGCTTGAGGACATGCAGGCGGCCCAGCAGAGCATTGCCGCGCAGCAGGCGACTAACCAGGCTGCGGCTGATGCAGCTAAGAACGCGCCGCCGCCGGATGTCCTCTATAACAATGCTCTTCGAGACTACAACGGAGGCAAGCCGGAAATCGCGGCGCAGGAATTCTCCGATTACGTCAAGTTCTATCCCAGTACCGAACTGGCAGGGAACAGTTATTACTACTTGGGCGAGATTCAGTATAAGAGCGGAAATTACCAGCAGGCGGTGCAGAGCTACGATCAGGTGCTGCAGAACTTCCCGAGCGGCAACAAGGCTGCATCGGCACAACTGAAGAAGGGATTCGCTCTGGTCGACGGTGGAAAACAGGACGACGGCGTCACCGAATTACGGCATCTGATTCAGCGGTATCCGCACTCGCCAGAGGCGCTGCAGGCCCGCGACCGGCTCCGCAAATTGGGAGTGTCAACGCGCGGTTGATCTGCAACCGAGTTCTTTGAATGTTGCAGTCATGAGCCGGTTAACTTCGTGTGGGCTAGACGGAACGATAATGCCGCCTATGTGCGCGGTGTCCCGCCTTGTGCGCATGGTGGCGTTGAACATGATGGTTCACGCGGTGGCGCACTTGCCGGACGGAAGATGTTGCTGCCCAAGAGAGGGTGCTGAAAAGCCCACACGCGATCAGAACAAAGAGAACTTTTCTCATAAGCTACATTCCTGTGGTTCGAGTTTACCTCAGCACGCTGTCGCTGTAAGGAAGTTTTCGTAGGACAATAACAATTCCAGTCACCGTTGCGAACGCAACGCCGATTGCCACCCATGTTGGCAACACAGCAGTGATTAAGACGACCATCGGCAACACAATGAGGATCGCTGCAACGCTGGCGTGATCCTCGGAACTATCTGTTCTCCGCAAGATCGCCCGACACTGCTCGGGCAGCATTACCCTGTCGATCAACAAAACTAAGATGACCGCAACGGGAATCCAGATCCCAACGCCAACGAAGTAGTGATACGGGCCGATCCCGCGCAGCACGTCCCCATTCGAAACCGTCAACGGCTTCGTCCGCAGCATTCTCAGGTGGTCATGCTTCACTGTCGCAGCCCCGTAGAGATACCACAGCGTAATTCGATCCGAGGCCCATAGCGCCAAACGTAATGACCCACTGGCGAGTGCCATCCATGCCACCAACCACAGCGCAGGCACTTTGGATCGCGACGGAAGCAGCTTGGTGAGATGAGCACTGTCGGCGCCGATATCCGCTTTGGGCATTCCTGTCATTTATATCTGTTCTCCGCTGGCGTATGGCAGTGGTAAAGTGACTTCGAAGCGAACTCTTCATTCTGCTGAAAAGCAAAGGTGGAATCATGATTCAATCCAAGCTCGACCAAGACACCTCTAAGGGTGCAATGGAAACGGAAGATCACAAGATTCCCGGAAATATCGGCTTGCAAGAGCAGTTGGGCCACCGTGACCAGGATCCCATGCTAAAGGATGCTGACACGGATTTCCCAGAACCGGGAGAGAATCCGGAGCACAGCGGGGAAGCGAAAGTTAAGTCCGCATAGCAAACCGGAAGAATGAAAAAAGGCCTCCATCTCGGAGGCCTTTTCTCTTCACGAGCTGCTTAGCGTAATTCTTCCATGCAGGCGTCGAGGACTTCCTTAGGCGGTCGGGTCAGCGAGTCCGGCAGGGTTGCCAGCGGCTGATCGACCACATTGAGCATGTCCATGAAGTTCGGAGCTTTCGGATTGACATAGAAAACTCCCGTCAGGACCTCCCCTTTCTCGTGTGCCTCGGTCAGACGCGTCAGTGCTTGGATCTTGCTCGTCGGATCGTAGTTTTCTTCCAACTTTCGTAAATTCAGGCGAGAACCATCGTGCATCGTGACCTGAATTGTCGACCCCGGATCGTAGTCGACGTTGATGTCCTCGAAGTGAGGAACGAAGCTCACATCCTGCAGCGTCTCCTCATGCTCCTTCACATACTTGTATGACTTGGTCGAGCCCTCGTGGTCATTGAACGTCACGCAAGGCGATACTACGTCGAGCATCACCGTGCCTTTGTGCGCGATGGCGGCTTTGAGCATCGCGCTCAGTTGCTTCTTGTCGCCTGAGAACGAGCGGCCAACCAGCGTTGCGCCCAATGAAACCGCGAGTGCGCAAGTATCAATTGGAGGCAGATCGTTGAGCACGCCGCTCTTCAGCTTTGATCCAAGGTCAGCAGTTGCCGAGAACTGGCCCTTGGTCAATCCATAAACACCGTTGTCCTCGATGATGTAAATGATTGGCAGATTGCGGCGCATCAGATGCATGAACTGTCCGATTCCGATCGAGGCAGTATCACCATCTCCGCTGACGCCAATGCAGACTAACTTACGATTGGCGAGGAGCGCGCCCGTAGCCACAGAAGGCATGCGTCCGTGGACGGCGTTGAAGCTGTGCGAGCGGCTCAGGAAATACGCCGGAGTTTTCGAAGAACAGCCGATGCCGCTGGGCTTGATAACGAACTCCGGTTCGACGCCCATCTCGTACATCGCTTCGATGATGCGTTCAGAAATGGCGTTGTGTCCGCAGCCCGCGCAGAGAGTGGTCTTGCCGCCCTTGTAATCAATGACGGTCAAGCCAATGCGGTTTGTCTTGGGCGAAGGTGCTGCGCCGGGTTCAACCGTGGTGCTTCCCATTACTTACCCTCCATGCTGGTCAGTTCGTCAGTGATCGACCGCGCGTCCAGCGGCAGCCCTGTGATATGCGCAATGCTCCGAAGCCGCGGAGTGAGTTCAGGCTTGATGTCGAGTTTCAACAAGCTGAGCATTTGCGCGTCGCGGTTCTGCTCCACAACGTAAACGGGCTCGTGCGTCTCGATGAACTCATGTACTTCACGAGTGAACGGATACGCCCGCAAACGCAGATAGTCGGTCTCGATCCCGTATTCTCCACGCAGTTGATCGCGGCTCTCGGTGATCCCCCAATGCGACGTGCCGTAACCGATGATCCCGATTTTCGCGTTGTTGCCTTTGGAAATTTCGGGACGCGGAACGAAGGAGCGAGCTGTTTCAAACTTGCGATTCAGGCGCTCCATGTTGTTCTCGAAGTCGTCAGCACGTTCGCTATATAGAGCTTTTTCATTGTGGCCGCTGCCGCGGGCAAAATAAGCCGCCGCAGGATGAGAAGTGCCCGGCAGCGTGCGGTAACCGATTCCGTCGCCATCGACATCTTTGTAACGCGCGAACCCGCCAAGCCGGTCAAGATCCTCTTTGCCTAGGACCTTGCCACGCTTGATCGGTGTTGTCGGGTATTGGAATGGATCTGACATCCAGTTGTTCATCCCAAGATCGAGGTCCGACATCACGAACACAAGCGTCTGAAATTGCTCCGCCAGGTTAAAGGCCTCCGTGGCCATGGTGAAGCATTCCTCGACGGAGCAGGGAATCAGCATGATGTGCTTGGTATCGCCATGTGACAGGACAGCGGTCGACAGCAAGTCGCCCTGCGATGTGCGGGTCGGCAAACCTGTCGACGGCCCGACACGCTGAATGTCCCAGATGACTCCCGGAACTTCGACGTAATAGGCCAGTCCGGCAAACTCGGCCATCAGCGAGATTCCGGGGCCAGCAGTGGCAGTCATGGAACGTGCGCCCGCCCAGCCTGCACCAATCACCATGCCGATCGCGGCGAGTTCGTCTTCAGCCTGAACAATCGCGAAGGTTGCTTTGCCGTCGGGACCGATGCGGTACTCCTTCATGTACTCGATCATAGTCTCGACCAGCGACGACGATGGCGTGATGGGATACCAGGTAACCACCGTGCACCCGGCGAACATACAGCCGAGCGCTGCGGCCGAGTTGCCGTCGATGATGATCTTTCCCGCAGTCTTGTCCATGCGCTCGATGTAGAACGCACCGCGCTTTTCAAGATTCGCCTTGGCATACTCAAAGCCCGCCTGGGCGGCCGCCAGGTTCAGGTTCGCGGCTTTGACTTTGGTTGCGAACTGCTTACGGATGGCCTTCTCAACCTCGGCCATGTCGATGGTGAGCAGGCTGGCGACCACGCCTACGTACACCATGTTCTTGACCAACTTACGCAGCTTCGCTTCAGGGCAAACCGGCGCGACGATCTTGTCGTACGGGACCGAGTAAAAGATCAGATCATTGCGCAGTTTATGCAGGGCAAGAGGCTCGTCATAAAGAACGGAGGCACCGGGTGCCAAGGCCATCACGTCCTCAGTAGCCGTTTCGGGATTCATCGCCACCAGGAAGTCGATTTCTTTCTTACGGCCGATATAGCCGTTTTTGTTGGCGCGAATTGTGTACCAGGTGGGAAGTCCGGCGATGTTCGATGGGAACATGTTCTTGCCGGAAACCGGTACGCCCATTTGAAAGATTGCGCGTAACAGAACTGTGTTGGAGCTTTGTGAACCTGAGCCGTTGACCGTCGCGACCTGAATACTCATGTCGTTGACGATGCGCTGCTTGCCCATGCCTCCGGCGGATTCCCGTGGCATGACATCCGATGTGGCCATCCCTACACCTTCCTTCAGTTAGCGGGCAGAACCCATTCGCCCGAATTGAATTGCAAGAGGAGGAAACCTATCAATTATACGGCGGCTCCACCCGCCAGTGGCGGCCAATCGCCTGTCTGGAGCCCGGAGGAACCTGCTTTCGAACGGAGGGGGCGTTCGCGGACTCACACTTCCGTCTTGTAGAACTGGGCGATGGTGCGGAACTTATTATATCGTGATGCGACTAATTCGGGTGTCGGGATCCGCTTCAACTCGGCATAGTGCTTTTGCAGGCTGGCATCGAGCAGGTTGGCCGCTGCTTCATGATCGCGATGAGCTCCACCTTCCGGCTCGGGCACAATGTCGTCAATACAGCCGAGTTCGCTTAGGTCCGATGCGGTGATACGCATCGCCTCAGCGGCGAGTTCTTTCTTTGTCGCATCGCGCCACATGATGGCGGCGCAGCCTTCGGGCGAGATCACGGAGTAGATGGAGTTCTCCATCATCAGGACGCGGTCGGCCACTGCAATGGCCAAAGCTCCTCCGCTCCCTCCAACACCGATGACGGTGGTGATGATGGGCACTTCCAGTCGGGCCATCTCGCGCAGGTTGTAGGCAATCGCCTCGGCCTGGCCTCGCTCTTCAGCGTGTATACCGGGATAGGCGCCGTCAGTGTCGACCAGGGTGAAGATAGGACGGCGGAATTTTTCAGCGACCTGCATGACGCGAATCGCTTTGCGATAGCCTTCCGGATGCGGAGTGCCAAAATTCCGGTGGACACGCTGCTTCATGTCGCGGCCCTTTTGGGTACCGACGACGAGGACTTCATCGCCGTGAAAGCGCGCCATTCCGCACACGATCGCGGCGTCGTCACCAAACCCGCGGTCACCATGGATCTCGCTGAAATCGGTGAAAACACGCTCGATGTAGTCGAGAGTCTGTGGGCGTTGCGGGTGCCGTGCCAGTTCGGTTTTATGCCAGGCGGTGGGCGGGGTGTTCATCTCCTGACGGAGTTGGTCCAGACGATCCTGCAGCTTAACAATTTCCCGACGCGTGGCGTCATCGGGACCGTTCGATTCCATCTCGGCGACTTGGCGCTCGATCTGCTCCAGTTCCTGCTGAGCCTTTTCGGTAAGTGGCATGGTCCTAATCAGCTGACAATGCGAACGCTGCCGCGCCCGCACAGCTGTTCCACACGGGCAATGAAATTGCGGTCTGGAACGACATTATAGCCTTCCGCCTCCATCACCACCATGAAATCTCCCTGCCGCTCCACGTCGAACAATACCTTGGCCTCGCCTTTGCGCTCTCTGAAAAGCGAGTGCAGATCATCGATTGTCGACTCGGCAGAATTCTCCAGCGGGATGCGGACGCGGATCGCCCGGGGCAGAGGCACCTTGGCATCTTCCAGCGGCATGATCTCAGCGACAGTGATTTTGGGATTTGCTCCTTCCTCAATGCGAACGCCGGTCTTGATGAAAACGGGGACTTCCAGCTTCACCTTCTCCGCAAGCCGCTTGTACGCTTCCGGAAAAACGACCAATTCGATGGAACCGGACATATCCTCCAAAGTTCCCAGGGCGTAAAGGTCGCCACGTTTTGATTTCTGCACGCGGATATTGGCGAGAATGCCGGCAGTTGGGATCGTCTCATCCTTCCCGGTCGATTTCGTCATCGAGGCGATCTCTTCGATGCTCAACGCCCGCAGATCCTGCAGCTTGTCTTTGTACTTCTCCAGCGGATGTCCCGTGATGAAAAATCCCAAAATTTCTTTTTCCGCGCCGAGCCGCGTGTGCTCGTCCCAGTCCGGAATATTCGGCAGTCGATCGTTTGGGCTCTCCGCTTCTTCGAGCTGGAAGACGCCAAACAGGCCATGCTGCCCGGATTCTGCATCGCGCTGTGCTTTCTGCGCCTGCTCCATGGCTTTATCGAGAACCGCCATCAGCTGAGCTCGGCGTCCAAGAGAATCCATGGCCCCGCTCTTGATCAGAGATTCCTGCACACGCTTGTTTAGCAAGCGGAGGTCGACGTTCTCGCAAAACTCAAAAATCGACTTGAATCGTCCCAGCTTCTTGCGGGCAGCCACAATCGATTCAATCGCATTCCCACCAACATTTTTCACTGCGGCCAATCCGAATCGAATGTTCTCTCCATGTGGAGTAAAGTTCGCATCGGAAACATTAATGTCAGGAGCCTCGACCCCAATTCCCATCTCGCGGCATTCATTGATGTACTTCACCACGTCATCCGTCGACCCGGTGACGGACGTCAACAACGCCGCCATGAACTCAACCGGAAAGTGCGTCTTCAGATACGCCGTGTGATACGCAAGCAGGGCATAGGCCGCAGAGTGCGACTTGTTGAATCCATACCCGGCAAACTGAGCCATCAGATCGAATATCTTCTCAATCTTCTTCGCCGGAAACTTGCGTTCGGCTGCCCCTTTGACGAAACGCTCGCGCTGCTGCGCCATCTCCTCGGGCTTTTTCTTGCCCATGGCGCGGCGGAGCAGGTCGGCATCGCCCAGAGAATATCCCGCGATTCGGTTCGCGATCTGCATCACTTGCTCCTGATACACAATCACGCCCAGCGTTTCTTGAAGAATTTCCTGTAGCTCTGGTAAGTCGTATTCGACCTTTTTTCGTCCATGCTTGCGGTCGACGAAGTCGTCGATCATGCCACCCTGGATCGGTCCCGGACGATAGAGGGCGTTCAATGCGGTCAGATCTTCAATCGAGTTCGGCTGATACTTGCGCAGCACATCCCGCATGCCGTGCGACTCAAACTGGAATACCCCGGAGGTCAGACCTTTGTGGAAGACATTCTCGTAAGTCTTTTGATCCTCGAGCGGGATGTCGTCGAGCTTGACTGGAATCGGCTTAGGCCAGTTCTCCTCGCTGCTCAAAACGGGCATCCCGGCATTCCCATGCGTTTGTGCGATCAGCTTCAACGCGTCGGTCAGAATCGTCAGCGTGGTCAGCCCGAGAAAGTCCATCTTCAACAGGCCCATCTTCTCGATGGCGACCATGTCGTAGGCAGTTACGATTTCGTCGTTCTTCGTGCGATGCAGCGGGACGAGCTCAGTCAGCGGTCGCGGTGAAATCACCACACCTGCAGCGTGCACCCCGGAGTTGCGTACCAATCCTTCAAGTTTCCTGGCAGTCTCGAACAGTTCGCGGATCTGCCCATCTTTCTCGATGGCCTCGCGCAATGCCGGCGCTTCCTCAATGGCCTTTTCCAGAGTGATATTGAGCTGAGTAGGGACGAGCTTTGCGATCCGATCGACGTCAGCGTAGGGAATGTCCATCGCGCGTCCGACGTCTTTGATCGCCGCCTTCGCCGCCATCGTCCCAAACGTGATGATCTGCGCGACGTTATCCCGGCCGTATTTTTGCGTGACGTAATCGATCACTTCCCCGCGCCGATTCATACAGAAGTCAATGTCGATATCAGGCATCGACACGCGCTCGGGATTCAAGAAACGCTCGAACAGCAATTCGTGCTGCAGAGGATCGATGTCGGTAATGCCCAGCGCATACGAAACCAGCGATCCTGCGGCAGATCCACGCCCCGGTCCCACGGGAATGCCGTTCTCTTTCGCGTAGCGGATAAAGTCCCATACAATAAGGAAATATCCAGGAAACTTCATCTGCTGGATGATGGCAAGTTCCCGCTCCAGCCGCTGCTGATAATCGCTCAACGAATGCTTTAACCGGCCATTTTCACTGAGCGGGCGCAATGTCTCCAAACGCCGCGCAAAACCTTCGCGGGTCACGTGCGCGAAGTAACTGTCGATCGTGTATCCGTCGGGGACTTCAAATTGCGGAAACGGATTCGGAATCTTCTCCAGCTTCAGATGGCAGCGCTCGGCGATGTCGACCGTCCGCGTCAGAACATCGGGCGAATCTTTGAAGACGCGATACATCTCTTGCGCGTCCTTGACGAAGAATTGCGTGCCATCGAACTTCATCCGCGCCGTATCGCGAATCGACTTGCCAGTCTGGATGCACACCATCACATCCTGCGCGTGTGCGTCGTCTTCGCAGAGATAATGGCTATCGTTCGTGGCTACGAGCGGCAGTCCGAGATCTTGTTCCAGCTTGAACAGTCCAGCATGGATGCGGTGCTCGAGTTCCAGCCCCTGATCCTGGATTTCGAGATAGAAATTCTCTTTGCCGAAGATGTCGGCAAACTGACCAGCCGCAGTCCGCGCTGCCTCGTAATTGCCCTCTACAAGCCGCTCGGCAACTTCACCCTTCAGGCATCCCGAAAGTCCAATCAGCCCACGCGAGTGCTCGGCCAAGAACTTCTTACTGATTCTCGGCTTGTAGTAGAACCCGTGCAGCGATGCTTCGGAAGTGATCTTCGCCAGGTTCCGGTATCCCTCTTCGTTTTGGGCAAGCACCACAAGGTGGTTGTAGGTATCGCCCTCGGGAGCGGCGCGGTGATCTTCCTTCTTGCAGATGTAAAGCTCGCAGCCCACGATCGGCTTTACGCCGTGCTTGTACGCGGCATTCACAAAGTGGACGGTGCCGAAAATGTTCCCGTGATCGGTCATCGCGACCGCTGGCATGCCCAGCTTGCTTACGTGTTCGCAGAGCTTTTCAACGTCGCAGGCGCCATCCAGAAGGGAATAGTCAGTGTGCAGATGCAGGTGGACGAATTGGGACATTGGACATACTTAGTCTATCGCAAGAGAAATCGAGCTCACCCTGTGAATTGCTGTGCGTTTCGCGGCCCTGAGGCTATAATTGCGCGGCTTCAATCGCGCCTATGGGGGCGGGAATGAAATCACCTCTGTTTGTGCTGTTCGCTCTATGTTGTGCGAGTTTCGCCCAGGACGGCTCCGCCGTTTACTCCCAACACTGTGCAGCCTGCCACGAATCTCCGCAAGCCCGCACTCCGTCCGTTGCCACGTTGCGCTCCATGAGCAACGAAGCGATCCTGCGCGCACTGGAGTCAGGATTAATGCGTGAGCAGGCCAAGGATCTGAGCGCTCAGGATCGTCAGGCCGTCGCGGCCTATCTATCCGGCGGCAAGAAAACCGAGAAGGCGGCGGCTCCAATCTCCAATCAGTGCAGCACCGCGGCTGTTTCGACGTCGTCGGGACTCGGCTGGAACGGTTTCGGCAATGGCCTCGCAAATTCGCGATTCCAAGGCACAGATGCGGCCGGCCTCACCCTGGCCGACGTACCGAAACTGCGCCTCCGTTGGACTTTCGGTCTCGGAGATGTCGTCAACGCGCGCGGACAGCCCGTGATCGCATCCGGGCGTCTCTTCGTCACGTCAGGTGTCGGCAAAGTCTATGCATTAGATCCAAAGAGCGGATGCCAGTATTGGGAGTTCGCATCGGAAGCCCCGATTCGTTCCGGAGTCGTGGTCAGCGATGCGGCCAGTCCCACAGTTTTTTTCGGCGACGCAAAAGCCAACGCATACGCAGTCGACGCAAGTACAGGCAAGCTTACCTGGAAGGTTCACATCGACGAGCACCCCGCTGCGGTGATTACCGACACGCCCACGTATTACCAAGGCACGGTGTACTTGGGAGTGTCTTCGATAGAGGAATTCGTTGGAGCGGATCCGAAATATGAGTGCTGCAAGTTTCGGGGCAGCGTCGTGGCGCTGGATGCGGCTACGGGTAAAGCCATTTGGCAGACTTACACGATTTCCGAAGCGGCGAAACCTACATCAAAATCGAAGTCCGGAGCCCAGCGCTGGGGTCCATCAGGGGCTTCTGTTTGGTCGACTCCAACAATTGATGTGAAACGCAATGCCGTCTACATAGCAACCGGAGACAATTACTCTGATCCGCCGTCGAATGCGAGCGACGCTGTTGTTGCACTTGATCGCACGAGTGGTGAGATTCGGTGGTCGCAACAGATGACCGCCAACGATGCCTTCACCGTCGACTGCGCCAGACCGGAGCTAACTAATTGCCCAGACTCGAAAGGGCCGGACTTCGATTTCGGACAGCCACCAATCCTCGCTTCTTTTCAGGACGGGCGACAAATTCTTGTCATCGGCCAGAAATCAGGCGTTGCTCACGCCTTGGACCCTGACGCCAAGGGCAAGATTCTCTGGCAAACCCGCGTAGGCAAAGGCAGCGTGCTTGGCGGAATGGAATGGGGATCTGCCGTCGATCAGAAAAATATGTACGTCGCGCTTTCCGATATTACTTTCCGCGCTGCAGCACCCGACCCGCACCATCCGGGAATGCGCACATTCGAACTCGACCCCGACAAGGGCGGGGGCATCTTCGCGCTGGATCTTACGACGGGCAAAAAAGTGTGGAGTGCGCCGGCAACCAGCTGTGGAGACCGCAAGAAATGCAGCCCCGCTCAAATGGCAGCCGTCTCGGCCATTCCTGGAGTTGTTTTCGCCGGTTCAGAGGACGCACATCTTCGCGCCTACTCAGCGAAAAATGGAGAAGTTGTTTGGGACTTCGATACTGCACGTGAATACGACACAGTCAACGGTCAGAAGGCGCATGGCGGAGCCATCGATGCCGGCGGCCCCGCAATCGTCGGCGGCATGGTGTACGTGTACTCGGGATACGCTCAGTGGGGCGGATTGCCGGGAAATGTGTTGCTAGCGTTCGGAATGGAAGGGAAGTAACTCTTCGATCGAAAACGAGCTAGTCGGCGCCTGCGCCGGCTGCTTGTGCTTTTTGCAGCAGCTTGCGAGCCTGGCTGATGAGTTCGGCGACTTCGAACGGCTTGACCAGATAGGGAACGTTATTTTCTTGCAGGAACGCCCGTCCCTCGCCAGGCTCCACTCCATTGGAGAAGGTGTAGAGCGTGTGCGTTTCCATGCCAGCGCAGTTCTGCTTCAGCCAGGAGTAAGATTGCTCCGCGCTCCATTGCGGCATCTTGCCGTTCAGGATGATGGCGTCAAAAGGTTCTGAGAGCAGACGAGTTCTCGCGTCGTCCGCGCTTTTTGCCGTTACTACGTTTGCACCTGATCCAGCCAGAACGTCGCGCTCAAACTCGAGTACCCCGTCTTCTTCTTCCACGAGCAGGACACGTCCGTCGATAACAGCTTCGTGCTGGCGGAGAGCTGGTTTAGTAACTTCTGGACCTGCGGGCGTGGCAACAGCGGCTGGGAGCCGAACTTCAATGGTCGCTCCTGCCTCCGGATTGTTGTTGGCAGTGATGTCGCCGCCGTGTTCTTTCACGATCCCATAGCAGATACTGAGACCCAGGCCGGTCCCTTTGCCCACGCTCTTGGTTGTGTAGAAGGGATCGAAGATGCGCTTGGGATCCTTGATGCCGGCACCGTCGTCGGCAAACTGTGTGCAGACGTGACCATTCTGGGTGCTGACACGAATCTTCAGCGAGCCATTCCGTCCGGTCTCGAGAATGGCGTCGACTGCGTTGTTGATGATGTTGAGGAATACCTGCTCGAGTTGATGAGGATCGGCGACCACAATCGCCGGTTCGGAAGGCAGATCGGATTCCAGCTTGATATTGTTGCTTTTCAGATCGTATTCGCGCAGGGCGACAGTTTCTTCCAACACTTTGCGGATGTCGACTTCGTCGCGCTGTGGTTTGCGCTGCCGGGCAAACGAAAGCAGATTTTGGACGACTCGGTGCGTCCTTTGCGCCTGTTTGAAGAGTTTGCTGACGAAATCCTGCGCGCGCGTGTTCAAACCTTCGGTCTCAAGCAGTTGGGCATATCCAAGAATTGCCGTGAGCGGATTATTCAATTCGTGGGCGACGCCTGCGATCAATTGGCCCACGGCCGACATCTTCTCGCTCTGCAGCAGTTGTTCCTGGGTTTTTCGCAGATCTTCATAGGCGCGGCATGTTTCTTCGTAAAGCCGCACTTTCTCGATGGTGGTCGCGAGTTGCCGACTAATAGCGACAAGCAGGTTCTCGTCGTTGCTCGAATACTGATAGCTGGCATGGCTGCAAAGGCCCATTAATCCGACCGGACTGTCCTTTGCCCAGAAGAGAACCCAGAGCCAGGAGCGATCTGTATCGGAGCGCATGAAATCAGCAACGTTTGGAGGCAGGTGTGGCAGGTATTCGGCGGTGACGACCTCTGCGCGCGAGCGCATCACGAGATCGCCAAATCCTTCAGCAAACGACATTTCGGCCGGCCGTGCCTTATCCCGGCTGCGTGGCCCCCAGGCAGCTCGCCGGCGATAGGTAGGCGAATCGGTGTCTGAGAGGTAAACTGTTCCGCTCTCACCACCGAATAAGGTGACCACCTGCCGAAGGGTCAAGTTCAGAATCTCGTCCAGGTCAAACGACTGCGCAGCGACTACGGCCATCGCGTTCAGCGCATTCAGTTCGCGATTGCGACGCTGCATTTCGTCCTCGGCCCGACGCTTCTCCGTCATGTCAAGAACGAATCCCTGGTAGCGTTCGATATTGCCGGTAGCATCTCGTGTCGCGAAGCTGCTTTCCATGGCGAGGAGAATGGTTCCGTCGCGCCGGCGCAGGGTCACTTCAAAATTGCGAACGTAATTGTGATCCTCGATCTCACGGCGGAAAGCTTCACGCTGCTTGGGATCGACGCAAATCTCAGAGTCCAGGTTGAGCACCAGCAACTCGTCGCGATTGCTGTAGCCCAGCATGTGGACGAACGCGTCGTTGCAGTCAATGATCCGTCCATTGGGATCGGCAACGTAAACACCTTCCTGTACCTGCTCGAACAGCAATCGGTATTTTTCTTCTGCGGAACGGCGCGCGGTGATGTCGCGGACGACGTGGATGATGCCCTTCGCCTGAGTTCCCTGATCGGTGTAGGAAGATGTAGAAACGACTGAGAAGCCGCCAAAGCAAGGATCTGCACCCTCGGTGAATTCTTCATCACCACCGCGAGCACAATAGGGGCAACCGGTCCACTCACCAAACGTATGCGGCAGGGCCGCTTCACACGTATTCCCGATGACGTCGGCCGGAGCCTTCCCGAGTTGCTCGAGAAGCACCTGGTTGGCCTTTATCACGCGGTAGTCGGAGTCGTGGGCAAGGATGACGTCATGGATAGAATCGAAAGTGTTCATCCACTGACGTTGCGAGCGTAGGACCTGCTCGAGGAGCCTGAAATTCTCTACCGCCAAAGCCAGCTGCTTCGCGCAGGTCTGCACGAACTCGAGCTCTTCCGGCGTCCACTGGCGGCCCATGCGAGTCCCGAGCAACAACACGCCAATTGAAGACTTGTTTCCGACCACTGGAACCGACACGACCTGTCGAATTTTTTCCGCTTCCAGGCATTCAGTCTGTTCTGTAGAAGCTTCAGCCGCTTTGGTAACCTGAGGTAGCCGATTTTCCCAGAGTTTGGTGACCTTCTCTGTGATCTCTGAAAAACCGGCATCCCGCAGAAAATCGCCAGACGCTCCGGCGGCGTGGGTGGCGATGAGTTGTCCGCCTTCAACCAGTCGGAACCATGAAGAACGGGCCTGTGTCGCTCGCTTCAATTCATCAACAGCACATTGGACGACCCTACCATGCTGTTGGGCGTTCGCGATGCTGCTGGTGATGGTTTGCATCGCGCGAAGCCTTAGGTCTTGAGAGTGCGCTTCGCCGAGTGCGACCAGAAGCATACTGACAGCCAGTGCAACCTCGGATGCGAGGAAAGCCGATGCCGGAATTGCATCTGTGAACGGTGCCCAGTTCAGATGAAGAAGAGGTAAGCACCCGGCTAACAGCCAGGCTGAGGGCTCCCAGCGTCCGCGACGGGCTCTCAGCAGAGCTAGAGACGCAGTCAGTAAGAGGATCCTGTAGCTCACTTCCAGGGCGAACCGAAGAGGCAGGGAGTCGGGCCAGAGTAGCACTCGCGCGCCGGCAAAGCCGACCAGCAACGGCGTAATTACGGTCAGCGGAATGAACAGGTCGCGAAGGCGCGCGTACAGCAGAATCGCTCCGGCAAGTAGTCCTACCGCCAGCACGAATGAGGCATGTACCACTACCAGGTCGAATGGCGAGGGGATCTTTGCCGCGAAGGTGTGCTCGGCAAGACGCGATGCGACCAACGCAGCCCAACCGGCGACCCAGAGCTTTAAATAGTTTTCACGAAATGCGCGCAGGGCAAGCAGGGATGCGCCCAGCAGGATCAGCAGAGTCAATTCTGCCGCCGAGGGCTTTGCGATCCCAAGCCTTGCTGCCGAATTCCAGATCGACCAGAGGGAGACGCTCATTTCATGCGGGCGTACGGAGTCCTTGCTGATGAATAACACGGCCCAACAAATTTTCGATGGAGTTTCCGGACCTCAATGATTACTTTCGGAATGTGGCCTAAGCGTTACAATCGCCGATAGACTTTCGTGTATTCCTATGGCTGATCGCATTCTGGTTGTTGACGACGAAGAGCCAATTCGGGAAATCGTTGCGTCCATGCTTGGAACCGCTGGACATGTCTGCAAACAAGCCGGTTCGGGCATGGAGGCGCTCGCGGTACTCAACTCGGGCGAAGAGTTCGAGTTAATGCTTTCCGACCTCATGATGGCCGATCTGGACGGCATCGGTCTGCTTGAGCGCACGAAAGAAAAGTATCCCGATATGCCGGTCGTGATGGTTACCGCTGTGCACGATATCTCCGTGGCGCTTGCGGCCATCCGCAATGGCGCCTACGACTACCTCCTGAAGCCTTTCGAGCGGGAGCAACTCCTGAACACAGTGAGCCGGGCTTTGGAGAATCGCAGGCTCAAGCTCGAAAACCGAACGTACCAGACAAATCTCGAGTCGCTCGTAAAGGCGCGCACCGACCAGCTACAGGCCGCCATGCATAACCTGGAGCGCTCGTATGACATCACTCTGGAAGCGTTGGGAGACGCCCTCGATCTGAAAGACGCGGAGACTGAAGGCCACTCGCGCCGGGTCACGCTATTTACCATTGCCATCGCACAAGCGCTGGGCATGCCGCGCGAGCAAATCGCGGTCATTGCCCGGGGAGCGTTCCTTCACGACATCGGAAAGATGGCCATTCCGGATGCGATCCTCCGCAAGCCCGCCAAGCTTACGCCCGAGGAGGTCGCGATTATGCAAGAGCACGCATACCGCGGCTATCAGATGCTCAAGAAGATTCCATTCCTGACCGAAGCATCCGACATCGTCTACTCCCACCAGGAGCGCTTCGACGGCACTGGTTATCCAAGAGGCCTGCGAGGCAACGAAATTCCATTAGGGGCACGAATCTTCTCCATCGCCGACACTCTCGATGCCATCACTTCGGATCGGCCCTATCGGCCCGCTCAATCATTGAAAGCTGCCCGAGAGGAGATTGCCCGCTGGGCAGGGAAGCAATTCGATCCGGAAATCGTCAAAGTGTTTCTCGAGATGCCGGACAAAATCTGGGAAGACCTGCGCCGGGAGATTGACGGTCAGACATACCGGGCCGCGTATTCCACAGGAGCCAAAGGCTAATTCCGCTCGCTGGGGAGCGCAATCTTGAAGCGCCGTGATCCGTTGAAAATATCGGTAGTAGCCGCCGCCTTGTCATGGGTGGTGCTTGCGGCGGGTTGCGCCTTCCTGCGTCCGGGACTCTTGCTGACCGCAGTCAGCGACATCACCAGCGGTCTTCTGATGCTCTCGGCTCTATTTCCTTTTGCCGTCCTGGCGCATCGCAGCAAGGGCAGGATGCGCTGGTTCTGGATGCTTCAGGCAGGCGGATGGGGCCTGTGGTTTGCTGACCAGTGTGTTTGGATCTATTACGACCTGTATCTCCACCAGAAGATGCCCCCCATGCATCCCGCGGACGCGCTGCTGTTTCTAGCAGGTGCCCCCATGATGGGAGGGTTGTTGCTCCGCCCCCATCGCGAACCGTCAGCCCAAAGCGCGCGCCTGGGGATCCTGGATTTTTCTCTGCTGCTTGTCTGGTGGCTGTACCTTTACCTGTCTCAAGTCGTCTGCTGGCAATACGCATATACGTCCCAGGAAGGATACAACCGCAATTTCGACGCTCTCTCGGTGATCGAGGGAATATTGCTTACGGCAGTCTTGACTGTCTTCTGGATGCAGACCTCCGGAAAATGGAGGAAGTTTTATGCGTTTTTCTGGGTTGCCGTTGTTTTCAACTACACATGGTTCATGATTTTGAACCGTGCCCTCGAAAAGGATCTGTACTTTACCGGCAGCTGGTATGACGTCCCGTATTCCGGTTCCTTTGGGCTATATGCGGTCGCAGCCTTGATGGGAGCTGGACTCACCCCGGCACCCGAAACTTCGAGCCAAGGGTCCTACAGTTCGTGGATGTCGAACCTCTCGATGCTGGCGGTCCTGTCCCTGCCAATTGTCGCCCTCTATGCATTCCTCGATCCTAAGCTGCCCGACGCTGCATCGCGCTTTCGTGTCCTTGTCACGCTGGTGACAATGTTCGTGATGGCTCTTCTGCTATTTGCCAAGCACAGGCGTCTCAACAACGAGTTGCGGCAAACAAACCTGGTCCTGGAGGAGGCCTCCCTCACGGACCCTCTCACCGGGCTGCGCAATCGTCGTTATTTCTCAGCCACCATTGAGGCTGATGTAGGCCAGGCACTTCGCTCTCACGCAGACAAACATGATCCCCACACGCGCGATCTGGTTTTCTACCTGATCGACGCCGACAACTTCAAAGAAGTGAACGACCAGTACGGCCACGACGTCGGCGATGTTGTTCTGGTGGAGATGGCTCGCCGCCTGAGTTCGTCCATCCGTCATTCGGATGTCCTGGTGCGCTGGGGCGGGGAAGAGTTCATGATCGTCTCCCGTTACACTGATCGCACCGAAGCGGAGTTACTCGCGAAACGAGTTCTTTCCGCGGTGGCGGACAGTCCGTTCCGCATGGGGGCCTCTGGAAAAGAGATTTATCGGACCTGCTCCATGGGCTGGGCCGCCTTCCCGTGGTTCCCAGACAATCCGCGCGCGGTCACTTATGAAGAAGTGCTGACCCTCGCCGATCGCGGCCTCCACAAAGCTAAGCTCTCTGGCAAGAACTGTGCCGTCGGAATGATGCCGTCGAGTGGAAAGACACCCTCAACGACTGTCGCCGGCCTTCACTCCAATTCTCTGACGGTAGAAATGCTCGCCGTAGCGGGCCCGCACCCAGCTACTAGTTGATAAGCATCTATGCCCCAACGAGTTAAGGGCAAGCAGCCAAACCCGAGCCCCGCCCATCCAATCTTGTGGCACGTTTCCAGGAGATCCCTATGTCAAAACTAGCCAGCGGCCTTGTCGCAACGCTCGCCCTCGTATGTATTCCCCTCTTCGGGCAGGACGCCCCGCCTGCTCCGCCGAACGCAATCCCTCAAGGCACAGTCGTGCTGATTCAACTGACAGACCGACTCGACACGCGCACGGTAAAAGCTGGAGATCATTTTCACGCGCGCTTGGCTGAACCCGTTCAAGCTATGAATGGCAATACCATCGATGCCGGACGGAAAATCACGGGTCACGTCAGCGCCGTGGAACCAGGACTCAGCCGCCGGCTGCTCCTCAGTTTCGATGAGATCGATACCGGGCACGGATGGCTCCCACTCATCGCCACGGTGACTGGTGTTCCGGGAGAGCATGGACTTCAGCAGATCGGAAACGAAGGGGAAATCGGACGCAAGGGTATGAGCAAAGAAGAAATCGCTGAGGCTGTTGTCGTTGGGGCAGGAGAAGGTGCGGCCGCTGGAGCTCACAATGGTGGTGGCAAGCGTGGCGCCGCGACGGGCGCAGGAAATGGCGCCGCCGATAGTGCCATGACGGCGTTCGAATCAGGGCACGACCTGGCTCTCGAGAAGGGCACCGCGCTTGAGATTCGCCTGGACCGCAACCTCCTCGTTCGATAACGCTTCTTTTTCGACAAAACGTTTGTCTACGAGGCTCGCCGACTAGGCGAGCCTTTCTGTTGTTCGACAGCTCTGCAATTTCCCCGATTCCGAACGTTCATAAGAGAAGGCGCTGCGAAATCAAGCGCTTTGTTTGATAATCGCTGCGGAGGGCGTCAATGAAAGTTAAAGTACTAGTCTCTGCCATCGTTTTTCTTGCGGGCAGCCTATCAATCGCACAGGATCATCCCGCCGTGACAGCGCAGGCAAACAGCGTGTACGTGGGCGCCGACGGCAAATTTGAAGCTGCGCCGGACACCGCAGAACTACACATGAATGTTTCTGCCCAGGACAGCAAGCCGCAAGGAGCGTACGAGCTCGCTTCAAAAGATGTCGATCAGGTGCGGCAAGTGCTGCGCGCCAATGGTATCGATCCGAAGTCCGCCAACATTGGATTCTTCTCGGTGCAACCCATGTATGAATGGAATCCAAAACAACGCCTCACCGGTTACCGCGTCACCACGGACGTAACCTTGAAGCTCAAAGACTTCTCGAAAGTTGGGCCGATTACCCAGCAATTGGCCGAAGCCAATGTCAGCGAAACCCAGACGCTCAACTACACACTCGAGAACATAGACGAGGCCAAGAACAAGGCAGTCGAGGACGCATATCGGCGCGCCCGAAACTCTGCCGATACCATTGCGCGCGCCAGCGGACGCAGCATCGGGGAGCTTTCCTACGCATCGGTGGATACCTTCGAGAACCCGCGAGTAGTGGTTCCTATGGCGCGTCCGATGGTTGCCAAAGCGGCGATGGCGGCGCCGGCGCCTACAGAAGAGTTCAGCGCTCAAAATGTGACGGTTACAGCCCATGTGAACGCGCTGTTTGACTTGAAGTAAAGCGGCGTGTGGTTTAGGTCTGGGCCAAGACGTCTTGTGATGTCGCGACGGTTGCCACTGGCTCAACCTGCAAGGTCAGTCCGTCAATGCGGCGCACCACAACGAGCTGCCCCGCAGTCAACGGCGAGGGCGCGATCGCATCCCACAGTTCGCCGTGCACAAACACTTTGCCGCCTGGAGACATTGCGGTCTGAGCTACGCCAGTCTCGCCAACCAATCCCTGTTCGCCTGTCACGACCTTATTACGGCGGGCTTTCAGCGCAATGCTCATCAGGAATGCCGTGATTCCACCCAGTGGGATGCTGATTGCCAGCGCAGTCATCAGGTGCACTCGCATTTCGGGGATGGGCGCATCTACGAGAAGCAGTCCGCCCAGCGTGAGCAGCGCAATGCCTCCGATTGTTAGCACGCCGTGCGAGGCAAACTTTGCCTCAGCTGCGAATAGAGCGAACGCTCCCAAAATGAGTACGAGAGCGGCAAACCGCGTGGGCAGCAAATTCAAAGCGAACGCAGCTACCAGAATGAATACCACACCGACAGTGCCGGGGATGACCGCGCCAGGATGATTGAATTCAAAATAGAGACAAAGTGCGCCAATCGCTAGCAGCAAAAATGCTAGGTCAGGTTCCATCAGAGTATCGAGAATCCGCTCTTTCAGCGTCATCTCGAATGGCACAATCGATTGTCCTGCAAGGTTGAGCGTTGCCGTCTCGCCGGTGAAACGCTTGAATGACTTGCCCTGCATCTGGCGAAACAGATCTTCTGGAGTGGAAGCAACATAGTCAATGAGATGCTGGGTGAGCGCTTCTTGCTCGGTAAACGATTTTGATTCGCGCACCGCCCCTTCAGCGGCTTCGATGTTGCGTCCCCGTTTTGAAGCCACTGAACGGATCAGAGCGGCGGCATCGTTCTCAATCTTGCGCTTCATCTCATCATCCGTTTTTACCTGCATCGGTCCGATGAAGGTTACGGGGTGTGCTGCTCCCGCTGCCGTCCCGGGAGCCATGGCAGCAATATCCGCAGAAACCAAGATGAAAATCCCCGCTGAGCCGGCGTGGCCCCCTGTTGGCGTTACGTACACGATCACAGGAACGGTCGAGTGCGAAATCTTTTCAATAATCTCCCGGGTCGAGCTGACCAGACCTCCTGGAGTGTTCATTTCAATCAAGACGGCCTGATCATTTCGTCGGGCCGCCTCTTCAATGCCTCGGGCAATGTACTCCTCACTGATGGGCTGGATAGTGTCATCGACAACGATTTTCAGGATCTCGGCTGACACCGGGCAGCACAAAAAGATGAGGCTCAGGGCACACAAAACGAGATTCAGAGCGGAAGATCTTCGCATTGCCGACTTCTCCGTTGCTCAATACTATTTTCGCGCTATTTGCGACTGGAGGAGTGGATTTCTTGCCCTGCCGGGGGCGCGTTGGTAACCGTGGCAGTTGCCTCGGGAGGCGTCCACCCTGGCAGGTAAGTGCTGCCCGTGATCAGCCGCGCTCCACGTTCGTACGTAACGTACGACCACGCCCATTGGATGAATACCAGAATTCGATTGCGAAAACCGATCAGAAAGAAGATATGCACGAACAGCCACGAAAGCCACGCAATGAACCCCGAGATATGGATCTTCCCGAACTGCGCAATACCGGCGGACCGGCCAATCGTCGCCAGGCTGCCCTTATCCCAGTAGTGAAATGGTTTGCGGACGCTCTTGGAACTCTTTCCATCAGGAGACTCCGTTTCCTCGCGAATGACTTTCGCCACGTACTTGCCCTGCTGGATCGCGTTCGGAGCAACGCCGGGCAGCAGCTTCCCCTTCTCATCCTTGGCCGCCGCAAGATCACCGATCACGAATACTTCAGGGTGTCCTGCCAACGTGAGATCCGGCTGAACGGGAACTCTGCCGGCGCGGTCTACCGATTTCGTGAGTATCTTTCCCAGCGGAGATGCTGCCACTCCGGCAGCCCACAAAATAACCGTTGCCGGAATCCGAGTGTCGCCGAACTGTACGGCGCCTGCTTCCACCTGCGTGACCATGGTGGAAGTCCGCACTTCGACGCCGAGATGTCTCAGTTGCTCTTCCGCACTGCGCGAGAGGTCCTCCGCATAAGTGGGTAACACCCGGGGGCCTCCTTCAAGCAAAAGAATGTGCGTCCGCGACGGATCGATGGATCGGAAATCGTGCGCCAGAGCGTAGCGGCTGATCTCCGCCAGGGTTCCGGCAAGTTCCACGCCGGTAGGTCCGCCGCCAATCACAACGAAGTTCAGCGGTGTCTCCGCCTCTCCGCTTGCTGCCTGCCGCTCGGCGAGTTCGAAAGCTAACAGCACGCGCCGCCGTATCTCCAGCGCATCTTCAATCGTCTTCAATCCCGGTGCATACGGCTCCCACTCGTCATGACCGAAATACGAATGCGTCGCGCCCGCCGCCACAACTAAATAGTCATAGGGAACCTGCGTTTCGGCCGTCTCCACAACGCGCTTTCCCAGATCGATGCCAATCACGTCGCCCATCAGAACTTCGATGTTCTTGTGCGAACTCAAAATAGACCGAATCGGAGCTGCGATCTCTCCGGGCGATAGCCCAGCTGTTGCTACTTGGTACAGCAACGGCTGGAACGTATGGAAGTTCTTATGGTCGATAACCGTGATCTGTACCGCCGCATTCCCCAGCGACCTCGCGGCATTCAGTCCTCCAAATCCCGCACCCACAATGACAACCCGAGGTTTATCGCTCATATTGCCGCTTCATGCCTCACATATATAAGATTCACGCGATGGCAGATGGGTCCATAACTTCTTCAGCCACTAGCAGCCCGTCCGGCACCCCTTTATTGCTGCGGTGGGTGATGCCCTCTACTGCCGACCTCTTCTTCCTGGCCATCTTGGGCACTCTTGTATTCACGCCGCTTTCAGTCAAACTGCTGAATGATGCAGGCACTGGCTGGCATATCCGCACGGGGCAGTTGATTGTTTCGACCCACAAGATTCCAGAGTTCGATCCTTTTTCGGGTCAGATCATGTTCCCGTGGTTTGCGTGGGAGTGGCTGTACGACGTGGTGGTAGGGCTCCTCAATACGTGGTCAGGCCTCAACGGAGTGGTCTGGTTTACCGCAGTCGTCATCGCCGCCGTGTTTGCATGGACTTTTCGCTTGCTGCTTGCTCGAGGAGCGAATCTTGCAGTCGGGACATTGCTCACACTACTTGCTATCGGCGCGTCGATGATCCATTTCCTGGCTCGTCCGCATGTGTTGAGCTGGCTCTTCGTGGTTGCGTGGTTCTGGATTCTGGAATCGACCGAGTCAAACGCTACCGAGAGCGTTCGGAACCGTAGGTTGTGGCTCTTGCCGTTGCTGATGGTGGTCTGGGTGAACGTGCACGGCGGGTTCCTCCTTGGCTTTGTTTTGTTGTTTAGCTATTGGCTCGGATCTGTGTGGACATGGCGGAGTCTGAGCGAATCCCGTATTGAGGAATCGCTCGAGAAAATCGCGGCAGGGAAGAGGAGCCGAGATCTGATCTTGGTCGGACTCGCTTCAGCAGTTGGGAGCCTCGTGAATCCCTACGGGTGGAAGCTCCACGAGCACATCTACGCTTATCTCACGAATCGCTTTTTGATGAGTCACATCGACGAATTCCAGTCGCCCAACTTCCATAACATCGCCCCGCAGTGCTTTCTTGTTCTCCTACTAATCGCCATTGCGGTTCTGGCAGTTTGCGGCCGGCGGTTGAGACTGAGTCACATTCCGATCGTGCTCTTTGCCATTTATGCCGGACTCTACTCCGCGCGCAATATTCCGATTTCCTCAATTCTTCTGGTACTCATAATTGGTCCGCATGTGGCTTCGATGGGTTTTCCAGTCTTCCTGGAAAGAATGCGCGCAGTAGAGTCTCGGCTGAGGGGACACTTGTGGCCAGTCGCCGCAACGGTTGTAACGTTTGTGATCGCTACCGTCGGCGGTAGGTTGATGGACGCGCATTTCGATCCTCATCGAATGCCAGTCGAAGCCGTTAACTATCTTGAGAAAACAGGAACACGCGCTCCGATTCTGAGCCCAGACTATTGGGGCGGATATCTGATTTACAGGCTCTATCCTCACAACAGAGTCGTGGTCGACGACCGCCACGATTTCTACAGCCACGAGGATTTGTATGGTGGGGAATTCCTGAAATCGTATTTGACGATGATGAATGTTGAGCCAGGGTGGGAAAAATTTCTCAAGTGGCACGATGACTGCGTCGTGATGCCCAAACGCTCGCCACTCGCAGCGATCATGGGCAAGACGTCAGATTGGAAGACTGTTTACGCCGACGATGTTGCGGTTATCTTTGTCCCCAGCAAGCAAAGAGAAGACTCGGATCGTGCTCCATAGCACAACGCGCTTTTCCAATTCGAATTGCGCTTGTTCGCCAGCGCTACGCCTTCTTCATGTCCGTGATGTGCCACAAAACACCGGTAGGATCGCTCAGGTATAGCACTCGAATTCCCCAGGGCTGCATCGCAGGGGCCTTGCACACGATTCCCGGGTATTTCTTTGCGATTTCCGCGCGCTGGATGTGTTCCCACCATGCGTCCGCATCTTCGACCTGCAGGCTCATCATAAAATTGCCCGCATGCTCTTTCCCATAGAACTTTTGCAGGAGAAACCGGAATGAACCGATCTGGACCTCTGCGATTTCATCGTTGCTCCAATTAATAGAGAATCCGAGATCGCTATAGAAGTTCTTGGAGAGCTCTGGGTCTTTCGCCGGCACGAATGCCTTGAGATCGATGACGGGACTTGGCCGCATGTCTTCTCCTAAGAGGAATTCTGGAGTCTTCGAATGTACCATTCACAACGCTGGTGGAGCTTCGGATATGTCCGGCAATCCGCGTTTAAGCTGCAAAACCGTTCACGTTGACAGCGCCCAGCGTTGGGGATATTGTTCGGAAGTTTCCGCGCCGCTTTCCAAGAGTGTGGGAAGTAGAGATCTTTCCAAATTTCCTCCACCAACAACGTAAGCATTTCACCTAAATCATCCATCGACTCCGGAGAATCAATGAAGGATCGTAGCCCTTACCTGTCGACTAGAAAGATGCACGTTGCGCTTGTTCTGCTGGTGCTCTGCGTTGCACCAGCATTGATGCTGGCTCAAGAAGCACCTGCAGTTAGCCTGACCCAGATCAGTTCCGATCCCTTTACAGTCGGGCCTGGGCAGCATGCTACCGAGGTTGAACCACACATGGTGGGATTTGGATCGACACTCGTAGCGGCATTCCAGACGGGGCGCATCGCTCCTGGTGGCGCAACGGATATCGGCTGGGCTACTTCCACCGACGGCGGATCAACCTGGTCTCGCGGATTCCTTCCGGGTCTTACGAAGGGTGAGGGCAGTGGTCCGTACGATGCGGCCAGCGATCCCGCCGTGGCATACGATCCCAAGCACGGAGTTTGGATCATTGCGTCGCTTCCGATTTCGAATACGTCGACAACGCCGGCGGTGGTGGTGAGTCGGTCTACAGATGGAGGTTTCACGTGGGGCAATCCAGTCAATGTCGGTCCGAAGGTGGACAGCTCCGACAAGGAATGGATCGCATGCGATACGTGGTCAAGCAGCCCTCATTACGGCAACTGCTACATGGAGTGGGACGATCCGTTTACGGGAGACGGAATTCTCATGTCGACGTCGACAGATGGTGGACTCACGTGGGGATCTTCGATCACGATCAACGCGTTCGGCCTTGGAGGACAGCCTTTGGTGCAGCCGAACGGCAATGTCGTTGTGCCGTATGAGAGCAACGGAATGGCGACCTTCGGGTCTACGAATGGAGGTGCAAGTTGGAGTGGTGCAGTCTCGATCGCAAACATTCAGCTTCACATCGATGCTGGAGGGATTCGCAGCGGTCCATTGCCATCTGCCGCGATGGATGGTACGGGAACAATCTGGGTTGTGTGGGAAGACTGCAGGTTTCGCACCAAGTGCAGCACCAATGACCTGGTGTACAGCAAGTCGAACGACGGATCGCACTGGGGCGCTGTGACGCGAATTCCGATCGATCCTGTTACCAGCACTCTCGATCATTTCATCCCGGGCATCGGCATTGATCCGGCGACGTCCGGTGCGAACGCACACGTGGCCATTCACTTCTATGCCTATTCGAACAGCGGCTGCAGCACTTCGACCTGCCAGTTGTTTGTAGGCTACATCTCCTCTCCCAATGGAGGGACGAGTTGGCACGCTCCGGTGAAGTTGGTCGGTCCGATGAAACTAAGTTCGCTGCCGAATTCGCAAAACGGGCTGATGGTTGGAGACTATATTGCGACGGCCTTCACGAATGGCGTTCCACACGGAGTGTTCGCGGTAGCCGCTGCAAAGTCGGGCTCGACATATAACGAGTCCATGTACACGGCACAAGGATTGACAGTTCCCGCGCAAGGCGCAGTGTTGTCTTCTGCTGGGGATAAGCCGTTGCATAAGCTTTCCGACAAGATTGAGAAGGAGCGTCCGGAGAAGGGAGTTCTTCCTCCAATAAAGCGCGCAGCCAAGCGGAGCCGAAAATAGCATTGACGGTCGTATTGATGATTAAAAATAACGCCGAAGCTTTTCGCGGAATAGCTCTTCTCTCCATAGTGCTGGCCTTCGTTCTCGCTCTGGCTGGCTGTTCCGGATCGGGTTCTTCATCCACATCTTTCAATCAGGGTGGAGGAAACACTCCTCCTCCTCCGGGAAATCCGGTCGGATCGAACCTGACTCAGATTAGTTCTGATCCATTCACAGTTGCTCCGGGGCAGCATGCAACACAGGTCGAGCCGCATATGATCGCGAACGGCTCGACACTAGTCGCCGCGTTTCAAACGGGAAGGATTTCGCCCGGAGGCGCTACTGACATTGGGTGGGCGACTTCGAGCGATGGAGGCAAGACCTGGACTCACGGTTTCTTGCCGGGATTGACAAAGGGCGAGGGAAGCGGACCGTATGACGCGGCGAGCGATCCGGTCGTCGCATATGACGCCAAACATCAAGTCTGGTTGATTGCTTCCTTGCCTATTTCATCGACGATCGCGACACCTGCTGTCGCGGTGCACCGATCGAGCGATGGAGGTCTGACCTGGCAAGCTTCGGCGGGCGTGAGTATGTCGGGAACCAGTTCGGACAAAAACTGGATTGCGTGCGACAACTGGGCCAGCAGTCCGTTTTTCGGCAACTGCTACATGCAGTGGGATGAGCCTTCGACGAACGACCAGATCCTCATGAGCACGTCGAGCGATGGAGGCATTACGTGGAGCTCGGGTGTATCGACGTCTGCTTTCACTAGCGGAATCGGAGGACAACCGCTCGCGCAGCCTAATGGAACTGTGGTCGTTCCCATTGAGACCTTCGTCGGGAGCAACATTGCAAACATCTCGTCGTTTGTGTCGGCGAATGGCGGCACAACCTGGACGAATCCGGTGACGATTGCGACGATTCAGCTTCACGCGGATGGGGGCGGCATTCGCAGCGGACCGTTACCTTCCGCGGCGATCGATGGCGCTGGAACTGTTTGGGTCGTGTGGCAAGACTGCCGTTTTCGCGCGTCGTGCTCGACGAATGACTTGGTGTACAGCACTTCGGCCGATGGCCTGAATTGGAGCGCAGTCGCGCGAATTCCGATTGACGACGTGTCGAGCACCGTGGATCACTTCATTCCTGGAATTGGAATTGATTCAGCGACATCGGGATCAAGTGCGCACGTTGGTTTGCATTATTACTACTACTCGAAGAGCTCTTGCGTCGTATCGGATTGCCAGCTCTTTGTGGGATACATCTCGTCGGCAAATAGCGGAGCGACGTGGAGCAATCCAATTCAGATCACGGCTGCGCCAATGATGCTGAGTTGGTTGCCGAAGTCGCAAAACGGTTTGATGGTTGGAGATTACATCGCGACGGTATTTACCGGTGGAATTCCGCGCGGCGTCTTCGCAGTGGCTCAGGCGAACTCCGGGACGAGTTTCCAGGAGGCGATGTACACGGCGCAAGGGCTGACGATTTCAGCGGAAGGGAATATGCGGAGTTCGAAAGCAGACAGACCGCTGCATAAGTTGTCGGACAGGATCGAGCGCGAAATACCGGAAAAGCGAGTTCCTCCTCTGAGAAGACGAGCGCAGAGGAGCGCGAATTAGTTTGGGTATTCAGAAAAGTCAAAAAATATTTTTGCGAAGTTCGCTGGAATTTCTGCTTTTCTTTGCCTTTACTGATTTTCCCGTTTTGGGAATGGGCAGACTTTTGAACGTATCCCCCCTCCCCCTCGGTTCTCTGGAATCATCGAGTTAGCAGAAAATTCTGAAATAATCTATGAGGCTCAATCAGTTAGGGGCAAAATCTTGAGCCACAAGGACTTTCCGCTTTTTTCCGGCTGCCTCCTGGTTTTGGCCTGCACCCGTTTCGGCGTCGCTATGATGTGCTTTTTCTGAAGTTGTGCGCAAGGTCAGATGTCACAATGCGGAGGCTGAGGCTGTGGAAAAGTTTTTGGGTCCGCGCGGTGTGTCGTACTGCGTTGTCTCAGGTGTAACCTAAGTCCGGAATGCGCCATCGTTGACGTATGTTCTTCTGGATCGCAACTGCGCTTGCCTTGGTCGCGGGGGGAGTGTGGTGGCAGCTTTACAGTGTAGGGGTTGGACTGAGGAGGCTACACTTCTAAACAAGGTCGCGCCGCGACTGAGGTGCGATTTCCTTTTGGGTTTGCTTAGGGATTTGTTCTTACTCGCCTTTTCGATTACCGAGATCAAAATCCCACTTCTCGCGCAAAAAGCGCGCGAGAAATGGGGCACCCATCGGGCCTAGTTCCTTCTAAAACCCACAGACTAGCTTAGAACGGGTTGCCGTACTGGCCACGGAAGATGCGGGTTTGCCAGGTGCTGCAGTTCGAGGCTGGCTGCCCGCAATTCGTGGTGCCCGTCTGGTTGATGTTGAAGTACTCGCCCACTGAGTAGAAGGTCAGATTGTCGCCGGGATCCATCACGGTGGCTGCATATTCGCCGAAGCGACCGGTGTTTTCTTCGTCGGCCTGACCTTGGGTGATCAATGTTGCGGGGCCGAACGCGGTGGCTTTAAACGGAAGCACGTCGAAGTAGATCGCCGGGTGCGGTTGCGTCTGGCACGTCGAGCAGAAGGGCCCGGATGCGGTGAATGTGATGCCCAGATTTCCGTTCATGTCGAGAGCGGCACTGGGCATAAGGAACCACAGAGTGTTGCTTGGATCCTGCAAATCCGTAGGGCCAGAGGCGGTGCCGCTGTTTATGGCAACTATTGCTTTTCCGGCCTGCACCTGAAGCACGTAGTAGCGAATGCCGGTGCGCTGGTTGTTGGAATTTTCCATCACGACGTGCGATGCAGTCAGGAATTCGCCTTTGATCTTCCTTGGAACGGAGAGATTGTTATAGGTAAGGCGATTCGACAAGCGGTCCCCGAGTGAATCGAGGCAAGGCGTCGAGTAGTTTCCGCACGAAGGCGTTCCATAGGCGCCAATGTCCTTGGTGCTGGTACTCGGTTCCGGAACGCAGAAGGTGTTGGCTTCAGCTTTCGCAGTCGAGGTGTTGTAGCAACCCGGAGTGTAGGGCGCGACCGACAGGAATGTCGGGCCGACCAAACCTGCTCCTCCCCAAGTGAACATAGCCAACTGGTTCGAGGTGCAGGGACTCGCCTGATTGGTGCAAACCGTCTGCCCGTTGCCGCCCTGCTGCGCATTGCTCGGATTCACGATGGCGAGGAAGTACTCTGGCTCTCCGGCAGTCGGTTCGGCTGGACTATCGATATCGGCGACGTCGACAGAGTGAATCAAAGACGGCGCCTGCGCCGCGGGAACGAGGTAGGTGTAGCAGGTCATAGGGTTCGAAGAGAGGCCCTGCGCGATTTTGACGCGATCGAGTTGGCATGCCTCGAATCCGGCTTCGACGTAGCCCTTTGTGGGATCTTGCAGGTCGAAGGTAATGTAAAACCCGTCGGACCAGGTGGCGATGCGCGGCCAGTCGGGAAAATAGTAGTAGAACGAACCCGTGGTGCAATTGTTCGAACTGGGAAGACAGGGAATCACAGAGGACATCTTGTATTCGTAGGCATACCACTGAACCGTCGGGCTAGAGAGGTCACTCTCAGAGCTGGCGGCGATGCACCACGCATACGCCTTAACGGTGCCAGCGGTGTAAACGACGCGGCGGCTGATTACGAATTCATTGTCGAGGCGGTCGTAGATAACCTGAACGTTTCCGGCGGAGTTCTTCGCGCACTCGGGCTGCGCTGTGGCAGACCACAATCCGTTCACGCTCAGGGGCACGGCAGTTGTTCCGCCCACGAACGAGAAAATCGGCTGCCCGGTGACTTTGTCGTAAGCCTGAATAAATTGCGCGTTGACCCACTCTACAACCTGGGCATTCTGGCCAGTGATGCTTGGACCTACGGCGAGGTTTTCGTCGATATTTGGTCCGGCGGCATGGTCGTAGAAGGCGTATTTGGTGCCGAGGTTTTGCTGGGCATCGATGCCTTCGATGGAGATATCACTCCATAATCCAGACGTGCAGGTCAGGGAATTGCAGATCGGAAATGAAGACGTGGTGGTGCTTTCCGCGACTTGGGCGGCCGTGTAGGGGCCGGCGACGGTTCCCGTCTGACAATCGCCTTTCGAGGTGCATGTCTGAGCGAACGACGGAGCGGCTACGAAGGCGAGAGCAAGGGCCCAAAATTTCAACGACATGACGTTTCCTTTACGGAATTGGGATAGCAGAGCTTTTTCGGCAAAACAGGGGGAGAGATAGTCAGTTAACAGTGTCGAAGTGCAATCTCCATTCCCAAACACAATTTAATAGTCGTTTACTTGCAGCAGCTTAGCTGCGGCAGATTACAGCAGTGTTTAATCCTTTGCACAGAAAGGAAAAAACTTGCGCAACGCCTGGGTGAGCGATTCGGGGAAGGGTGGAAACAGTGTACCAGAGTTCGGATTCAGGAATGGCAACGACGTTTTCCCAAGCGGCACCATATGGAAGGCCAGAACTCCTCAAAGGCGTTGCTGGCCGCGCGACCAGCAAATCCCAAACCTACGCGAATAGCGGCGTGGGATGCATTGGCCTCGCTATGGGCTCGCCACGTGTTGGAGAGGAAATTGTTTCCTACGATCGCAACATAACGAGCATAAGCCGGCATTACCTCATTGTTGTTGGAGCGTTCCGCAGCAACGGTCATCTTCAAGCATGAGGCGATGCGGGCCAGAACTGAACCTCGGGCAAGCCGCACGTAACGCGGATTCTCATCCCACAATGCACCCAAGCCAGCCTCCATCGCATTGCCGGTCGAGATGCCTGTGAGCCGCATGCCATAGCGTTTGCCAAATCCTTCCCAATGAGGGCCGTATTCCTTTGGCATGTTGAGAGCGGTCCCAAACGCGCTACTCATAGCGCCTCCCGCAAGCGAGGCGGGACCGGCCGTACTCTGCAGAAACCACCGGAAGCGGTCTGCGCTGGAGAGTCGCGACTGGGGAGGTCGGGCCGGATCACTGCCCCGATCAGGAGTCTGTGCGGACGCCGTCAAGCAACCAAGAACCACGATGCATAGCAATCCCCGCACAAGCATGAGATGAGCTATCGGCCAAGGATGTTTTCGCAGATGACAGTCAGCTGAGGGCTGCGCGAATGAGGGAATGCCGGTTTCATTGAAGAACAGATTGGTGCAATTCGATCCCGGTTAACTCCGGTCGGAACGACATCCGAGAGTCTGCGGTCTATTCCTCATCCTTCACCCGGATCTCTTTCATTTCCTTAATTTGCGTGATCACGATTGCATGAGTTCCGGTTCGCTCAAAGACAATCCCGCTGGCCCGCACGTACTTGCCGACAAACGGCATGAGCACCTGCCGCTGATCCGTATCGGGCATCTTGGCAGAGATGGGGAAATACAGCCGATCATCTTTGGTCAGAATAACGAGCGGCGAGCCACCCTTCACGCAATCCTGTACGCACTTGCTGCCCATACTTGTCGGATGGTTATCAAGGTTCTGAATTGGACAGGCAACATCCCGAAGCAGTCCTTCTATCGTTTCGTTGGAAACATTGGCCCGGGCGCCGGCCATGTCCGTGATCTGTGGAGACTGAGACGCCGCCAAGAGAATCCCGCAACACGCAAGCAAGCCGATCTTCACAGGGCGGATCATCGATTTCTCCTTTTCATTGCAGATTAGTCTGCATGTTATGAATTTGATGAAGCGTCTAATCATTGCACAGTCAGGAGGTGGTACGGATTCGATCTCGGTTAGCGGGTGAGTTCGCTGGAAAACCGGATGGAGAGTGAAATGGAGGCGATAGCTCAAAACCTCCCAGCCGGGGCATCTTGAGAGAGACCGAGATGTTATGTCATTTAGGCCCGGTGGGCACATTCAGTTCGTTGGATCGTAGGGTAAGTGGCGAATCGGGGTGCACTTCACCATCTGGCGCACAATATGTCTTTGCATCGTAGGGATCCACGGGGATTGCCTCTGCTGTGCGGGCGCGGGAAAACACACAGGCTGAGAGATGCAAACGCAATCGAATCTTGTGGTCTCCGGTGGAAAGGAGAAATTCAGAACCCGGATGATGCAGGTGAATGCGCCCGTCGTTCGGTGGGGGCAACACGGTGTCCAATCCAAGAAACGGATCGGCAAGCCTAATTTGCTCAACATGCTTGTCGTTGGGGCAAGCTTTTGAGCACGCGAACCGCTCATCGTGCACACCAGAACACTCGGGTCATCTGAAACATCTGAAACGGATGAGGGAAAAGACTCCCAAGCTCCGTCCGGTCTTTGCAAATCGAAATCCATGTTTCCGCGTCCGCAGGTCTACCACCAAGTGAGGAGAGTATGCTCGCTTTCGTTCTTTACCGTGATTGAGATCAGCGTGCAGGCAAGGGGAACGTGTTTGGAAAGGCAGGTCTCGAGTTCTCTAGAATCGGGTCGTTCCGGCGTTGGATTTTGGCTGAGGAGAAGCGTCAAGTGCTGTTGCAACGAGCCTGACCGATGCAATGGATGGAAAAACCACCCATAACCCTGCGTAAAGCAGACACCACCACTGATTACGCAAATTGCGATCGCGAATAGAAAGGACGTTCGCATGTGCCGAGATCTGTCCTGCGCAGTAAGAGTTGCCTTGCTGCCGCCTTACGTCTGCGCTTTATGGAATATGAACAAGAACAGGGCTAGGGTGAAACATCCAAATGCATAAATGAAGGACGAGAAGAGCACCACAGGGGGCTCCGTGCCCTGCAGAACATTGAGGACTTTCAGGATGAACGTCCAAGTTAAGAAGGCCGTGATCAAGACCGTCCCGATGAATGCCAGTAATGCCGCACCCTTGAGTGTCATGATCGGAGTATGAACGCTGGGGAGTCGTCTAAGCAACTAGAGAGGCACGGCTTACCGGATGTTGGCGCACCTTGATTATCGTTAACAAGGCGACCTGACTCAAAATCCCCGTGCGGTTAAGGCTTTTCGCTTTACCCTGATGCGAAATGAAATTTATGCAGAGACTCACTCCTAGAATTTCAGGGTAGGAACTAGCATCCTTACTAGTTACTTCAGCGACAGAGCTGCTGCAAAATGTCGGGACGGTACTTTAGAGTAGCGCAAAGGCCGCCCCTAGCGTTTCCTCGAGAGGGATTTCACTAGGGGCGGCTTTTTGCTTTAGGCTCCGGTCTGCCTGCTTGTCGTAAGAACGTCAGCTGTAGCGTTGTCTTGATACCTGACCGCCGCTCGTTTTGGATCAGGCTGTGCCCCAGAACCGGCACCGAATTCCGCACTTGGATCGAAATGGCGCACATTGGCGCTTCTGGGCCGGTTCGATTCTGGTTAGGCCTAAGCCTCTCCGCTGACCGTCCCAGAGGTCACAACATGGCGAACCAGCAGAAGGAACACTGGCTGGAACTTGCTGAACGGGCATCCGCCGAGCAAGACCCCAAGAAACTGCTCGTTCTGGTTCAGGAACTGAACCGTCTACTTGATGAACGGGAAGCAAGAGTCAGAGCAAAGGCAGGAACGCAGTCTTAGGCCGCGTCAAGTTCGTTTTCATAACAGGCAACAATTCACGATTGCGTGCGTTGCATCGTTGAGATCAGTGGGCCTTCGGGATCTTAAAGCTCGGCCGCTGTTTGGACGCGCTCGTGATGTTCTTGCAGTCTATGCCGGAGATGCTGGCGGCATCGCCAAACGCAACGGAGAAATCATCGCAAACCAGCGAGCCGCCGCCATTATGGCTGAATGTCAACGGCTGGTAGAAACCGCCGCCGCTCAAATTCGTTTCGAGCACTCCCTGTTCGGTGTTGTTCGAAACAGTCGTGTCGAACATCGTCAGGTCGCCTTTGACGGACATGAGAATCCCCGCTCCAGTATTGTTGCTGACAGAGGCGCCGGCTCCAATGGTGAGCGACGATCCGGAAACCGTAATCCCGCCACCGCCGTTATTTGAACTGCCATTTCTGAAAATCTGTGCGCCGTAAAGCGTTGCAGAGGACGACTGGCTAATATCTACTCCTGCGAACGAGTGACCACTGATGCTCACATTCTCTTGTCCGGAGTCATCGGCTCCTGGATAGAAGGTGACAGAAGAAGAACCGGTTGCCGAAATCCCCACGCTGCCATTGTTACGGATGACATATGCATTCCACAGGGTGGCTGAAGCGGCGTCGGTCATAGTCAGTCCAACGTTGTTATTTTCGATGACGCCGGGAGCGTCATGCGTTCCACCATAGAATTGTAGGCGGCCGCCGTCCATGCTTATTCCCGGTCCCGCATTGCCGTCGATGGTAATTACGCCAAAATTTAGCTGCACAAGAGAGCCGTCGATCGCCAAGCCGCTGTTGCCATTTCCATTGCCACCGAAGCCGTTTCCCGAGATGCGAATGCGCTGGGTGGGATAAGTGGCCATCGTCAGATGGGAAGCGTCCGCGACGAAGAGGCCTGTGGCTGAGTTGTTTCTGATCGCTGAATTCTGCATGAGCATTTCGCTCTGCATGTCCATATCGAGTCCGTCGCCTAAGCTGTTCTGAACCACGGAATTCTGCAGGGTGACTGCACTGGAGGCGGCAGTCACATAGAGAGCGATCGCTCCCCCCTGCACAACCAAGCCGCTCAAGGTAATGTTGTGCGATCCGGCAACGAGGAGCGTTATTCCTGCGGGGCTGGCTGCATTTTCGATGGTAGCGACGTGCCCAGGAAAGGATTGGATCGTGAGCCGGTCTCGCTGCGCAATCGTGACGTTTTCATGGCAAACTCCTCTCACCGTGATGACGTGCGGACCGAGGAGGTCGAGCGTGTTCAAGGCAGCAGTGATACTGGGAAAGGGTCCGTTTTGATTTGAGCAGTCGACCTCAACATTCGCGGCGGAGCAGGGTAGTGAAGACATCAATCCCAGGGTGCACGACAGGAAGAAAAGCTGCGCTGTTCTAAATCGTAGGGTGGGCATGTCAGCCTCCGAAGCGAACTTTGAGTAGGGAACTCGAACGGGGCCGGAACCTTGCGGGCGAACACTAAAACGGCGCCCGTACAGTACCACGCTTACAGGGCAACGTCTAGTGAGAATTCTTAGGGCTGCGACGACGAGGCGATAGCGTCTTGCTGTCTCTTAAATTGCTGCTACGCAATTGATGTCGCCAGAGCTCACGCAAGCGCCAGATTCATGTTGCTGATCGCTTCGTCGATCTCCTGCGTGTTCTTGAAGCCGATCGTGGCGCAATCCACGCCCGCGTTCTGGAAAGCGAACCTCATTGCTTTCACGCGATCGTCATGACTGTTCTCGAACTGGCCGCCACCGCAGAGCTTCATGCCGATCACACCCAGCCCTTCCTTCTTCAGCGTGTGAATGTGATCGACCACTTCGCTCACATTGGCTGGGTGGTTGGTGTCCTCGTAGGTTGGACCGTCCATGCGTGCGCCGCTGTGGTTGATGCGGATCAACCCCACGTCAAGCCAGTGTGTCCCCGGCATCTGACGCAGAGCGGGCAGCCCGTGCACTGAGGCACCATGCGTGCGGATGGTCTTTCTCTGCTGCGCCTCCAGGATCCCGTCCTGCCACCGCTTGGTAGTCTCCGGCCAGTCTGCCGAATGCTGCCAGTGCAGCAGCATGATGTCAAAGTATTCCGTCTGCGAGATGCGCCGGAGTTCATCGAACTTGGCCTGCGGCTCAATCCCCTGATGGAAGGTAGTCACCTTGCTCATGAGCTGATAGCTATCGCGCGGCAAACCTTTCAGCGCTACCCCCAACATTCCTGGCGTTTCGTAAGCCTCAGCCGTCTCAAAGAAGCGGATGCCGTGATCGTAGGCATAGCGCACCAGTCGCGTGAACTCCTGCTGCCCTAGCGCGGCCTGTACCGCACCGCCGTTCGTCCCAGTTCCAAAGGCTAGCCGCGTCACTTCCACTTTTGAGCGGCCTAGCACCACGGTCTCGGTCGCGGTGGGCTTGGCGGCAGCTAGCGACGGAATACCGACGGTCGCAACGGCTCCAGCGGCCAGACCTGTTTTGAGGAAACTACGCCGGGTGATTGAACTCATCTTGACCCCCATGTGGCTCAAGTCGGTGGACGAGCCTGATACGTGGATGTTAGCACGCGGCCAGTCGGAATGATTGCAATTGATTGCGCCAGACGATGGAATCGTACTCGTCTCGGCGGGGGGAGTAGACCGCAGGAATTCAAATTTGAGTCAATTGCTGAGCATCGGACTGTCGTTTCTGTCAGTTCTCGTCTGCAGTTGGAACGACGCAAAATTCGAAATTGAGGCCGTTCCTGCCTTCAAAAACCGAATGAGAACTCCCCACGAATGGGCGGCCCTTTATTGAAATGCAGAATTCCCTGAGCACGATCGCATGGAATACATTCTGAACCACCCGTGGGAGCTAGGTGTAATTCTTGGACTACTCCTAGGCTTGATCCTGGAACTTGGGCGTCGCGTTGCCGTCCGATACCGAATCCCAGAGGTCACCGAACGCAAAGATCAGATGGGTACGATTCGCGATGGCCTTTTTATACTGGTCAGTCTTCTCCTCGGCTTCACGCTAACTTTGGCGGCTTCGCGATTCGCAGAGCGTCGTTCACTGTTGGTGGAAGAAGCCGTGTCGATTGGCACGACGTATCTCCGGGCGAGCACACTGCCGCAACCTTATCGAGATCACTCCAGACAACTGCTTCGGGAATATGTTGATACCCGTCTTAACCTTGTCGAGGGTGACCTTTTCGATGGCGCGGTGGCCGAGGCTAAAGTGCTCCACGAGGATCTGTGGAATGATGCGGCTGCGGTCGCGCGACAGGATCGGACTGCGGTCACCTCTCTTTATCTTAATTCTCTGAACGAAACCATCGACCTTCACGAAAAGCGCGTAGCGTCGTTTGAGAACCGGGTTCCGCAAGCCGTGTGGGTTCTCGTTATTTCCGTTTCGTTTATTGCCGTCTTCACTCGTGGCGCGACGCTGCCGAGTCGATTCTGGCTGACATTGATTCTTCTCCCTATCACGATATCGATTGTTGTCGCGTTGATTGCCGACCTGGACACTCCGGGCCGCGGCCTGATTCAGCTGGATCAACGCGCATTGCACCGCCTCAAAGCCGATTTGAGCATCGCAGGGGAGAAGTAATGTGGCGCGAGTAAGCGCAAAGATCAACCGCGGTTCGGACATTCCTACTACGCGGGCGGGGCCATGAGCTCAGCAGTATGCCAGTGATCCGGTGCGAACCTCAATTTCCACGGCGCGAAGCGTGCCCCGAGCAAGCCAGCCAGGCGAGAGCGACGAATAGGCGCCGTTTGCGACGCCATACCGCGCGTTTAGATCGCTTATTTTTCGACTGAACCGCAAAGAAGACGTTGCGCTACAGGCATCGAGATCGGATTGGCCTTAGATCAGAAAATCCTGCCGATCTGGAAGTAGAACTTGCCGTGTCCATAGTCGCCGACTGCACCGCCGACCTCTACCGGTCCGAATAGAGTGTTGACGATAAGTGCACCAACAATGTCTCCAGGAAGATTCGGCGGCTTAGGTGCATTCGGAAGCGGATAGGTTTTACCGATCTCGAACATGCCCAGAAAATCGATAGTGCTACCGAGCAAAGGAGGCATTTTGGTCAGTTTTCGGATATATCCTGTCTGGAACAGGAAGTATTGATTGGCGAGCAGTTCATTCTCGCCGAAAGCTACAAAACGCGTGGTGCCGCCAAGCGCAAACGCCGGAATCCCTGTTTTGTAGCCGTAGCTGGTTCCACCATGCGCATTCAAGAAAACCGAGGACGGGTCGCTTAATCGCAAGAAGTTCTGAATCTGTAATTCCGACAATGGAAAACCTTCCGGAGCGCCGGGGTTGGCGTGGTAGTACTTGGTGTAGAAATTCACACTTTGGCCACTGCGGGGCACAACTGGGTCATCAAGGTCATTGAGGGAATACTGGACTTTGACGGCGCCAGTTGCTCCTGAAGCTGTCGGCAGTTCGGTGACGTTCCCAATCTGCGTCGAGAAGTGTTCATACCCACCTTCATACCCGAAGCGCAGTTCGCCGGTTCGCCCGAAGCTATGACCTAAATCAAGACCACCAACAGCCAGCCGGTGTCGGTAGAGCGCAAGCAGGCTGCTTCCGTTGTACAAGGGATATTGAGAACTGTTGATTCCAAGGCGAGGTGCAAAGAACCAGTTGCTGGCGGTAGTGAAGGGGCGGTAATACTCGCTGGCGATTCCGTATTGTGATCCCAGAATGACGTCGTTGCGCAGCTCTCGCCGGTAGCCTCCGAAATTCAGAAAAGTGATGCGAGCTCCGATGCTAAAGAAAACATCGTTATAGTCGGATCCATCAATGACGATAAGAGGACGGACGATCGGCGGCGAATACGGCTTTTCATGGGCATCGATTTGCAGCACCGATTTACCGTCTTCCTGAACTATGCTGTAGTTGACGCTGGAAAACGGGCCCGTGCCATTCAGTTCCAGAATCTCGCGCTCTAGTTTCGATGAATTCACCGGCTGCTTTGCGAAGTTGGACATTTCTTCAGCCAAGGGTTGTGCGATGTTCGGATCGACTCCAGTAACTTCCACACGCTGAGGCGTTACAGCCGCAGCGCGTCGGCTGGCACGCTTCGTCAAATAATCTTTCCAGGACGCTTCATCCACTGACAGGCTTGCAAGCCTCTCGGCGTTGGCTGCTGCCGCGTCATATCCTGCCTTAATGATGGCGTCGGCCTTTTCATAGTCCATCGAGCTGAAATCTTGGAGCGGAACGCTCACCACCAGATCCGCGCGCTTCATAGCCTCGCGCTCATTCGCCGCGATGACTGCGTCGATAGATTCACCCAGAACCTGGAAGCTTGAGAGCGATGTATCCCTCTTCAGGGACGCAACCTCGAGGTGAATGCCGAGGACGATGTCGGCTCCCATTTCTCTTGCGGCGCTGACGGGAAAGTTGTTGAGCAGTCCGCCATCCACGTAGATGTGGCCTTCATGGACGACCGGGCTGAATATGCCCGGCAACGACATTGTCGAACGCAGTGCCAGGTCCAGCGGTCCGCTTCGGAAGACATGTTCGCTCCTGGTCACCAGGTCGGTAGCAACACAAGCAAATGGAATGGGCAGGTCATCGAAGCTTTTGAGTTCTGCGTAGGGCAAAGAAATCCGGTCGAGAATCAAATCGACTTGCTGGCCGGAGTTGAAGCCTGACGGGAATTGCAATCCCTGGTGCAAGCCAAATTCAAGCGTGCTGGGATACTCACGAGCGTCTTGTTTGCGCCGAAACGATAGGTCCTCAAAACGGCTCTGTCCACTGATGACGTCATCCCATTTGATCGCCTTTACTATCTCGCGGAGTTCAGTGGCATCTGGCCCAGTGGCGTAAACCCCGCCGACCAGTCCACCCATGCTGGTCCCGGCGATGTAGCTTACCGGAATGTGGTGTTCCTCAAGATACTGAATGACACCGATATGTGCTAAGCCCAAGGCTCCGCCGCCTTCCAGGACCAACCCGACCTTCTTACGTGCCAAGGAGCTCTGCGAGTCTTGAGTCAGTGCATACGTGGAAGAAAGATAGATCAACATGACCAGGAGCTTTCGAAGATGAAACCATGCTGAACTAAACTTCCTCTCGGGTGCCGAGGTGATATGAAGGTTTTGTTTACTGACGACTTTCAATTTGGGCTGAGAGTGGCAACTACAATCCCTGGTTGACATGTTTCCGCTAATTTCTGCCGAGTCCTTTCGGTTTTGAGAAGTACTCGGCCATAGGGTGAAGGAAGGCAGGATCGCCATCACCATCTAGTGCCACGCATCCTGCAAATCGCACACTGCAACTTTTGCCAGTTTTCTAGAGGTTCAATCGACACGTTTCGCGCAATATGCGCCCGCGGGCGTAGCTCCTATGTTGCATTAGCAACATCATTATGTTGTAATAGCAACATGGAGGTGGTCAGTCATGATTGAGACCCTGGATGCGATCTTCCAAAGGCGAGCAGTAAAGGTCTTTGAACCGGTTGAAATCTCCCAAGAGCCGCGCGAGCAAATTCTCAATGCAGCTCGTTATGCTCCCTCCAGCTTCAACTCTCAGCCTTACAGAATCTATTGGGTGGAATCTGCCGCGCAGAAGGCGGCCGTTGCGAAGCTGTGCCTCGGGCAGAAGCCGGCTGAAACGGCTTCGGCATTGATCGTGGCCGTTGCAGACATTGGATCGCTGTCCGCAACGGCGCAAGGCCAGTTGGAGTGGATGCGCATGAGCAACTTCACCGAAACAAAGATCCGCGATTACGAACGAACAGCCAAGATCGGCCGGATCTTGTTTATGACCGGGCCGTTCGGCGTGTTCGCTGCGGTGAAACACGCAATCTTCCGGCTATTGAACGTTTGGAAGGTCATGGGGATGCCGCCGCTCTACCGGCAGCAGTTGTTCAAATGGGCGACGAAAAGTACATCATTGGCGTGCCAGAATGTGATGATCGCAGCCGAAGCGTTGGGAATGAATACTTGTCCGATGGAAGGCTTTGATGGCCGCCGTCTCTCTCAATATCTGGGATTGTCGAGTCGCTGCCATGAGGTTGTGATGGTGATTGCGATCGGAAAGAAATCGCGAGCCTACATTGACCCACCGCAGTGGAGAAGAAGTCTGGATGCAACGGTTACCGTCCTATGAACATGCTTCCAAAGAAAGAGATTCCCGACGACATTCTGATGGATTCGGTACTCGCCCATGTCGCAGCAGCATATTTCTCAGTCGGAAGGAGGCTGGAGCGGAAGACCGGGTGCTCGGCGACCCGCGGCTACATTCTGTCGACGCTGCGTAAGGGAGCGACGCTCAATCAGAATCAGATCGCCACGATCCTCGGTTTCGACCGGACTGTCGTACACCGGGCAATCAAGTCACTGGCTCACGAAGGACTTGTGTCGGAGCAGCCGGCAAAGATGGGGCGTGCAATTCTCGTGCAGCTGACGGCCAAAGGAAGGAAGTACCGAGCACGACTCATTCAAGCCCGGGTGGCCGCAGACGAGAGTGTCCGGGGGCAAATGACCTCAGAGGAGCGGGAGACGCTTCTTAGGCTTTTAAAGTTGGTTGCGGAATGTGAGCTCTGAGAATGGTTCGCGTAGGCTTGTTTGCACGAGGGCGGCAAATCGACTGTTGAATGCTGCCAAAGATTCGACATTCGTGTTTCCTGCGAGAGCACGTGTTACGGCATCCAAGCGGTGACCAGGAGAACTGACCCTAGCTGGAAGACGGGCCGCTTGGAAACGCTGAAACACATCGTCGCGCGCTACATCGTATTTCTCTGGACACTGCTCAAGCCGCTGGGCTCATGGGCAGTCTTTGCCGTCGCGGGAATCGATTCGGCATTCTTTGGTGTGCCCCTTGATCCTGTAGTCGCCACTTATGTCTATCAGAATCGCTCCCATGCTCTGCTCTATCCGTTAATGGCCGCGGCAGGTTCGGCGGCGGGGTGCGTCATTTTGTACTGGATCGGATATCGGGGAGGCGAGGTTCTGCTGCTGAAAAGGATGTCGCGTGCGAAGTTCGAGCGGATTCGCGCGTCGTTTGACCGGCATGAGTTCTGGGCATTGATGGTTCCTTCCATGCTTCCGCCGCCATTTCCGTTCAAGGCCGTTGTGCTCGCAGCATCGGCCTTCGAGATGAATTTCTGGCATTTTCTACTGGCGATTTTTCTGGGCCGCCTTGTTCGATTTGTACTTTTAGGGATGTTGGTGCTGAGGTTCGGTCCGCAGGTCATAGCTCTCGGACCCGAGATTTTGGCAAAACACTGGATTGTGATCATTCTGGCTGCGGCAGGTGGAGTGGCCTTGGGAATCTTCGCTTGGACGCGCTGGCGCAAGTGACCGGTACTACTGTCCGAAATGCATACCTAAGGATCGCACCGATGCCATCCCTTAAGTGAACAATCCGCATCAGACTCGTGGATCAGAGAGGTGGAGCAAGCATTGCCTACCCAGGCCAAGCCCGCGCCGGAGCACACAAAGCACCCGGCCGACGGTCTTCTCAAGAAAGAATTAGATCGTCACGAGAGTCTCCGCATCGCGGCAGTAGTCGCCCTGCTGGCAATGTGCGCGCTGGTTCTGGCCGGTCTGTTTGCCCCGGGACTACGCTACTCCCTGGTCAATCCCGTCGCGGTACCCATTGATTCCGCAGAGTTCCTGAATGAACTGGAACCGCTGGTCAATTCGAAGATTACGCGCAACAACGAAATCGAAGTGATAGAGAATGGCGACCATTTCTATGAGGCCGAGTTGGACGCAATGCGGCAGGCGCGGCACAGCATCGATATCGAGGCCTACATCTTCCACAAAGGAAAGCTGACTGATGAAGTGCTGCAAGTATTGACCGAGCGAGCGAGGGCAGGCGTGCACGTGAATCTCGTTCTTGATGCAGCCGGCAGCTTGTCGACCCGTAAGAGTCATTTCAAGGCGCTCAAAGAGGCTGGTGGAAACGTGGACTGGTATCACCGCCTGAGACTGCACAACTGGTTCCTCGCCAACAATCGCACGCATCGCGAGATCACACTTATAGATGGGTCGATCGCATTCGTGGGAGGCGCGGGCTATGCCGACTGGTGGCGCTACGGAACTAAGTCGGACCCGCGGTGGCGCGACACCATGGTGCGCATTCGCGGCGACGCTGTCCGCGCCATCCAGGGCACATTTCTGGAGAATTCTCTGGAGGCCTCTGGAAGAATCATCGACGGGGGAGATTACTTTCCGCCTGCCACTCCCGATCCCGGCAAGACCACAGCGCTGGTGATTACCAGCACGCCGTCCAGCGGAGGATCGACGCGCGCCCGTGTTTTGTTCCAGACGCTCATTGCTGGAGCGCGAAAATCGATTTACATCACCACCCCTTACTTTCTCCCGGATCGCAGCATGACCGATGAACTCGTTCACGCAACCCAGCGAGGAGTGAGCGTGAACGTGATCGTTCCCGGCAAGCACGACGATCATGCACTGACGCGGAGCTCCGGCAGAAGCGCATACGGGAGACTGCTCAAGGCGGGAGCGAACGTCTACGAATACGAACCATCAATGATCCACGCGAAGATCGCCATTTTCGATGGCGTATGGAGCGTAGTCGGTTCGACGAACCTAGATAATCGCTCCTTCGGAATCAATGACGAAGTTAATGTTGCGGTACTCGATTCCCAGATCGCAGACAGGCTGACCCATGATTTTGAAGAAGATGCTAGTCAATCGCGGAAAGTCAGCCTTGAAGACTGGAAGAAGCGCCCCTTATCCGAGCGGCTGCTCGAGATCGTGGGTTGGGTCTTCGAACGTGAGCAATGAGCCTCCGCATCCGGGTAGCGACCTACAACATTCATAAGTGCAAGGGACTGGATCGGAGCACGAATCCCGCGCGCATTGCCAAAGTGATCCGTGAGCTGAACGCTGATGTGGTAGCGATCCAGGAAATTCTGGATGTGCGGGATGGCCGCCCGGAATTCGACCAGGCGCGTTGCATCACCACGGAGCTGGAGAGTTACCGCGAGTGCTTTGGGGAAAACCGGAAGCTTTACGGCGGCCGCTACGGGAATATGACGCTGAGCCGATTTCCCATCGAGCTCTGCCGGAATTATGACGTCACTTGGCGGAGGCGCGAGCGCCGCGGATGCCTGCGCACGGACCTGGTACTTCCAGGCAACAGCCTGCTGCATCTATTCAATGTGCATCTGGGAACGAGCTTCATGGAGAGAAGGCATCAGGCCCGGATGTTGCTCAGCGACAATCTGCTAAGCCAGCATTGGTTGCAGCCGAGAATTGTTGTGGGCGACTTCAACGAATGGACGCATGGCTTGGCCACGCGATTGATGAAAGAAGCATTTGAAGCAGCCAAGCCCAAAACATGGCTGCGGCAAGGCCGCACTTACCCCGGTATTTTCCCTATACTTCGCCTTGACCACTTTTACTATGACAAACATCTTTCGCTGCACAGCTTCCGGGTGCATCGCAGCCGCAGGGCTTTGGTCGCATCAGATCACTTACCATTGGTGGCTGAGCTCGAAGTGAAGTGAACGTGCGACATGCTTCGAGTGAAATCGAGATTGCGGGCCGCTGACTTTTCTGCACGATGCAGCTTGTCTGGCGCTACAATTTTTGCGTGACCAAAGAACGTTGGGCTCAGGTCGGAATCACGATTGAGTTCTTGATTGTCGTCAGGACTTTAGGTGAGTTCTTCCGGCTGATGCACGTGCAGGGCACGAATTTTTCGACAACAACGGGTTCCCTATATGTCGGTGGGGCTTTGATTGCGACTTGCTCCTGCTGGATAGCCGTGTTGTTGTACTTCTTCCGACGCTTTACGCTCTCTGCCTGGATCGCGCTAGCGAGCATACCCATTCTGATGGTGTACAAGATTGCGGTGATCGGCTGGTGATTGGTTGGCTCTTATTTTCTTCTGCCCTTACGGTCTCGCTTAGACTTCAGTTGCTTATCTACTGCATAGTTGAGCCACAGACCTACACCGATCATGAATAGCAAAGTCAGCACAGTCAGAATGATGTCCCACGCTCGGATTGTCATGGGCAATAGTCGTTTGGTCCGGTTCGGAACAGAGGGGAGCGTATCACGGGGCTTGGTACTCGCAGCGATGGAAAGGCCACCATCTGGTACGCCATTGGGTTAATGCGATATCTGAGCATGAAAGATCGACCGACCGAAAAATTCGGTTCGTTCGGAAAACTGTTCAGTGTATAAGGGACGCTCGCAGGGCGATCGAGTCCCAGCTGAAAAATACTACGATTAGCCAATGCTTTCGAGGAGGAACCTGTGCTCATCCAGTTTCGGCGTCTCATGATTGGTGTGTTTGCGCTGTTTCTGTGTGCGCCTCTCTCCATTGCACAGTCGGCCCGCCATCCTCTCGATGACCTGACCAAGGACGAATACTGGGCCATATACGACGTCATCAACGGAAGCGGCCATCTCGATGGCGACACTCGTTTCATCAGCATCCTTTTCCATGAACCCGACAAGTCAGTTGTCCTCGCCTGGAAACCCGGCGCGCCGTTCACTCGAGAGGCCGACATCGTCCTTCAAAGGAAAGAAAAGGTCATCGAAGCGCGCGTCGACATCACTTCGCGCAAACTCGAATCATGGAAAGAAGTCCCCGGTGTCCAAAGCGCCTTTACGCTGAACGAAATCGTCGGTTTGAATGACACGATCCTCGCGGACGCGCGCGTCAAGAAGGCTCTCGCCAAGCGCGGTGTGACAGATATCAATTTAGTCCAATGCTCCGCCATTCCCATCGGCTTCCGCGCGTTCCCGGATCAAGCCACGAGCCGCATCGGATGGGCCGAGTGTTCGCTGGTGCACGGCAGCCATCACGTTTGGGGTCGTTACATCGCCGGAATTGAAATCAAAGTCGACATGGCAAATCAAAAAATCCTGGAAGTCCACGACGATGAAGTTGCTCCCCTGCCTGGGCCCAACGACTACGAAGAGCTTTCCGCTATTCCGCGACCAGGCACGAAGCCTGCTTTTATTTCGCAACCTCTGGGCCCCGGTTTCGAAATCAACGACGGAGAGGTCACCTGGCAGAACTGGCATTTCCGCTTCCGCCTCGATTCGCGCGTTGGTGCAGTGGTCAATCTTGTCAGCATCGACGATGGAGGCAAGCGGCGCTCTGTCCTGTATGAAGGCATGCTCTCCGAACTCTTCGTGCCGTATATGGACCCTACGCTCGGCTGGTCCCACCGCACCTTCGTAGACGCCGGTGAGTTTTATCCAGGCGGCGTTTTGCAAACGCTTCGTGAGGGACTCGACTGTCCCGTCAACGCCAGTTACTTCGACGGCATTTCTTCGGGCGAGAAAGAATATCCGATCCTCAAGTCGCACCAGGCCTGCTTGTTCGAGAGCTTTTCCGGCGAAGTGGCGTGGCGTCATGGCGATCCGCCGGAAGTCTTCGGACGCCCTGCCCGCACGCTCGTTCTGCGCTCTGCGGCTGTGATTGGCAACTACGACTACCTGATTGACTGGCGCTTTGAGCAGGACGGCTCGATTCACGTAGCAGTGGGCGCCACCGGAATTATCGAGGCGCGCCAGGTCAACCTGGAAAAATCAAGCGGCCACGGTCACGAAACCATCGAGCAATACGGCCAGCTGGTCGCCAAGAACACACTCGGCGTCGACCACGATCACTTCTTTTCGTTTCGATTGGATCTCGATGTCGACGGCCCGCAAAACAGCTTCTTGATTCATCGCCTGGTGCCAAAAGCTCTGCCCGCCGATAGCCCGCGCAAATCCATCTGGGTCAGTGAGCCGCGCATCGCCGCGCATGAAGCCGACGCCATGATGAACATTAATTTCGAAAAGCCTTCGATGTGGATGTTCATCAATCCCAATGTTCTCGGACCGCTCGGGCATCCTACTGGGTATGAGATCATGCCGGGTGTCACGGCAGTTTCTATTCTTAGCCCCGATGACGGTGTGCAGAAGGTCGGAGCGTTCTCCGAACACCAACTCTGGGTCACGCCGTATCGCCCCAACGAACTCTATGCCGGTGGCACCTATCCAAACTCAAGCACGGGCGACGACGGCTTGGCAACGTGGGCCAGGCAGAATCGCCCGATCGAGAATACGGATATCGTTGCTTGGTACACGATGGGTTTTCATCATGTGCCGCGGGAGGAGGATTGGCCGGTCATGCCCACCATGTGGCACGACTTCGTCATCCGTCCTTTCCACTTTTTCCCGCAGAATCCGACGTTGACGTTACCGAAAGAGCCGTAGTTGGCTGCGCCACGCGGGCTTTCACCCGTGGCCCTGCAAAATCTCGGTCCTTGACGGCGCGCGGCAAGGCGAACTTTTGAACCGTTCGAATTCTACTTTTCAGCCGATCGAGCGAAGCAAAATCGACACCGGGACTGAAGCCCGCGGTTTTTAGTGCCTCCAACACGGCCCTAAAAGGGCCGCTCTTCCACTTTTGCATTCCTGACGCGGCCAATGAATGGCCGCTCTTCCAATAACCGATTTTCAGGGTCGGCTTAAAGTCGCGATATTTTTGCATGGCACTTCTCAGAAGCGGTCGTTGGTGTCGATTCCAAAGCCCAGGATGGCGGTCACCTCTACCGGCTGACTATTCCGCATGGCTGGCTGGAATTTCCAGGTTCGCAGGGCGGCGATGACTTTGGCGGTCATTGTTGCTGGCCCGGCTTCGAGGACGCGGGGATTCTTGACGTTTCCTTCCGCATCGAGCGTGCAGGTGAGGACCATCCGGGCGCGCGGCAGGCCTTCTGGAAGATCGTTACGAATTGCGGCGGGAGCGCTGAGAGCGCCACCGAAAGAATTGTTGGTGGCGTGTTCATCGGCGTATTCCATGACTACGGTTCCGAGCGACGTGTTGTAGATATAGCTCGTGTGCTTATCGCCGTGGAGAAGATTCTTGTAGGGCTCGAAGGCTCCGCCAGAAGTGGCGGTGGCAACGACATCCACATTGAGTTCTTGCTGATGCTTGCGCAATGAGGAGCGCCCCGGAGGATCGAGATTGCTGCCCGAGCCGTCCGAACCAAAACTGGGCAGGGTGACGACTCCGCTGCCGCCGCTGATGTCGACGCCGCGGATGGCGGGCGTGCCTGCAGTGGCGCTACCGGCGCCTCCCGGTCCTGTGGTCGACGAAATGCCGCCATTCGCATTGGGATCTGAGCCGTGACCGCTTCCGCTCTTCGCCGCTCCTGGGCCGGAGCCGTTCATCGCGGCGCCATTTCCTGTGCCGCGGCCGATGCCCGAGCCGCCGCCAGCGCCTCCCATGCCGGCTTTGTCGCCTCCTGAAGGAGACATGGCAAGAGATCCATTTGTAAGTCCGGGTGGAAGTCCAACCTTGGTGCCGGGCTGATTGGAAACGATCGCTCCCGCATCTTTGCCGCTGCCTGCGGCATTCGGCGGGGAGATGTTCGATCCGACCTCGAGCGGCGCGCCTAATCCCATGCCCTTTCGGCCTGTTCCGGCGCCTGATGAACTTGCGCCGCCTCCTACCGATGGAGGTGGAGGAACGACGTTGGCGGCAAGCGAAGTTCCACCATTCATACCGGCGCTGCCGCCAGCGGTTCCCGAGCCGCCGCCCGGGGTAGAGAGCGAAGGTGGTGGCGGAACGACACTCGGATTTCCCAGGTACGGTGCAGCTCCGGGGCCTTGCCGCGAGCTTGCTCCGCCAGCGACTCCAACCGAAGGGGGCGGCGCCACAACGTTGGATCCGAGGGATGCACCCGTACCGCGCCGGTTTCCGGAGGGATTGCCAGCGGGACTTGCGCCAATCGACGGTGCTGGCGGCACCACGTTTGCCGCAAGGGAAGGCGCACTGGCTTTATTTGTGCCCTTGGAGTCGACGGATGGCGGGGGCGGGACGACTTCCTGGGATCCGAAAATTTTTCCGATTAGCGTGCTGACCAGGGAACTGTTTCCCGTTTGCTGTGGAGGAGGAGGCACAACGCCATGAGACGGATCCGAAACGCTTACGCCTGCAAGACGCCGCATGTCGGAATTGATGTCAGCCGATGGCGGCGGAGCAACCACGGAAGGAGCGGGCAAAGTCATCTTTGAATTGCGCACGCCTGCCCGTTCCGGCGCCGACACCGGAGGCGGTACAACCGCCGGGTCCATTGTCTGTAACGGTGCCGAAGAAAACTGGCGACTCACGGTTGCGGGCGATGGAGGGATCACGTTGCTGGCCAAGCCCCCTTGCGATGCGCGAAATGGATCGCGGGGAACTGTCGGTGAAGGGGCAACGACATTCGCGGCCAAAGATGGAGAATTTAACGTTCGGTCGCGCGTCACGTTCGGGGACGGTGGCACGACGGTGGGCGCCAGTGCGGGGGCGACCAGCGTGTGGTCACTTGTGACACTTGGAGCGGGAGGAATCAATGCAGTATTCAGGTTCGGCGCGGTTAGCGGCCGATCGCGAATCACGCTCGGAGCCGGGGCGATGACGGAATCCATTTGAATCCCGTTGCGGGTGTAGTCGCGAACGACGTTCGGGCTTGGAGCGACGATTGTCGTTGCTAGACTCGGCGCGGAACGGGAAGAGCGCAGTCCCTCCGCAGGAGGGGGACCGGGATCGGGATGGATCGCGAGCAGATTCGCAACGGCGTCGCGCGAGGCCGGCAGCTTTAGATTGGGCGCATCGACGACTTTCGAAACCAATGAGCCTCCGCGAGCGATCTTGATGGTTTGGGTGCGGTGATAGGCCTCGTCACCTCCGGCCGCGCCGGCAGTTCCCGCTGCGGCGCCGCCGAGATCCTGAATTCGGGGCAATTCGTCCCCGCTGTAATAGATGACGTCATGGCTGGCGATCCTGGGGACAGCGTAAGGACGCAATTGCGCAATCTTGGCCTCAAGAAAAATGAAAGCGAGAATCACGATAGCTTCGACGACATACGAGGGAATCATGATCCGCAGCGGAATCAGGCCGAATGGGGCCTCGCCGGCCAGCCGAGCCTCGGAGCGAGAAAATGCGGGCCCGATCGATTCGAAGAGTTCTCGCCAGCGCGGAGACCATTCGACCAGCAGGGCAGGCGCATTATGACGTTCGATGGCCTCTTCGAATTCAAGAGTTGCGGGCATCAGGAAAACTGGTGGCTGTCCTTGGAGAGGGTTATCTCAATTGTATCGCCAATATCGGTTTTTGTTAGCACTACAGTTTGGCACGGGAGTTCCAGCACTGAGCTTGCGTGGCGGCGAACCGGCGCAAAACGCCAGGGCCTCACATTCTGCTGAATCTCAATGACTTTCATCGACCGATCGAGATAGATGACATCGATGGGAAACGCCATGCCGAGAGTGTGAACGCCATGGCAGGGCACGATCCAGAGGCCGGCACCGTTACGGAAGTCATCGACGCGGACGCCTAACAGGCCGCGCAACCGGGTCCAGTGTGTATCGGCCAACGCCAGTTCCGTTGCCAGACAGGTCTGCCGGGTCCGGTTGAATGCTGTGCGTTGACCGGGAAGGGATGACATTTAGGGCTACCGTCGCGGAGATTCTGTCTGAAAATGCTCTGTCTGGCCTAGTGGCCGCCCGAAACTGGACCGAGTTGCCGGATAAGTTCGATCACAGCAGGTCCGATCGTCACGAAGATAATCGAGGGCAGAACGAAGACCACGAGTGGGGGAACCATTTTAATCGTAGTCTTGGCAGCCTGCTCCTCTGCGCGCTGCCTTCGTTCCGTGCGAAGTGAATCGGAGTGAACGCGAAGTGCCTGGGCCACGCTCGTGCCAAAACGATCGGTCTGGATCAGTGTGCCGACGAGCGATCGAATATCGTCGACTCCGGTGCGGTCGACCAGATTACGTAAAGCTTCGGCTCGCGGCTTGCCGGCGCGCATCTCGAGGTTGACAAGGTGGAATTCGTCGCTCAAATCAGGATGCGCATGATGAAGATCCTGTCCTACGCGCATCAGTGCCTGATCCAACGCCAAGCCAGCTTCAACGCAGATGACTGTGAGGTCGAGGGCGTCGGGCAATCCCAGGCGAATACGATTCTGGCGGTTGCGAATCATGCGCTTGAGGATGAATCGCGGAAGAAGAAAGCCGAGGGCGGCGATGCCGATGAGGAGCGGCAGATTGTCGAATCCGGTGAATAAGGCCACTGCGGCGAATCCGACCAAGCCCATCAGGACACGGGCGCCGAAGTAGTAATTGACGTCAATCGCGTCCCGGAATCCGGCTTGGATCAGTAATCCCCGGGTGCGTGATACATCGGAAGGAGAGAGTGGAATTGCTTTGCTGATGGGATCGAGCGCCTGCTCGATTCGTTCCCGGATCGCGGGTTTGTTTTCTGTCGCCTGTTGCGGCTGGGTTCCCAGGGCGCGCAAGCGTGCTCCAAGCACAGAACTCGGGGTCACCGCGGCAGCCCCGAACGCGAAGACGGCCGCCACCACGGTCAAGAATACGACGATGATTAGCGCTATGGGCATCGAACTTCTCTAGACCTGAATTCGAATGATCTTTCGAATGACGAAATATCCGATCGTTTGCAGCGTGATTCCCAGAACCAGCAGCGTGTGACCGATCGGGTCTGAAAACAACGGCCGGATGAAGCTGGGATTCAAGAGCATCATGACCGTAACAATGATCGGAGGCATTCCCATCAAGAGAGCCATCGTAAGGCGTCCTTGAGCGGTGTACACGCGGACCTGGCGCTGGATTTTGAAGCGCTCTCGGATGACGTATGAGAGGTTATCCAGAATTTCAGCCAGGTTGCCGCCGGTTTCGCGTTGCAGCATGACGGCCGTAACAAAAAATTTCACGTCCACGAGTGGAACGCGCTCGGTAAGATTCATTAGAGCATCGCGAACCGGCATGCCGAATTTCTGTTCTTCGTACAGTTGCCGAAATTCGCTGGCCACAGGCTCGGCGACCTCGTTCGTGATCATCTCGAGGGCGGTGGTGAAGGCGTGTCCCGCTCGGACGGCTCGTGCGAGCGTGTCAATCGCTTCAGGGAAGAGCTCTTCGAATTTTTCGAAACGCCGGTTGCGACGGATCGATGCGTAGGAATAGGGAACGATGAAACCGACGAGCAGCGCAATCCAGGCAAACTCGACACGTTTGCCGACGCCGTAAGCGATGATTGTGGCAGCTACCCCAGCGAGAGCTGAAATGCCGAGAAAGTTCCCAGCGCGCATCGACATTCCGGCTTGTGCCAGCAACTTCTGCAAGTCGGAAACGCGTTGAGAGCGGCGAAGGAGGTTGTCGATGGCGGGGATATCGCTGAGTTGTTCATCACGCAACAGCGCGAGCTCTTCTTCCGGCGCGCGCTCCGGCGCCTTGCGCTCGTTCGCGAGACGCTCTTTGATGACACGGGCCTGCGAGTTGCGGCGATCAATGATCGTGGCGACAGCGAAAAATGCTACAGCCACCAGCAGGAAGATCAACACCGAGATGAGAAAAGCGCCTGCCATGAACGTCAGACCTCAAATTTCGATTCGAAGAGCGCCGGGCGCAGCCGCGCTCCGGATGTCGCCAAACGGTCAGCAAATGTGGGCCGCAGTCCGGTCGCCTTGAATACACCGCGAACCTTACCACTTTCGTCGATGCCAGTTCGATCGAAATCGAAAATGTCTTGCATGCCGATCCTTTCGTCATCCATGCCGGTGACCTCGGAGACGGTGATTACTTTGCGGGTACCGTCAGAAAGGCGGGCAATCTGAACAACGGCGTGGATGGCGGACGCAATCTGGTGGCGCACTGCTCGCTCGGGAATATTGAGATTGGCCATGGAAACCATATTTTCGATACGCGCCATGGCATCTCGTGGCGAGTTGGCATGCACCGTCGTCAAAGATCCCTCGTGGCCGGTGTTCATGGCTTGAAGCATGTCGAAGGCCTCTTCGCCGCGGACCTCGCCAACCACGATGCGGTCGGGCCGCATACGCAAACTGTTGATGACGAGTTGCCGCTGCCGTACTGCGCCCTTACCTTCAATATTCGGTGGACGGGTCTCCAGGCGGACCACGTGTTCTTGTTTGAGCTGTAACTCGGCGGCGTCTTCAATGGTGACGATGCGATCCGAGTTAGGAATGTATCCCGAAAGCACATTCAACAGCGTGGTCTTGCCGGCGCCGGTGCCACCGGACACGATGATGTTGAGGCGGCCTTTCACCATGGCGGAGAGCAACTCCAGCATGGGTTCGGTCAGGGTCTGGTTTTCGATCATTTGCCGTGCGGTGACCGGATCGCGTCCGAAACGGCGGATTGAGAGACACGGGCCGTCAATCGCCAAGGGCGGGATGATGGCATTCACACGGGAGCCGTCAGCCAAACGGGCATCGACCATTGGTGAAGATTCATCAACGCGGCGACCCACGCGCGAAACAATCCGCTCGATGATTTGCATCAGGTGGATGTTGTCTTTGAACGCAAGCGTTGTGAGTTCGAGCTTTCCGGCCTTTTCCACATACACACGGTCGTAGCGGTTCACGAGGATGTCAGAAATGCCAGGATCTTTCAGAAGCTGTTCGAGGGGGCCGAGGCCAAAAATCTCGTCGAGGATTTCACGGGATAGCCGCTCCCGTTCCGCAAAGCTTAGCGGAACGACTTCACTATTCACTGCACTGCGAATTACGACCAGCACCTCGTCGCGGGCCGAATCCCCGGATGTCTTACCCAGTTTTTCGAGGTCGAGGCGGTCGAGAATCTTCCTGTGCAGGTCGGCCTTTACCTGCTGGTAATCGGTGCGTTCGAAGGACTGAAGGTTCGCCATGGGACCCTAAATTCTAAACCGACTTAAATAGCGACCATGCCGTGCGCTTTACTTCCGCATCATTGCGGGTGAGTTCCTGCGCAAGTCCCGCAAAGCAGCGTGCAATTTCAGAGTTGCGTTGGTCCATCACCGGAGTGCCGCGGTCAATTGCGCTGGAGACTGCGAAATATTGGTTGGGCACCCTCCACAGCACCTTGGCGCCGACTGCAGTTTCGGCATCGGATTCACTGAATCCCGGCACTTTACGGAAGCGATTCAAAACCAGTCGGACTCGCTCCCGGCTTCCGGCTTCTCCGAGATACTGCTGAACCCGTGCCGCGCTCCAGAGTGATGCGACGTCGCTGCAGGCCACCAGTAAAACTGTTTCCGAGAGGCTGGCAATCAGGCGGCTCGCCGCGTCGAAACGTGACGACACATCCACAACGACATATCGGAAGTGGGAGACCAGCATGTCAAAGAGCCGGACGAACTCGGCGGTGGTCGGATCGACGGCAGCCGGCACATTGGTTCCCGCGAGCAGTTGCAATCCGTTGCTGTGGCGCGTCATGAAGCTTTCCAGCAGGGAAGAGTCCATACGGTGCAGGTTGCGCATGGCATCGGCAACATTGAATGCAGGCTTCAGATTCAGGTGCAGTGACGAATGTCCGAGCGGAGCGACGTCGACCAAAGCGGTTTGTCCGTAGGCCGATTGCAGGGCCAAGGCAAGATTAACGGCAACGGTGGTAGCTCCGTTGCCACCTTTCGCGTTGATGACGGAGAATACCTTGCCTCGAATGCCTTCCTGCCTGCTCTTGCGCTGAGCGGTGGTCAGGCGGACAAATGCCTCAAGCAAATCCGTTGTGGTTGTCGGGCGCTCGATGAATTCCCGGGCTCCAGCTCGCATCGCATTCACGATTACTTGCGGCTGGGTGAGAGTTCCGATAGCGAAGATGGCGCCTTCAGGCATTTCCTGATGAAGGAGTTCGATGGCGCGAAGAGCGAGTGCCGGATTGTCGGCAGGGATATCGACAAGTGTGACATCGGGAGTTGCGGCTCGCACCCGACGCGTAACCGGGTCCGCAGCAGCAACGGGAAAGCTTGCACACGTATGCACGGTGCGCGCGACCGTGGTGCCATCAACCAGCACCTGCAGGAGCGTCCGTTGTTCATTGTCCGTTGCTACGACTACTACGGAAAGCTCTGGCATGACTGCTTATTTCTTTCCTACCCCTTTGTCGAAGTTGTTTTTGTTCATAAACGGCTGGACCATTTCCGGTGCTTTCACCGGTTCGTTACTGGGCGAAACGCGATGCACGGTGCACAGCACCATTAATTCCGAGTTCGACTTCGATATGCTCTTACTGCGGAAGAAATTCCCCAGAATCGGGATATCCCCGAGTCCGGGAATCTTGTTGTAAACGTCGGTGACGCGATTATCCATCAGACCAGCGATGACGAAACTCTGACCATCCTGCAGTTCGAATTCCGTCTCAGCGCGTCGCGTACTCAGTGCGGGAACGGTGAATCCCGAGATCGTAAGCGAGTTCGCAAAATCGAGCGTGCTGACTTCAGGAGCTACTTTCAAATGGATATTGCCATTGGGCGTAATCACCGGAGTGAACTGGAGGCGCACGCCAAATTCCTTGAATGAGATCGTTACAGCGGTGAAACCATTGCCTGGTTGCACGATGGGGAAGGGGAATTGGCCGCCGGCCAGGAAGCTCGCTTCCTTTCCGTTTACCGCGATGAGGTTTGGTTCGGCGAGAATCTGCAGGAGGTCCTTCGTTTCGAGGGCCTCGATCACAGCTCCAAAGTTGATGTCAGGCCGGAAGACAAACAGATTCAGGACATTATTAATTGTTGTGGCTGCGGTCGTCGTAGTTGAGGATCCCGTGGACGAAGTGGTCGTGCTTGTACCGCCGGCGATAGTCTGAGGACCGAATCCGCCATACTGTCCTGTTGTGATAGTGCCGATCGTGTTGGCGGCTCCGGTAGAGATGAAGTTGACCCCCAATTGCGTCAACGCCGAGCGATCAACTTCGGCAAACTTCACCTGCAACAGAACTTCCTGCGCACCGACGGGGCCGAAAGTCAGTACATTGACGACCTTTGGTGAATAGGCATTCGCCAAATCGCCCGCGCGTTTCGCGACATCTTCCGTGGAAACGTGACCGGAGAGCACTATGGCAGCTCGAGACGGTGTAACGGTAATCTGCTCCTCAGGGAAGACGCGGCGCTCTTCTTCAGCACATGCACTGACATCAACATCCACCCGCAGATCGAAGCTGCGGTAACGCTCGAGTTCATCCCATATCAGGAGGGAGACTTCTCCCGGCGATTTCCCATGGACAAGAATCTGAGTGGGTGTGATGACCTGTGCGAATGCGATCGCCGGATCGGTTACTGAAATTCTTTTCAGCCGCTCGGTGGTGTTGATCAGGAGAGACTTGCCAACCATTACCCGCAGTGGCGCTGATCCCTGGGTGGTCTGGGAGGGCGATGGAACCGTGGCAGTCTGGGTTCCGATGGGAACTTGAGTTGGCGTTTGAGTGATGCTGTCGGACTGTTGCTGGGTTTCGGAAAAAGTGGGAATCGTAACAAGAGCTGTATAAAGCAGAACTTGCACCAAAAGCTTGGGAACGTTCATCTTCAAAATCTGTCTCCATGGCAGGGAACTGGCCGCACTAAAACGGGGACCCTGGAGGTTGGAACCCTTCCGCATCACTTGGTTTCGGAGCCTTCGTCTGGGAATTTGACCACGTCCATCTTTTTGTCGCCCTGATACACCTCAACACTGACACCGGTCGAAGCAGGCGTGGGCGGAGGAGTCGCCTTAGGAGCACTGATGCGACGAATCGGAGGGTGATCCGGGGGTGGCGCTCCGCGATAGAGCCCGCGTGAAAGCGAAGCGGGAACCTCATCCTGTTTGGTGTCGAGAGGATTACGCAACGCCAACTGAATGCGGCCTTGGCTGCTAGCTAAAGTTAGTCTCTGCGCGTCGTCGGGTGTGACGAGTAAGGTGATGACTGCGGTGTTTTGTGCCTCGCCGGTGGACGTTCGCTCCAACGTGTGACCCGAGGCTAGCACCGCGACGTTTTGTAAAACTGTGGTTGTTTCCTGATCGCCCGAACCTTCCGGTGTACCTGTAAGCAGGACGTCAACGCGAGTTCCAGGCGTCACAAACCCTGCTACCGAGACAACTTCATTCACGCGTACAGAAACTGCGCGCATACCGGGCGGGATCAGGGCAGGAAGCCCGGACCCTGCGTTTTCTCCAGCTAAACTCTTTGGCAAGATGAATTCGCCCTTGGAAATCGGAAGGATGACGCCATGTCCGATGACATCGGTCTTCTTCCTGGGCGCGCTTGGGGGCAGTGCCCCGGCGGGCATGCGGATAACGTTGATGTCGCGCTCTTCCACCTTGGCTCCCACCTGGAGGTCATTTGCCGCCACCATGACTTCCGCGCCAGCATCGGAGGGCATACCACTTCGTGCCTGCAAGGTCTTGTAGACGTAAACACTTGCAAGGAAGCCGGCAGCTACTGCTAGGGCCCCAATCATCATCAAACGTGAGCGATTCATTCTGGTTCCTTCAAAGGCAAAGCCGGCGCCAAATCGTGGGTCAAACAACTCGGCCGAACTATTGAATTGAGCTTGCGACGTTCGAAAAAACGTTGTTTGCGTTGGAACCGATTAAACGAATAGTTCCTACGACAATGACGAGAATGACCGCCAACATAACGGCATATTCGGCGATGTCCTGTCCCTGATCGTCGTTCCAAAGGTTGCGCAATTGTTCCATAGCGTTTCTCTCCTGTCTTGCCAACAGCTTCTTCAAACGGTCGTTAGGGAATGGTCTCCCCGGGATGGGTTTTCTAGATTCTCGTGACACACGCCAACCAACTCGACAACGCTAATGATAACCTGCATTTGGCGGCAAAGTGACAAATTCTTGCGGTTATCAGGACAGTCCGAGGTAACTAGTCTGAGGAGTCGTTGGCACGGGGCAGAAGTTGGTCCAAACCGCGTTCGCCTTGGGACATCGGGGAGTTCCGGGCTTTCCGCAGGAGCACAACAGCCAACATCGGCAGATACATCCAGATCACCATCCATCGCCCAACTTGAGTGAAGGTCTGTGGAGGGTGAAACCAGCGCCAAATTCCCGGGATCCAGCTCAGACCAGCGGTAAAGATGATCTCGCGCCGGGTCTTTGGGATCAACCATAAGATGAAACCGTCATAGAACCAGCGTTGTGGCATGCAGGCACAAAAAAAGAGAAGGCGCGCATCGGAGACGCGGAAACGCACCAAAGCCAGGGCCATGAGGGGTCCAGGTAAGACCATCAGAGGAATGAATCGAGAGTATCGCCCAATCTGCCCGAGCCAGAAAGGAATCCAATGCGGCATGATGACAAAGCTGACCAACCCGACGACCAGGCATGAGGCGAAGTTCTTGCGATTGACGGAGGTTAGAGCCGCAGGTAATCCGATCTGCGGTTTTGCCATCCATGCGGGAGCCAGCCACCAATAGAAGGTGCCAGCCATGATTAAAGGGATCCATTGAGCGGTAAGAACGCCTGCCCAGTACGGATAGGCAAAGAAGATCAGCAAGTGATGATAGCCGTGACGACTGACGCAGAAAGCCAGTAAAGCTGAGCTGGCTCCGTAAAAAGTACCAGCAGCGATCTCGGGCCTCGAGAGGACGAAGGGCAATCCGAACAGAGCAGCTGGGAGCGGATATAACTGTTTTGCGTCTTCATAGGGATTTCGCCTTGCGAGAAGATCGCGAGCGGCGTTGATGGCCCAGGTGAAGTCCCCGGCGCCGATCCGCAAGTGAGCCATAAAGTAGCCGCAGAGGCTCCCGGTTCCTGCCCCAATAACGAGCGCAATTAGCAGACGCCCTTTCGTGGTTCGCATGGTTCGTTGATAAGTTGTAACATGGCCGGTCTGACCGGAATCTCACCTTTGGCACGTTCAACGCACACGTTCTACGCGCTGAAAAGATACTGCTTTTCGATTTTGCTCCCATTCGTGATGGCGAGTAGTGTCTGGATCTACTTCCAGGACGTGATGATTCCCTACCAGCAGAATCAGGCGATACGGGAAGAAAAGCCGAGGGGCAATCTTTCCGATCTATATCCTCGATGGCTTGGCGCGCGTGAGTTGCTGCTTCGGGGAAGAAATCCTTATAGCCGAGAGATCACGCGGGAGATTCAGGAAGGGTATTACGGGCGCGTTCTTGACGCTAGCCGCCCGCATGACCCAAAGGACCAGCAAGCGTTCGCCTATCCCCTCTACGTGATCTGGTTGCTGGCCCCGACGGTTGGCATGCCATTCTGGATAGTCCAAAGAGCGGCTCTGCTGCTGCTAACAGCGCTGACGGCCTTCTCCGCACTCGTTTGGATGAAAATACTAGGTTGGCGTCCGTCTTTCGATCAAAGGTTGGCGTGGGTACTGCTCACGGTATCTTGCTTACCCGCCGTTCAGGGCCTAAAACTGCAGCAGTTAACACTCCTAGTGGCTGGCTTGATCGCAGTCGGCGTGTCTGCGATTTCATGCGATCGGCTCGGCTTGGCTGGCATTGTCTTGGGCGCAGCCACCATTAAGCCGCAACTTGTGTTTCTGTTAGTGATCTGGCTTTGCATATGGGTAATCGGCGATTGGCCCAAGCGTCGAAGATTGCTCCTGAGTTTCGCGTTTACTATGGTGCTTCTGGTGGGCGGCAGCGAGGTGATACTGCCGGGTTGGATTCGTGAGTTCAAGGCCGCAATGGTTTCTTACTACCAGTACACTGGTGGAGGACAATCGCTGCTTGACGTGGTTTTTACTCCTATCGGGGGCAGGAGCATTTCGTTCGTTCTGCTGCTAGTTCTAGTTTTCAATCTCTGGAAACTGCGACGGAATCCAGCCGCGAGCCCTGAGTTCGCGTTTGCCCTTTCGTTCACGTTGGCAACTACTCTTCTCGTCATCCCTATGTTTGCTCCCTATAACCAGGTTGTACTGCTGCCCGCGGTGATGATGCTTTTCAGAGCGACGGAAGACAAACCACCTAAGAGCCTACTGTCGCGTTTTTTTCTTTTTCTTATGAAGTTGTCGGTAGTGTGGTCATTCCTCGCATCGGCAGTCCTGATCATTGCTCTCCCATTTTTGCGGACATTTGTGGTGGAGAAGGGAGTTGGCCTGCCCTTCTATTCCACGTTAGCCGTTCCCAGTTCGGTCTACGCAGCTTTATTGATAATTCGAAAGAGATTAATTTCAGTTGAGACGTCGGTTCCTAACCGCGACCGCATCTTGCCGCACGGCATGGCCTCAGAGTAGTCTGTTTGCGTTCGATTTTCCCTTCAGCTTTGCCTGCCAACCCGGGGACGGGCTTGCTGAATGACCGTTCATGGCCCTTAATACCATCAGCTCTCAAAGCCATAGCTCCACGTCCGGAGTGTTTCCGGCGCTCGTTTTTGTGCAGGGTAGCGAGCAAAAGAATATCGTTCTAAACCGCACGCCGTTCATGGTTGGCCGAAAGGTCGACAAGGATCTTGTCATTGCTGATCCGCGTGTTTCCCGCGATCATGCGCAGATCGTGCAGGAAGGTACCGAGTTCTTTCTCGTCGACCAGGGAAGCAAGCATGGGACATTCGTCAACGGCGAGCGGGTGCAACGGCAGAAACTCGAGCGCGGGGACCGCCTGGAATTTGGAGCGCGCGATTCGGCCTACATTCTCTTCAATCCCGCTCATGCTACGTCCAATACGGCCCGTGAGTTCCTGAGTCAAATCTCGGTCATTGGCGGCGCAATCAAGTCTGAAGCGACCGAACTTGAGACGTTGCGCCTGTTCCTGGAAGCGGCCCGCAAACTGAACACGACTGGTGTTCTCGAAGAAATTCTGATCACGATGCTCGATGTAACGCTCGAGCTTACGAAAGCAGAGCGCGCCTTTGTCTTCCTTAAGGATGAAGATGGAAAGCTGAGCCTGAAGGCTGGACGTAACTCGAAAAAAGAGCCGCTGCTGGATGACAAAACAATTTCGCATTCGATTTTGGAAGAATCGATGCGGTCGAACCTGGAGTATGTCGCTACGGATACCAGCAAATCCCTCGATTTTGCTGGCCGTCAAAGTATTGTTGCGTACGACCTTCGCACCGTCATATGTATTCCATTACGCAAGTTGCAGGTGCAATCGGCTCGGGGTGGGCAAACGCCACTTCCGAACTCTGCTGCGGCAGAAGCTATGGGCGTTCTCTATGTTGACGCGAAGTTTGCGTCGCGCGATATAACGCGGACAAGCGAAGACATTCTGCACGCGATCGCGATTGAAGCCGCTTCGCTGATCGAAAATGCTCGGCTGGTGCAGGCAGAAGAAGAGGCGCGCCGTTATCAGCAGGAGTTGGGCATTGCGGCGAGCATTCAGCAGAGGCTGATGCAGGTGAAGATCCCAGAAGTCCCCTTTGCCCGTTTGAATGGGAGGAACCTGTCTTGTAAGGAAATCGGTGGAGATTTCTACGATGCGGTCAACACAAAAGAGGGCCTCGCAGTTGTACTGGCGGATGTAAGCGGCAAAGGCGTTTCTGCGGCGTTGCTAGCTTCCACGCTGCAGGGCATGATTTACTCCCATCTCATCGCAGGCATGCCGTTGACCGATACCGTCACCGCCGTGAATCGCTTTTTCGCTGAAAAGATCGAAGGGCAGAAATACGCGACTGTGCTGATCGTGCGGTTACGGCGTGACGGCGAACTGGAATACATCAACTGCGGTCATGTGCCACCGTTGTTGGTCTGCGGCGACGAAGTGATCCGACCGCCTCATGGGAATGTTCCCGTCGGCCTGCTGGCTGACGCGACCTTTGAGAGCGCGACGTGTCAGATGAAGTCCGGCGATCGCTTTATCCTCGTTACTGACGGGGTTACGGAAGCTGAGAATCCACAAGGCGAGTTCTTCGAGGACTTTCGTCTGGAGCAAGCGGCGCTGAAATGTCACAACCTTCAAGGAATCTTTTCAGCAGTATCCGAATTTTGTGCCGGCAATCCGCTGAGCGACGATTGCACCGTGGTGGAGTTGTGCTACTCGGACCCGGAAGTCTAGAACTCCAATCAAAACAGCTCAATTTGTGCAAAGGATTGTGCGGCAGCCGATAGCCGCGCGTCTCGTGTTACGAGAGACGCCCCAAGGTGTTCCGCGAGTGCAACGTACGCTGCATCATAAGCTGAGAGGTTGTGGCGGTGCCGCCAGATCTCTGACAGGAAGATGAAGTGCGGATATCGAGCGATCCGCAACGAGATCAGGTCGCTCAATGCCTGATCGGTCCGGCTCCGGGAGACCGATCCTTCGCGGGATAAGCGCCGCAAAACCTGCAAAACTTCCAGGTCGAGGAGATGTGGGGAATGCAGACTTTCGCTTCGAGAGAAAATACGGTTTTCTATTTGTATGCCTGAGGGCGTCCGCAGTAGCCAGTCGATCGCTGCGGACGCGTCGAGAACGATCACCGCGATTCTCGCTCCTCGCGAACCATCCGAGCCGAGTCGATCGGAACTGAAATAGGCTCGCGATGAAGCAAGCGTTCGCGCATTTCGGCTAGTGTCGGCCGTTCTGCGATTTCCTTGATTTCCGACAGAAGATAATCGGACAAGGACATTCCGGACATCGCCGCCCTCGCCTTTAATTGGCGATGCAGTGAATCAGGAACATTGCGGAGTTGGATCATTTTTGACATGTGTTTAGCATACTTTAATGTGCTCCACATGTACAGGCCCTGTCAATAGAGCGAAATCGAGATTACATCTTCCGAAACAGATAGTCGTGGCGGGTCGCGTGGACACATGGTTGCCCGTCGCGGTCCAGAGTCTGATGTGGGAGATGGCGTTCGACTCGGAGGCTAGCCTCACCTGCCATCGCAATGTATTTTTCTGGCGATGCGAAGAACACTGCAGCTTGTGAATTCACGAGCACTGGCCCTTTCTGGCTACCAGTCAAAAGGCGACGACACATTCCGAGGAAACTCCTTAGTCCGCGTTTGCGAAGCAACCACCAAAGCATCTGCGGGATCGTCTCGTGCAGCGGAATGTCTGAAGGTTCCTCTACGCTGGGTATTTCGCCGATCCAAATGCGGGCGTTGGGTGCAGAGATTCGGGCAATCTCTCGAAGGCTGCTGAGCATTTTGTGTTCGGGCACCAGGAGCAAAACGCAGCTACAAACGACAACGGTTGCGCATTCATCCGGTAGAGGAATTGAATCGCTTAAGCCTTTTACGACATTAAGGCCCAAAGCACGCAAGGGTTCAACTTCTTCGTCTGTGGCACTCAGGCCAACGGCGGATTTCACGCCGCTCTTGAGGGCCATGCGCAGCAGGAATGCGTTTCCACAGCCGACATCGACGAAGCGATCCTCCGGCCCAAACGCAAGCTCGCTGAAGATGCGACGATTGACATACTCAGTTGTCGCGCGAAAAGGTCCTCTTCCCGCCAGTTTGTGCAGGTCTCCCATCAGCTTTCTATCGAAACCTGAAAATCGGTGCCTTCCCAACGATTCTCATTGGGCCAGAAGAATGTAAATACGGCCTGCCCTCCGGGTGGAAGAGAAGCAGTCGGCAGATCGAGGATGTAGATTCCGAGACCGGTGTCTCTCGCATCGTTATCATGCGCGGTCTGCCAGTTATCGATGCTCCAATGGACTAGGCTTGGAGAGAGCAGCACGATGCGTAAAGTCTTATTTCGCGGGATGCTTCGCGTTTTGTTGTTGAATCTCCATCCGAAAAACTGGCGTACGTGCTTTTCTTTGAGGTATCGCTGAAATGTTTGCGGAGGCTGGTCGAAGATCTTGCCGTCGCGAATGGAGCGGCGCAGTTTGATGTACTCCGAATGGGCCCAAACCAGAGGACAAGCCGAGCCTGAAGGTTTTCCGCGAAACAGTTCCAAGGCCGGGATGTCCGCTGCGTCCCAGACCTGTTCGGGAATCAACCGGCCTTCGCCCGCGGTAGAGTTCTCTATCACAGTCAGAAGCGCTTCGGCTTCGTCGCTGTGGCCCGCGGCAAGTGCATAGTGGGCCCGCTCTCCGGCCAATAACGGCCATGCGCGTCCGATGCCGGTTCCATCGAATGCCGCCCCATCCTTGTGCTCACCATAGCCGTCCCCGTTGTAGCGATACCAGCAAGGACCTTGCGGCAACTCAACGGCAAGCAATGCGTCTATGGCGCGAAGCGTGTTCAGAATTCGTGGATCATCCGGTGCGCGTAATCCAAACCGCACGAGCGCGAGCGCATCGGGGCTGATGATGTGATACGCGCGTTCGCCATCCTGCCCCGGGGGACGATTCTTAATCGGCACGAATCCTTGGGTTGGTGAGGCTGCCCCATCCATATCGGGTGGCGCGATGCGGACGTAATATCCAGAGACGCCCAGTTGTTGTGCGAGGTCTCCGCCGCTGGAGTACGTCCAGCGCTCGATGTTGTCGTTCCAGGCATCGGCGGTGTCGCGCATGACCTGCGCTTGTTCCGGATGGTTCGTCAGACGCGCAATATCAGCCGCCGCGAGCAATGCCGAGATCTCCGCTGCCAGAGTGAAGGGGGAATACCCGGCGTCTTCTTCCCATCGGTCTTGTTGGGTCACCGGTCCATTACGAATAATGAAGCTGATCGCATTGCGGATCATTGGCCACCAGCGATCCAGCTTGCCAAGCGAATCCGGCGCTTCCCGACGAAGCAGGTCGACCAACAGAATTGGGAAGGCAGTTTCATCCATCTGAATGCCTCCCCAATACGGACGGCCATCGAGCCACAAATTTTGCGACCAGTTCCCAGCCGCTTCTTGCGTGGCTTCTAGGTAGCGGAGAACCCGGATGGCATCCGTCACAGCACCTGACGCAAGCAGGGCTCCGGCTGTCTCAACCAGATCTCGAGGCCATACCAGGTGATATCCCCCGAGGTCCTCGTCCCCTTTATTGAATCCCCAGGGAATCGAGAGGCTTGCGATCACTCCCCCGAGAAAGTCCTTCGACTCGTGTGTTCGCAGGACGGCGGTGGATGATCGGTAGAGATCGTTTTGACGGAGCGGATTGTCGAGTGGAAGAAGTTTTTCCTGCCATGTCCTCCATTGCGAGACATAAATCGATCGCACCTCTGAGTACTCCTCGAACAAGCTGGAGCGCGCCTGCTGCCCGGCTTCGGTCGGAATTGCTCCAAAGCCCAGGGCGAGAATAAATTCCCCGTTGCAAGCCGCAAGGTCGATTTCTCCGGCGAAGGCGATATTTCCGTTTTCTGCCTTCGAGTATTCCCATTCCATCTGGAAGTGCTGCGAAATGTCCTGCCAGCCATCGGACGCGCCAACAAAGCCTACGGACTTTTTCTTCCAGGGAGCCGAACATCCAAGCGAGAGAGCCACGCCGCCGTGCTCGGCAAAGAACATCGGGAAGCCTTTGTAGTCTCCGAGCCAGCCGGTATTCCCATATCCGCAGTTCGCCAGATGAGGAGAGAGCAAGCCGAATAGTCGGTAATCGCCGAGGCTACCTTGAAGAGGCTCGAAGCGGATTTTCTGCAAAACTACGCTGCGATATGGATCGCACAGTATTTCCTTTTGGATTCGATAACGTCTGGAAATATCTGTGTTCGTTAACAGAAATACCGGAATTCCCGGTTCGATCGGACGGTTCTCAAAGGTGCAATGCCGCTTCTCTTCGGAGAAAAAGTCGTGGCCATTGGTGACAATGAACCCCATGTCCCGTGTGCACGCCTGATCCACCCGCGGATAGTAGACCTCATTGAGAATGCCGTGGCTGATTGTGAACCAGACTTTGCTGCGCTGGTTGAGCGCCGTGCCTGCGCCGGTTTTAGCGCTGGATGTCCAACGCGGCGGAATGCCTGGCCATCCCGGCGCATAGACCGATTTAGAATCTGCCATGTATTTTCGTTCCCATAACCACAGGCCTGGGCTTGACTTTGACACAGGCTTTACAAAAAAGAATTAGGTCTACGAGCGTTTCGGCATCAAAATATGCAGAAACGGGTTCGATACTTCAAACTGCAGAAGGCTTTGAACGATCATAGAACAACGGGACACGGCAATCGAATGCGCAGACTCATAAATTCACTCGCAGGGGCCGCGGCAATTTTGCTGGGGCTCACGCTTCTGGGCACTGCGAGCTATGCTGACGATGTTCGCAGAACGTCGGAGATGTCCCCCCTAGATCGTGGATTCAGCGGACTCTACAACCTGGACTTCGCGGGAGCGCAAAGCGACTTTGCCAGTTGGCAAAGGCAACACCCGCAGGATCCCGTAGGACCGGTCAGCGAGGCAGCAGGCTATCTTTTTTCCGAATTCAACCGTCTCGGGGTTCTGGAAGCGCAATTCTATGAGAATGACGCCGCCTTCTCGAATCGGCCGAAGTTGAGCCCCGATCCTGAACTGCGAGATCGCTTCCAAAACGCGATCAATCGTACCGAATCACTGGCTCGCGCTGGACTCGTGAAAGACCCGAGGGATCGGGACGCGCTCTTTGCGCTGACTCTATCTTCCGGTCTGCAAGCCGACTATGCGGCGCTGATCGACAAGCGCAACCTCGCGTCTCTGCACTTCACGAAGCAAGCTTCTGGGCAGGCCCAAGAATTGCTTTCGGTGTGCCCCCATTGCTATGACGCTCTGCTGGCCACCGGTTTCAGCAAATACATCATCGGTAGCATGGCCGCACCGGTTCGCTGGCTTTTACGCATGGGCGGGTTGCCCGCCGACAAGCAAGGCGGAATCGCAGATCTGCAGATGACGGCCAATCATGGCCACTATCTTGCGCCTTTCGCGCGGGTCCTCCTGGCAATTGCTTATGTGCGGGAGAAAGACAAGGCCCACGCAATCGAGATCCTCTCCGGGTTGCAGCAGGAATTTCCGGGTAATTCTCTTTTTCCAAGGGAGATTGCGCGCCTGCGTACATCGCAACAACATTAGCCATGTGCTAATCGAACACTCTTCAATTTAACTCCTCTGGTATACCGTATCCGTTCATCAGAAATTCACTCGATTGTAACCATCCTTTAACACTCCGCCGATAGAACGGGAACCATAGCAATCAAAAAGGAGGAACTACTCATCGATGCGCAAACTCGTGCTGCTGTTAGTGTGCGCGCTTCTGGCCTTACCGGTGCTGGGGCAAACGACGCTCAACGGAGCCGGTGCCACTTTTCCTAATCCGATGTACTCCAAGTGGTTCAGCGAGTACGGCAAGTCTCACGGCGGAGTCCAAATCAATTACCAACCCATCGGCAGCGGCGGAGGAATCCGTCAAGTCACCGCGGGCACTGTGGATTTCGGCGCCAGCGACATGCCGATGACCGACAAACAGTTGCAGGACGCGAAGTTCAAGATCCTCAATATTCCTACCGTGCTCGGTGCGGTCGTGCCGGCATACAACATTCCTGGCGTAAACGATGAAATTAAATTTCCTCCCGATGTATTGGCAGGAATTTTCCTGGGAAAGATCTCGAAGTGGAATGACAAGGCAATTACCTCGGCGAATCCGGGAATCAACTTTCCCGACAACAACATCATCGTCGTGCATCGCTCGGATGGTAGCGGCACCAGTTTCATCTGGACCGACTACCTTTCAAAGGTCAGCCCAGAGTGGAAGAGTCAAGTTGGAGCCGACACCTCTGTGAAGTGGCCCATAGGCATGGGCGGCAAGGGGAACGAAGGCGTTGCCGGGCTGATTCGGCAGCTGTCTGGATCGATCGGCTATGTCGAACTGATCTACGCGATTCAGAACAAGATTCCCTACGGAACCATCCGCAACTCTTCTGGCGCGTTCGTGAAGGCTTCGCTCGACAGTGTTACGGCTGCGGCGGCGTCAGCCCCAAAGATGCCGGCGGATTTCCGCGTATCAATCACCAACGCTCCGGGCAAGGATGCTTATCCGATTTCCAGCTTCACATGGCTGCTGATTCCGGAGCAGTCGAAAGACTCCGCCAAAGGTAAAATCCTCAACGACTTCCTGAACTGGATGGCGACGGATGGTCAGAAGATGACTGCCGCCCTTTCCTACGCACCGCTTCCGGATAACGTGGTTGCCAAAGTCAAAGAAGCGATCAAGCAGGTTCACTGATAACAGCGGTAAGCACGGGGCAGCTTATCGGAAAAAAGGAGAGAACTGATGAAGTCTGTGCGGATGTGGTGTGGAATTTTACTGTTGACGACGGGACTGCTGGCGCAAACTACTACGTCGTCAAAACCGACAAAAAAGAAAACGGCAGCAGCCACTATTACGGCTGCAGATGTGCAGGCGTTACGCGACGCGATCGCGTCACAGCAGGCCGCCCTGGCGCAGCAACAGCAACAGATTCAGCAGCTGCGCGACGAAATTAATCGCAAGGACCAGGCCGTGCAGCAAGCGCAATCCGCAGCGACTGATGCGTCAAGCAAGGCGGACGCTGCCCAGTCGGCTGCGTCGCAGCAGCAGCAAAGTGTTACAGAAATCAAGAGTGATGTGGCGGACCTGAAAAACAATATGACGAACGCGGTTGTATCGATTCAGGACACCCAGAAGAAGGTAGCCGAACCTCCGACGGCGATTCACTTCAAGGGCATCACGATTACTCCGGGCGGTTTCCTGGCGGCAGAGTCCGTGCGGCGTTCGCGAGCGCTGGCGTCGGACATCAATACGCCGTTCAACTCGCTCACGATGCCGGGTGCGTCGCAGAGTTCGATGTCAGAATTCTTCGGCTCCGGACGGCAGTCGCGTATTTCGATGCTGGCCGAAGGGAAGCTTGCGAGCGCGAAGATCTCGGGATACATCGAAGCCGATTTCCTGTCAGCTGCTGTGACTTCGAACAACAACCAAAGCAACAGCTATTCTCTCCGTCAGCGGCAAGCCTGGGCACAGGCTGCCTTGGACAACGGCTGGACCTTCACGGGCGGCCAAATGTGGAGTCTGGTAACCGAGACCAGACATGGCGTGGACCCGCGCACGGAAGCGCTGCCCATGACTATCGATCCTCAGTATCACGTCGGCTTCAGTTGGGCCCGCCAGTACGGGTTCCGCGTATCCAAAGCCATCAACAACAAGGTGTGGCTTGCGGCATCCCTGGAAGATTCGCAAGAGACGCTGACGACGCACGGAAATGCTCCGAACTTCCTCGTGGGATCGCCGGGGTCAGGCGGCGGTCTTTATAACGGTGCCATTACGACCTGCACCAGCAGCCTAAACAGCACGGCCACTTCGGTGACGACGACGTGCTCTGCGGCAGCGAATTATTCTTTCAATCCATCGCCGGACTTAATTGGCAAAATTGTCTTCGAGCCAGGCTTCGGACACTACGAGATTTTCGGCGTGTATAGCCGATTCCGCGACCGCGTATTTCCGTGCGAAGACGTTTCGTCGACGACGCTCTGCATGGGCTCGGCAACTCCAGGGCCTAACGCTCTCGGCGCCTTCAACACATCGACAAACGCCGGAGGTGGTGGCGCAAACGCGCGCTGGTCTTTTGTCAACAAGAAACTCGACTTCGGATTGCACGGTTTCGGTGGGAGCGGGGTTGGGCGCTACGGAACTAGTGGACTCCCAGATGCGACCGTTCGCGCTGATGGAAGCCTGGCCATGATCAAGAGCTTGCAAGGGCTCACGACTCTGGAGTGGCATGCGCCGAAGCTCGACATCTACCTGAATGCCGGCGCGGAATATGCCGGACGGAGCGCGAGTTACGATCCGGTAACGAAGAAGACCGTCGGCTACGGATCTCCATTTTTCGGGAACACTGGATGCTATACGGAAACAGGTCCTGTGAACGGCAGCGGATTTCTACCTGGCGGTCTCTCTGGTTGCACGGCAGACACTCGCGTGCTCATCCAGGGAACAGCCGGTTTCTGGCACAAGATCTACAACGGACCGAAAGGTGGGCTTCGTTGGGGACTGCAGTATTCCTACGTGACTCGTAACGCGTGGTCCGGTGCCCCAGGCGCGAATCCGCTGGTTGGCCTCGAGCCACACGGTATTGAAAACATGGTGTTTAGCTCGTTCCGCTACTACCTGCCGTAGCGAATACTCTGTATTCGCGGACAGTTATACGGTAATAACTCAACCGGTACTTGCACTGAAAGTCAGCCTGCAAGTGCCGGTTTCTTTGATGTGAGCTGTCGAAAAGGGAGGCCTTCGAGTGACAGCGGGGAAAATGCTTTATACTGAACCTCCCCACTCCTCCCGACCGTAACTCGCAAGGGTCCGAATGGCAGAGATCATCCTGAAAAAACGGTGAAGCTGAACGCGTCCCATGCTTCGTAATTCGCTCGACAATCCAGAGTATTTTCTCAATCGCGACACTTCCTGGCTTGCGTTCAACCGCCGGGTTCTGGAAGAAGCCCTGGATGAAGGCAATCCTCTGCTGGAACGCCTGAAGTTCCTTTCCATTTCCGCCAGTAACCTCGATGAATTTTTCGAAGTGCGAGTGGCGGCGATGATGCAGCAGATCGAGGACGGGTATAACGAATCTGGACCCGATGGCCTGACCCTGACCGCGAAACGAGACATCCTTAACGATCTCACCCACGAGTTCGTTGAAGACCAGTACGACTGCTGGAATAACCGTCTCCGTCCCGCCCTCGCGGGAAATGGCATTCGCGTACTGACCTTGAGTGAACTCGACGATGAGGCATTACGTTTCGTCGATCAATACTGCGAGAAGGAACTCGATCCGCTGCTCACTCCAGTCACCGTGGATCCGGCGCATCCTTTCCCGCGCGTCATCAACAAAGCTTTGTGCGTGGCGTTTTTACTACGTCGACGGCGACGCTCTGCGCTTACTTATACGGGGGTCGTTTCCGTTCCGCGAGTTCTTCCTCGCTTGATTCGCCTTCCTAACAAAGAGACCGCCGACTTCATCTTTCTAGCCGACTTGGTGGCGCACCACGCTGTTCGGATGTATCACGGCTATGACATCGTCTCCTCCGCAGCGTTTCGAGTGACGCGTAACAGCAATCTTTATCTGGCGGAAGAAGAAGCCCGGAGCCTGCTCGAGTCGGTGCGTACCGAACTTCACAACCGGCGCAAAGGTGACGCGGTTCGGATGGAGATCGAGGCCGAAGCGGATCCAGAAATCATCGAGCGCCTGCGTACGGTTTTTGAACTCGATCCCTGGCAGGTTTTTCCGGTAAACGGTCCGGTCAATCTGCTGCGCCTTTTCAATGTCTATGAACAGGTCAATCGACCCGACCTGAAATACCGTGCTTTCAGTCCTCGAGAGTTGCGACTGACCTCGAAATCCAAGGATCTTTTTGAGGAATTGCGGTCTCACGACATCCTGCTGCATCACCCATTCGATTCCTACGATGCGGTCATCTCGTTCATCGAGTCTGCTGCAGAGGACGAGAATGTCCTTTCGATTAAGCAGACGTTGTACCGGACCAGCGAGCATTCTCTAATTGTTCCGGCATTGATTGAAGCTGCTTCGCGGAAAGAGGTTACGGCAGTTGTCGAACTGAAGGCCCGTTTCGATGAAGCTTCGAATATCCGATGGGCGCGCGACCTGGAAGATGCAGGCGTGCAGGTTTTCCACGGGCTTGTCGGGCTCAAAACCCATTGCAAGCTCTCGTTGTTGGTTCGGCGCGATCCTGACGGAGTGACCCGCAGCTATTGTCACATCGGCACGGGCAACTACAACGCAACGACGGCGAGAATCTATACCGACCTGAGCCTTTTCACCGCGAATCCGGAAATTACGCGGGCCGTACATGACGTATTCAGCTTCCTCACGGCCTACGCTGAAACGCCGAGCTACGAACCGCTCCTGGTTGCACCGCTGGACTTGGCGGAGAAGTGCATCGAGTTGATTGACCGTGAAGCCGAGCACGCTAGAGAGGGGAGGCCTGCTCGCATCATCGCCAAGATGAACGCGCTGCTCGATAAGAACGTTGTGCAGGCTCTCTATCGAGCATCGCAGGCTGGAGTCGAAATCGATCTCATTGTGCGCGGTATTTGCGCCCTTCGGCCGGGAGTTCGCGGCATTAGCGAGAACATCCGGGTTCGCAGTGTTGTCGGGCGGTTCCTGGAACACAGCCGTATTTATTATTTCGCAAACGGTGGAGATGAGGAGATTTACATCGGGAGTGCGGATTGGATGCCGCGCAACCTCTACGAACGCGTCGAAGTGTTGGTACCGCTTCGCGATGAGATGCTTCGCAGCCGCGTCCGGCATGAGATACTGGATGCATACCTCGCGGACAATCGCAAGGCCAGGATCCTGCTGAAGAACGCCAGCTACATTCCTGCATGGCAACCTGTGCACGGCAAGCGGAAGCGCCGTCCGCCCGTTGGAACGGCAGCATTTAGTGCGCAGGAATTCTTGATGTCTGTGGCAGAAGGGAAGGCGCCTCTGGTTTTCCCCGCGCCCGAGACTCAAAAGCGTCGCCGGGCCAGCACCGCGAGAGTGCGGTAACTAATTCATGATCCTCTATTTTTTGCGCCATGCCAGCGCTGGCGAACACTTCGCAAATCCGAAGAAGGACGAAAAGCGTGCCCTCGACAAAGAGGGAATCGAGCAGTGCGGGTATATTGGGCGTGCTCTTTCTGCACTTGACGTACAGGTCGATACTATCGTTTCCAGTCCCTTAAAGCGCTGCACGCAAACCGCGTCTCTGGTCGGAAACGAACTCGGATATGAAGGCAAACTGCAGTTGGATACCGGACTGCGCCCCGAAGCTGGACTTGCGGATTTCCGGAAAATCCTTGAAAAATACGCCCGGCAGGAAGCCATTATGGTTGTTGGCCATAACCCTAACTTGAGCCAGTTTCTTGGCTCGATCATCAGTGATTCCGGGTGCGAAGCATCCATCGAACTGAAGAAGGGTGCGGCGGCGAAAGTCGAGATGCGGCGTACTTCTGGAACTTTGCAATGGTGCGTCACGCCGAAGGTGCTTCGGTCGCTTTACGAGACCGCCGTCGAGAGTTCCCGTCCAAAGACTTCCCGGAAGTAGTCTGAATCTTTCTCAATTGCCCAGAGTTCCAGATCCACTCCCATACGACGCCTCGGAACCAACGTTATTCTGACCTCGGCCGATCGCACACTGATTCGGGCTCTTTCGACCGCGCGGCTGCGCCCCAGATTCAAAGCGCGAGCGAGACGAAGCAGTACGATTGCCTTTTGCACATCCTGGCGGTCGTCACTTTCCACGAGCTTCATCGGAGCCTCCTCGACGGACGGCCTCGATTTCCCCAGGTAGCGGGCGATGGCGGCGATGATGCGGCGCTGCTGCGGCGTGTAACCCAAAATTTCGGAGTTGGAGATGATGTAGTAGGTGTGGCGATGATGCGCGTTGCGGTTTACGTAATCGCCGACTTCATAGAGCATGGCCGCGGCCGACAGCCACTCGCGGTACTCTGGAGGGAGGCGGTGAACACTGCGCAGTGCGGAGAAAAGCGCCATCGCTGATGCGCGAACATCACTGGCATGCTTTCGGTCCACGTGATAATGCGATACTGCTCTGAGGATGGATTCCGAACGCTCCGACTCGATCTGCCGACCTGAACGCGTAGTCCGGTCGTAGTCGGCCGCCATCTGCGACAGGATGCCGTCCCTCAACCCAAGAGGGGAATAGCGAAATCCCTTGAGGCGCAAGCGCTCCAGCAGTTCGTGGTATACGGTAGCTCCAGCCACGATGATCTCCGCGCGGCGTGGACCGAGCCCCTCAATCTTGCGTCTCTCGGTTACAGGCAACTGGGCAAGTCGCTTGGCGATCCGCTTCATTTCTGCTCTTGAAACAACATTTCGCTGACGCCTGCCTCGACGAACCAGATGACTCGCGACGGCGGCCAATGCCGCTGCCGTCCCGGATGTTGCAATGACACTTGCGATCTTCGCCTTGGCGATGCGATCCGCGACGCGATTTACCTCTCGTGCTACAAATCCCCGCAGACGCTTCAACTCTCCTTTTCTTACCGGGTCGTGACGTAAAAACTCGTTCGTGAGCCGGACGGCTCCCAGCGGGAGACTCACCGCATCCTTGATATGCCCACCTTGCGATACGGTCAGCTCGCAGCTTCCGCCACCCAGATCAATCATCAGAGTGGGTGCACGATCAATTCTTGGATCTGAAACCAAGCCGAGGTGGATCAGTCGCGCCTCTTCCAGACCTGACACGATCTCTACGCGCCAACCGGTAGCGGAACGCACCCATTCCAGAAAAGCCTGTGAGTTACGCGCGTCGCGGACGGCGCTGGTAGCCACGACACGGACGCTATCAGGGACAAGTTGCTGTATGCTGCGATGAAAGCGCCGCAGGACCTTGACCGTTTCGGCCATTGATTCTGGAGTCAGAAATCCGGAACTGAATACACCCTCGCCCAAACGAGTGACTTCCCGATCCTCATGCAGCGGACGTAGCCTCCCGGCCTGCAATCGGGCAACTTTCAGTCGGACCGAGTTCGATCCGATATCGACAGCAGCAAACGTTGGCATAGAGAGCCCACAGTTTACATGCAGACGGAGACAAGGTCATCGCAGTTCGCGGTTGGAATCTGCAGTAGGTGATTGGAGATTTCAACCCGAGTGGATGTGACCCGAAGCACAGTTGATCGATTCAAGAAAGCGGCGGCCTTTTAACACGTTTGTAACAAGGGTTTGCTACGGTTTGAGGGATGGCCAACCCTGCATTTCCACGGCCGAATATGCCAGGTCCCCAACGGGTGGAAGCCGCGAAGCTCGGTTCCGTGATGGCGCGGCCGGCACCGCTTTTGGGGATCTCGAGCGGAGAACTGCCGGATCGCGTGTTCAAATCCGCCATTACGGCCTGTGGCTTGGCTATTCTGGGTGTTCTCGTCCTGATCGTTTACGAATTGGTTTGGCGCTCGAACCTGTCCTGGCATGCCTTCGGGTTCAAGTTCTTTGTCACCAGCGATTGGGATCCGGTCAACGAGAGATTTGGTGCATTGCCGTTCATCTACGGCACGATCGTTTCTTCACTGGTAGCTTTAATCATCGCCGTCCCCCTTTCGATCGGAGTTGCTGTCTTTACTACGGAGATGTGCCCCAAGCAGTTGCGTGGGCCTCTCTCGTTCTTTGTGGAACTGCTCGCGGCCATTCCCAGCATCATCTACGGCTTGTGGGCGTTCTTCGTTCTGGTGCCGCTCCTCAGCGGTTACGTGCAGCCCTTTCTCTCGAAGTCGTTCGGCTGGACCGGGCTGTTCTCCGGTCCTCCCTACGGGATCGGAATGCTCGCGGCCGGCATTATCCTGGCGATCATGATTATCCCGATCATTTCCTCGATCGCGCGGGAAGTGCTCCAGGTTGTGCCGCAGCATCAGCGCGAAGCTGTGCTGGCATTGGGCGCTACGCGTTGGGAGATGATCCGGGTTGGCGTCTTGCGCAATGCCCGCGCCGGTATCGTCGGAGGAATCATCCTGGGACTGGGACGCGCGCTGGGGGAAACCATGGCTGTCACCATGGTGATCGGCAATCGCCCTGAGATTTCCAAGTCCCTGTTAACTCCCGGACATACCATGGCCAGCGTGCTGGCAACCGAATTCAGCGAGGCCACAGGCGACACGTATCTCTCGGCGCTGATCGAGATTGGTCTGGCGCTCTTTCTAGTGACGATCATCGTGAACGCATTGGCCCGCCTATTGGTCTGGACGGTTACCCGCGGCCAGCCTGCGAGGGGACATGTCTGAGACCGCCGCTGGCAAGAGCGTAGTTCCACCCATCAGCTTGCGACGTCGCGCGACGGACCATGTCATGACTGGTCTCGCGATCCTGACCGTGTTCCTGGTCCTGACTCCGCTGGTTGCGATATTTGGCTACCTTGTTTATCGCGGTGTCGGTTCTCTGAGCTGGAATTTCCTGACGCAGATCCCGAAGCCTGTAGGCGAGGAAGGCGGTGGCATGGCGAATGCGATCGTCGGATCGATTATGATTCTTGGCATTGCCAGCATTATCGGGGTGCCGTTCGGGATCGGAGCCGGCATTTATCTGGCAGAGTTTGGGCGCAATCGATTCGGAAGCGTCATACGTTTTACGGCTGATGTGCTAAATGGGGTTCCATCGATCGTGATCGGGATCGTCGGATACGCCATAGTCGTGCTTTATCAGCATCATTTTTCAGCACTGGCTGGAGGCGTGGCGCTGGCCATTATGATGGTGCCGACTATCTGCCGCACGACAGAAGAAATGTTGCTGCTTGTGCCGCAGGCCCTCCGCGAAGCTGCGTACGGTTTGGGCGTCCCGCGTTGGCGTACGACTCTGTCAATCGTGTTGCGGACTGCGACATCGGGAGTGATTACCGGAATCATGCTCGCCTTTGCGCGTATCGCAGGAGAGACGGCTCCGCTGTTGTTTACTACTCTGGGCAATCAGTATTGGAACCTTCGTTATGACCAACCCACGGCCGCGCTCCCATTGCAGATTTACGTATACGCGAATTCTCCGTATGAAGACTGGCATCGCCAAGCCTGGGCCGGGTCGTTCATCTTGATCCTGTTGATCGTGTCATCTATCGCGGCTGTGCGTTACGTCGTCCGCCGTGGGTCGTTCGGGACTGCTTGATATGGGCGTTGGAATTCAAGTCGAGAAGCTGAATGCCTGGTACGGAAAAGGCCAGGCTCTGTACGACATCAATCTGAGCGTGATGGCGAACCATGCGACAGCCCTGATTGGACCTTCCGGTTGCGGCAAGTCTACGTTCATTCGCTGCCTCAACCGCATGCATGAAACAATTCCTGAGGCTCGGGTTGAAGGGCGCGTGCGGATCGGTGAAATCGATGCCTACAACGGAACCTCACCGACGCAATTGCGGCGCCGCGTTGGCATGGTATTTCAAAAGCCCAATCCATTTCCGACCATGTCGATCTACGACAACGTCGCATCGGGGCTAAAGCTCAATGGATTCCGCGATCGGCGCAAAACCGACGATATCGTGCAGCAATCGCTCCAGGCGGCAGCACTCTGGGAAGAAGCCAAAGATCATCTCCATAAAAAATCGGGAGCAAGCCTTTCAGGCGGACAGCAACAGAGACTGTGCATCGCCCGGGCACTCGCCGTTGAACCCGAAGTACTTCTGATGGACGAACCCTGCTCGGCTCTGGACCCGATCTCGACCGGCAAGATTGAAGAGTTGATTTTTCAATTGAAAGAGCGCTATACCATCGTGATCGTCACGCACAACATGCAGCAGGCGGCACGAGTCGCGGAATTCACCGGATTCTTCTTGCTGGGCAAGTTGATTGAGTTCGACAAGACGGAAAAAATCTTTACCAAACCGTCGGAGAAAAAGACGGAAGACTACATCACCGGTAGATTCGGATAAGAATAGTCGAACGAGAAAGGTTTTCAATGCGCACGCGTTTTCAACAAGGACTTGACGATCTGCGGGAACGGTTGCTTCGCATGGGTGGACTGGCGGAGCAGGCGGTGGACCGGGCGCGCCAAGCGTACGTTGAGCGCGATCTTTCGCGCTGCCAAATGGTGCTTGAGGGCGAAAGCCTTATCAACACGGCAGAACGCGAGATTGACGAAACAGCTTTTGACCTCCTTGCCATGCAGCAACCCATGGCCGTGGACCTGCGTTTCATTCTAGCCGTCACCAAGATCAATGCGGACCTGGAGCGTGTTGGCGATCAGGCTGTGAACATCGCCGAGAGGGTCATGGACATGGTGGAACTTCCGGCCGCCGACCTTCCTGTGGACATTGCGCGCATGGGAACAGCAGTAAGTGCGATGGTGCGGCGAGCGCTGGAATCGTTCATCGAAGGTAAAGTCGAATTGGCGCAGGCTGTCCTCGAAATGGACAATGTCATCGACCGCATGCGCGACGATGCTTTCATTCAGCTTGTCAAAGCGATGAATGACCGCCCGGAGGTAGTACGTCAGGCTCTTGATGCGTTGTTGGTTGCGCGCAATCTGGAACGCGTAGCCGATCACGCAACCAACATCGCGGAAGACGTGATCTTCTGGGTCCAAGGCTCAGACGTTCGCCACAACGTGCATCCCGAGGAGCCGACACAGCCTGCGACTCGCATCTCGGGTGTGTAAATATCCATTCTTCTCTTTTGTCATTCCGAGCGCGACGCGCGAGGAATCTGCTGCCTGCAGCATCAATGGTGCATAGAAGCAGCAGGTTCCTCCGCCCCTTACTGCGTTCGGGGGTCGGAATGACAATGCCAAGCGTAGTGGAATTCATCTCTGCATCTGATCGCGTAGAATGACTGCGGGCTTTGGCCCCACTTACCGTTTCATCTCCTCATTATTTATTTGCCCCGGAGGAAATGTGGCTCTCAGATCTTTGCAGTTCATACTTGTTCTGTTCTCGTGCACTGGGCTGACTCTGGCTCAATCTGATGTTCAGCATCGCACTGTCAATCTCCCAAGCAGCAAGCAACTGACGCTGCCCACTCCGGGCCATATCGGAAGCACAAACAGCTTCCCTGCGACGATCGTCATTAGTCCTGACCAGCACTATGCTGCCCTTTTGAACGATGGCTATGGAACGCAGGAATCGCAGGCGCATCAATCCATCGCAGTCCTGAACCTCCAGACCAACAAGATTGCGGATTTTCCCGACACTCGACTCGCAGAGGATGCTCATCAGAGCTACTTTTTAGGACTTGCTTTCAGTTCTGATGGAAATCATCTTTATGCGTCGGTCGGCTCGATAACAGATCCCACGGGCGCAAGGCCCGGGGACACGGGGAATGGGATTGCAGTTTACAAATTCTCCACCGGGAAAATTACTCCTGAGAAGTTTCTCTCTATCCCGCTGCAGCCGTTGTCGAGCGGCAAGCGTCTGGCTTTTGGGTTGACGGCGCCTGCGCAAACCGCGATCCCTTACCCCGCAGGTCTGTCGGTCATTTCAGACAACGGGCAAGACAAGCTTCTGATTGCGAACAATCTCTCAGACAATGTTCTGCTGCTAGATCCCGCCACGGGCAAGACGCTCCAAACGTTCGATTTGAGCACGCACGATCTGGTGCCCTCATCGTATCCGTATACGGTGGTGGCGACGAGAGATGGGCGGCACGCATGGTGCAGCCTGTGGAATTCTTCTCAGGTTGCGGAACTTGATCTCACTGGCGGCAGGGTTACGCGCTGGATCAAACTCAAAGAACCGGATGACCCGCTTGCTCCCGGCTCACATCCGACTGCAATGCTCCTAAGCCCGAGCGAGAAGACGCTCTACGTCGCACTTTCGAATATCGACCAGATCGCCGAAGTGAGCGCGGAAAGCGGCACAGCGTTTGGATTCCGGACCATATCACTGCCAGATCAGAAGGCGTCGGGAACATTCCCGATCGCTCTTGCGCAGTCCGTTGATGGCAAGCGGCTATTCGCAGCAACGTCGTCGTTGGATGCAGTGGCTGTGTTTGACGTGAGTAAGACGATGGATGGGCAGAAGCCTGGGATTGAGAAGAACGCACTGATGGGCCTCATCCCAACGGAGTGGTATCCAAGCGCCGTTGCCGTCCAGGGGGACGATTTGCTAATCGCCACGGCAAAGGGCGTAGGGTCCGGTCCAAATAGTGACATGGGGAAGACGGCCCGGCATCACGGTCATCCTTATATCCCCACACTAGTCAGAGGGTCCATTGCGCGAGTGAACATAACTGCAGCCATCAAGAACCTGCCGCAACTGACAGCTGCGGTCGCGAAAGACAATCTGTTCGACACTGATTCCAGTGCGATTACTTTCGCCAGCGGTCAGAATCCGATCAAGCATGTGATCTATGTGCTAAAGGAAAACCGCACCTATGATCAGATTTTCGGAGATTTGAAGGTCGGCGAGGGCGATCCGTCGCTGACCTTGTATGGAGAAGACATTACTCCGAACGAGCACAAGCTCGCGTTGCAATTCGGTGTGCTGGACAATTTCTACGATAGTGGGGAAGTTTCTGGCGACGGCCATGTTTGGTCGACTGCAGCGATCACTTCAGATTACAACGAGAAGACTTGGCCGATTGCGTATCGTGGGAAGGAACGCACCTACGATTTCCAGGGACAGAACTCTGATGAGTTTCCTCTCGAAAACAAGATGCCAGACATTGACGATCCTGCGACGGGATTTCTCTGGGATAATCTTGCCCGCAATAATCTCAGTTTCCGCGACTATGGAGAATTCGTAAACGCCATCTGGTGTAACGAGCGCATTACCGCGGCAAATCCGAAAGAAGGAACTCCGTCTGGGCAGGAATCAAAATGCCCGAGGACCGATGTGAAGCAGGGAGGAACACTTCCTCCGAATGTGGGTAACCCGCATGGTAGTCACAGCCCTTGGCCGTGGGCCGTGCCGTTGTTCAGCGGCGTTAAGCCCACGAAGGCGGTTCTGCGCGATCACTTCGATCCGCTCTATCCCGATTTCAATACCGACTATCCTGATCAGCTTCGGGCGGACGAGTTCCTCAACGAGTTCGCGGCATTCGTAAAGGCGCGGCAAGCACAGGAAGATGCCCAGTATGAGTTGCCAGCGTTCGTGTTGCTTTACCTGCCCGACGATCACACAGGAGGTACTCGGCCGAACTATGCGCGCCCCGCTGCCAATGTGGCTGATAATGACCTCGCACTAGGCCGGGTTGTAGATGCGGTCTCGCACAGTCCCTACTGGGATGACACCGCTATTTTTGTGCTAGAAGATGACGCGCAGGACGGTGCCGATCACGTCGACGCGCATCGCTCCACCGCGTTAGTGATCAGCAAGTATTCGCCCGGGTCAGTCGACAAGCCCAATGTCGAGCATCGGTTCTACACCACGGTGAACATGATCCACACCATGGAGGTGCTGCTCGGTCTGCCTCCCATGAATCAGAACGATGCCTACGCGCCCGTGATGGCCGGCCTTTTCTCCGCCAACGGAGACCAGCAACCCTACAAGGCGGACTACTGCAACCTCAATAATGGCCTGATCTACGAGACCAACAAACGCACCGCCCCCGGTGCGAAAGTTTCTTCACGCATGGACTTTTCCAGGCCCGACGCGGCGGGTGCAGCACAGTTGAATCGAGTACTGTGGAAGGATCGAAAAGGGTCGGCGCCTATGCCGCAACCGAAGCACACGGTCCTGCCGGCGAGTGGTGATTGAGATGAACTCGCTTGAGATCTCGACTGATGAGTTCATGCGTTTGGCACAGCGGACTGCAGAGCTTGCGGCGGACTATCTCAGTCGGCTCGATTCGATGCCGATTGCTCCAGGCATTACCGGCGAGGACTCGGCACGCATGTTCGGCGGGCCCTTGCCGGAGCAAGGCCTGGGTGAGGGAGCGCTTAACGATCTCACTGAAATCATCAAGTCAGCGCGCGCCCAAAACGGCCGATTTTTCGGTTATGTCCTGGGTTCTGGCGAACCTGTGGGCGCTACAGCGGACCTTCTTGCGAGCGTTCTCAACCAGAATGTAACGGCATGGCGTTCGGGCCCTGCGGCCGTGATGATCGAACTGACAGTCGTTCGCTGGTTGGCTGAGGCTATCGGCTGCGCTGGATTTCGGGGATATCTCACCGGCGGCGGCTCATCTGCGAACCTGATGGGGCTCGCCATGGCCCGTGAGGCGATTGCGCCGGCAAACGAATCGGGGATTACAGCTAATTCCGTTGTTTATGCTTCGGAAGAAATTCACATGTCGATCCCGAAGGCGGTGGCGTTGCTGGGGATCGGACGCCAGAATCTTCGGTTGATACCGACGGATCGGTTTTTTCGTATTGATCTTGCCGCGCTTGAGCAGCAAATTGCATTCGATCAAAAAGCCGGCAAAACACCACTGGCAATCGTCGCGTCCGCCGGAACGGTCAAAACAGGAGCCATCGATCCGCTCAAGAATATTGCCGAGATCGCGCGAAGGAATAAAGCGTGGTTCCACATCGATGGTGCTTATGGAGCACTCGCGGCCATTGCTGAGCCGGACTGGTTCAATGGACTGAACCTCGCTGACTCAATCTCGCTCGATCCGCATAAGTGGCTGTATCAGCCGCTTGATTGCGGATGTCTCCTGTACCGTCATGCTCACGCTGGAGAAACAGCTTTTTCGCACAGCGGAGACTACGCTCGTGCTTTGAGTGCGCATCCGATTGAAGGGTTTGCGTTCTTTGAAGAGTCTTTGGAACTTTCTCGTAGATTTCGTGCCTTGGAGCTGTGGGTCTCGTTTCGCTATCACGGGCTAACGGCGTTTCGCGAATCCATCAAGAAAGACCTGAGACAGTCTCGCCGTTTGGCAGACGCGATTCAACGCGAGCCTCGACTCGAGCTAGTCGCCGCCGGCGATCTCAGCGCCGTATGTTTCCGTTATCGCGGGAGCGAAATGCGGTCAGAAGAAGAACTCAATCGACACAATGCGGAGCTGCTGCAGGCAATTACAAAGCGCGGCCGAGTCTACCTTTCGAATGCCTCCGTCGGCGGAAAGTTCTGCTTGCGAGCTTGCATCGTCAACCATCGAACAAAGGACTCAGACGTGGATGGAATTGTCTCCGAGGTACTCGCCTGTGAAGGAAAAATGGGTAGAAGAGAGTTTTAGGTTTCAGTGCGTGCTCTCGGATGCACTGACTTCCCGCTCGGGTGTTAGCGGGAGGCGGATTTCCATCGATCCCCAGCGATTGCCGACCAGGTCGTGAACGGCAAAGCGTAAGAATGTGGCGTTGACTGGAACGAAAATCTCTTGATGGGCGCGCAACGTTCCCGATCGGACTCTCGAAGCGTCTATCAGCGAATACATTTCTTCCGCAGATGTATGCTCGGCAATCGTCGTGTTGCCATCCTCCGCAAATGCAGTGAACAGGAATTCCAATTCATCTTCGCGATTACCAGATTTGCTTACGGCGAAAGTCAACGATTTCCGTAGAAGCGAATAATAGACGGCATATCTCTGTAGTTTCACTTCATCCCATTTATTTTGCGCAGCGAAGGCCGGGAATTTCGCCAATTCTTTGATCTGTATGTCTGTGGCCGGTTCGGGCAAGCCCTTGGGAGCGAGATGAACCTCGAATACCAAATCATGAAAAAGGGGTCCACCATGGCGCATCGCAACGTTCACCAGATCGACATTGCGAAGCGATTGAGGAACGGTCGTCTCATCACTGGCGACGTAGCTGTGCCGATAGGCCAAGTGTAAGCCTTTGCGCGACAATGCGACCCGTACCCAGCGAACCCCTCCATTGAAGTTCTTGTTGGTTGGCGAGTACGCGATTGTGTAATAGTTCGCCCCATCCTCCGTTCCGATGCTGATTGCCTGGTGCAGCCCGTTGGTATCGTAAAAGGCATGGCCTCCCGAGTCGTTTGCGATCTTTTCCATGGTGTCGTGCTCGGCCGCCAATTCTTCTTCGAACTGGCGATGTTGTGCATTGAAAGATTCGGGTGAACGATAAATTCCGTTATTCGAGGCTCCGTAAATGGCGTTGACCATCAGTCCTCTGACATCCACGGGATAGACAGCAATGCGCCCCACTGTGAATCGCTCAACAGTCTGGCGAATCTGCGGACCAAAGTTCACCGACGTTCCGAAAGGATCGGTGACATCTTTCCCAGGGAAAATGTTTATGGGAAACGATCCTGAAAGCCAGATCAGATTTTTCCGGCCCGGCAGGCCGCTGACAAATTCTGAAATCTGGTTGAAAGCCTCTAGCGTTTTGTTGACTCGTTGTTCGAGGAGAAACTTGTCAGCCACACTCTCCAGATGCTGCATACGGTCTAGCATCCCCTGTGAAGTAGGCGGCACAAGGCCGCTCTCGGATAGTTGCTGCGATGTTTCATGACCTTCCTGCGACGCTTGATATGCAACGGAAGGCCGTGCGCGAACTTCCTTCCGACTCATGACCGCCAATAGTGTCCGTTCGTCATCAGTAATTCCCTGAAGCAATTCCAACCTGTTGCCGAGTACAAACACCGCAAACCGGCTGCCACGAGGTTTGTTCCGAAGGAATTTGGTGACCTCAGTATGTCCGTACGGCATTTGCTCGACCGACGTGTTCAGGAGGTCGTAAAGGATGATATTGAGCGGCAGGTCATCGTAGCCCGTGGGGGCGTTCATATACGTATTCGGCGGAAGCGGAGGCAATGGAGCCAGCTTCAGATTCGCCGTTACTCCTGAATTATGTGCTTCGAAGAATGCGATTTGCTGCGACTTGCCGTCTTCGAATAGCGAAAAATCTTCTCGCCGAAGACCGCCCATCGGATGATTTTGTCGATCTGTGACCACAACGTCCACAAGGACCTGCCGCACTTGGGAGGTAATTGTCGTTTGCTGCTTGAGCGGGGCTACCGGGCTGTTGAGGGTGGATTGTTGTGACAAGGAGGGAAGTCCAAGAAGAGTCAAAAGGGCGGATAGGAACGCCGGGATCTTATGACTCGAATGCTTCTTAGCCCTCGTAAAGCTCGTGCTCACGGTTGCTCACTTGCAGTGCGCTGATTACGGAAGAGGCTCCGCAGCTCAGAAATTCAAAACGGCCGTTTTTCGCCCTTCCATTGCGGCTCAGAGCTTGCGGACGAATGTGGTCGCCGGTACCGTCCTCCATTGGAGTCTTCGAACCGCCCTAGTTTAAGCTTAACAACTGCTTCAACGGTAGGCTCTGAGATGATCCCCCAACCATGAAGCTGTAATCTCCCGGCAAAAGTTGCCAGCCATGTTGCTCTACGCTGTAAATCGACAGATACTTTGGGTTGATGTCGACGGTTACTTCTTTGCTCTCCCCTGGTTTCAGCTGGATCTTGCTCCATCCAATCAGACGCTTGGGCGGTTCATTCGCGCTCGCAGGCAAAGACGCGTAAACTTCAGCGACTTCCGCTCCCGCCCGATTGCCTGTATTCGTTACCGTGAATGCGACTTGAGGGTTCTTCCCCGGAGTGATTCTCAGATTCGAATACGAGTAGGTGGTGTATGAGAGTCCGTGTCCGAAGGGGAAGAGAACAGGTTTGTTCTCGGCGTCGTACCACTTGTATCCGACCTTTACACCTTCGTCGTACGTGACCTGGAAGACCTGGTGCTCGTGCTGTGACCTGTTTGCGGCTGGGGGCTTCACAATCGTAGGGTGCGGAAGGTCCGCATCGCTTCGGGGAAATGTCAACGGGAGTTTCCCGCTCGGATTCACATCTCCAAAAAGAGCATTCGCCACGGCATCCGATCCCGCGCTGCCTGCAAACCATGCCTCGACAATTGCGCTCACCTTGTCGACCCATGGCATAGTTACTGGGCCGCCCGTCTCAAGCACAACGATCGTGTGCGGATTCGCTTCCGCAACTTTTGCAATCAAATCGTCCTGATGCTCTGGAAGAGAGAGGCTGGGCAAATCCATGTCCTCACTTTCCCATTGATATGCGAAAACGATGGCCACGTCTGAATTCTTCGCGAGAGCTGCAGCGGCGGCAGGGTCTGCTCCTGAATTGAATTCAACCGTCGCTCCTTGCGCCTTCGTTCGAACTGACTTCAACGGCGACGTTGGGAACCAGACCGGCTCCAGCCAGCGGGTCTGGCCTTTTCCTGGAGGCATGATTGCATTTCCGCCCGGAGGATCGACCTGTGCCGAACCTCCACCCGAAATCATTCCCACATCGGCGTGCGGCCCTATTACCGCAATGCTGTGTACTTTCGAATTGTCGAGCGGAAGCTGCGCGCCCTCATTCTTTAACAGGACGATGCTTTGTTCTTCAAGCTTTCGCGCTACTTCCAGACCGCCGACCGCATCGACCACGCTTCTCAACGGCGGGTTATCGACAACGCCAACCGCAAACATCGCCCGCAGAATTCGATGCACATGATCATCGAGTTCCGACTTTGGCACCTTGCCTGATTCCACATCTTTCTTCAGCTCATCCCCAAAGAAATGCCAGCCGGGCTGCTCCTGGTCCATTCCGGCTGCGGATGCCTTGGCTGCGCTGTGAGTCGCTCCCCAGTCACTTACGACGAAACCTTTGTACTTCCAGTCCTTCTTGAGAACATCAGTCAGCAGGTATTTGTTCTCGCAGGAATAATCTCCGCCCAAGAGGTTGTACGAGCACATCACCGCTGCCGGATCTCCTTCCGCAACGCCGATCTCAAACGCGAGCAAATCGCTCTCCCGCGCCGCGCGCTTATCGATGTTTACGTTGACGGTAGTGCGACCGCTTTCCTGATCATTGAGCGCATAGTGCTTGATGTCTCCAAGTACGTGCTGCGCCTGCGTTCCTTTGATTACCGAAGCAACCATGTTGCCCGCGAGCACGGGGTCTTCACCCATGTACTCAAACGTGCGGCCGTCGCGAGGTTCGCGTGTGAGATTTACTCCGCCGCCAAGCGACATGTTGTAGCCTTGCGCCCGCAGTTCGCGTCCGATGAGCGCTCCGTATTCGTAGCCCCCCTGCAAATCCCAACTGGCTGCTCCCGCCACGCAAGAGGGAAGCGCGGTCGAATAGCGCCCGTTTTCTCCGCTCATGCGAACGCCATATGCGGCATCGGACATCTGAATGGGAGGAATCTCCAGCCGCGGAATTCCGACGGTATATCCCGCGCCGCCATTCGCGTGGATCGCCAATGGACTCACAGGTCCCAATCCTTCCATGCCCGTGCCGTGCAGAAGAGATATCTTCTCGTCGAGGGTCATCTCTTTAACCACCATCGAGGCCCGCTCATCCGGCGATAGGGTCGGATTCATCCAGGGGTGTGGAGTGCTCTTGGTTTGACCAGAGGCGAGAGGAAGTAGAGCAAGAAGAGTCACTGAGAGCAGGGAAACGTGCCAGCGTCTTGCAAACCGCGCGTGCAGGGGCATCGTGGGCACCTCCATGGAGCCGCACAAAATCGATATTTTAACAGGCGCCCTTCTTCCACGTATCTCTGTTTGAAACATCGGGCGCGTGGTCTGTGCATCGATGCTTCTGGAGCTTTACACTTGATTTGTGAAGATTGCGCTAGGACAGATTAATCCTACAGTCGGAGATTTTTCCGGCAACGCTGCCAAAATCATCAGTTTCTCGCAACGCGCCCGCTCCGCCGGTGCGGGGCTGATTCTGTTTCCCGAACTTTCTATTTGCGGCTATCCACCGCGAGATCTTGTCGAGCGTCCGACATTCGTGCGCCATAATCGTGAGTCCGCAGAGCGTATTGCTGCTGAAACCGCAGGTATCGCCGTGATTTGTGGCCTCGTGACGCCCGCGAATTCCGAAACAGGGAAGTCCGTGATGAATTCGGCAGCCCTGCTCATGGACGGCAAGATAGCATTCATTCAATCGAAGATGTTGCTGCCCACTTACGATGTCTTCGATGAGATGCGCAACTTCGCCCCGGCTCGTAAGCAGGACTTGTTTCCGTTCTGTGGCAACCGCATGGCTCTAACGATCTGTGAAGATGCCTGGAATGACAAATTGTTTTGGCCGAAGCGCCTTTACATGGTCGATCCCGTGGAGTCGCTCATCCAGGCTGGAGGAAATTTCGTTCTGAATATCTCGGCCTCGCCTTTCTGGATCGGAAAGCGCGAGTTCCGTCGCGACCTGCTGGCCAGCATCGCCCGACAACACAAGGTGCCGGTTGCACTGGTGAACCAGGTCGGAGGCAACGACAGCCTCGTGTTTGATGGTTCCAGCCTCGTTCTCAACCGTGAAGGACGAGTAATCGCCCAAGGCCGATCTTTTGAAGAGGATTTGATCTTCTTCGACTCGGAAACTCTGACCGGCGAGGTGCATGAGCAAATCCACGGAGATGAGGCCAGTGCTTATTCCGCTCTCGTCCTGGGTACACGCGACTACATGCATAAGTGCGGTTTCCAGAAGGCGATTATCGGTCTCAGCGGGGGGATCGATTCTGCACTGACCGCGGCCATTGCGGTGGATGCGGTAGGCGCTGAAAACGTAATTGGGGTGGGGATGCCGGGTCCCTATTCTTCAAAAGGATCGATTGACGATGCTCGCGAGCTAGCCAAAAATCTCGGCATCCGATTCGAATTGCTGTCGATCAATCCGGCTTACGAAGCTTATCGCCAGGTGCTGCGGGAAGTGTTTTCTGGACACAAGGAAGACGTTACAGAGGAGAACATACAGTCTCGTGCTCGTGGCACTCTGCTCATGGCGCTTTCGAATAAGTTCGGCGCCATTGTGCTTTCTACCGGAAACAAGAGCGAGTTAGGTGTAGGCTACTGCACGCTCTATGGCGACATGGTCGGAGGACTTGCCGTGATCTCCGACGTGCCCAAAACTCTGGTTTATCGGCTCAGTCATTACGTGAACTCACGCCGTCCAGTCATTCCCGAAGCTTCTCTCGAAAAGCCTCCATCTGCAGAGCTTCGTCCTGATCAGAAAGACAGCGACTCACTGCCGCCGTACGAAGTGCTCGATGCGGTGCTTGAAGATTATGTCGAAGATTCTCACTCAGCCGAGCAAATTGCCGCCGAGCACAGTTTTGACGTCGAATTAGTCCGGCGCGTCATGCGAATGGTCGATCGGGCGGAGTACAAGCGCCAGCAGGCCGCTCCGGGAGTCAAGATCTCCCCGAAAGCATTCGGATACGGGCGCCGCTACCCAATTGCGGCCAAGAGTGAACCGTGATCGCCTCGCGTATCGTATGCTAGATAGTTCGTATCCTCTGACATTTGAAATCGCCTTAATCGCCAACGCGAAAGGAACACATGCGCAATTTTCTAAGCTCGACCCTGATTGTTCTGCTTGCTTTCAGCTTCGCTGTTGCACAGACCGAACAATCTGCAAAGGACAAGAAATCCAACGACAAGCTTGGCACCCATGCGACACCCGATCTGCCATCTGAGGCGACGGTTGAGGCTTTTCTGCACGAGCAGTTCGGCTATCAGTCCGATTTGAGCTGGAAAATCGTAAGCATCAAACCTTCGACGATTGATGAACTGGCGGAGGTCAATGTGGTGCTTGCCAATGGACAGGGGCAGCAGTTGTCGCGCTTCTATGTGGCCCCGGACGGAAAGCATGCGTTGGTGGGCGACATTATTCCGTTTGGCGCCAAGCCTTTCGATCCCGCAAAGAAGACGCTGGAAAAAGGAGTGACTGGTCCATCCAAGGGGCCGAAGGATGCCCCTGTCATGATCGTTGAATTCGGAGATCTGCAATGCCCGGCATGCAAGGCAGCGCAGCCGACGATCGAGTCACTGGTTGCGGCTGAACCAAATGCCCGTTTTGTGTTCCAAAATTTTCCGCTGGAGATGCATAACTGGGCTGCGCGGGGCGCTGCATACGCCGATTGCGTCGGTCGCGCATCGAACGATGCTTTCTGGAAGTTTGTGTCGAAAACTTACGAGCACCAGTCGGACATCACGAAAGAGAACGTGGATGAGAAGCTGAAAGGTATCGCCGACGAATCAGGAGTGAAAGGCGCAGAGATAGCGGCTTGTGCCGATAAACCAGAAACGAAAGCGAATGTGGATGCGTCTATCAAACTGGGTAAGGAAAAGGATATCGACGTTACGGGCACTCCCACGGTTTTTATCAACGGACGTAAAATTGGTAACTTCGATCAACGCCTGAGTGATGTATACAAGAACTTGGCGGATTTCGCCTCAAAGGAAGCGGCAGGGAAATAAGCTAACGCTCGCTCAACCAGATCGTTGAGCTGGAGCGGTCAAAATTCGCCAGTACATGCGGCGTGATCGCGATCATGAGTTCGTCATAGTCTTCTTCTCGCGTGTTGGTGACCATTGCCTGATTCAATCCCGGGATCGCGCCAAGTCCCGGAATGCCGCTCATCGATCGCATGTCGTTGTCTGAAACCTGTCCGGCAACAAAGGCGGGTTCGCCGTCGTTCAAATTGATGAAGCCCTTGTACTCCCGGTTCGAAATAATCGGTACTCCGTTGTTGGCTTGGCCTGTAAGGGAGCGCACTTGCAACTCAATCTGCACCGCGATCGTGCCGTCTCCGTGCACCGTAGGCTTGACCTTCACCTGCAGTCCCAAATCCTCGTAGCTGACGGAGGGAAACGGCGGGACGTAGCTGAAATTTCCAAGTACCTGAGAGATCTGCGGCGAGTTGTAGATGGGAGCGTAGCTGGCATTCTGGATCGGGTAACGCGAGCCGAGATGAAACGTCGCATCCGTCCCTTGACCGGCACGCATCGACATGTCTTCCAGACTTCGCACCCACGACTCATTCAGCGAGAGTTGCGCTGCCAATTGATCGAGGCTCAGTCCCATGAATGTGAGGCCTCCGCCGAACGTGGCAAGAGGATTGCTAAAAATGGAATTCTGCTGTCCGGTCAGTTGCGACAGCAATCCCGACAGTGATGAGCTGCCCGCCTGATTGATGCCGCCAGATGCAATCAACTGATTAATGAGCTGCTGAATATCTTGTCCACCGAGTCCGGCCAGGGCGATGGCCGGGATGTTGTACAAGTTAAAAGTGTTCGGAATATGTAGCCCGATATTCCGCGTCAGATTGTGGCTGATTTGAAAGACGCGAATGTCGAACATGACCTGCGGCTTTTGATTGTCCAGGTGCTCCAGCAGGCGCGCGCACGCTTCCACCGCACGCTGCGGACCCCTTATCTCTAGTGTGCCCGCCGTCTGTCCGGAACTGATGAATCGCAACTCAAGCGTATTCCGGATGGCATTTACCATCTCGGTCACCTCTTGAGGTGACGCGAGCGGGGGCAGTTTGATCGTTCGGAGTGACATCCGGTCAAACTGTTTATGGTTCTCCGCGTTGTCGGCAGCCACGAGAAACTGATGCGCATCCAGAGGTGCCCACATCGTCTTGCTTATCTCGCAAGCCAGCGTCAGAGCAGTAAAGAAATCCAGATTATCGACGTTGAACCGGACCTGCCGAGCCTGTACCGAATCGTCAAACTGCACGGTCATTTTGTAAGCCGCGGCAAGCTGATTGAAGAGTGACTTCGCATCTCCGGTGAAATGGAAAGTCGCGCGATCATTTGTTGGCTCGAGATGAAGCTCCTCGGAATCGTCCAAGCGGCTGCGTAACGCATCGCGCGGGGTAGCCAGTTCTGGTTCGGAGGCCTCCTTCAACCTTTCCTGCGCAAATTGGTTGTCAGGATCCAGATCGAGTGCCGCTTTGAATTCGGATGCAGCTTCATTGCGGGCATCTGTACGAAGCAAGGCGTTGCCGTGCTCGACATGATCAAAGACCAGCTTCGCCTTGACGACCTCCCTCGCAGTCAGGAATTGCATGTCTCGCGGCGAAAGGCGCGATGCTTTGTCAAACTGATTGAAGGCTTCCTCGAACTGCTGGTGGTTCCGCAGCTTCAGACCTTTCTCGTATGCCTCGTGAGCTGCTTTCAGATCTTTCTTGGTAACGACGCAGTTGATGCCACCCACCAGCCCATTTCCGCAAGAGATCGGAGGCGCAGAGGCATCCTCAGCGCACACTTGGAATGGCGCCCAAAATACACACGCTGCAATCAGGATGATCGACTTACGCCGCATCGTTTAAGATTCTAACCTGCTTCCATCGCAGAGAAACCAACTACTAGGTCTTGGTACCTTTGGTAGCATTTGCGGGACATAACTTAAGAAACGAAAGAACGTTACAACTCAGCGAACTTGCAAGCGGTTTTCTCGGAGGAACGCGGCCAGGATTTCATCTGGAAGGGCAGGGGGAGCAGGTCAAGACAGCATCAGCCGCTCGATCTTTGTGGCTTTCCCGCTACTCTCATCGCAATCGATGACAACCGCACACATGCGGACGTCGCCCGTCGCAGGCTCAAAGCGCACGGGCATTCCATTCAGGAACTTGCCCACTACGAGCTCTTTCTTCACGCCGATGACACCGTCGTATGGACCGCTCATGCCCACGTCGGTGATGTAGGCGGTACCTTTGGGAAGTACACGTTCGTCAGCGGTGGGTACGTGCGTGTGCGTCCCCACGACGGCGGTTACACGCCCGTCGAGATACCAGCCCAGAGAAATCTTCTCCGAGGTCGCCTCGGCATGCATGTCTACGAGGATGATCTTGGCTTTTATCGTCTGCAGCAGTTGATCGGCGGTTCGGAACGGATCGTCATTCGAGGCCATGAAAACTCGTCCCTGTAGATTGATGACGGCGTACGGCACCTTTCCCTTCATGCCCTCATAGAGACCCGATCCGGGCATGTCTGACGGATAGTTTGCGGGACGCAAGACCCGTCTCGCTGGACCGTGTCCGTTTCCTTCGACCATATGAAAATAATCAACAATCTCGCGTTTGTCCCAGATGTGATTGCCGGTCGTGATGACGTCAATGTTGAGTTCGAACAACTCTTCAGCGAGAGCGGGCGTGATTCCGAAACCAGCAGCGGAATTCTCGCCATTGGCGATGATGAGGTCGACGCCTCGCTCGCGAACCAGCCCCGCAAGACGATCTTTGACGATCGTCCGCCCTGGACGTCCAAAAATGTCACCGATGAAAAGAATGCGCATGAAGGTTCTGTAAATTTCGATGGTAACAGGGAATTGGCTGGTACGGGACGGACAACTGTCGCTTCGAAGAGGATCAATACTGAATGAGAAATCGATGAAAAACGGTTATCGCGGAAATTTGGGGATATCTTCACGAGCCAGCACGGATCCCCATGCATCGATGACATAGAGATCGGTCCAAGCAGCGGTTTGCTTCGGCTTCTTGCCCAAGTCGCCCAGCAGGAAGGTCACCGTAGTGGTGGGAGACGTACAGCCAGTCAACTGTCGTAGCTCGGAAGCGTTGTCGGTATTGTCGGGGAGTTTGCCGAGACGCAACGTTTCATTACGCCTCGTGTTGGAGCGCAACACGACTTCCACAGCACCCACAAGGTTTTCGCAGTGCATGGGCACCCTAATTTGCCATTGGCCTGCGGAAAGTTTTTTCAAAGTCGGCTCATTCGCAAACACCACCACGGGAGGATTTCCGCCAGGGGAGGCATACCATTCGCGCCAGCGATGCTCGAACTCAATGCTGGCTTCTGCATAGGCGCGAGTTAATTCCTGATCGCGTTCTTCCCAGCAGGGATGCGAGGCATAAAGTGATTTACTTCCGGCGACGCCTTGCGCATGAAGCAAATGATGGAGTGAGGGAACGAAGTCCGGATGATAGCCAGCGCGCGCCATCATCATAAGGCCGTCATGATCGGCGAGCAGTTCCAATTGTCGGCAGAATCGTCCCATATCTGCCGATGCCTTCTCGGAATCGAACCAGGTGTCGGTTGGCAGCCCAGGATCTCCAAGAACAATTCTCGCCCCTCCACCTCTCTCCAGGTATTTCTGGTAAAGGTAGCGGCGCGCCCAGTCTCGGCGGGTCACATGTGCCATTTCGTGCGAAAGAATGGCCGCCCATAATCCGGCGCTTTGTCCTGCGAGGTTTGCGAGACCACTCTCGACATAGATCGCGCCTTCGGGCGATGCGTAGGCGTTTAGTTGATTGTTATCGACGATCCGAAACTGCCATTTGAAATTCGCTGGAGTAGACGGCACGAATTGAAGCAGCCGTTTGTAGACCAATTCGCCGGTGGAATACCTCCCACTCGGTGGTTCGCTGTCGGCCATGAGTTGCGGACGCAATCGTTCGGCCGTCTGCATGTCGAGTTTGAAACTCGGGGGAACTTCAGGGGGAGCAGAAATCTGTCCGGAGGCCGAAAGCAGATAGAAGAACAGCACGGCTGTGAGCGTATGAATGCTAACCCGCTTGGCCCGGAGAACTTGCACAGCTTTCCTCGGCGGAGATAACTCCTGGAGGCGATTATGCTCCGACTGGAACCAATGCGAAGCAAAATCTTTTCGTCTAGTTGACGTTAGTCACTAATTCCGCCTTGCGCAGGAAATCGTAGTTGCCCGCGGGATTCAACTCGAGGTTTCGAACCCGATTTGTGTGCACGAGAACGTTATCGAGGTACCACAAATTAATGTAAGGCAGGTCTTGCGCAAGAATGCTCTGTACCTGGTCGTAAAGCGCCTTCCGGACCTTTGGATCGATCTCCTGCCGGGCCTTATCGATCAGCGCATCGACTTTCGGGTTCGAATAGTAGTTCCGGTTCGCTCCATTCGGCGGAAATTTCGACGAGTGAAAGGCGTATTCGAAGATGTCTGGATCTTCGTTTCCTCCAATCCAGCGCAAACCATACATCTGAAATGCTCCGTGCTGCACATCCGAGAAGAACGTGGCGAACTCAAAGCTGCGGATGTCGAGTGAAATCCCCACTTCTCGCAGTTGTTGCTGCATCACCGCGACCATCAGACGCGTGTTTGCGTCTGTCGAGGTCTTCATCGTGATGTGAAAGCGAACATCATCATTGCCCACCGGGTATCCCGCAGCATCCAGCAACTGCTTCGCCTTCTCAGGATCGTGGTCATACGCAGGAACACTGCCGTTGTAGGCCCAGCTTTGGGTAGGGAGGATACTCCTCGCCGGCTCGGCCTCGTCCCGCCACAGGTACTCGATCATGGGTTTGCGGTCGAGTGCATACGCGATCGCCTGTCGCACGCGAACATCCTTCAATATCGGATCGCGGAGATTGAAGCCCAGATAGGCCAACCGGGTTCCCGGACCATTCATCACCGTGAGGTTCGGATTCTTCCCAAGCGTGACTACTGTATCGGGAGTGAGAGAGTTGATCGCCACGTCCCCGCTGCCCTTTCGCAATTCCAGAGCCTCGGTGGTCTCATCGGGCACCACCGCAAACCGCACCCGAGCTAGTTTCGCTTTGTCTCCCCAATACTGGTCGTTGCGCTCGATGATGACCTCGCGATCCGTCTCGGCGCTGACGAATTTGAACGGCCCCGATCCGATCGGATGGAGCGTAATTTCATCGCCACTGCCGTAGGGAACGATCCCGATCGCGCCGTCGGAGAGATTCCAGAGCAAAGTCGCGTCGGGTTCTTTCAGATGAAAGACGACAGTTATTTCGTCGGGAGCCTCGATATGATCGACATATTTGTAGACGGCTGCTTTGGTGCTGCGGATTTTTCCCTGCAGCAGGGAATCGAAAGTCCACTTCACATCGCGCGAAGTCAGCGGGCGACCATCGTGAAAAGTGGCGCCGCGGTGAATGTGAAACATGTAGGTCAGCGGATCGGGCACTTCCCATTTTTCAGCCAAACCGGGAGCGACGTTCAAATCGTTGCCGCGAGAGAGTAAGTCATCAAAAATGAGGTTATCGATCCGCTCGGACCACGCATCGATTCCTATCCGCGGATCGAGATTCGTGGGACTCGATTCAATGATCATCACGAGCGTATTGGGATCAGGCTTTGCGGAGCACGAGAAAAGAGGGAATAAAGCAGCAAGGAACATCCCCGCGGTGGCGAGAAGTCGTGGCGCCGGCGACCCGCCGGCTGTGGCGGGGGCATCTTCCCCCCGCTGCGTGGACGTATTCAATCTCCAAGGCCGAGAGCCGGAAGCCCGGAGCCCAAAGCCCGCAGCCCTACGCATACGAAATCTTCCCCATAATCGCCGGCCGCTTCGCTCCGGTGGCGGATGGCATGTTCGATGGCCGCCGGTTCCACGTCTCGTATGCGAGCACAGCAAAGGCCACGGCTTCTTTCGCCTCCGATGGCAATCCGAACTCGTCCGAGAAGCGCGTCACAATCCCCAGCGGCGCCAATTGTTCGGCAAGCAATGCGACTAGAGTTGCATTCCGTGCTCCCCCGCCGGACAGAACGATTTCGCGGAAGTGCGTAGTCTTGCGATGGATTTTTCCGGCCACAAAATGCTCGATGGCATCGGCAATGGACCGTGCCGTAAGCGCAGTGGCCGTAGCAACTGCATCCTGCTTCCGCTCGCGGCGACACAAGCCTAAGAACTGAGCAACGAACTCCCTTCCAAATTCCTCTCGGCCCGCCGTCTTGGGCGGCTTCGATTTGAAAAAAGGCTGCCGTAGAAGGCGTGCCAGTATGGGCTCGACCACCTCTCCCGAGGCTGCAATCTTTCCATCCCGATCGAAAGGACTTCCGAACAACTCCTGCGCAACCGCGTCGATCACCATGTTTCCAGGTCCGGTATCAAACGCGAGCACATCCCCTGGTCTCGCTGCAGCAGGAATTGCAGTGAGGTTGGCGATGCCACCAATGTTCTGAACGATCCTGCCAACCTTTGCGTCACGGAACCACAGGTAGTCGAGATAGGGAACCAAGGGGGCGCCCTTGCCACCTGCCGCCATATCGGCGGGACGAAAATCGGAAACCACCGGAACGCCGACACGATGTGAAATGATTGCCGCTTCGCCAGTCTGCCATGTGGTTGCCACTTTCCGCCCGTGAAAACTTTGTTTTTCGCCCTGATGATAGAGAGTTTGTCCGTGACAGCCGACCAGATCCGCCTTCAGCCCCAATTGTTTCTGTGTCGCGATGACAGCGTCGGCATACAACTCGCCGAGCAGCGAATTCAGTCGGGCAAGATCAGCAACGCTGGCGGAAGTTGAATTCATTGCCGAGAGAATTGAGCGACGGACGGCGGCGGGGTAGGGGTGAGCAGCGTGCCCTAACAGCCCAAGTGTGTGGAGGGGGCGCCCCCGCCCCCAACTGCGAGGAATCATCAGAGACTGGTCGCGCGAGCCAGCCTTGCCGCTAATGCCGATCAGCGCTACATCAATCCCATCCGCAGAGGTCCCGCTCATTACACCCGCGACAATCATTTCTTTCTCTGAAGGCTTGCGGTTGCTCATCCGTGCCGCCGCCGATCTTCGCGCCGGCTGAGCGGCCCCAGCCGCACCTGCTCACCGAATTCCCACAGTTGACGGGTTAGCTTCTCAATGGCTGCCTGGGATGGCGCTTTGCCAACTCTCAATTCCTTTTTCCACTTTTTCTTGAATGCCAAAACGCGCCGCGCCGATTCGGCCACCCGTTTCGCAAATTTCTTGTCTCGATCTACCTCCCGGGTCAGAGCATCGTAGGCGTCGAGCACGCGATCTTCGCGATGGCAGACCAAACACAAATCTCCACCCGATCTGACAAACTCTACTGCGGCTTCTCCGACCGGTGCAGCTCCCAGCACTCCGCCCATTTCGAGATCGTCGGAAACGATCAGGCCGCGGTAACCGATCTTTTTTCGCAGGATGTCCGTGATCCAAAGTTTTGAAAGGGACGCGGGAATCTTGCTCTTTGTCACTTGTGGATACGCCGCATGAGAAATCATCGCGAACGCGAGTAGACGTCGCAGTAAACGGTAGGGAAGGACGTCTTCGCTCCACAAGCGCTTTAGAGGCTTGTCGATCACCGGAAGTTCGTGGTGGCTGTCGAGATTCCCTTCGCCCAGCCCGGGAAAATGCTTTCCGCACCCGAGGACTCCGCACTTCTTAAGCCCCTCGAGAAATTCGCGAGCATAAAGAGCTACCGCGTTTGGATCGGCGGAGACGGCCCGCGTCCCCATCACTTTTCGGGACGCGGGGAATGCGAGGTCGAGCACGGGCGCGAAATCCAGATTGAAGCCGAGGGTCCGGCAGTTCTCTCCGATGACCTCTCCATGGCGGCGGAACATACCAGGATCGTCTGTGGCGAAGACTTCTCCTGCCGAGGGTATTGCTCCGAGAACATCTCGGAACCGATCGACGGTTCCACCTTCCAAATCGACGCACGTGAATAGCGGCGTCTCAACGCACTTCTGGCATTCACGCAGAAGCTGCCACGTCTTTTCGGGGCTCTGGATGTTTCGTGCGAAAAGGATGACGCCGGCTGGTTGGAGGCGAGTGAGAAGGGAAGCGAGGTGCGGCGTCATCTCGACAGCGTCGAAGCCAACAATGAGTAGCTGCCCGACACGACTATCCCGAGTTCTAATTTCCTTCTTAGTGATTGGGCGGGTCATTTGTTCCGGTTCGTGCAAGACGCTTCTTGCGAATCCTGCCAATCTGTTGGCTTCCAAGAAACATTCCTAAGAAGACCAAGCCCATTGCAATAATCATGAACGGGCTCGCCCAAGACCAATTTCTTATTCCCAGAAGAGAAATTACAACGAGCAACATCAGAAGTCCGAAGAACAGCACAAGGCCAGCCGCCAAGAGGATATGTCCACCGACCTTCCGGGTTCGATTAGTGGTAGCCACCTGCCCTCGCAGTTCCTGGATGGCTCGAAATTCAAGGTACGCAAGGAAGCCGAGAAATATCAATGTTGCGACGGTGTTGACGACCCGCTCGGATGGTGCGCTCATGGTCATTTCTGTGGTTAGATTTCCTTCTTCAACTCCGCCAGCAGATTCAGCGCTTCCAGCGGCGTAAGCCGGTTCAAATCGACTTCGCGCAATTTTTCCAGCACTGGTTGCGACAATGGAGTGAAGATCGTTAACTGCGCCGCGGGAGGCGTGGCTCCCGGTGATAAATGCGCTGTGGCCTGCTGTTCGGCGAACTCATGTTGCACCAGCACTTCGCGAGCCCGTTCGACCACTTCATTCGGCAATCCCGCAAGCTTGGCGACTTCAATTCCGTAACTCCTGTCCGCCGCTCCCGGCTCCACCTTCCGTAAGAAGACGATTCCGCCGCCGGTCTCCTTTACCGAAACGTGATAATTTTTCACTCCTTCCAACTGCTCAGCCAATTCGGTTAGTTCAAAGTAGTGAGTGGCAAACAGTGTTTTCGCACGGACGCGCCCATGCAGATACTCAACAGCAGCCCACGCAATCGCCAATCCGTCATAGGTCGCCGTGCCGCGGCCGACTTCGTCCAATAAAATTAGCGACCGCGCCGTAGCGGTGTGCAGGATCGCCGCCGTCTCAGTCATCTCGACCATAAAAGTCGATCGCCCGCGAGCCAGGTTGTCACTGGCGCCGATGCGGGTGAACACGCGATCCACAATGCTCAACTTTGCCGAGCGTGCGGGAACGAAACAACCCATTTGCGCCAGAATCACAACCAACGCGGCCTGCCGCAGATAAGTTGACTTGCCACCCATATTCGGGCCAGTCAGCAACAGAATGTTGTGTGTCGAATCATTGAGATAAAGGTCATTCGGGACGAACCTGTCGCTACCCCCCGCCAGTTCCTGCTGCTCGATCACCGGATGACGGCCTTCGATGATTTCAATCTCGCTGGAATTCTGATCGAACTGTGGGCGGCAGTAATTTCGTAGAGCGGCAACATGGGCGAATGATCCAAGCACATCAACTTCCGCAAGCGCCAGGGCAGTCTGCCGAATCCGTTTCGCCTCAGCCGCAATCGCAGTCCGCAGCTCGGTAAAAATCCGCCGCTCGATCTCGACGATCTTCTCCTGTGCATCCAGAATCTTCGCTTCGTACTCCTTCAGCTCCGGAGTGGTGAATCTCTCGGCTCCGACCAGAGTCTGTTTCCGGTCATAGTCTTGCGGCACGAGATGCAGGTTCGCCTTGGAGATTTCGATGTAGTACCCGAACACCGAATTAAACTTAACCTTCAGCGATGTGATCCCGGTTCGTGTACGCTCCCGCTGCTCAATTTGTGCGAGCACCAGCTTGCTGTTGCGGGAAAGATCGCGGAGTTCGTCCAGATCTTTATCGATGCCCGCGGCGATTACTCCGCCATCGGCAAACGTCAGCGGTGGCTCGGGGACTATAGTCTTCTCAATCCGGCCGCGCAGATCGCTTAGCTCATCGAGCGCGTCATGCAAAGCTTTGAGTCGTGCCGACCCTAAATGAGCGACTGCAGCCTTTATCGACGGAATCTTTGCCACGGAAGCAGACAGAGCAAGCATGTCCCGCGCGTTTGCAGTTTCCAGCGTGACCCGGCTGAGCAATCTTTCCAGATCAAGCACACCATCCAGAGCCCTTCGCAGCTCCTCGCGCGCAATGATGTTCTTTACGCCCGCTTCAACGGCATCGAGCCGGGCATTGATCTCTGCTACATTCAAAGACGGCCGCAGCAGCCATGCCCGCAGCAACCTTTTGCCCATCGGCGTAACCGCCGCATCGATCGAGCGAAACAGGGTGATTCCGGGATCTGTCCCCGCGAATAGCGGTTCGATCAGTTCCAGATTGCGCACCGTGACCGCGTCCAGCACCAGACAATTCTGCCGTTCGTACCAGCCAATGCGGTCCACATGATCGAGAGATCCACGCTGAGTCGAGCGCACGTAATACAGAATTGCGCCTGCCGCAGACGCCGCCGCAGTCTTTCCCGCCAGGCCGAATCCTTCGAGCGAAAGCACGCCAAAGTGATTCTCGAGAAGTGGCAGAGCATGGTCCGGAGCGAAGATCCAGTCTTCCAATGGCGTTTCGGCGAAGTTTCCTGGGCCGGCTTTGGGCAGTAGTGACGGTCCAGGTGGGGACAGCCGCCCCCGGCTGTCCGGCCGAGCGAAGCTCGGTTGGAGTCCTTGCTGCTCGAACAGTGGTGCGGTCGACCCATACAACAACTCCTTTGGGCGTATCTGCTCGAGTTCTTCCTGTACCCGCCGCAGCGCACTCTCGCCGGAAAACTCGGTTGCTCGAAATTCGCCGGTGGAAAGGTCCAGGGCCGCGAATCCTACTCGATCGCCCACCTGCGCCATCGCCGCAAGAAAATTATTCTCTTCCGATCCTAGCGAAGAATCGGCTGCCGTCCCCGGCGTCACGACGCGGGTTACTTCGCGCCGCACTAACTTTTTCGCGAGTTTGGGATCCTCCATCTGCTCACAAATCGCCACCTTGAATCCGCGACGGATCAGTTTGCCGATGTATCCGTCGGCGGCGTGATAAGGCACGCCGCACATCGGGATTGCAATTCCTTTTTCTTTGTTGCGGGAGGTCAGGGTGATCTGCAGTTCCTTCGACGCGACCACCGCATCATCAAAGAAAAGTTCGTAAAAATCGCCTAAACGGAAGAACAAAAGCGCGGTGGGATGTTCCTTCTTGACGGCGGCATATTGCCGCATCAGCGGGGTGGACGGCTCAGTCATTCAATGCGGGCTTCGGCGGATTATAACAAAGCGCGCCGGCGCTCTCATTTGTGATTTCAAATACATTCGGGCACGTTCCCATACCAAGTGTCAGTTGACTCTAACTGCGCGCGGTGTTCTCCTTTCACTTCGGCAACTTCACTATGGAACTACGCAAGGACCCGATTACCCGCTCTTGGGTGATGACCGGCGATGAACCCGGCGACGCTGGACCACGGGCGGACTCTGTTTGTTCTTTTTGCCCGGACTCGGCATCTTCGCATGAGATCACCAAGTCGCCAACCACCGGTAACTGGTCGGCTCGGGCCGTTGTTCACCCAAAGCCCCTTTATCGCATTGAAGGTGAGCCGGGACGTCGCGGGGATGGGCTTTATGATCGCATGCACTCCGTCGGCGCCCACGAAGTGCTCGTCGAAAACAGCAACCACGATCGCCATCTCTGGAACGCCTCCGATGAAGAGATTGGCCATTTTCTGCGAGTTGCGGCCGAACGTATCCTCGATCTCAAGCGCGACCCCCGCATCAAGTACGTAAGTTTCTTCAAGGACTATGGAAAGAATTCGGGCCAGGAATTCAGTCATCCCACTTCGCAGATCGTCGCGACAATGTTTGTCCCGCGCCGGGTGCTCTACGAATTGCGGGCCGGACGCGAATATTATCAGGCGAAGGAGCGCTGCGTTTTCTGCGACATCATCCAGCAGGAAGAACGCCAGGCCCAACGCGTAATCGAGGTTCGCGGAGACTACCTAGCTTTGGGACCCTACGCTCCCCGGGTTCCCTATGAAACCTGGATCCTCCCTCGCAACCACGATTCGTCATTTGAACGAACGGGGTTGAACAAACCAGGCCTGCGGGTAAATCTCGCCGCGCTGCTGCGGCGGACCCTGCAACGGATCCGCACGATTACTGAAGACTTCCATCTCGTCCTCCATACATCGCCCAGCACGTTGCACCCTTCCAAGAACCTCGGTTATTGGAAGACGATTGACGAGGACTACCATTGGCATATCGAGATCCTCCCGATACTCGGATCGAAAGCGCGCTCGTATACCTTCAAAGAGGTCTACTATTCGCCGGTGAGCTCGGAAACGGCCGTCAGGCATCTTCGTGATGCCAAGATAGCCGGTTAGGTGATGTGTTTTCAGTTATATAGAAAGAATTCATTAACAATTGCTTTCCGTTACCCTAGTCACTTTTTTCCTGCCCTTCTGACCGTCATACTTTTCTCGCTTTTCTAGCTCGGATCAGCTAAAGGGGACACTCACCTATGAAGCGGTATTCGCTTGTTCTAGTGGTCGCACTAGCAGTCGTAGCGAATTGTCAGGACAAACCTCGCGTTTTCGTGCAGGGCAAAGGCTCGGAGAACGTCAGCAGCAATGGCGCGGCCGGTGGCGGACATCACTGGGGCACTTGGGGCTCCAAGTCCACCATCGATTCTCACGATGAGAGCATGGAAGTGACAAAAGATCTGCAGAATAATTGCTCCGGCGTTACGGTCACGATCAATGAGTCCAATGCGGACTACATTGTGATGATGAACCGCGAATCGAAACAGAATCGCGGTCTCCTGCGCTCAAACAGTCAGATTCAAGTTGCCAATAAGGCGGGCGACGTCCTGGGAGCCAAGGCCACCCACACGGTCGGCAATGCTGCCAAGGATGCCTGCAACCTCATTGTGGCGGACTGGCAAGAGCACGGTCGCTTGAACGTTCCGCAGCCGGCATCGGCTCCGGCCGCGCAGACGCCCACCGTTCAACCCGCTGTACAGACGGCTCCGGCGGCGCACATCGTGAGCGCTACTTCTACACAGATTCAGAATGATGCTGCGGTCGCGCCAGAGCCTGTGCCAGCGGCGCCCGTTTCTCTCGGCGAAGCAGCGAAGCAACAGAAGCAACGTCAGGCTTGCCTCGACTTGGCGAAAGACAATCCCAGCATTGTCTGCAAGTAGATTCGGCTCATATGAGTCACCCTCGGGCTTGGGTCAGTACTGATCCAAGCCCGATTAATTTCTCCGGTCCGCAATTAACGCATTGCTTTCTTATCGCGTGAGATGCCAACCAAATCTCTCTTTAATTTCCTCCCCGGCAGCTGCATAATTGGCGGTGCAGGTTCGCCCTTTTGCCGAACAGCACGGGAAGCCGGCGATGAGAGCATTTGAAGGGTTCGACTACTCGGTAATCTCCAAAGCTTCCAGAGACGTAGCGTGGCAAGTCTTCTCAGATTGGACCCTTTGGCCGAAATTCTCCGATTTCTATCAGGACATCCGCTGGACAAAGGGCGAACCATGGAAAGAAGGAAGCCGCCTTTCCATCACTACGGACAGACCTGTTCGAATCACGCTGGACCACGTCATCACACTGTGTGATCCGCCGGAGAAAGTCGCTTGGATCGATCACGCGATTGGCGTGACGATGGAGCAGTGGGTCTTCTTCGATGCGTTGCCAAATGGCGGGACTCAAGTCCGTACCTGGGCTGAATTCACCGGTATCACGGCGATAGTCGCCGGCCGGCGCATCAAAGATGTGTTGCTGGAATTCACGCACGGATGGTACGACCGCTTTGCAGAACAGTGCGATCGTGTTGCGGACAGGCGAGTGGCCGCCAATCTGAAATCAGCAGTTGTCATTCGGGCCGAATCTGCCTAATTTTCTCGCACTCTAGACCTGGTTTCCCGTCCTGCTACAATCGCGTGTTTTCTGGAGCATTTTCCATGCGAAAGCTTTTCATTGGTCTCCTTCTTGTCTCAATGTGCGTCGCCCAGAACTCCCCAACATCAAACGCCAAAACCAAAGTTCTCTGGCAGAAACTGGATGCTGCCATCGCGCAAGTCGACCAGCACCTCGATGGCGTGATGGGCGTGGCCATCGGAGATCTGACGACGGGCGACCACTTTTTACTGCACGAAGATGAAGTCTTCGCCCAGGCCAGCTCGATCAAAATCACCGTACTCGCTAATCTCTACCTGCAAGCGCAACAGGGGAAGCTCAAGCTCAACGATCTCTATACCGTACAGTCCCCTGATCTGGTTCCCGATAGCGACATCATGAACGGGTTGACCCCGGGCATTACTCGCGTGACACTTCGTGACCTCGCCACCATGATGGTTGCCGTCAGCGATAATTCCGCGACCAATGTTCTGATAGACCGTGTCGGCATGGACAACGTAAACGCTATGCTCGATTCCCTCGATCTGAAACGCACACGTCTGCGGCGAAAAATGATGGATCTCGAGGCTGCCAAGCAGGGTCGCGAAAATGTTTCGACACCTCGCGAAATGATGACGTTGCTGGATGCTCTTTACCACGGCAAAGTTCTGAACAAGGAATCCACGGCGAATTTCTTCAAGATGTTGAGCACGAACAAGGCCTCGTTCTTGCCTCGTGACCTTCCGCCGGACCTCAAGGTCGCCAACAAGCCGGGAGAACTCGAAGCCGTTCGCAACGACTCCGGCATTGTTTTCGTGGAAGGACGTCCGTATGTGATTTGCGTGATGACAGCGTTTCTGCGGAATGAACGTGAGGGAGAAGAAGCAATTAGCAAAGTCTCGCTGGAAACCTGGCGCATGTTCGACCGCCTCAGCCGCGCGACAGAGTTCGGACGCGTGGTTTCGCCAGGGAACGGAACCAGATAAAGTTCTTCAGAAGCATTGGCCGCAGTCGGGCATCGCCCGACTGCGCAATGCAGCTTGGTACTCGCCTACACTGCCCCTGCGCTGTTGCTTCTCGCGCCAGCAACTTGCTTTTGGATAAAGTTCAACGCCGCACTTTCGTCTAAGGGTTGCGAAAAGTAATATCCTTGCCCCAGTTCGCAGCCCAATTCCTGCAATTTCTGTAGCTGGCGCGCTGTTTCAATGCCTTCGGCGATCACCTTGAATTTCATCTTTCGCGCCATCGCAATGATCAACTCGACGATGTCGGCTGTGGCTCTGTCACTCTGCATCTCTCGGGTCAGGGCACGGTCGATCTTCAAAGCGTCAATCGGAAACCGCGTCAATTCCATGAGTGACATGGGACCTGTTCCGAAGTCATCGAGAATGGTGGTGATTCCGAAGTGCTTTAGGTGCGAGAGTACAGTGACAGTAAGCTTCGGATCCACGGCTGCCACATGTTCGGTCATCTCCAGTTGCAAACGCGAGGGATCGATCCCGGTCTCTTGCAAAGCATCCTGGATATCACTCGCCAGACGGGCGTCCGCAAGCTGCCGCGCTGACAGGTTGATGGTTATGCTGATGGGTTCGGCAATGCGATCGTTCAATTCCCACTTTCGCAATTGCATGCAGGCCTGCACGATCAGCCAGTGGCCGATCGAAACCAGAAGCCCCGTGTCGTCTGCGGCCTCAATGAAGCGATACGGAGAAATCAGCCCTTCCGTCGGATGATCCCACCTCAGCAAGGCCTCCAGGCTGACGAGACGGCGGGTCTTCAAGTGCACGACCGGTTGATAGTGAATTCGAAATTGCCGCTGCGCGAAGGCTGTTCGAAGGTCCGACTCCAGCCGCAGCCTTCCGACAGCGCGCGTGTGCATTCCTTCATCGAACACTTCGCAGCGTGACCCCCCGAGGCCCTTCGCTCTGCGCATTGCAACATCGGCGTCCTTGAGAGCGTCTTCGGGGCGTGCATGAGTAGCGGTGCTCAGTGCGATGCCGGTGCTGATTGACACTCGCACTTCACGCGAATCGATGTGGAGCGGTTCGGCGACGGCTAACTGGATCGCTTTTCCTCGGCGGAGGGCGTCGCTCGGATCCAGCACGGACTCCAGCAGAATCGCGAACTCGTCTCCGCCTAGGCGGAATAACGCAGCATTTGTGCCTGCCGCCGCCGACGGTTCTGTGCTTGAACCGGTGTCCTGGCGCAAAGCATTGTTCATCCGGCGTGCGATTTCCGCGAGCACTTGGTCGCCCGCAGCGGATCCCATCGTGTCATTGAACACCTTGAAATGATCAATGTTCGCCAGCAGGAGTGCGTAGCTGCTACCAGCACTCTTGCCGCGGGCGAAAGCCGTATTCAGCCGGTCAAGAAACATCCGTCGATTCGGCAGCCCGGTAAGAGGATCGTGAAACAAGTTGTATTCCAGTTGTGCCTCCGCCCTCTTCCGCTCGGTGATGTCGCGATTGACGATCACCAGCTTGGCAACTTCACCGTTCGCATTGCGGATCGTGCTGGCAAGTGACTCCAGCACCCGCCAGCTTCCATCTTTGTGCTTGATGCGGTACTCGAGTCGTTGACCCATGCCGCTTTCGCGCGCCGCGCGCGCCGCTTCGAGCACGCGAAGCCGGTCCTCCGGATGAATCTGCTCGAAGGCCGACGTCTCGCTCAATTCAGCAGGCGAGTAACCCAAGATCCGTTTGTAGGAAGGACTGTTGTACAGCCGGTGTCCCTTCACGTCGACCAAAGCGATCATGTCGGCCGCATTCTCTGTAACGGCCTGAAAGATTTCTTGCTGGCGACGGGAGTCGCGACGCATTTTGTAAATGCGCAATTCTTCCAGAACCGCGGCTAGCCCCACACCCGCGCAGACAATCCAGATCCATCCCGGCATCGATAACACTCCTGAGATCAGCTATCGGCAGAATCCGGAATAAATTGAGTTGAGGTGCCCGCTGATGAACAGACGTTGAAGGAACATCAGTGATGGCTACAAATAAATCGCCCCGTCCCAACTTGGGACGGGGCGTGCCATTGGCACTTTGCCAGGCAAATGCCCTAAACGATTTTCATCGCTTCAGGGTCCCACTTCATGACCGCGCCCCGCTCGATGCTCACATTGCTGAGCAAGGCCGCTCCCGCCGCTCGGTAGCCGAAGACGGCATCTTCCACCGGTTGCTTCCGCGTGCGGACTGAGGTGAAAAAATTCGTAAAGTGATCGAAGCTGTCGCGGTATCCCTCAGGCGCAACGAATTTCTCGTACTGCACCGCTGGCGGTCCGGATGGATGCTCTGGCGGATACTTCGCGTGATACGCATCGCGAATTTGCTTTTGCATGGCTTCTGCGTAAGTGCCGATCATCAGTCCGGGTTCTTTCTCTCGCGGTGTCCGGCTGACGCTCACGAAGTTGTAGCCAATCTCCATGGTGCCTTCGGAGCCGGTGAAGACGAGGCCTTCGCTCTCTTCGCCGCCATCGACAAAGTTCACGCGCAGCGAAAGATTGAATCCCTGCGGGTAGTCGAACAATCCGAGTAACACGTCGTTGGCGTCGCGGCCATCTTTCCAGAAGCGGAGGCCTCCCGTCGCCATGGCCCGAGTCGGGCCGTTGCTCCCAGTGATGAAGTGGGTTCCGCTGAACAGGTGCACAAACAGATCGCCTGCAACTCCAGTCCCATACGCCTTCCACTTGCGCCACTGGAAGAAATGTTCGGCGTTAAACGGAATCTTCGGAGCATTTCCGAGGAAGCGATCCCAGTCGCAGGTTTGCGTCGAGGCATCCAGAGGAACCGTATAGCTCCACGCGCCCATAGTCGAATTGCGGTCCCAGTGCGCGCTCACCATGTTGAGTTGACCGATAGCGCCGGAGGCGAGCAAGTCTTTTGCTTTTGAATAAATGATGGAACTGACGCGCTGGCTCCCGATCTGCAGGATGCGATTGGTCGAGCGCGCGGCTTCGATCATCTCGGGCCCCTCGGGATGCGCGTGCACCATCGGCTTCTCGCAGTAAACGTCCTTGCCCGCTTTCATTGCATCGACGGCAGCCTGCTTGTGCCAGTGATCCGGCGTGCCGATGATGACGGCATCGATGTCTTTGCGCGCAAGAATCTCTCGGTAATCCCTTGTGGTGAAGATATCGTTGCCCCACAATTCCTTGCTGTGTGCGAGCCGGCCGTCGTAACAGTCAGCCACGGCGACGAGCTTCACGCCGGGAACCTGCACCGCAAACTTTGTGTCCCCCTGCCCTTGAATACCTGCGCCAATCAGTGCCAGTTGAATTTGATCGTTCGGCGAGAAAGGCCCTGCCAGCGCGGGCTCGAGTTCCTTCACAGACAACGCATAGGTCTTGACCCCCAGGGCGGTGGCAGCCGTTGCCGTACTTGCCACTTTCAGGAAATTCCTGCGATTCAACATGAGTACGTTTCTCCCGTATGGAAGTTATCCTGCGCCTGAAACAATATTCCTGTTTGCAGGATTTGTCTCGAACGGAATCGTTATCTTTTGTAATGCCAGTCCCATTTCGAACCGCCTATCAACGGAGAGACTTCCTCCGTGAACCTTCGTGTCCTTGGTGGTAAATGGTTTTCTTCACAGAGCACGTCCATAATGGGAGATGCATGACTGTTCGGAGAATGAAAACTTACAGCGGAGCGCAAGGGTACGTCTACGAGTATTACTTTGTGGGCAAGCGCGAAGCTTTGCCCGACGATCCTGAGGCGCCGGCAACGGAATTTATCTTCGACGTGACATCAGATCGAAAGCTGACCTACGCCGTCAGCGTTTTCCTTCCTAAAAAAACTTTGACTGCCTGGAGTCAAACCCACGGACGCAAGCTGAATGACGCTGAGCAATACGCCGCCGTGAAACTGCGACTCTTTCGCGCCTTCGACGAACTGGAAGATGTGAAAACCCACGGCCGCAGGCTCAGCATCGACAAGGCTCTTTTGGAAGAGGGACTAGCAGGCTTAGGCGTGGACTGAGTTAGTCATTTTGGATTCAAGTTGTCCGCTCGCTTGGCACTTTCCAGTGATATAAATTCTGGCGGAGCCTTTTCCATTGAAAATCATTCGATCTTTCCTGCTTCTTGTTCTCGTATTGGTCTCATCCCTCCTGGCACAGACCGCGCGCTGGTCCGAGCAAAAAACCAACGATTGGTATGCGCAACAGCCTTGGCTCGTCGGCAGCAACTACATTCCTAAGGACGCCATCAACGAGCTGGAGATGTGGCAGGCCGACACGTTCGATCCTGGCCAAATCGACAAAGAACTCGGCTGGGCCGAGGCAATGGGAATGAACACCATGCGGGTCTTCTTGCATGACCTGCTGTGGCAGCAGGACGCTCCCGGGTTCCAGAAGCGCCTCGACCAGTTCCTCGCAATCGCTTCGCGTCACCATATTCGTCCTCTGTTGGTGCTGTTTGATTCCTGTTGGGACCCTAGTCCGAAGCTTGGCAAGCAGCATGCGCCAACACCAGGTGTGCACAATTCTGGATGGGTGCAGAGTCCCGGCGCCAAGGCTCTCGCTGACCCTTCGCAAGTCCCTCGGTTGAAGGCTTATGTGCAAGGCGTGGTCGGAGCGTTCGCGAAAGACGATCGCATTCTCGGCTGGGACATCTGGAACGAGCCGAGCTCCGATCAGACAGGAAATTATCCGAAGACTGAACTGAAGCACGAACAGAAGATCGCAATCGTCGCGAAACTGCTGCCGCAAGCCTTCGCCTGGGCGCGTGAGATGAACCCCACGCAGCCCCTTACTAGCGGCGTCTACGAGATCGACCTCAAGAAGGGTGAGGACGAGCAGGATGAGATCGAGCGCATACAGCTCCGCGAGTCAGATGTGATCAGCTTTCACAACTACTCGTGGCCTGAGGTGTTTAAGTCCGAAATCGAATGGCTGAGAAGGTTTCACCGTCCGATCATCTGCACCGAGTATATGGCGCGCTCCGTGGGGAGTACGTTCGATACGATCCTGCCCATCGCGAAACAGGAGAATGTCGCCGCTATTAACTGGGGCTTCGTCGCCGGCAAGACGCAAACCTACTATCCGTGGGAATCGTGGCAGCACCCATACGTGAAGAACAAACCGCCGGTCTGGTTCCACGAGGTCCTGCATGATGATGGAAAGCCATACCGGCAGGCCGAGGTGGATCTCATAAAGCAACTAACAGGGAAGAACTAGACATAAGAAGAAACAGACATAAAATGGGTGCCCCATTTCTCGCGCGCTTTATGCGCGAGAAGTGGGGATTTTCCTATCAGCCGATAAGCACCTTCGAATCGCTCATTGGAACCTGAAAGATTTACAATCCCCAGCTATGAGAAGTCCGTTCATCCTCCTCCTGACGATCTGCTGCCTGTTGACCGCATGCAACAAGCCCGCGACGACATCTGCCTCGTCGAGTACTCCGTCCTCGTCGCCGAGCGCGCCATCTTCCACAAAGCCGCCCGATGCCGTCCAGCAGAAGCTGCAGGATTTCGCCGGCTCCTCCGCCACCAACTGCGGACGTCTCGACGTCAAAGCCAACGCCGATCAATCGAAAGCGGCCAGCGATTGCGCCTTGCAGGCCAGCCAGGGCAAGCGTCCTTTCTTTATCGCATATGACATGCCAGGAATGGTGATAGGCGTGGCCGGGAACGCCGACGGCAAGCTCTATACCGCACAATCCCAGGGCGGCGGTCCGTCAGCCGCAGTCACGGGCGGCGATTGCCCGTCACAACTGCGGGTCGCAGGCAGCGGACGCGTGACCTGCTATGCCCCCGGCGACATGGGCATGATGGGCGCGGGTCACACCGCAATTCCGCCCGGCATGCCCAATCCGCACCAGCTTCCGAACCCAAAGTAGAGGAGCGGGAACGCTCTCACTCCGCGCCTGAATCCAGTCTGTGATTCTAATCACACACTTAAGTGAGCCTCTTTGTTGGCTTTAAGCCAATCCATCTACAAAATAGAGCCGTAGTACAGAAGGGGTTCAGTTCCGGCTGTGGATTGCGGTAAACTCATGAAAATTCAGACTTCTTGTTCGCTGGGGTCCCTGAGAACAACAACCCAGAAGATTGAGAACTGAGAACAGAGTACTGTCTCTATGCCACTGCTTTGGTTGCGCTTTGCGTTAGGCTGCTATTTCATCGGACTTGTCTATGCGTTCGTAGCCCTGACGCGCACCAGCGACCTGTTCAGCCGGATCGCCTTTCATGCCGCCAGCATGGGCATGGTCTTCCATTTCGTTTCCTTGACCGAACTGTTTCTCTCAGGGCAAATCGTCTGGGCCTCAGTCCACAACGGTGAATCTCTGCTCGCGTTTCTGTCGATGATCTTCTTCATGGTCATCTACACCATCTACCAGACGACGTCGCCGGGTGTCGTCGTGTTTCCCGTCGTCTTCTTCCTGACTTTTGTCGCAGCCTTAGACGAGCAGCCAGTGCTTCTGACGCAATTCGTCTCGCACAAGGGATGGCTCATCGCCCACATCATGCTGATCTTCACCGGTTATGCGGCGCTGCTGGTCAGCTTTGGAGCGAGCCTGCTTTACCTGCTTCAGGAAAGACGGCTGAAAGAGAAGAAACCCACCAGCCTCATCGGCTTCCTGCCGGCACTTGAAGTGATAGATCAGATCGGCTACCGATCCCTCTTGCTCGGCTTCCCGTTCATGACTCTCGGCCTGATCACCGGCTCAATCGTCGCGATTACCGCGCCCACGATCGGTCACGTCAATTTTCTCGATCCCAAGATTCTCTTGTCGGTGTTGATGTGGGCCGTCTACATGGTGATGGTCTTCACACGCTGGAACTCCGGGTGGCGCGGACGCCGCGCCGCTTTCCTGGCAACGTTCGCCTTCGTGGCCGCGCTGGCCGCCTGGGCGGCCAACTATTTCTCGACGATCCACAGGTTCGCCGCGTCATGAGATATCAGCTGATCGGCCTGAATCATAAGAGCGCTCCACTGGATGTGCGTGAGCGCCTGGCGATCCCTGAGTCTCGCCTGCCCGACACCTGCCGCGATCTAACCGCTTATCCCGGAATTGAAGAGGGTATGGTGATCTCGACCTGTAATCGAGTCGAGATCATAACCCATACGAGCAACGGCCACGCCGACCTCCGCGGATTTCTCCACGATCACTTCCATCTCAACGCCGACGAACTCGATCCGCACCTTTACGAATTCCGTGAGAAAGACGCTGTTCGCCATCTGTTCCGGGTAGCTTCGAGCCTCGATTCAATGGTGGTCGGCGAAGCCCAAATTCTCGGCCAAGTGAAAGAAGCCTATGCAACGGCCCGGGCGGTAGGTGCCGTTCGGGGTCAACTCGATCAACTCTTCAGCCGCGCTTTCGCAGTGGCCAAGAGGGTGCGCAGCGAGACGGCTGTCGGATCATCTTCAGTCTCCATTGCGAGCGTCGCCGTCGAATTGGCGAAAAAGATTTTCGGCAACCTACATGGAAAGAACGTCTTCATCGTCGGCGCCGGTAAGATGAGCGAACTCGCCGCACGGCACCTGATGGCTCACGGCTGCGGCTCCATCTTCGTGGCCAACCGTACATACGAGCGCGCCATCGGCCTCGCCCAGAAGTTCGACGGACAAGCCATCAAGTTCGAGGATCTCTACGCAACTTGCGACCGCGCTGACATCGTCATCACCTCGACCGGGGCGCCGCACGCCATCTTCCGCAAAGAGCACGGAGAGCAGTTCCTTGCCCGCCGCAAGAACCGGCCAATGTTCTTCATCGACATCGCCGTCCCGCGCGACGTCTCGCCGGAGATGGCCAGGCTCGACGGCATCTTCGCCTACGACATCGACGATCTGCAGCAGGCGGTGACCAGCCATGTTGCCGATCGCCGCAAAGAAGCTGAGCTCGCCGAAGCGATCATCACCAGCGAAGTCGAAAAGTTCGAAGCGCGTGCGCATACGCTCGATGTGGTGCCAACAATTGTCTCGTTGCAGGATCACCTGGAAACAATCCGACAGGCGGAGATCGATCGAGTTCGCGGCCGGATGGGCCAACTGACGCCAGAACAAGAAATCGCGATGGAAGCCCTCACGCGAGGCATCATCAACAAAGTCATGCATACCCCGATCACAACGCTGAAGTCGGCGGCGAAAGAATCAGAGGCGACAACGGTGGTGGATGTAGTCCGGCGCCTGTTCAACCTGCAGGTGAAGGGACGAGACGAACAACCCGCCGCAAAGAAAGACGAAGTAGGGACGCGGCAATGACTACAATCCCTACAATCTTGCCGACCCTGAACATCTGTCATCCTGAGCGAAGTCGAAGGATCCCTATAACCGAGATGCTGCCCCTGCGGGGAGTTTTCGCATCGCAATCCGCTTCTACGATGAATCGGGAAGCGAAAGGTATTCCGCATCCAGCCGCGAAGCGGCGAAAGAATGCAGCCCACGGCGCAAGCCGTGGGTTAGAGAAAGGAAATTGAACGAGCCCCGCAGGGGCGAAACAAACGCGCGCCGCCCACGAACGGCAGAAAGAACATGAGCACCAACGGCAAACCCGCCAAACTTCGCATCGGTTCCCGAGGCTCGCAGCTCGCCCTCTGGCAGGCCAACCACATCTCCGCCCTCCTTCGCGCTCGCGGACACGAAGTCGAGATCGAAATCATTCACACCACAGGCGACAAGATCACCGACGTAGCCCTCGCCAAGGTCGGCACCAAGGGCATGTTCACCAAAGAAATCGAAGAAGCCCTAGCCGCTGGGAAAGTCGATCTCGCCGTTCATTCCCTAAAGGACCTGCCAACCGAACTCCCCAATGGATTTGAGATCGCCGCCATCACCGAGCGTCAAGATCCGCGTGACGCGTTTTGCTCGATGAACTATGCGGGCGTCGACGACCTGCCGAAAGGGGCGCGCGTCGGCACTTCCAGTCTGCGGCGGCAAGCTCAACTGAAAGCCATCCGCCCCGACCTCGACATTCACCCTCTGCGCGGCAACGTCGACACGCGTCTGCGCAAACTCGAGCAGGGAGAGTACGACGCCATAATCCTCGCCTCCGCGGGCCTCAAGCGTCTCGGCAAGACAGAATTGATCAAGCAGATCATTCCCGCCGAAATCATGTGCCCCGCCGCCGGACAGGGAGCGCTAGGCATTGAAATCCGTGAAGGCGACGCGAAGACACGTGAACTGTTGGCATTTCTGAACGATCCAAACGCTCGCGCCGCCACAACCTGCGAACGCGCTCTCCTCAACAGTCTGGGCGGAGGCTGCCAAGTCCCGATCGGCGCATTTGCTGAGGTCCGCGATGGCAAGTTGCATCTCGATTCAATCGTCGCCGATCCGGATGGCTCCAAACTCCTGCGCGATTCTCGCGACGGCACCGACCCCGAGAAGCTCGGCAATGAAGCCGGGGCCTCTCTCTTGAACCGCGGCGGCGACGTCATCCTCGAATCTGTATACGGGCGCGGCCTAGCTGTGCCACCGCAACCGTGAGTGCGAACACGCGCGCCGCATGCATCGTTCAATCATTTCGGTCATCTCATGTGACATGTCCCAGAGCCCGTCACAACGGCGCAACAGATCGCGCTCTGCTTTGTTGGTATCCAGATCGCCAATACAACCGTGGAAGAGCGGGCCTTTGAGGGCCGCGAAAGGCTCCCTCCAGATATCTGGGGCTTCAGCCCCGTCGGGCGACACTGCATGAGCCGCAACGTCCTCCTCAAATTCCTCGGCGGCTACAACAACTCCCACGCACTGCGCCGCGCCGTCAATTTCTGGCCGCCATTTCTAGGCGCGGGTATTCGCGTGAAGCACATCTCCCCTGATATGAAGGCCATCGATGTCGAGATGAAGCTTAGCTGGTGGAATGCCAACTATGTCGGCACGCATTTCGGCGGATCGCTCTTTGCCATGACCGACGCTTTCTATATGCTCATGCTGATGGCGAATCTCGGCCCCGACTACATCGTTTGGGATAAGGCGGCAAGCATTCGCTACCGCAAGCCCGGACGCAGCACCGTGCGAGCCGAATTTCGACTGAGTGACGCTCAACTCGACGACATCCGCGAGAAGCTAGAGACGATGCCAAAGTACGAACCCACCTTCGCTGTCGAGGTGAAAGACGAGCAGGGAACAGTGATCGCCGAAGTCGAGAAGCTGCTCTATGTGAGGAAGAAAGATGTCCCTAAAGAACAAGAGATAAACGCGATGGTCACGGAGAAAAGCGAAAGAAGTCCTTCGTGAACCTTCGTGCCCTTCGTGGTTAAAGCTTTTGATTTTTGCCGGAGAGCCCAAGACACGTGTACATCCCAGAACACTTCCGAGTGCGCGATCATGCCGCCGCAATCAACTTCATGCGAGCGAACCCATTCGCCATTCTCATATCGACTACAACCGACGGCCCGTTCGCCACACACATTCCGGTCGTGATTCGCGAAAACGCCGATCAAGTCACGCTCCGCGGACACGTCGCCAAAGCCAACCCGCACTGGCGCTATCTCGAACAGCAGCCTCATTGCCTGATGATCTTCCATGGGCCGCATGCCTACATTTCCCCGACGAACTACGTGACGCAGGAAAATGTGCCTACTTGGAACTACGGCGCGGTGCACATCTACGGCAATGCCCGAGTCTATTCCGCGCATGAAGATCTCTTAAACATGCTGCACGACCTGATTCCGACCTTTGAAGCCACGTACCGGCAACACTGGGACACTCTCAGCGACTCCTACCGAACCCGGATGCTGAATCAGATCGTCGGATTTGAGATAGCTGTCACGAAAATCGAAGGCAAATTCAAGCTCAGTCAGAACCGCTTGCCGGAAGAACAACAGAACGTAATTGACTCTCTCTGTCCGGCGCATGACACAGCCATTTCAGGCACAGCCCGCCTGATGCAGGAACAAGGCCTAGGAGCGAAAAAGAAGTAAAGATTGTGTGGCGCGGGCGCCCCGCCCGCGAACGCTAGCCATGAGCAAGAACGACAAAGCCAAAACGAAACGATCACTAACCGGCGTTCGCGTGTTGGTTGGCCGAGCCAAGCACCAGGCCGGGGCCCTTTCAGCCCAGCTGCGCGAGCAAGGCGCACAAGTCATCGAGATCCCCTTCATCGAGATCCGTAAGCCGCGCTCCTTCAAACCGCTCGACGAAGCTCTGAACAATCTGAGCACCTATGACTGGCTGATCCTGACCAGCGCAAACGGCGTAGAAGCCATGTGGGAGCGCCTGCACCACCTGAAGCTCGTGCAACCGTGGAAGAGCGGCGCTTCAGCGCCGCGTTCCCGCGCCAAAAGAACGGGGGCTTTAGCCCCTGCGATCGCCGCGATCGGCCCCGCCACAAAAAAGGCCATTGAACAACGCGGACTAAAAGTCGACGTCGTCCCCAAAGAATACGTCGCGGAATCCGTCGTCCGCAGCCTGAAAAATAAGGTCAAAGGGAAGCGCGTCCTGCTCGTCCGCGCCAAGGTCGCCCGCGACGTCATCCCCCGCGAACTGCGCAAAGCCGGCGCGCATGTCGATGTCATCGAAGCCTACGAGACGGTCGTTCCCCAAAGCTCAGGGAAAAAACTGCAAGGCTTGCTAAAGAATCGAGCCAAACGCCCGCACGTGGTCACATTCACCAGTTCGTCAACAGTAAAGAATTTCGTAGCCTTGATCGGAAAGACACGGTCGGCCCTGCGTGACATTCGCATGGCATCGATCGGCCCAGTAACCTCCGCTACGCTGCGTGAATGCGGACTCTACGTCGACATAGCTGCGAAGGAATTCACCATCCCAGGCCTGCTGGCAGCAATCACGGACTCGTTCGAAAGGAAACCGCTAGCCAACTAAGCGATCTGATTGTTTTCCGCCGCGGCGCGCTCATTCAATGCCGTCACCCAGCTCGGCGACGCCTTCGATTTGCTCTCTTTGCCCGTCCGCACATCGGTGCCGATTCCTCCGGGGCTCGGTAGGAACCGGTTCATGACTCCCAGCATATCTACGGTCAGGTCAGGAAAGAGCCCATGAATGATCGTGGCGATCTGTGCTGGAACCGTCAAGATGATCTCTGCATCTCCCCGCGCACAGGCATCAATCACACGTCGCGCAGCGCGCTGTGCATTCATGGATAGAATCGGAAGTGCATCGCTCATGCTGAACCACGCATACTCCGCCTCGTTGTTTCCTTTGAAGAACGCGTTGCGAGGACTCCCGGTTCGCATCAATCCCGGACATACGGTAGTCACATAAATGTGATCTTTCAATAGTTCCGACCGCAACCCTTCGGAGAATCCTGTGAGGGCGAATTTCCCCACGCTGTACGGCAGCAGGTGCGGGACGCTGATTTTTCCGCCGATGGACGAAATGTTTACAATCCTGCCTGCCTTCTTGCGCTGCATCTGTGGCAAGACGGCCATGCTCGCAAAGTACGGTCCCCAGAAATGCGTGTTGATCGAATTCCGATAGTCGTCAATCGTCATGGTTTCAAGTGGGCCGACGGCAATCGTTCCGGCATTATTGACCAGCACGTCAATCTCGCCGAATTTATCTTCGACTTTGCGGACGGCGGCTTCCACCTCGTCCCGCATCGTCATATCGGCTTCAACGGTGAGGACGGTTCCACCATCGGATCGAATCTGCTCTTCCGCTCGTCTCAGTTCATCCCCATCGCGCGCCGAAATCGCCACTTTCGCTCCCCGAGAGGCCAACTCCCGGGCGAGCAACAATCCAAGCCCGCGCGATCCACCTGCCACAAAAGCTGTCTGATTTCGAAACTTCATAGGAGCGCGATAGCGCCGCAGCATGGTCGCACCAATGGCAGCGGCTACTCCGGCAGCGATGCTTAGGTTCCGAGTACGCATGAAGGGTCCTCACAGAAAAGGGCTGCGAGCGGATACCCGCAGCCTGAAAGGCTTCTACTATTTCTTTACCGCATTGAGTTGCCAGGATTGCTGGCCTGCGTTTTCTCGGCAGGCGGAGCAATTTGCTGTGCCTGGCTCAGGTGCTCGCGCAGAGTGGGCAGCGTCTGTTCTGCGAAATTCTTCACCGCCGGATCCTGGGTGTTCTTGCTTACTTTTTCGAATTCGGCCACGTCCCTGCGGTGATCCTTCACCATATCTTTCATGTACGCTTGATCGAATTGCGATCCCGAGAGCTTTTCGAGCTGGGCTTTTATCGCCTTCGCTTTCGCGCTGGGCTGTGTGGGAAGTTTCACGTGTTCCTGATCCGCGATTTGTTTCAACCGATCATTGGCCTTGCTGTGATCATCCACCATGCGCTGCCCAAACTGCTTCACTTGATCGCTCGACGCTTTCTGTGTGGCAAGCTGACCAAGTTCGACTTCAGCCAGGCCACCGGCTGCGGCCTTCTTCATGAACGTGTCATCAGCCATTGTCGTACCGGCCGCTGACGTCTTGCTGTTCGACATCGTATGGCTCGAATCCTGCGGATCCTGTCCAGACTGCGCACCGGTCTGCGCGGACGCTGCGAGCGTCATCACGCCGGCGAAAGTTACTGCAACCAAAGAACTAAGAATGCGTTTCATCGTTTGACTCCAGGGTGACGGATTTCCGTTACTCCAGCGTAGGGTCACAGAGAGGTGTGAACTATAAGGAAATTCCTGCAAATGGGAGTCCAGATTCGCTCTAGGACGAATCGTGGGACTACTGCCATGCTGAGCGGCAGTACCAACTCGTGGACGTGCCTTGAGCAGGCCCCCGCTCCGCCTACTACTAAGTCCGTCGCGACCTTACTTCTTCTTGTGCTGATCGAACCAATCCGAAACGTAGAGGATCTTCGCCGCTAAATGGCTGGGGCGCGAGCTCATCCCGTGTGGTTCTCCAGGAAACCGCACCAGTACCGACTCCACCTTCCGCAGCTTGAGTGCGGCGTAGTACTGTTCCGCCTCCGAGATGGGCGTACGGTAATCGTCCTCACCTGTAGCCAGTAGAGTCGGAGTGGTCACCTTGTCGACATACGAGAGCACAGACCGCTTCACATACTCATCCGATTTTTCCCATGGCGTTCCGGAGAACCAATAAAGCGTGCCAAAAGATGGCAGATCCGACGTCAGAACCCAGCTATACCAGTTGATCACCGGATAAAGGCTTGCCGCCGCGCGGAACCGCGTGGTTCGGTCAATCATCCAGCAGGTCAGTACGCCGCCACCCGAGCCTCCCGTCACGAACAGATTGTCAGGATCGACATAGCCCTTCGCAATCACTGCATCCACTCCCGAATTCAAATCGTAGAAGTCATCCCCGGGATACGCATGATGAATTAAGTTTGCGAACTCCTCTCCGTAGCTCGTACTCCCGCGCGGATTCACATACAGCACGACGTATCCTTTGGCCGCCCACACCTGCTTGATGGTGTCGAAACGATCGCCATAGTTTGCAAACGGACCGCCGTGGATCTCAATAATCATCGGATATTTCTTTGCTGCATCGAAGTCTGGTGGCTTTACGATCCATCCCTGGATCTTTCTGTGGTCCTGCGACGACTCAAACCAGAATTCTTCTACGGCTCCAATCTTTTTCTGCGTGAATAATTGCTGGTTCAGCGATGTCAACACTCGCGTCTTTGCTTCAGTGCGGGATCCCACCGCGATGTCTCCCGGATCGGCTGGAGTGCCATACGGGACGGCGAACGTGCCGTTCTTCGCCACCGTGAATGCCGCCCCGCCGGAGTAGCTTGAACCGCCGCTTCCAACATGCTCCGCCAGGTCTTTGACTTTTCCATCCAGCGAGTAAAACGCCAGCTTCGTATCGCCGCGATCGTCGTACATGAAGTACACGCCGCTTCCATCGTTCGCCCACTCGGGCTGTTCTACGTCTCGATCCAGTTGAGGAGTCGCAACCTTCGCATTGCTGCCGTCGCGGTTCATCAAATAAAGATGTGTCGTCTGATGGCCCTGATACCGGTCATCGAACCCCACATATGCGATGGTCTTGCCGTCAGGAGAAACCGACGGAGAGTTGTCGGGACCTTTGCGCGTAGTCAACGGCTTGACCTGTCCGTCGGCGACAGACAATTCGTAGAGTTCGGTGTTGAGTGGATCGTACTCGTAGTCCGGATGCAGGTTCGCGGAGAAGATCAGATACTTCGAATCCGGAGTCCAAACGCCTCGGCCGCCTCCCAACGCTCCCTCAAATCCACCATAGGGGAAGTTGCCACTCGTCAGCTGGCGTGGTGCCCCGCCGTCGGAAGACACTACGAAGCGCTGCAGAAATCCGTATTTCAGGTACCCCCGGCCGTTAAAACGGTAAATGAGCCTGTCATACACCTTCGGAGGATCGGCCCACTTCGCACCTTCCGGCGCTTTCGGAAGACTCGCAATCTTTGGAGAGTCGGATTGTACAAACGACGAAAATGAAATTAACTTGCCGTCTGGAGACCACACAATGTCGGATGGCGCGCTCTCCAGATTTGTCAACTCCGCCGTCTGCCCATTGTCCATCCAACGCACATAAATCTGCGGTTTGCCATCGCGATCGGAGATGTAGGCGATCCGCGTGCCGTCCGGCGACCACCGTGGGGAACTATCACTGAAATTTCCAGTGGTGAGTCCGCGATCTTCCGTTCCATCGGCATTGATGACCCACAAATTCGACTCCCGCTTGTCGTTCATCACGTCCGCAAATTGCCGAACATACACGATGCGCTTCCCGTCGGGCGAGATCCGCGGGTCAGCGGCAAACTGGAGATTGAAAACATCCATTGCGGTCAGCCGGTCGGATCTCTCCTGCGACTTGTCTTCTTTCTTCTCTTGCGAGAACGCAGCAGACACGACGAGCAGAATCATGGAGACGAGAACTTGCGCAAAACGAGACGATGGCATGTAGAGCTCCTGGGACAAAGCTGAAACCGCCCGAAGTGTAACAGCCGAAAACGAGCAAGGACAACCAAGACGTACTTCTCTGCGATCTCGGCGATCACTCAGCGCACTCAGCGGTTAAGCTTTTGAAACGGAAGCGCATGACTTTGCTAAACTGACTGCCTCGTGCCCGATTCCCGCAGAGTCCACGAAGTTATCGTCATCGGTTCCGGCGCCAGTGGCGGCTGGGTCGCCAAAGAACTAACCGAGCGCGGCGTCAGCGTCGTGATGCTCGAAGCCGGACCTCCGCGCATCCCCACGCGCGACTTCACCGAGCACATCTGGCCGTATCAGCTGAAATTTCGCGGATTCGGCGACCGACAACGTCTGCTTCATGATCAGCCTGTTCAGCGTCTGTGTTATGCGTGCGACGAGTACAGCCATCAGTTCTTCGTCAACGATCTCGAGCATCCGTACACCTTTCCCGCCGACAAGCCCTTTATGTGGATTCGCGGACGTCAGGTGGGCGGCAAGACTTTCTGTTGGGGGAGAGAAAGTTATCGCTTCTCTGACAACGAATTCAAGGCAGCGAGCCGCGACGGCTACGGGGACGACTGGCCCATCAGTTACAAGGAACTCGAACCTTATTACGACCTGGTGGAAAGCTATATCGGCGTGAGCGGGTCGCGCGAAGGCCTGCCACAAATGCCCGACGGACAATTTCTCCCGCCGATGAATCTCTCCTGTGGAGCAGTTCGCGCCAAAGAAGTCATCGAGCGGAAGTTCGGTTGGCGCGTGATGCCAGATCGCGTCGCCAATCTCACCGTTGACCATCGCGGCCGCCCTGCCTGCCACTATTGCGACCAGTGCCAGCGCGGCTGCCATACGGCGTCGTACTTCAACAGTCCCTCAGTCACGCTGCCCGCTGCAGCCCGTACCGGAAAGTTCACGTTGGTCAGCGACGCGATCGTGAGTGATTTAATCGTCGATTCCAGGGGCCGCGTAACCGGCGTCCACTATATCGATCGCAACTCGCGCGAGCATCGCGAGGCCTACGCGAAGGTAATTGTGGTGGCTGCAGGCGCGCTCGAATCTACGCGCATCCTCTTGAACTCGAGGTCTTCGGCGCACCCGCAGGGAATTGGCAATGCCAATGGCGTTCTGGGCCATTACCTCATGGATCACTTCACTCTTGAGGGCGCAAACGGCCTGATGCCGAACCTGCGCTCATCGAAGAGAGAACCCGTCGGCCGTCCATGCGGCTTTTTGATTGCGAAGTACGTGAACACGACCACCAGCAAGCCGAACGAGCGTAACTCGAAATTCCTGCGAGGCTATCGCTTTGATGGCGACGGCAGCCAGGAACTCTACGGCCACGCGTTTCTACTTCCTTCTTTCGGCGATGCCTGGCGCAAGCGCGTTCGAGAAGAAATCCCCTATGGTTTCGGTATGGAAGCACAAGGCGAGTGCTTGCCACGCTACGACAACTTCGTCCAGTTGGATCCCACCAAGAAGGACGCATGGGGAATCCCCGTGCTTCACATCAATGCCAGTTACGGAGAGAATGAAAAGGCCATGGCCGAAGCCATGCGTCACGATGTCATTGCGATTCTCGACGCCATGAACCTGAGCGATGTCAGTCCACCGCGGCAGAAGATCAGCATATTCGGCAAAAATATCCACGAATGCGGCACGGCTCGCATGAGCAGCGACCCCAACAAGAGCGTCGTCGACGCCAACTGTAAAGTGCACGACACGCCGAACGTTTTCATAACCGACGGCGCCGTCTTCACCACGCAAGGATGTTACGAGCCAACGCTAACCATCATGGCGATCTCCGCCCGCGCCGGAGAACACATCGCCCGCTCCTTCCAAAGAGGTGAACTGTGACGGAAACGGAAACCACAATGGGTGCCCCATTTCTCGCGCGCCTTTTGCGCGAGAAGTGGGGAATTTGATTCATGTTCCAAGGTGAAGAGTGAACCAGATCGACAAAATCGGCGAAGGTACCTTGAACAGCGACGACCTGACGCGCCGCCAATGGATCCTGCGGCTAGGCGAACTCGTCGCCCTCGCAGGCATCAGCGGAGTCGTTCCGGAACTGACCGCGGCGATTTCCGCGCAACAGTCAATCAGCACTATTTTGCCTCCGGGGGTTTACGAACCCTCGCAAGAGCATCTGGTGCACGCTCTAAGCAGCGGCGGTAAAACCTGGACTCCTCCTTCCGGTAGCGAGACCGATTACGCCCTTCCTGCATCAACTCCGTACAGTCCGCAATTCTTTTCCGAGGAGCAGTTTTCGATAGCAACGCAATTCCTGAAAATCCTGCTCGGCTCGGTGGATCCCACGGCTCTTTCCCAAGCTACGCAGTGGTTCGACCTTTACCTAGTTTCGGCGTCAAGTGTGCGCAAGGCCGCCCAGAATCTCGATCCCTTGCACCGCATCCTGGCCATAGAATTCTTTGGAGAAGATGCCGTTCGCGATGTCGAGACTGCCGACCCGCAGGCCGTTGCCCGCAGCGGCCTCCGCGCATTGCATGAACTTTCGCGGCAAAACTATGATCACGATTTTCTCCAGCTCACCGAAGCGCAGCAAACAGAATTGATCGCCTCAGCAGGGAAGTCCCGTATAGAAAGCGATCTTCGCACGCTCTACGATCTCGCGCGCACTGAAGCGATCCGCGGATACTTCACCACTGCCCAAGGGCTGAAAGAACTCGACTACCGTGGCAACGCCTACTATGGCGACAGTCCAGGATGCGAGCCGAAAGCCTGACTGGACGTTCACATTTCAGCCGCATACCTTTCCTTCTCCCACCTCCCGCCATGAACTCGAGGGGGGACTTCCCCTGTTACGAATTCCGAACAGGAGTTTCGTATGCATTTTCTGGGCGGCAATATGTGAGAAGCTTCGGGCTTGGCGACCCCGGGGAGCAAGCGTAAGCGAAGTGCGCGTGGAGGCACTCGTATTCCATGCGAGATCCCGGTCACGCTCGCCAGCCTCGATCCGCACGAACCCTTCTCCGAACCAGGCCAGGTCATTCTTGCCAATCTTCGCGGGTGCGCTGTCCGCTCACCACGTCCTGTGCCCGCGGGGACCGTTCTTCGCCTGCAAGGCCTGCCTGCTAAAAACGAGGTCGACGCTCGCGTCATCAACTGCATTTCGCTCGGCCAGTATGAGCACCTCTGGCTTCTGGGCCTCGCCCTCGACGAATCAGGAAACATCTGGGGAATCGAAACGGTGCCGGAAGACTGGGATGAAGACGATGGGGGCGATCAGGATCTGTTGAAGCAGGCCTGAGGCGCGATCGCGAGCTATCCAGCAGCCTGGCGGAATGAAACCAGGTCCCAGACGCCCTCAGGTACGGACATGTCTCGCCGCAGAATGTACAGGTTCCCGTCGTCGCCGCGAACTTTGTACCAGGCGTGGCTCGGCCCATACCATTGGTCCACCACTTCCTCGACGAAATATTCATGACCTTCGATGCGAAATCGGACCGGCCTCTCTTCCGCCTTGTACGCCGAGTAGCATTCCACCTGAACGCGCATATCGAACGATTGTAAGCCCAATCGGTACAAAGTAATTCACAGATTGTGAGGGCCGCAGTGCGAGGATGAGGCACCCACAATTTTGGAGAACGGAAAGAAGATCGAGGCTCAAAGGTTGGGCCACCGCGACACAACCCAGGTGAAGCTCGGGTCCATCTCATTGACAGAGGTTTTTGGGCGGATTATTCTGAGGCCACTGGTGCAATCTGTGAATTCTTCACCCTCATTGATTTGGGTCGTTATGTTCGGACTCGTCGCGCTATTTACTTTCGCCACGCCGGACGTCAGCGACACCCCGTTCAGCGAAACAGATGCGCCATTGACCGTTTCGTTCTCCGCTTTACCACAAGCACGGCTCGGGCCTCCGATTCTGTCGGCGAGCCGCTGGGCGGATAAATTCAGGAATTCCTTCGATGTTCCCAATCCTCATGCTGGGTATGGTGTTGAGCACGAGCGGCGCTCTGTTCAGACAGCGGGTCTTCAAAAGCTGCTCTGTACATTTCTGATCTAGACCACTTTCTCCACTGAAACTGCGACGGACGTACTAGACGCTTCCGAGATGATTCGGCGGCCTGGCGTTTCGTCATTTGCATTTCACTTGGACTCATTCCCGGCTCCGCCTATGCCGGATGACTCCAAAGCCGGAGTTCAGGGCGGTCTCGCCCTGCGCCCAAGAAGTGGAGAAATGAATGCTTGCAAAGTGCGCGAATCCTGCGTGTTTCACTCGGTTTCGTTATCTCGAAAGCGGAACATTGTTCCGGCTCGAGAGTGATCCGCGGCTTTCTTCCGGCGGAGTATTCCGCGAGTATTTCTGGCTCTGTCGCGGCTGCTCTTCAAAGCTGAAATTGCGGCTCGATGAAACCGGCACAGTCTGTGTTGCGGATACCGATGATGCGGTGCAGCGCGGAAATGAGGTGGGCGATCTTGTCCTTCTCGACCGGCAGAACGGAATGCTCTTAAGCCGGATCTCGCTGTTCCAACACCGAGGCCGCCGGCACGAAAAGCCGGAGAGAGGACAGGTGCGCCTATGATCGACGACTGGAATCTGGATGCTGACCTGCTCGCTGCCGGAGCCGCATGTCCACGGTCCGGATGCGGCGAGATCAATTTCGCCTATCACGCACCGGAACCGTATCTACACAATAACCCTGATCGGCTTGAGTTCATGTGCTCGCGATGCGGCAAAGAATTCATAACCTCTGACCGGGATCTACTCTTCCACTCCGTGCGAAGAGAGTGGTTATGGGGCGGACATCATTTCGCTTAAACGATCATGCTGACTACTTACAACACGTTCAAAGGAGCGATGCCATGAAATCGACATTAGAGATGCCAAAAGCCACCATCAACAAGGGTTCGGCCGAACCGCAGAATTCTGACGTTCACGAAAGAATCCGTTCGCGCGCTTTCGAACTGTACGAACAACGAGGCCGCGAAGACGGTCACGAACTGGACGATTGGCTACAAGCGGAAGCCGAAGCGACAATCGAACTTGCCGCGTAAGGAGTAAATAGCCCATCCTCTGTGCTGACAGCAGAGGATGGGCATTATAGGTCCGCGCTGAGTCAAAGCGTTATTACTGCACAAAGTTGCTCGCCGACAGTTCTCCCCCTTTCGAATTCAGCAGTTCGGCCCGGCGTTGCCCGTCGGCGATTTGTGCGGGCGTAAGTGTCTTCTCGACCGCATGCAACAGTTCTTTGCCTCGCGGATCGCCGGCTAGTGACGCAGCGAGAACCCATCCATACGCGGACTCGAGATCTTTTTTCGCGCCGCGTCCGTCGGCATAGAGCGACGCCAGCTTGATGCGGGCGCCGGTTTGTCCTTGCTGCGCGGCTTTCTGGAACCATGCGAACGCGAGCGCGTCACTCTGCGGAACACCCACTCCTTTAAGATAAAGATCACCAAGATTATTCTGCCCGGTGGGATCTCCTGCCTCGGCGGCTTTGCGATACCAGTCGGCGGCCTGCGCCACGTCGCGCGTACATCCCCGTCCGCTGTCGTAGAGATACCCGAGATCAGCCTGCGCTGTGCGGTCACCCGCGTCCGCACCTTTCTTGAACCAGCGGAATGCCTCGGCATCGTCCTGGCGAACTCCTTTTCCTTCGAAATAGACCAGACCGAGGTCGTAATACGCCCGCGCGAAATGCTGGTCGGCGGCAGCGTGCAGCCAATATTGGGCGCTGCCGTAGCTGACGGGCGTGCCCCACCCATTGAGATACAGAACAGCGAGGTTTACCTGAGCCGGGGCATATCCGCGCTGCGCCGCCTTTTGAAACCATTCGAGCGCCTGCTTCGTATTGAAATCAGGGCCAATGGCCAGCATGGAAGCGATACCCATCTGGTTCTCGGCGAAGGTCTGGCCCGAGCGAGCCATTCTGGCAACAACGTCGGTGTCGCAGACTTTGGTACCGCTGCCGATGGTCCGCGAGACGACGGCGATGCTGCACTGCTCCTTCGGAGTGTCCTTGGGGTTGGTCTCGGCATAGAGCGTTTGTGAGACGGAGAGGCCGATCATAACAACCATGCAGATTGTGAGCGAGAGTTTAGTCATAGTCGTGAGTTCCTTGGCGCGGGCTGAAATCCGCCGCGCGATGTGGCAAAATTGCCCCGGCACTCCCGCTACCGCAATACAATGGAACTCATTCGTCGATCATTTCCAGGAAGCGGCACCTCATCCAGCAAGATTTTGATGACAAACGACTTACTGGAACGTCGAAAGGGTGGAGTAGGCTACTAGGACAATGTCATTCCTGCGGCGGCCAGCACCGGAGAGTTCTGATTGATGCCAGATGACCTCGATCGCGCGCGGTTCGGTCCATTCGAAGTGGACCTGCGTACGCACGAGCTGTGGAAATTCGGCACGCGCCTGAAGTTGATCGGCCAGCCGTTCGAGATTCTCGGTGTCCTGATTCGGAATGCGGGCGAACTGGTAACGCGCGATGAACTGCGCAGCCGTCTGTGGCCCGCGGATACCTTTGTCGACTTCAACCACGGCCTGAATGCCGCGGTCAACAAGCTGCGCGATGCCCTCAGCGACTCCGCCGACGATCCACGCTACATCGAGACGTTGCCGCGGCGCGGATACCGGTTCATCGCGAAGGTCGAGTGGGTAGCAGGGAAGGCCGAAACATCACAGGCCGCAAATGCTGTTGTTGCCGCGCCAACGGAAGCGACTCAGCCTCCCGCAGTCGAGCCACCCTCTGTCGGCAATGTCCCGGAAACAGATCGGCAACCACCTCGTCCAGTCTCGAGGTCTCGAAGGCTCGTTCCCTACGCAATTGCCGCCGGAGTTCTGATTGCCGTTCTTGCACTTTGGGCAGTCTTCAGAGCGCCGATCGATGGCAGGGCCTCGTCGTCCCGCTCGATGGTGGAGCGCACGCGTCCTTTACTTTCAATTGCAGATACCTCTGAGCCAGCCTTTTCTCCTGATGGCAATTCTGTGGCGTTCGTGCGACAACACTCCTCGGGAGGCGAGCCGGGCATCTATGTAACACCTGTGGGCAGTGATCGGCTCTTGCAACTGACAGCGAATGACGACGACTGTTGTCCAGTCTGGTCGCCCGATGGAAAATGGATTGCCTTCACGCGAAAGCAGGAAGGGAAGTACTCCATTCATATGGTGCCGTCCGACGGCGGCGGGGAAGAGAAGGAAAAGGCCGAGAAGAACGTCACTACTTCCGGGGGCGCAACGCTGCGATTGAGTTATTCGCTGTCGGTCGATCGCACCTGCGACACGGGCGGTATTGTGCCGCGCCGAGGAGAGATCGACTGGTCTCCCGACGGCAAGTCGATCGCATTTGCCGGACCTGACGGACTCTACCTGGTCGATCTCGACAAGACCGGGGCACGTCGCCTGACCGAGTCGCCGGGACAGAGCGAAGATTGGGGCCCACGGTTCTCGCCCGACGGCAAAGACCTGATGTTTGTGCGGACCAGTCCGATCGGAAAGCCGGAGGAGATCTTCACCGTGCCTCTGTCGGGCGGCGACGCGCGGCGAATCCTCGTTGAAATGGGACGCATCCCGAGCACGCCGCAGTGGTCGTTCGATGGGAAGTCGGTGATCTTCTCCGCGAATCGCACGGGACATCCCGCTCTCTGGCGTGCTCCACTGGATGCGCCGGAATCGATCACGCAAATCACCCAGGCAGGCGCGCCAGTGTGGGATCCCGCGATCTCGCGCCGCGGATATCGCCTCGCGTACGAACGGCTGCTGCGTAGCCTGAGTATCTGGCAACTGGATCTCAATGACTCGAACGAGAAGCGTCCTTATCTCGTCGTCTCTTCCACCAGCGATACCGATCAAGGACCGGGCCCACAATTCTCTCCGGACGGACAGCGACTCGCCTATATGTCGGACCGCACGGGCACGATGGAGATCTGGATCGCCAATCGCGATGGCGGCAACGCATTTCAACTTACCGCAGTGGGAGGCGCTGGAACGCCGCGCTGGTCGCCCGATAGCCAGGCCATCGCATTCGACACCGCTACAACGGATGGAAGCAAGATTGTCACCATGAACCTGCATGGCGGAGGCCCGCAGACTCTCACTCCTGAGGGTCACAACGTCTGTCCAAGCTGGTCGCACGACGGCAAGTGGGTTTACTTCGGCTCCACGCGTTCCGGATCGTGGCAGGTCTGGAAGATACCCGTGGCTGGCGGCACTCCGATTCAGATCACGCAGCATGGCGGACATGCCGCTCTGGAATCGCTCGACGGGAAATATGTTTACTACTCCGAGAATGCGGGGGCCGAACCGCGAATTCGGCGCGTTCCGGTGGATGGCGGGGAAGAGAAAGAGATGCCGCTGGTTCGTCCTGGAACGTGGGCCAGCTTTCAAGTGGTGCAGGGAGGCATTCTCTTCGTCGGCCCATCGCTCGGACATCAGGCCGTACTCAGCTTCTACGATTTCGCCAAAGACCGCACCACAACGGTCAACGTCCTCGAGCGTACTCCGTTCTGGCTAGGCGCAACTCCGGATGGCAAGACAGTCGCCTTCGATCAACCCGGACGCGAACAAGACCAGGCCATGCTGGTAGAAAATTTCCGTTAACGGAACTTCTATTCAGGAAAAATCCTTTCCACTCGTGATGCAGCCTGGTAACGCGGCAGATCGAGTGATAACATCTCCAGCCCCAGAAAGAGAGGCGAATCTATGAGCATCTTCGAGGAACTGCGGGACAACCTGAGACTCACGACGAGTTACGTCGCAGCCTTGATTTTCTTCGTGACGATGGCCGTCATCTTGATCGCGTGGCGAGACTCGATGGCGCTTGTAGCGGCGCTAGTGGGGACGGCGATGGGATGGGCGGCGGGCGTCCTGGTGGCTCCATACGAGGGCGAAGAAAAACGCTTCCGACGGTTTTCCAAGAGTATCGCAGGATTCATCAGCGGATACGCTGTGGCGAAGATCGATCGCGTCTTTGATCTGCTGCTCGACAAGACGAACGGAGCGCCCGCGATCCTCGACCTCCGCCTGCAGCGCACGTTTTGGCTTAGCCTTGGCTGCTTCGTGGTGACAGCGTTGATCGTGTTCGTGGCGAGGACCTATGGGGACGATGAGGAGTACGAAGCGCGATACGACGAAGAGCAGAATTCGTAGCCAGGAATGCGCGCTCTGGGCAGCATCGTACAAGCCCACGCGAAGGGTGCGAGCACGCCGCGCCCACATCGTCGTCGTGTCGGCGGCCGTCTTCAACAATCCGGTTGGGGATGCTTCGGCATTCGGACGAATGCAGCACGACAGACTTTAAGAAAGCGAGTACCCGCACCACCGTGGAAGAGCGGCCCTTCAGGGCCGCGTACAATCCGCCAAATAATCAGGGCTTAAAGCCCCCGAGCGGCTCGGATGCGAAGCGCAGAACGTTGCCGTCCAGATCTTCGACCTGAAACTCCAGCGCCCAACTGTAATTGGTGAGCGGCATGCGGATGGAGACTCCGCGGCCGACGAACTCATCGTGCAGCTTGGTGGCATCCTCGACGCCAACCCAGACCCACGCTCCGCCGCGTCCCTGGCCGCCGCGGCACAGATAGATGCCGGCCTGGTCGCGGTTCACGGAAGTGAAGTCATCCGAGCCCCAACTCGCGTTCTGAAATCCAAGCTTGTCCACGTAGAAGGCGAGAGCAGCTTTCATGTCCTCGACGCGCAAGATCGGGGCACTGTTTTCGAAGTAGACGCCGGATGAGGCTTCATCGGGCATGACAAGATCCGTGCGTAAGGATAGCGAAGTAGAGAATTGTGGAACGTTCGACCTTCTAGCGTATTTTCTCCGTGTGAGATGCAAAAAACTGAATTGTCATCCTGAGCAGAGCAGGAGCGAAACGAAGTGAAGCGCCCGCCGGTCGAAGAGCCCGCCCTGAGGCGAATGCCGAAGGGATCCCTACCTTCTCAAGAAGTGTCGCAGGTCAAGTTTTATGTCGTGCAATACGCCACTTCAGCGACTGAGGATACTCCAAAAAAAGATCCCGGCCGCGAAGCCGGGATCCCATGTGTAGCTATCTGTCGAAACTACGAGGCACGACGCTGCTGGTCGAGGTTCTCGTTTTCGTTCTCAGTCTGTCCGCCCTTTTTCTGGTCTGTCTGATTGCCTTGCTGCCCAGTTTGTCCGGTTTGGTTGCGCTGTTGTCCCTGCTGACCGGACTGCGGATTTGATTGCTGACCCGATTGACCACTCTGCTGGCGATTTTTCTCCATATCGTCTGCCATGAATTCCTCCATTAACGCGCCCAAGCGGCGCGATTCCGATTGAATTCCAGCAACTTAGTTGCTCTTCGAATCGGAAGGGTTGGGCAGAGCTTGACGAACCTTGACGTTTGCGTTGGGGACCCGGAGGTAAATAGACGTCGATCAATCTCTGGCTGGTGATTTGTCATCTTGGGCGGAAAGGGCGCGGATGAAGTCAGAATCGGCGCGCTGTTTTCGAGTAGTGTGATTTCGCGCGGTTCGGCGGAAGTCGTGAACGTTTATGACTGTGACCGCACTATTTCCTCAAAAGGGGCTCGCGGTACGGCAGCATCCTGCCCGCCCTCGCCAAGAGCGCGGAGGAACGGAGCACCCTTCCATTTGAATATAACGATAAATAATTATTGACAAACGATACAACCGGACCAGAATATGGGTGTGAGCGATTTAAAGGCCCCGCCTATGAAAAGAAGCTCAACTCTCTTTCTTCAGGTAGTCATTGTGCTGATCGGCATAGGTGCGCTTGCGCTCCTGCTTTGGGAACCGCACATCGAGGGCAGAAACGCGCATGCCACGCTCGTTCAAATCTACTTCCACGATCCTTTCCTGGCGTACGCGTATATAGCGTCCATCGCGTTTTTCGCGGCGCTCTATCAGGCATTCAAAGTGCTGGGATACGTCCGGGAAGATAAAGTGTTCTCGCAAGAGGCGGTGCGAGCGTTGCGGACCATAAAAATTTGCGCAATAGCCATCATCGGCTTTGTCGCGGGGGCAGAAATTTTCATTATGTTAAGCAACAGTGATGATCGTGCCGGCGGGGTTTTTATGGGCGTCCTCATCACCTTTGGAGCTGTCGTGATTGCCACTGCTGCCGCGATATTTGAACGGATCTTGGAGAATGCCGTGGCCATAAAGTCCGAGAACGACCTAACGGTATAAGGCGATGGCAATCATTATTAACATCGACGTCATGCTGGCAAAGCGGAAGATGAGCGTCACCGAGCTTGCCGATCATGTCGGCATCACGATCGCTAATATTTCGGTGTTGAAAAACGGTAGGGCGAGAGCGATCCGGTTATCGACGTTGGAAGCAATCTGCAAGGCGCTGGAATGTCAGCCTGGAGACATTCTGGAATACAGAAACTGACCTGAATAAACTTAACGATTTTGCCGCCAACGCGGGCGAGTTCAGATAACTGGCGATAACAGGGCGATTGCACGCTGTGCCGCAAAGCGACATTTGAGTGAAATGCTTCCATAAACCATGATGTCCCCGCGTTTTCCCCGACTATCGAATGCTCCATCCTTTCGCAGAATGCGCGAAAGGACGGGCCAGCCGCCGGGATGAGCCGTGAAAAATAGAACGGCTTCTGCGTCAGTCGCACGAGAAGCGGTCCCGGGTATGCTGTCCCGTGGCCGCGTTCCCGTGCCGGGCAAAGGTTGATGGTCAACCGACCGTGATCCGGGTTGCGGCGACGGTGCCCTTGACAGTACCCGTGACGTTTCCATTCACGTCATAAGTCGTGAATGTGAATGTTCCAGCATAGGCCGCGCCGTCCGCTGCTAGCGCATCTATCTCTTCCACAACGAAAGTTCCAGCAGAGGTTCCATCTGAATTGAAGAGGAAACCCAGGTGGTGCAGGTGGACCGATCTCATCCCGACCTGTTTCCATACTCCGACGCAGACAGCTCCAATTGCAGGATTGTGATTGACGTTTTCGAACTCGGTGCCATCGCTGTGCCATTCCTTCAATGTCTCAGCAAATGGAGCATTGTCAGCGGTATACATGGCGTGCCACAGCCCGACAATCGAGTCTCGTGTCTCCCCGTTCGGCATGCTGCCGACTGCCGCGAGGTTTGCGGCTAGTACGGGGAATTTGACGACCGGAAACTTCATGCGGGCCATAGGACCGCAGTCGGCATAGGAGCTTGCTGCGGTCAAGACCACAACGAGCGCTGCAATCGTTGGCAGGGCTCGCTCTTTTATAGTTTTCGGTACGATTTTTGATATCGCAAGCCGCGTATTCTTGTTTGTAAGTTCCTTCATGGCTGCTCCTTTTTCTCGTTTCGATCTCGAGATCGACGGAGTGTGCTCAGAACAGTGGCTCAAATCAATGCCCGCCAGGCGAATTGTTCCTCCCCGAACAAGTTGTTTATCAGCAGGAATTTGAGGGAATTCCTCCCCAATTGCGGCGGATCGTCGGAGCCCCGGGCGGACCGCAAAAGCCGTGCTAAACTCCTGTTCTCAGCCCCGCAGGAGGTCAGTAGTGGCGGTCGCGCATGAGAACGGCCGGGTTCGGTTCGGAGTTTTCGAGCTTGATACAAAGGCCGGACAACTCAGCAAGAACGGAATTCGCCTCAAACTGTCGCAGCAGCCTCTGCAGGTTCTGTCAGTGCTTGTAGAACACGCGGGTGAGGTCGTTTCCCGAAAGGATCTCCACAAGCTTCTCTGGCCCTCAGATATCTTTGTCGACTTTGATCACGGGCTGAACAAAACCATTCAAAAGCTTCGCGACGCCTTGGGCGACTCGCCGGAGTCTCCACGTTACATCGAGACCATCCCGCGCACGGGATATCGCTTCATCGCTCCTCTAACGGAAACGAAAACTCCGCCGTCGCCACAGCCCGACATTCGGTTAAGTTTGGAACTCGCTGCAAATCCATCATCGGGGCCTGAGCGCAAACCCACGTGGAGGTGGTTCGCGCTCGCCGGTTGTGCGGCGATTCTTGCCCTGGCCGGTTGGTTTTCCGTGCTGCGTTACAAGGCTGCGGAACCCATTCGTTCCCTTGCCGTTCTTCCTCTCGATAATCTTTCCGGAGATCCCAGCCAGGAATACTTTGTGGACGGGATGAGCGACGAGCTGATCACGATGCTCGCCAAAGACTCGACGCTGCGCATCGTATCCCGCACTTCGGTGATGCAATATAAGGGTGCCCGGAAGCCGCTGCCCGAAATTGCCCGAGCGTTGGGCGTCGACGCCATCCTCGAAGGCTCAATCTCCCAGACGGGCAGCCTGGTTCACTTGACTCTCCAGCTTATTCGAGCGGACACCGACGCCCATCTCTGGGCAGAAAGCTATAACCGGACCGGAAACGATGTGGCCGCTCTGCCGGGGGAGGCAGCCCGTGACGTTGCAAATCGTCTTCACAGTGCGGTTCCTTCAACCAGCCCCACGCGCGCAGTGAGTCCTGAGGCGCATGATGCGTACCTGCGAGGATGGTACTTCCTGGAGAAGCGCGAAGCAGACAAGAGCGCGGCGTATTTCCAGCGGGCGGTTTCCCTCGATCCTTCGTGGTCGCAGGCATATTCGGGCCTGGCCGAGGCGGTGCAGTCCGAAGGCGTCCTGAACATGATGTCCCAGGCCGATGCAATGGTGCAGACCGAAGCTGCCGCGCGCCGCGCGATTGAACTCGATCCCCAGAATGGGCAGGCGTATGCAACGCTGGGACTGACCCAAGGCGTATTTGAGTGGAACTGGGCGGAGGGTGAAGAAAACCTGAAACGGGGGGCGGCGCTGAGCCCGACCAACTCCAATGTTCAATTTGAATACGCCAATTACCTCGTCGGGGTGAATCGCACGGAAGAGGCTGTGCAGCATATGCGAAAAGCGCTCGAACTCGATCCCCAGTCTTTCATGATGAACCGGCACTTGGGGACGATTCTTTACCTGGCGCGGCACTACGATGAGGCGCTCACTTATCTTCAGCAAGCGGAGGAGATGGAGCCAGGCAAGCGCGCATCCATTCTGGGTTGGAGGAGCATGATTTACGAGAAGATGGGAATGCGGGATAAGGCGGTGGATTTTGCGCTCTTGAGCATCGGTATGTTCGACGCCGTTGGCGCCAGGAAGCTGCGCTCAGTCTATGAGCGGGATGGCTGGAACGGATACTGGAAGGCGCGTATGAAGACGATGCTGGAGCATGAAAATGATTTCTGCGGCACCTATGAAATCGCGACGAATTATGTCCGCCTGGGAAAACCAGATCTGGCGTTCCCGCGGATCAAAACGGCGATCGAACAGAAATGCTGGGCCTCCAGCTGGCTGATGGCAGACCCGATGATGGACGGCATTCGAAGTGATCCGCGATACAAGGATCTTCTTGCAAGCATGCGCTTGCCACATTGAAGAATTCCACAAAGGAGCCGGGCGAGTTCTATAAAAGGGGAAGTCAAGTAAAAACACTCCACCGTTCGCAGGAAGGTTTGTTTTTTGGCATCCAGCTCCTGCCGAGCAGTTCTGAACGGCTCGAGCGCGCATTGTTCGC
>Ga0335082_10000015_pt1 | contig 189245 bp, 147 predicted proteins | sample Lox_Sample_41_FD_206718 | JGI IMG/M metagenome (GOLD analysis project Ga0335082, IMG submission 206718) | Soil microbial communities from Loxahatchee National Wildlife Refuge, Florida, United States - Lox_Sample_4.1 | ecosystem: Environmental > Terrestrial > Soil > Wetlands | place: USA... | reverse complement strand
TCGCTCACCAAAGAGTGCGGATGGAAGGATGGCGACAAGGGCGGCTTAGCTAAATGAGAAAATATTTAGTGAAAAACGAAAGAGAAAGTGTGCCTTGACATCAACCGGCCTTCTCATGGAAGGACTTATGACGCGTGCTGTAGGCGTTCGCACATGCGGTCAAAAACTCAATCGAGTCGCTAGTCTCAACGTTTAACGAGCCGTCCAACCAAGATCAATGTCCAGGGCAGCGCCGGTGATTCCAGCAGCGGGTTCAGAACATAAGTAAAGCGCGAGAGAGGCAACCTCTTCTGGATCAAGCAAACGGTGAATTGCGGCGGGAGCGGTCATGATCTTCTGAACGACTTCATCACGTGAAATACCATGTCGTTTTGCCTGCTCCTCAATTTGTCTTTCCACTAGCGGTGTCCGAACGTAGGCGGGGCATATGGCGTTACAAGTTATGTTGTGCTCCGCAACCTCCAGGGCGACCGTTTTCGTCAAGCCCAATAGGCCGTGTTTGGCGGAAATATATGCCGCTTTGAACGGAGAGGCGACTTTGCCATGCAGCGAAGCGACATTAATGATGCGACCCCATTTCCTCTGAATCATGTGGGGAAGCGCGTGTTTACAGCAGAGAAAAGATCCGGTAAGGATTACTCCGATAAGATAGTTCCATCGCTCTTCGGGGAAATCAACGACCGGCGCGATGTGTTGAAGCCCTGCGTTGTTGACCAGAATATCGATCTTTCCGAATTTGTTCGCCGTACTCTGCATCAGCCGGCGAACATCTTCCGTGCGGGATACGTCGGTGGAAACGAAAGCGCCTGGTGACCCGCACTTTTCAATCTCCTCCAGAGCACGCTCCCCCTGTAGAGGATCAACATCGGCCAAAACGAAGTTTGCACCGGCGGAGGAGAACGCCCTGGCTATGGCAAACCCGATTCCGCTCGCACCGCCGGTCACGATCGCAACTCGTCCTTTCACGCCGTCCTCCTAAGGTATACCTAGTCAGACCCTCTGATAACACTTAACGCCACTGCCGGAAGCCGCGCGCCACGCGGTTTGGGGGTACCGGGGAACGGCGGGTGCCTCGCCTTCTAGGCGTGAATCAGAATTAGCTATCGGCTCCATCCACGATTCTACTTGACATTGCCCTGATGCGCGCGTAAAAGTTTCCTCGCTCTGAGCGGTTGCTCATTTTGGCAAAGCGAGCGCTCATTTTGGCTTGCAATGGGAAATGGATTCTTTCCGGCGGGATAAAAGAAATGCCCAGGCTGCTCCACAACACGTTTGAGAAGAAGAAGCTCAAGCTCGAACGTGCCGCGCTGCAGCTTTTTACCCGCAAAGGATTCCACGGCACGACAGTCCGCGAGATAGCAGAGAAGGCGGGTGTCTCCATGGGCACGCTTTACATTTACTACGACACAAAAGAGGAGATCTTCACCGACCTCGTGGAAAGCATGGGTGCAAAGATGGAGGTCTTGCGCCAAAAGAAATTGATCCCGCTGTTGATGTCACTCGATCCTCAATCGCTGAAGGCGCTTGGGATGGCCATCGGACGGATCGTTTCAGAGAACCTGGATTATTGGCGCTTGATGTACATCGATGTCGTTGAATTCCGCCACAAGCACTTTATTCACAGTTTCCGGGAAATCGCCGGCGGTTTGCGGACATATTCCAGATTATTTGCCCAGTCGGGAAAACTTGAGTTCCCCAAGGGAGTCGATCCAGCGCTTGCGGTGACTACCATTTACCTGAATTTCTTTACCTATTTTCTGACCGAAAACCTCTTCGGAGCAAAGCGGCATTTGGGGATGTCGGACGAAGAAGCGGTGGAACAGATGATTCGGCTTTATATGCAGGGTCTCAGGGGCAAGGGTCACAAATCCTAGGTACCAGAGTTCGAGGAGGAGCAATGCAGCTGCGGAATTTCATCGGATTGGTGTTCAGCGTTGCGATGGTTCTGATCGTCGCAGCCAGGACGCCAGGGCAGACCGCCACGACTGGCCAGATCGTCGGAGAAGTTACCGACCCAAGTGGCGGCGTGGTCGGAGGCGCAAAGGTAATTTTGACCAGTGATGCGGGCGCGCAACGGGACACCAGCACTTCAAGCGCAGGCCACTACGCGTTTACGGTCCTCCCTCCTGGAAAGTATGTGATTGAAATTAGTGCTCCGGGATTTGCCGCGGTACGAATCGACGAGCTTATTGTAAAGATTACGGAAACGACGAATGTTGACATCCGATTGAAGCTGGCCACGCAGAAACAGGAAACCATCACCGTTCAGGCTACGCCGCCTTTGATCCAGACAGACAATCCCGGACGCGGCACTGTTATTGAGCAAACTGAAATCCGTCAATTGCCCTTGCCCACGCGCAATTTCCAGCAATTGCTGACACTCACGCCCGGAACCTCTGGCCCCGTGCAGAATTCGTCCGAATTGGGCCGCGGAGCTGCTCCGATTTATGTAAATGGGCTCCGGTCGACCTCAAACTCGGTGCTCATCAATGGCACCGATGCGAATTCCATCGGCACGGGTTCCACACCCAACCTCGCCGTTCCCGCCACGGATTCCTTGCAGGAGTTTATCGTGCAGACCAGCCAGTACGACGCTTCGCAGGGGCGCGTTGCGGGTGGCATCGTGGCGGCAGTCACGAAATCGGGAACAAATGAATTTCACGGGAACGTCTATGAATTCTTCCGCAACACCGTGCTCGACGCCAACAATTTCTTCCTGAACGCTGCGGGAGTTCACCGTCCACCCTACAACCGCAATCAGTTCGGCGGCACCTTTGGCGGCCCAATTCTCAGGGATCGCCTGTGGTTTTTCGTTTCTTATCAGGGAAGCCGTGAACGCAATTCCACCTCGTTAACGAATTCAATCGGTACAGTTTTCGTACCAGGAAATCTTTCAAACGACCGCTCCGACTCTGCAATCAGCGCTCTGGCGACTTCTTTTGGCGTGTCCCCGACATGCCCCGGAGCGACCGGATGTCTGGACCCCACCGCGCAGTTTCTGCTACAGGCCAAATTGCCGAACGGCCAGTTTGTAATCCCCTCGGCACCGAACCCCAGTGCGTCAATAGCTCCCGTTGCGGTGCCCGTCGTGGCGAACTCCAAGTTCCGTGAGGATCAGTTCAACACCAATCTGGATTACCAATTCTCAACTGCGAATCGTATCTCCGCAAAATTCTTCGCGGCAAACAATCCCGCCACCCAGGGTTTATTCAATCTGTTCGGGCTGGCGAACGCACTGCCCGTCCCAGGATTCGGGGGCACCGCAAATCTGAATCAAAGGGTGTTCTCGCTGGACGATATCCACATTTTCTCTCCCAGCCTGGTGAACAGCGCTCATTTTGGTTTCGGTTTCATCACCACGGGTTCCCAGCCCCAGGAACCGTACAGTTCGCAACAGTTGGGTATCGCTTCTCCCTTGAACGGACTGTTCCCTGGTATGCCGGAGATTTCTGTCGCCAACTTTTTTGATGTGGGCGCAAATCCATTCTCTGACAACGGAGGGGTAGAAAAGACATACGGCGCTGGAGACACTCTAAGCTGGCAGAAAGGACGCCACGCCCTAAAGTTTGGTGTGGAGTACAAACATCACGACTTAAATGCGGACTTCAATCTCTACACTCGCGGGCAAATTTTCTTTCTCGGATTTTCTGGCAACCCGTTCAAGGATTTTCTGGGAGGTTTCTTCGACCTGACGGGTCTTACAATCATGGGCTCGGGTGTGAACAACCGGGACGTCCGGGCACAGGACTGGGGCACCTTTATAAACGATGAGTGGCAACTGACCGACCGATTTACCGTGACACTGGGACTCCGCTACGATTATTTTGGCGCCTTTACGGAGGCTCAGGGGCGCTTCGTCGGCTTTGATCCCACGAAAGTGCAGACTACGCCTTTGCCCGCTCCATTCCCTGCGGGCAGCGTGGCAATAACCGGTGGATTTGTTCAGGCTTCGAATGCGAAAAATCCCGTGGCGGGAATCCCCTTGGGGCAGGATTCCTTGGTGCCTCCAGACAAGAATAACTTTGCGCCGCGTATCGGCTTTGCCTGGCAACCGTTGTCGTCCACAAAACGTTTCGTGGTGCGTGGCGGCTACGGCGTCTATTACGACCGGGCGAATTCGAGGCTGCTGAACAATCAGTTGCTGAATTTCCCTTATTACACACTGGCGCAGGCGTTCACCACACCCATAGCCGCTCCGTTTGTGAACGTGCCGCAGCCCAGCAGTTACCCGCTGCAATTCAACAACCCTGCAATCTTCCCCTTCGGTGGGCCGCCTGCGCTCCTGCCCGCCGCTGTGGCAGGAGGCTTCGCGGTGGTATCCGCAAACGGCATCTATCCCGATATCCACGATTTCCGCACACCGTACATTCAACAGTACAGCCTGGGAATTCAAAACGAATTCGCGCACAACTGGCTGCTGGATGTAAGCTTCGTTGGCTCTTCAGGACGAAAATTGTACCGCCTGGTGGACGTGAACCAAGCGATCGCTCCGATTGCCGGAGCACCCGGACTTCTCAGCCCTGGTCTATCGAGTCTCGCCGTGCAGGGGTTCGGCGTCCACCTGATGCAAAGCTCGTCCAATTCAAGCTACAACTCGCTCCAGCTTGGATTGACCAAACGCTTTTCCAATGGACTGCAGTTCCTCGCCTCCTATACGTACAGTCACTCGCTCGATGATTATTCGGGCGATGCTACGGGAACGAGTGATGTTTCGGTAGTTCCGGGCAACGAAACAATCCTGGACAACCATGCCAGTTCCGATTTCGATCGCCGTCACCGTTTTGTTTTCAGCGGCATTTACGATCTGCCGGAGTTCTATAAGGGTGATTCGCGTTTCGCGAAACAGGCAGTGAACGGGTGGGAGCTTGCCAGCGTTCTGACGCTGCAAAGCGGCACGCCCTTCTCCGTGCTGACGAACGAAACGGCATTCGTGGCGGCCCGTGCCGACGCGGTGGCCGGATGCAACCCCAACTTGGGCGGAAGCGTGTCATCACGGTTGGGCAAATACTTTAACACCGCGTGTTTTACCCCGGCCGACACTCTTGGCGACTTCGGAACCACGGGGCGCAACATCCTGCGTGGGCCGAACCAGCGAAATGTGGATATTTCCCTCATTAAACACTTCCCCATCACCGAGAAGGCTAAACTTGAATTCCGCACGGAATTCTTCAATGCCTTTAACATCGTGAGCTTTGCAAACCCCATCAACAATCTGGCCTCAGCCAACGCCGGCCAGATTGTATCCACGACCACCGGTCCTCGCGTGATTCAGTTCGCGTTGAAGTTCGACTTCTAGTATGAGGGCCAGGAGGCCTGTCGCGTCTCAATCGCTGCCTGGCCCCTAGGCTACGTGAATGGCGTCAAGCGGCTTGAAAGACAAGGCGGTGATAGTGACCGGCGCGGCGGGCGGCATCGGGCGCGTCACGGCGCGGCGATTTTCGGAGGAAGAGTGTCGCGTCGCCGCCTGGGACCTCAACGATGCCGAACAGATCCAAATTTGCCGCGACCTCGGCGCAGAGAAAAATAGGGGACCATTTCGCAAAACAAATGTGTCAGACTCTGCGGACGTAGCACGCGCCGTCACGGAAGTCATGAATCGCTGGGGCCGGATCGATGTCCTGGTCAACAACGCGGGGATCGTGCGTGACGATCAACTCGTCAAATGGAAAGACGGCCAGGTTGCCAAAATCATGACGGACGAGGATTTTGATGCCGTGATCTCCGTCAATCTTAAAGGGGTCTTTCACTGCGCCCGCGCAGTCGTCCCGCACATGATCCGTTCCGGCGGAGGCGTGGTTCTGAACGCCTCCTCGGTCGTCGGGGTGTACGGCAATTTTGGGCAGACCAATTATGCGGCGGCAAAGGCAGGAGTGATCGCGTTTACAAAAACCTGGTCGCGCGAACTTGGCAAACACAACATCCGCGTGAACGCGGTTGCCCCCGGCTTCATTGCCACGGAAATGGTGCGCAGCGTCCCGGATAAAATCATTCAAGGCATGGTCTCGCGCACACCGCTTGGACGAATGGGAGTACCCGAAGATATCGCGGAGGCTTATGTTTGGCTGGCCTCCAACGCAGCTGCGTTCATCACCGGTGCGGTGCTCTCCATCGACGGAGGATTGATGCCGGGAACTTAGACCGCCGCGAGGGACTCAAAGGAATGTTATGACCTCAGAAAAACGTCCGCTGCCAGGTTTTGTAAAAGTGATTACCCCCGCGCGGGGCCGCGTCTCCGGCGATGGTGTTGCGCTCGCTTTCGGCTACTGGCCGGGGCGAGGGGCGCCCGTGGTTGCTCTGCACGGTTTGACCGCCTCGCATGTCAACTTCATTGGTATCGGTGAACGCCTGGCGGGGAGATGTGCATTGTTGGCGGTCGATCTGAGAGGCCGTGGTGATTCCGACAAGCCGGAGGGACCTTATGGCATGGAACAGCACGCGAGGGATGTGGCCGCCGCGATGCGTGCGTTGGGGCTCGGACCCAGCATGGTCATTGGGCATTCGATGGGTGCCTTTGTAGCGACTGCTCTCGCCGCGCAGGACCCAGGTCTTGTCTCCGGTCTGGTATTGATCGACGGCGGCTATATGCCGGATGCTCCCGCGGGCGTTTCCCCAGAGGCGGGATTGAACGCCGCACTGGCGCAGCGGATTACGCAACTGCGTCAAACTTATTCCTCCCGCGAAGCCTACCGGCGATTCTGGCGGACGCAACCACATTTTCCCCCTGAGGAATGGAACCCCTGGATAGAAGCTTTTCTGGACTATGAAGTCGACGGCGATTCGACTGTACGGCCGAAAGCTTCGGAGGCGGGGGTGCGTGCTGATCTTGGGGCAGCCTTCGAACGCGAAGCGATTACGGCGCGGCTTGCCTCGATTCGAGTTCCCGCGATATTGGTGCGAGCGGAAAAAGGTTTTACGCCTAATCAGCCTCCCCTCTTTCCAGATCCCCTCGCTCTGCAAATTCAGAAGTTGGTTCCCCAGCTTGAGGACCATAAAATCCCAGGCACGACCCATTACACTGTCGCATTGAGTGATCGAGCAGCAACCAGGATTGCGGATCGGATTGCCGAACTTTCACTGCGTCTCTCTACGTCGGTCAGCGCAGATTGAGATACGATCATCGTTTCGTCAAAAGGGAACGCCACCAGCATGGGACAAGAAGGATGGATTTCCGGGAGCGCTTCGGCCGCGGGTAGTTCTCGAAACTACAAGCTCTGGGTGCCTGCGACTCTCGAAAAGTCGAAACCCTGTTCTCTCGTCCTGATGCTCCATGGCTGCACGCACGATGCGGAGGCTACCGCCGAGATCTCCGGAATGAATGCGGTGGCGGAGGCGGAGAGATTCCTCGTGGTGTATCCCGAACAAACCAGGTTTGCCAATCTGATGAAGTGCTGGAACTGGTTTTATCCGAAGCACCAGGCGCGCGATGCCGGTGAACCTTCCATTCTCGCGGCGATTGTTGCCCAGGTTTGTTCGACTCGCAACGTGGATCCGGATTGCATTTACGTCGCTGGTGTTTCCGCGGGAGGAGCGATGGCCTCTATTCTTGCGGCGACCTATCCGGATCTCTTCGCAGCTGTTGCCGTCTTTGCAGGCGCAGAATTCAAGGCTGCCACAAGCGTTTCCGAGGGGCTGGCCGCGATGCAGAAAGGCGGACCGGATCCGGTCCTGCAAGGACAAGTTGCCTTTGAAGCGATGCGCGACGGTCTCCTGCGCAAGAAGAGGCGGCGCATGCCGGTTATCGCATTTCACGGAACCAATGACACGACCGTGAATCCTGTCAACGCCGACCAGGTCATCGCTCAGTGGAGTAAGACCAACGCCTGCCTGGCGGCAGAGTCACGGGAAAGTGAATTTGTCCTGTCGGAGGAAGTCGTCAGCGGAGAGGTGCCCGAAGGCTATTCCTACACAAGGTTCATTTATAGAGAACAGGATCGAAGCTTGCTGATGGAAAAGTGGCTCGTGCAAGGCCTTGGCCACGCCTGGTCCGGCTCTCCCAAGGCAGGCAAGTACGGTGATCCCAAAGGCCCCAATGCCAGCAAGGAGATCTGGCGTTTCTTTTGGGAAGCCTGCTCGCACTCAAAAAATTCTTTGTCGCCTCTCGATTCCCGCCAACAAAAACCCAGTCCTGAGACCACGAAATGAACATTGGCTCGCTTCTTCCCAGCCATGCCCGCTACCGTTCGGAGCACACCGCCGTAGTTTTTCAGGACCTCAGGCTGAACTTCCACGAATTCAACGCACGCGTCAACCGGGCCGCGAATGCTCTTTTGAGACTGGGCGTGACGAAAGGAGACAAAGTTGCGACGATCCTGCCGAATTGCTTGAGCCTGCTCGAAACATACTGGGCTGTCGCAAAGATTGGCGCCGTAGTCGTGCCGCTCAGCCCTCTCCTGCGCGAAAGGGCCCTGGCCACGCTCATTCAGGATTCCGACACGGGAACAATCATCGCTAGTCCCGAATTTGCCGAGCCACTGGTCGACATCAAGCACGAACTGCCAGGCATCGCGGACGGACGGTACATTCTGACAGGGACATCCCGGGTCCAGGGATTTCAAAACTATCACGAGCTGACAGCTGATGCCGGTGAAGAAGAGCCTGATTCGATCGAAATCGGAGGAAGCGATCCTTACAATATTATTTACAGCAGCGGAACGACTGGCTCACCCAAGGGAATCGTTCATACCCATTACATCCGCTCAGTTTACTGCACGATGTTTGCTTCCACGTTCCGCATGACCCCCGAAAGCGTGGTGCTGCATTCCGGCTCAATCGTTTTCAATGGCGCCTTCGTCACACTCATGCCTTCTATGTACCTGGGTGCGACGTATGTTCTCCATAGGAGCTTTGATCCACGCACATTTGTGGAAGCGGTCGAACGCGAACGGGTGACCCACGTCATGATGGTGCCGTCGCAAGTCGTCGCGCTCCTGGGCTCACCGCACTTTTCCTCCGAAGCTCTTGCGAGCCTCGAGATGGTATGCACTGTCGGAGCCCCGCTTCACTTGGAACACAAACGGAAGTTGAATCGTTGGCTGCCGGATAGATGCTACGAACTCTACGGACTAACGGAAGGATTTATTACCGTTCTCGACAAAACGCATTACATGTCGAAGCTTAGTTCGGTTGGCCCTCCGCAACCGTTCTTTGACATGCGGATTCTGAATGAGCAGGGGCAGAGCCTGCCTCCCGGCGAGATCGGGGAGATCATTGGGAGGGGGCCAGCCCTTATGCCCGGTTATTACAAGCGACCTGACTTAACCGATCAAGCGATTATCAAGGGCTGGCTACATACTGGCGATTTGGGCTACGTGGACGAGGAAGGGTTCCTTTACCTGGTGGACAGAAAAAAGGACATGATCATAACCGGCGGTACGAATGTATTTCCGAAAGACATCGAGGAGATCATCGTCCAGCATCCCGCGGTGCGGGAGGCGGCCGTTTTCGGCATTCCCAGCGAAAAGTGGGGAGAAACACCAATGGCCGCGGTCATTCTCCATCAACCGGCCGATGTAACTGCGGAATCGCTATGCGACTGGATCAATGAGCACGTGGATGCCAAACATCAACGCATCCAGGCTGTCGTAATCATGGACACATTCCCCCGAAGTCACGCTGGCAAAACTCTTAAGCGCATTCTTCGAGATCCGTATTGGGCTGAGCGCGACACAAAAATATAGCGGATGGCGTTGAGTCGCATGAGCGAGAATTTGACTTCTCCCACCCCTCGTGGGGTCACTAGTCGATTTCTCGCAAGTGGCAACCACCGTATTTGGCCGAATGACAAGTGGCTGCCGATGCGGTTCGACCGTACTTTGCAAATCGGAGCACGTGGTGGACATAACGGTGCAACGAATAATCCTTTGAAACAGGACAGTCCGGCTCTTGTCGAGAACGAAGGTTGAAGGATACGCGGTCTCTTCCGGCGCATTCCAACGAACCCCATAAAGATTCGTAACCTTATAATCGGGATCGGTGACCATGATCACATTCGGCGGCGACGCCGCTTCCTTGGCGAGAAATTCCTTGGCGCGTCGATCAAGCTCGGCGGGGGGCCTGTATACACCAGAAGGACGGTCGTTTTTACCTTAGCGAATTCGGAAGCGTGAGCGATGAAATCATGCGCCTGTTTTTGGCAGAAGGGACACTGGTAACCCGGATAACCGCGAAGAATTACGAGGACAGTCGTGCCCTTGCTGGTTTCCCCGAACAACTGCACCTTAACACCGTCCAAAGTCGACAGCGTAAGATCAGGTGCGGTTTCCCCTTTGGCTGGCGTTTGCGCATTCGCGTTCCTGCAGCCCATGGGAAAAAGAAGTGCGCAAAATAGCAAAGAAAAGCGACGGAAATGGAATTGCGGTTGTACGAAGTTAGATGACGAAGACCCCACAGCTCTCATTCGGACTTCCACTCACAACGGCACTGGATCTCGATCCCGACACTGCCGAAGTACAGCCGGCTTGTTCCCGCGAGACGTGTGTAAAAGAGGCGCTTGTATCACATCCCGAAATCCTCGAAGCGCGCCTCGAAGTCGAAAAAGCGAATGCCGCGATACGCTTAGCAAAAACGGACCTTTACGTTCCGGACGTCGACGCCTTTGCTCGTTACAGTTACCAAAACAACGTTCCCTTTCTGGCCCATAATTTCGGCAGTTTCGGTATTCATTTCAGCTATGACCTTTTCGACTCCGGTCGCAAGCGCGCCCTTCTTCGCGAGCGCGACACTCAGCTATCTCAAGCGAAGGAAAATCTTGCCCGTCTTACCGATGAAGTGGAATTGTCCGTGCAGACCGCATACAACAAACTGGAAAGGACCCAGGAAATGCGCAAGGTTTCTGAGGAACTTCTCGTCTTGCGCACCGAATCCAATCGGGTCCTACAACAGCAACTGATGCGGGGCGAAGCGCTCAGCTCTCAGGCCGAGCTGGCAACCGCACAGGAACTCGACGCCCGGACATTACTCCTGCAGTCACAACTGGATTACACGCAAGCAAACGACGAGATCATCCACGCCATCGGTCGGACACCTGAATAGGCAGGAGCTGCTCACGCACTTACGACGCGGGCCGAAACGGCACTTCCGCTTTCACGATAGTTCCGCGCCCTGGCTCGCTCTCGTACGCAAACGTTCCGTTCAGTTGGCGTACGCGCTCTCGCATATTGATCAGCCCCAAACCTCCGAATGTTTCCGTTCGGCTGGGATCAAAACCGATGCCATCGTCGGAAACTAAAAGGCAAACCGTGCCATTCGACCGGGTCAACCGAACTGCCACGTGTCTCGCGTTCGCATGTTTCGCCACATTGCCAAGGGCCTCCTGCGCAATTCGGTAGATGCAAAGCGCGGCCCCAGGCGACAATTTGTCTACATTCTCGTCAGCCGTGTACACAACGGGAATGCCTCGTATCTCACTGAATTCTTCGCAATAGGCCGACAGAGCAGTCGGCAGACCCTTTTCATTCAGTACCGCAGGGTGAAGCTTGTGCGACAACTGGCGAATCTCGACACCCACCTCGATCAGCTTTTTCTCCACTTCACGAACTTCTGCCTTCGGTTCCGAATCGGCTGGAAGCGCAATCGTCGCCGTCGCCAACTCGAGAGAGACCGACGTAATCCGTTGGAGGATGCCGTCGTGCAATTCGCCTGCGATCCGCATTCGCTCTTCCTCTTGTGCCTTCATTAACTGTTCGTTCAGCGCACTGATCTCGCCTTCGTGCCTCTCTAGCAATGTGTGGCGCTGGTGTAAAGCACGAACGCGCAACTGATAAGCAGCCCAGAGTATCGCTAAAATTGCGCCCACGCATGCCGCACGAAACCAATTCGTCTGCCAGTATGCCGGAGCAATGGAAAAGTCAACGAAGGTGCCCGCCTCGTTCCACACGCCGCTGTTGTTGCAAGCCGTCACGCGGAAGCGGTACGTGCCGGGACCCAGGTTCGAATACTGTACCTGGCGGACGTTCAACACCTCTCTCCAATCCCGATCCTGCCCTTCCAGCCTAAAGCGAAAACGGACCCTTTCCGGAGCGACAAAACTGAGCGCTGTGTAGTCAATGGCGAGATCACGGACTCGTGGAGGTAGGCGCAATTCGCTTTTGGGATCGTATGTCTTCCCATCAGCAATGATTTGCTCGATGTGTACCGGGGGCTGAAGCTTGTTGAACGAATACGGACGCCGATCCACACCATTCGGATCGACGACAAAGACATTTCCTTCCGACACATACCATAATCTTCCATCGCTAGACTTACCGACACGCGGACTGAGGGCGCCGGCGAGCGCGGTCGACCTAAGACCGTCGGAATTGTCGAAGATCGTGGCCTGAATTGTTCCTTTCGGATTTGTGGCCCACGCGTCCCACTCTGGCCGGGTAACACGCACCAGGCCGCAATCCATATAAAGCCACAAGGAACGGCGGTCGTCTTCGATCACGTCGTGAACGGAGTCGCAGGGCAGACCATTTTTGCTACTTAGAGTAACCACGTGCTCCTCGGTAATCCGGCTAAGACCGCCCTCGGTCCCAACCCAGAGAATACCGTCCTGATCGACTTGAACGCTGCTGATCCGGCCCTTGCCCAGACCGTCAGCAACTGAATACGATTTCTGGAGTTGACCGTCCTTGAAGTACGCCACTCCTCCCTCAGAAAAACCAAGCCAGACGCCTCCGCGTGAAGCATCCGCCCCCATAGCAAGTGCCAAACCCTGAAAGCCGAAGCTTCCCCAAGGAATCTGTTCGACCGTGCGTCCTGGAAGTATATGAAACAGCCCTTGATCCAGGCAGATCCAGAGATCCCCCACGGTGTCCTCAGCGATGCAATGCGCATAACCTCCGGGCATGCCTGGCACGGGAATAAATCGTCCCTTCTCCAGGTATGCTGCCCCGCTTCGCGAGAAGGCCCAAATCCGCCCACGATGGTCTTCATAGAGCGAAGCCTGAAAGTCATCTGGCAATCCCACATCGACAATCTCGCGGTCTAATCCCGCAATCGGCACGCGTCGCTTCCTGTAAAGGGTCAAGCCTCCTTCGTTCCACCTGTCCAGGCCATGTCGAGTGCCGAGCCAAACGCTTCCATCTGCACTCGGTAGGACAGACTCAACGTAGGACTCAGCCAATCCCTGCTTTACTGGAATCATTGTTACGGCGAAATCGCGAAAGCGATCGAGACCGCTATTCGTACATACCCATACATTGCCTTCACGGTCTTCAAAGAGATCCTCAACGAAATCACTGGAGAGACCGTCGGCTTGAGAAAACCGATCCGTCCTTCCATCGTGCACATGCAAAAGCCCCTGATCTATCGTTCCTATCCAAAGGCCGCCATTGGTATCCCGGAGCAACCAATGAGGGTTGAACCTCGGTCCATTGTAGGTAAGCGGATACGTCGCGACTTTCCCGTCAACGAGCCTCATAATTCCGGCTCGAGTGGTGAACAAGAGTTCTCCGTCCCGGTCTTCGATCAGACCGTGGATTTCGGAGACCGGGCCTGACAACGGGATGAGTTGGGGAGCCCCAGGCTTCCATCGCCATAAACCCGTCCCAGTTCCTGCCCAGAGATTACCTTTCTTATCCTCAAATAAACTCCCCACTCCCAGACCAAGGCCGTCCTTCTCTCCGTAGCACTGGGCTCTGCCATGCTGAATTGCACAGAGTCTCCATGTGGGAACTGTCTCTACCCCTGCCCAGATCGTTCCGTCACGATCCTCAAGGAGTGAATCTATTTCTTGTCCGGGAAGGCCCGCGTACTGAGTTAGTCTACCGTCTTTCCAGCTGGCCAACCCTTTATGCGTGCCAATCCAAAGAGTCCCATCCCTCGCAACGAGGAGTTTACGAATATTGCTGCTGGGGAGATTCGCATTCCCGCCCGGCTGCCAGAGGACGGCCCGAACGCCATCGAAGCGGTATAAACCAAATTCCGTCCCGAACCAGATATAACCATCGGGCGTTTGAGTAATCGTCTTGATTGCTCCTTTGGTAAAGCCTTCTCGGATTTTCCATGCCGTATGAGCGTACTGGCTCACATCCAGCGCAGGATCCAATGCGACAACGCTGGGACAAGCACCCCCGATCAAGCTTATTGCGCCAAACACAACCCGTGCGACCGCACAATGTGCTGGCCCTTGCGATTTCGTTGCCATTTAGAAGCATATTCTACCCCGAGAAGTGCCCGTCTCTCTGCAATTCGGCACTGTACCCAAGGCATTTCGCCTAGCTGCAATGCCAGCGTACGAAAAGGGTGATTTCGTGAAGGTCGAGTTTCCCAGCGAAGCCGGGGGGATCAGCGAACGGATGTGGCTTCGTGTACAAAGCTGCGATGATGCCCAGCGGTTGATTTTCGGCATCCTCGACAGCATTCCGCTGAATTCCCACGGCGGGGGTATGCGGCTCGGCGCCGAGCTCGCAGTGAGCTATGACAAAGCGCGCGACCATAAAAACCTTCGGATTTTGGCAATTTGAACTGACAGCCGCATTCAGGGAGATCGCCGAGTTCGAGTGCCTAGTGCGGCACTAGGCGCTCAGTTCGGCTTTGCGCGATTAAGCACCATCGCGGCCTCAAACGCAGAAGAGCTAATGAATCGTCTCCAATAATTCCGCTGGCTCAGCGTCCAGACCGTGGGCAAGTTTAACGATATTGAGCAAGCTGACGTTCCGCTCGCCCCTCTCTACGCCGCCAACATAGTTTCGGTGCAGCTCAGCCCTTTCTGCCAATCTCTCCTGAGACAAATCCAGCGCAAGCCTAAGCTCGCGCACGCGCTTGCCAAAGAGAATGCGTGGGTCTGGACGGGGCACGCACCAATAATGGAAACATGACCACTATGAGTCTACACACTATGAGTGTTATATTACTCCGTGTGGCATCGAAGCAAACGGCAGGATGGCCAGCGTCATGACCGACAGTACCTCAATTTCATTGCCTCGCTTTGGGGCAGTGCCAGCGGCTCACAACCGTGGTTCTTATGCAATGGAGCCCACTGGTCCGGCCATTCTGCCTGACGTGTCGGACGAGATGCTGCTTGTAGCTGTGGCTGCCGGTGACCGTAGCAGTCTGGAAATTCTATTCCGCCGTTATGCCCGGCTGGTCCACAGCATTGGAAAAAAAATCCTCCGCGATCCAGCAGAAGCAGAAGACTTCGTGCAGGAATTGTTTCTGCACGTGTTTAGAAAGGCGTACTTGTACGACTCTTCGAAAGGGCCTGCGCGAGGCTGGATCGTCCAAACAAGTTACTACGAAGCCCTCCACCGCAGGGCTCAATTGATTACCCGCCCCCACTACGCGTCGGCTACCTTCGACGAAATGGAAGCCGACGACATCTTGGCGCCTCCAATAGCTGGATACGACCAATCGGGTGAGGGTCTCTTCGGCAGGGTTCGCTGGCGCGAATTAATCGAGTGCTTGACCGAGGACCAGTGGGAGGTTTTCCGCTTGCACTTCTATGAAGGCTATACCTTTGAGGAGATTGGTCAGAAGAGGAATCTGACGGTAGCTACCGTGCGCCACCGTTATTATCGGGGCCTCGACCGCTTGAGAAAGCATATTTTCGCCAGTGAATCGCCCGACCACTAAACAATGCGGTAAAGATGGAGGCGTCACTAAGAAGCCAAGGCGCGGTGTCTTATGAATCCGCATGAAGAGTTTCTTGAATTATGCGCGGCTTCTACTGCTGGGGAATTGACCAAGGAAGAACGCCGTAAGCTTGACGAGCATCTGTCGGGTTGTGCCTCCTGCCGCGAGGCTCTAAGGCAGTTCCAGGAAACGGTCAAAACGGCTGTCCCGGCCATCGCCGCAGGACTCCCTCAGAATGACCCGCCGCCGGTTCGGTCCTGGTCCCAAGACAAGGCGGAGACGGCCCTGTTCGAGCGCTTGTCTAAAGAGGTTAGTCAGTCCGGTTCCCGAAAGACCACAAAAGATGCACTCGATGGCACGGAGCCATCCCATCACCGTGCTTATTTTCCCTCCCAGTTTGATTGGAAACAGATGTGGATGTCCTACGCCGCAGCTATCTTGCTGTTCCTGGCACTAGCAATTTCGGCGTACCGCGTGGGCATCCGCAGAGGCGTAGAAATCACCGCGAACGCTCCAGCGTCGCAAGGAAAAGAAAGTAATTTATTCGAGGAGCAATTGAGCGATCTCCGTCATGACCGAGAAACTCTGCGCGCACAGCTTGCCGCGCGCGACAAGTCGATTGCCGATCTGAAGCAGCAGGTTGAGGCGCTGAGAGTCACGGAGAGCGAACAGGTTCGGAAGTCCGCCGCAGCACAAAATGAGCAGGTGCGCCATCTCGGGGAAGCCGCGGCAAACGCGAACGCTCGCATCTCGGACCTGGAAAGCAAGCTCAATACGGAGGAGAAGGCACGCGCTGACGAGTCCTTCCGCGCCGCAGCACTTGAGGCAAAACTCGGAGAGCTAACACAACAATTACAGGCACGTGACGAAACGATTGCGGTCCAGAAGCACAGGCTCGAAAGCCGCGAAGGAGCCCTCGAGCAACAGCAGGCCAAGCTTGCCGAACAGAAAGAGCTTCTGGACCACGACCGCGACATTCGAGAATTGATGGGCGCGCGGGACCTCTATATCGCCGAGGTTCGGGACGTTGCCAAGGACGGAGCAACTCAGAAATCCTATGGGCGCGTTTTCTTCACGAAAGGGAAGTCCCTGATCTTTTATGCCTACGATCTCGACCGGCAGCCGGGTTTGAAGAACGCGAGCACGTTCCAGGCTTGGGGGCAGCGCGGGACCGACAGAGCGCAAGCATTGAACCTGGGAATTTTTTACGAGGACAATGCGTCTAAGAAGTGTTGGATCCTGAAATTCGACGATCCTCAGAAACTGGAGGAGATCGACGCGGTATTCGTGACTGTGGAACCAAACGGCGGTAGCCACAAGCCAAGCGGTAAACCCTTCCTCTTTGCGTATCTTAAAGTGAATCCCAACCATCCTTGAGGGTTAGCGACCGGCCTTCCTTCAAGCACTCTCTGCACCTGTGGGCCGCCTCGCTCCCGCAGTGATGGCCCGTACACCCGAGGCTGTGCTCTCAGGGGTGAATCGACGGCCTTAAATCGATTCAGAAGGCATTGACGCCAATTTCGCTGTGCAGATATGACGGTTTTCGGAGTTTGATTACACGCTCGCAATTTGCGGAAGTGAAGAAAGTAATAATTACCACCTGCACTTTCGTCTTCACTAACTTCCGCACCCTGAAGGCAATTTATCTGATTTCAGGAAGGAGAGTTAGACGGAACGTAAGGCGGAAAAAGCAACGAAAGAAAAAACACTAAACTGGGCGGGAGCGACCCCGAAATTTTGGGCAAGTGCCGCCCAAAATGCTGCTCAGGGTCGCTCCCGCCCAGTTTGCAGTGGATGCGCTAGCCGGTGCAGCGGTTGCCTGCTGCGGCTGGCGCTGAGGATCGGACCAACAAACCCGATGGTGGCGGTTTGTCCAATCGTGCAGGCACCCCAAAATATTTTTAATGTTACGCGACACATTTTCCTTTCTCCGCGCTGATTAGGTTATGTAGAGGGAGAAAATGTCCCGCTACTCCGAAGCAGCTACCCACTCCATAACCCACCATGCCCCATGCGCCGATGGCAGGAGCGAGGTTCAGTCGGTAACGCTCTGCGTTACCGCGCTGGTGGGACAGCCTCGCTCCTTGCCACCAAGCCAGAGGCGAGCACGTTCTCAGCGGCAGCAGCAGATTTATCCTCCCTCCGATCGTCTTTTGGGAGAGCGAAACACAGCAGAAATCTGGTTTACATGTGCCGATTATTAATCGGTGCATAACGAGGGAGAAAAAGAAATGTCAATTCTGAAATCGGCGCCCCGGCCACCCAAAAATGAGACGCTGCAACTTCGCGTCGAGGAGGAGGTGAAATCAAAACTTGAAAAGTACGCCGAGTTCATCGACTCATCAGAATCCTACGTTGTGAGTGAAGCGTTGAAGCTCTTGTTTAGGAAGGATGGCGAATTCAAGACTTGGCTTGAGGCGCGAGTGGAGAATGGCGGGCAATCACAGAGCTCTGGAGCCTCGCTGTTTGAGGTTGCAAAGAAGGGGTGAAACCTGAGTCCATCATTTCATCGTTGTCAGTACTATCCGAATTCCGTAACGGCAAGGGGATGCACTTACGATCATCGACTCATTTAAGGAATTGGAGGTCCGATGCCAAATAGCGAGCGAACCATCGAGATGGCGCAAGCGCGAACGCCACCAGAGACTTCATCGGAGCCTATTAACGAGAATAGTGAGCGCACGCTTTCTGCAATGTGTCCGTCAGTACCGAACGACTGCCAAATGACGAGTGTAACGACGTACGAATTCATTGATAGCCGTGAGTTGGCCCGTCGGCTGACGGTTCCTACTTCCTGGATTCGCGACCAGGTCCGCGCCAGATCCGAAGATCCTCTTCCGCACGTGAATTTTGGAAAGTATGTGCGTTTTCTCTGGGGCAGCCCCCCGCTTGAACTGTGGATACACCGTCGTATAGTGGTGGGGAACAACAGGCGTGTGGAACGGGTTCGTTAAAGGAGGAACATGGCAAGAACCCGCCACCACCAAAGAGGATATGTATTCCGGAAAGGCTCGAATTGGTATGTCCGCTACCGCGAGAATGTACAGATCGAGGACGGTTCACTGGACCGAATCCAGAAATGCCACAAACTTGCGCCAGCTTCAGGCCAATATCGAACCAAAACTGCTGCGGAAGAGTTGGCCGATGAATTCATGCGCTCGCTCAATCGCGGCAGTGCAAGACCAGAAAGTACGATGAACCTCAATCAATTCATCGAAGGTTGCTATCTGCCTTATGTGGAGGAGCAGAAACGCCGATCCACCTATTGCGGATACAAGAACATTTGGCTGCGCTATGTACAGCCGAATGGCGAAGTGGCGCTGCGCGATGTGAGAACTTACGAGGCTGAGCTGATTTTGAAGGATATCGCCGGCCGAGAAAACCTCAGCCGCACAACGCTCGGCCACATCAAGCACTTTTTGAGCGGCACGTTTCGTTACGCGCGCCGCCAGGGTGTGCTCGATAATCCTAACCCGATGCATGATGTCGAAATCCCCAAAGCGCGGCCAGCCGGAGACACCCACGCATACTCGCTCGAAGAGGAACTCCAGATGTTGGCAATTCTTCCCGAGCCTGCTGCGACGGTTGTCGCAACTGCTGCGTTCACAGGCGCGCGCAAGGGGGAGATTCGAGGATTCAGCTGGGAGAACTACGACGGCTTCGAAATACGGGTTGAGAAATCCGTATGGCGCAGCCATGTCGACGAACCGAAGCGTCCGAAGAGCAAGGGTGCCATTCCGGTCGTCGCCCAATTGAAACTTCGTCTCGACGAGCACTGGGAAAGGTGCGGCAAGCCGCGTAGCGGGTTCATTTTTTCAAATGAACTCGGCGACCCGATGAATCTGGAAGCGCTCGCGCTGGATGTCATCCGGCCAGCACTCGTGAAAAACAGTCTCGAGTGGCACGGCTGGCACGCATTCCGTCGTGGGCTTGCAACCAACTTGCACAGACTCAGAGTTTCCGACAAGGTGATTCAGCAGATTCTGCGGCACGCCAACGTCACGACGACGATGAACATCTACGTGAAAACGGTGAGCGCGGACGCGGCGAATGCGATGAGGAACCTGGAGACGATGTGTGCAACTAGTGTGCAACCCGAGAGGCTCGGAAGTACGCGAATTATGTAGAAGTTTTTTCTGGTAGAAACTCTGTAAGTCTCGACGCTGGATCGAGTTAGGGGAATCTGGCGGAGAGGGGGGGATTCGAACCCCCGGTAGGAGTTTTGGCCCCTACAACGGTTTAGCAAACCGCCGCCTTCAGCCTCTCGGCCACCTCTCCGGCGTTGGTTTTGCTAGCTTATCACACTGCTTTGCGAAAAGTGACCCCGAGTTCACCTTCGCTCTCCGGATCCGGAGTTCCGCCAGGTCGCGCTGCCCCTTCAGCCCGGAACGGCCTAACTTGTTCGACCGCCGCGCTGCGCGTTCTCCTTTTCTCCGACGTGACGTTCAGATATATCATATTGTGATATATTTCCAGAATGTATGCCGTTCGCCCAACCCACGTTCCGCAGAGGAACGCCCCTTCCCCGACCATACGGAACCTCAGCCAATTCCGCTACAGGCTTCGGCTATTCCTGTGCTTCAGTGAAAAGGCGGCCCGAGCCGCCGGCGTCACACCGCTTCAACATCAATTGATGCTAGGCGTCGCCGGATTCACAGGGCGCGGCTGGGCCACGATTTCCGAGTTGGCCGAATTTTTGCAAGAAAGGCACAACGGAGTAGTGGCGTTGGTAAACCGGGCTTCGCGCGCGAAACTCGTGCGGAAGAAAAAGGTCGCCGATGATCACCGCCTCGTCCGCGTCGAACTCACCTCAATCGGCTGGGCGATCCTCAGCAAACTCTCGACTTTGCACCGAGTAGAACTATCCCGATTCCGGTTGGACGATGGCCTCGCGATAATCCCACCGCACCGTAAACGTTCCGGCCGCTCCTCGCAGGGGCTCGCATGACGCGCTTCCTGCCGGATTTCTGGAAGGCTCCGCGCCTTGGCAAATGCATCGCGAACCTGCTCAGCGATTTGGAATCCAACTACTCCCGTGATCTTCACAAATGGCTGGTTATCGCCCCGGTTCTTGGGGTAGCTACAGGCTTGCTCATCACCTTGCTCGTCAAGATCATTCTGAATTGGATGTGGCCCGCGATTTTGAAATTTTACTTGGCCCATCCTGCATGGATTGTCCTCGGCCTAGCTGTGGGCTTTCTCCTCGCTGGGTTGCTGATGCAATATCTCACCCCCCATCCCAATGAACACTCCACGGAAGAAGTGATTCGCTCGTATCACGAGCATCAGGGCGACATTCGATTTCGTCCATTCATTCCCAAGCTGCTGGCTGCCATCGCCACGGTCGGCTTTGGCGGCAGCGCTGCACTCGAAGGACCCAGCATCTACGGAGGAGGTGCGATTGGCTCCTGGATCTGGACGCGCGTCCGCAAGCTTGGCTTCGCGCCCCGCGATCGCCGCATCTTGTTGATCAGCGGCGCCGCAGCTGGCATGTCCGCCGTATTTCGTGCGCCGCTCACCGGAATCGTTTTTGCGTTGGAGATGCCCTATAAAGACGATCTCGCTCATGAAGCGCTATTGCCTTCTCTGATCGCGTCTGTCACTTCGTACGCAACCATGGCAGCGTTTCTGGGCGCCAAGCCGATCTTCGATTTTGTGAGTTCCGCCGTATATACGAGGCGTGACCTTCTCTGGTCCGCGGCGCTCGGTGGCTTGTGCGGTTTGGCGGCGATGATCTTCGGTGCCGTATTCCGCTGGGTCCGTCAGTTTTTTATTGCAGCTTCCCTTCCACATTTCGCAAAGATGGTTGTTGGCGGGTTATTGACGGGAATTTGCGGATGGACGTTCCTTTTCGTTTTTAACGGTCAACTCATTCCCATCGGCCCAAACTATGAAGCTTTGCCGCAAATTCTGCAGCAAACTCACAGCTCCGCGTATCTTCTCTCTTTTGGTGCCACGAAACTCGCAGCTACCTTGTGTTCCCTGGGTGTCGGCGGCGTCAGTGCAATGTTCGTGCCGCTTTTCCTTACTGGCAGCTCCTTCGGAGTCGCTTTTGCGCAGACAGTTGTTCACAGCTCTTCCGTTGACCTGTTTGCCGCCGTTGGGATGGCCGCTTTTCTCGCGGGCGGGTACAAGACCCCTTTGGCGGCGGTTGTCTTCGTCGCCGAGGCGACCGGAGGGCACGGCTACATTGTTCCTGCGCTGATTGGAGCTGCGGTCGCTTACGCCGTATCTGGCGAAGGCTCAATTTCAGGTGAACAGCGCTTGCACGAAAGCATCAAAGTGGAAGAACTCGCAAATGTCGCGGTGGGTGATGTGATGCGGACAAAGGCTGTTTCTGCCAGGGCAGAATGGACCTTAAGCGAGTTCGTCAATCGAATTGGCGTCCATCACAGGCATTCGGCGTACCCAGTTCTCGAGGCCGGTCGCCTCATCGGCACAATCGCGACGGCAGCGTTGAGCAAAATGCCGCCAGAAAGATGGGCATCCACGCTCATTTCCGAAATCACCGAGCGCGGCGTCAAACGGATTCCGCTCAATTGCGATCTGCACGAGGCGTTGCGTCTCTTGATGAACCAGGAAGCCCAACATATGCTCCTCGTCATGTCGGAAACCGGCGAACTTGCTGGCATCCTCACGAAAACCGACGTCCTTTACGCGATGAATCCACGCGGGCCGCGCAGAGCAGAGTATGTGTCCGACTCGTCAGCTGCGGAGTGAACGACTAAACGGTCGATCGCAAGCGAAGGCCGTGCGGTTCGAAAGAACATTCCCACCCCGTTCTGATTCTGGGGTCAGCTTGGGGGATACGCAAGATGCTCCGCAAGTTTTGCTCGAACCTCCGGCGACGCAATCAGCAGTAAACGGTCGCCCGGCTGCAAAATGGTGTGGCCATGTGGGGTCATGACAGACTTGCCCCGCAAAACCGACACAATTTTCGATTCCGCCATGACTCCACTCAGCGATTGAATGCGTTTCCCGGCCCAAGGGCTCTCCGCGCGGAGGGCGCCGACGATGAGCTGCGAACCGTCCGGAAGATCCAAGGTCACACCCGACCGCAGCAGCGCTGCAAGGTGAAGATGAGTCAGTTCGGGCGGCAAGCTGATTTTGCCGCCCTCCAGCAGGCGGAGTGCAATCTGGATATGCTCGGCTTGGTGTGCCGGCGAGTCCGTGGGCCCGGCAACCTGCGCTTCGTACAAGCTGGAATATTTCAGGAATGAGGACAGCCGCGTTTGGATTAGAAAGCTCAACATTACCGCAAGACTCGCAGGCACCAAAAGCTGATAGCCACCCGTCATTTCCGCGACCATCAGCACCGTGGCGATCGGGACACGCGCCGCCCCGCCAAAGACCGCCGCCATCCCGACGATCACGAATCCCGCCGCCGGATGATGCGAGATTCCCGAAAACACTCCTCCCAGCATCGCCCCAATGAACAGACTCGGGGCAAACACTCCGCCCGACCCGCCCGATGAGACCGTCAGAGATAGGGCCAGGATCTTGGCGAAGAGCAAGAACAGCAGGACATGAAGAGCCATCTCTCCGTTAATCGCCTGCTGGATCCACCCATAGCCCCCGCCGAGCACTTGCGGCAATCTCAGAGCCAGCAATCCGATTCCCAATCCACCTAGCGCCGGCTTGCACCATGGCGGAATTCGCAACTCGCCGAATGCGTCTCGCAAACGATAGAAAACTTCCGGCAAGAGTGTCGCTACGAGCCCGCTTGCCGCGCCCAGTGCTACATACCACGCATAGTCGCTCCACCCCGGCCCCTTTAAATGCGCCGGAACCACAAATAGCGGCCGCCACCCGACAAACGCTCCGTTGACGACATAGGCGACAATCGCCGAAAGCATGCAGTAGATAAGCGCTTCCCCCTCGAAGTCCATTCCGGAGTAAAGCACTTCCACTGCGAAAATCGCGGTTCCAATCGGCGACCGGAAAATCGCGGAAAGCCCCGCCGCCATTCCCATCAGCACCAGCAGGCGCCGCTCGCGTTCCGGCCGTTGGAGCACCTTCGCATAAATGGATCCGAATCCGGCGGTTATGAGCGCCGTTGGTCCTTCTCGTCCGGCCGCTCCCCCGGACCCGATCGTGATGGCTGAGGCGATCATCTTCACCGGTGCAACGCGGGATCTCAGTGCGCCGCCCGTCCAGTGAAAGGCCTTCACCACGGTATCTGTACCGTGGCCTTCCGTTTCGGGCGCAAATCCGTAGACGATCAGTCCCGCGAGAAATCCCCCAATGACCGTTGACAACGGGATTAGCCACAACCCGTGCGGGCCGATGACCTCGTGGAGCACGCCGCCATCTTCGGGAAGTCCGGGCGGATGGTAACCGGCAATTTTGAATAGAAATAGCTTGGTGGAGAGTCGCAGCAGCCAGACGAACAACTGCGCGCTGAGGCCGCCGATTACACCCAGAACGACTGAATCGAGAAGGAGCCTTGGTTTGTCATCATTCGACACGACTCTTAGTATCATAATCCCAGGCGGTTTGTTCGTGTGTCTCGGCATCTCGGACACGCTGCGGGGAGCGGGTGATGAAAATTCTTCTAGCAGTCCACGACGCGAAATCCGCGCAAGAGTTGAGTCGGAGATTGGCTTCGCAATTCAAGCCGGATGGCACGGAAGTGCAGCTCCTGCACGTGCTCGAGGAATTCCCTATCTCTTTGGCCGAAAAAATGGGCAGCCCGGAATACCCCGATTATCCCGCGGCGCGAGGCCAGCTCCGCAGGGTCGCGGACGAGTTCCTGGAGCGGACCTCGGAGACGCTGCGTTCGGCGGGATTTCGGGTTTCTGCCCTCTTGGAAGAAGGCGATGCGCAGGAAATTATTCTCGACGAAGCGGAACGCTGGCCCGCCGAATTGATCGTGGTCGCCTCCCACGGACGAAAAGGCCTACGGCGTTTCCTGCTCGGAGGGACGGCGGAAGCGGTTGCCCGCTACGCGAAGTGCTCTGTGCTCATTGTTCGCGGACTTCCCCTCTCCTGAATTCCAGTTCATTCGGGACCAGAAAGGTTCTTGGTCAATTATCCTCTCATCCCAATCGCGCCACTGGCGTTGACCTCGCGTATTCTTGACTTCGGAACCGCGACACCGCAAAACTCCGCATGTATACTTTCCCGGCGGGGGCTTTTCTTGCCGCTCTGCTTCTATCAAAACTGCCGACTCTTCGCCCAGCCAAGCGGGGTCTCCGTCCGTGCCTGAGCGCCGATTCCGCGTCCTGTATGTTTGCGGCCATCCCGTGCAGTACATGTCGCCCTTGCTCCGTCTCATGGCAAAGCATCCTCAACTTGATGTTCAAACTGCCTACTGCCGTCTGCGCGGGGCGCAGGCTGGGCACGATCCCGAATTCGGCAGAACCATCCAATGGGATGTGCCGCTGCTGGATGGATATTCCTGGCAAGCGGTCCCGAATAAAGGGACGGATTCAGAAGGCTTTTGGGGACTCTATAATCCGGGCCTTTGGAAAATCATCCGCGAGGGAAACTTTGACGCGGTATTTTGCCACACGGGCTATATCCGCGCTTCCTTCTGGATTTCCTACTTCGCGAGCCAGCTTTCTAATTCGGCTTTTCTGTTTGGCACCGACGCGACCACACTTACCCCTTTGGATCGCCGCATGTGGAAGCGTCCCGTGAAGCGACTTTTTTGGCCGTTTTTGTATCGGCTCGCTAGCCAGGCCATTGCTCCCTCTTCAGGCACAAAATCATTGCTGCTTTCTCTCGGACTTCCAGACGAGCGAATTGCCCTGATTCCATACGTAGTCGACAACGATTGGTGGGAAGCACAGTCATCCCGTGTCGATCGCGAAGCAGTGCGCGCCGCGTGGGGAGCGTCGCCGGACACTTCGGTGGTGCTGTTCTGCGCCAAGTTACAGCCCTGGAAGCGCCCGCTCGACCTGTTGCGGGCCTTCGCTCAGGTCGCTGTTCCGAATTCAATGCTCGTCTTCGCCGGGGAGGGGCCGCTCAAATCCGCCTTGCAGGCCGAAGCAGGCAAATTGGGCATTTTCAAGCAGGTTCGGTTCTTGGGGTTCGTGAACCAATCCCAATTGCCCGCTCTGTACACCGCTTCGGACCTCATGGTCTTGCCTTCTGAATACGACGCTTTCGGCGTCGTCGTGAATGAGGCCATGCTCTGCGGGTGCCCAGTCGTTGCCAGCGATTCTGTCGGCGCAAGTCGCGATTTGATCGCCCCAGTGGATCCTTCCTTTGTCTATAGGTGTGGAGATATCGCAGCTCTTGCCACAATACTCCGCCAGGCACTGTCCGACCGTTCCCAGTTGGCCAAGTTTCGGGGTGCCGCGCGCGAGCGCATGAAAACTTGGTCGCCAGCCGACTACGTTTCAGCCACGATCCGCGCCCTCCAAAGTACAGCCCCCCGCCTCACCCCCAAGTAGGCCTTCACGCTCGCCGTTTCCGATTTCCGTGGCTAATTGGGTATGCTAAAATTGGTGGGTTCATGAAGAGCGGGAATCCTGTAAAGGTGCGGCTTTTCGCGTCACGTTGTTGGTTTCCGCACAGGGTGACCCCGCAATGCAGGTAGGATGAGCCTCGCGTCCATTCCTTGGCAGCAGCGGGGGCCATTACTCCAAATTCTGATGACCGCCAGCCGGTCACGAGCTCTAAAGAGGATTTGTCATGTCTGGGCATTCAAAATGGGCAACGATTAAGCACAAGAAAGCGGCCACCGACGCAAAGCGCGGCCGCGTCTTCACCCGCATCATCCGCGAAATCACCATCGCAGCTCGCATTGGCGGTGGCGATCCCAATTCCAACCCGCGTCTTCGTACGGCTATCGCGGCTGCCAAGAACGAAAACATGCCGAACGAAAACATCGAGCGCGCCGTTCTTCGCGGCACCGGTCAACTCGAAGGCGAGCAATTCGAAGAAGTCATGTTCGAGGGCTATGGACCGGGGGGCGTTGGCATGCTGATTCAGGCGGTCACTACTAACCGCAATCGCGTCGTCGGCGAGTTCCGTCACCTAATGAGCAGGAACGGCGGGAACATGGCCGAGGCCGGCGCTGTGGGCTGGATGTTCAGCCGCAAGGGGGAAATCACAATTCCCAAGGAAGCGGCTTCCGAAGAGAAGCTGCTGGATCTGGCCTTGGAAGCGGGCGCCGAAGACATGAAAGACGACGGCTCCGCCTGGTATGTGGTCACTCCACCCGAAGCCCTGGAGCCCGTTAAGGAGGCCCTCAGTAAGGCCGGAATCACTCCGGCGGCGGCCGAGATCGGCATGGTTCCGCAAAATTACATTAAATTGACTGGTGCCCAAGCCACCCAAATGCTCCGGCTGGTGGAAGCACTGGAAGAACACGACGACGTACAGCACGTCTACGCCAATTTCGACATTGACGAATCGGAAATCCAGGCGGCGGTGGGCGCAAACTAAGCGACTTGCCCATTCAGTTTCCTTCCCCGGCCAGCCGAAACGCTCGGTTGGCTTTTTTCTCTCGGAACTCTCTGCAGAATGTTTTGGACCGCCGTCGCCCATGCCGTAGACTATCGGGGATGCCTGAATTTCGCCCAGATGGCCATCTGCCCGGTTTGCGCCGCATTCTTGGCGTGGACCCAGCCGCCTCCGGCCCAACCGGCTACGGCGTGATCGAAATCGATGGCCGAAACCTGCGGGTGCTGCGCTATGGCGCGTTGCGTGTGTCCCCCAAACGCCGCAAGTCCTCCGCGGGCGCTTGCCTCCAGGACGTGCATTCCCTGCTCTGCCAACTGATCCAAGAGTTTCATCCCGCTGCGCTGGCGGTGGAATCGGTCTTCACCGCGCTCAATATGCGGACCGCGCTGCGCCTAGCCGAAGTTCGCGGCGTCGTTCTCCTCGCCGCAGAGCAGCATGGTGTCGCGGTTCGTTCCTACTCTCCGCGCGAAGTAAAGGCCCGGGTGGCGGGATATGGTCACGCAGACAAGAAACAGATCCAGATCATGGTCCGCGCTCTTTTGCGCATGGACGAAACCCCCGAACCTTCCGACGCGGCGGACGCCCTTGCCGTCGCCTTGTGCCACATTCAAGGAGAGCAGTTCGCGCGGCGTTTCGGGCTCGACGAACCTTCGCGCTCTTCGTCTCCTCGTTTATCAAGATTGCCGGCGGCCTCCCGGCGGCAGAGTCCCGGCCGTTCCTCCGGTCTGCAGCCAGCCCGATGATCGTTTTTTCCAGACGTCTGCTGCTGTCTTTGCTCCTGCTGGCCCCTCTTGGGGCCTTCGCCATTCCCCAGGAAATACCTGGGGGAAATTGGTTCACTTACCGGCGTATTTTCAAGTCCAGCGTTCCGGAATTTATCGAGATTCGCATTCAGCAGAACACCAACGCTGCAACCTACGAAATCCGGCAGCTCGATGAAGATCCGGGCGCCACGTCGTTTGAAATCAGTCCGGCGCTGCGCGGCAGAATCTTCCAACTTATTGCCGACCTGCATTTTTTCAAAGGGCTGGACCTGGACGTCCATCGCAAAATCGCCAACCTCGGCGAAAAAACCTTTCGCTGGGACGGCGGCGCGCAAAGAAGCGAGGTTAAATTCAATTACACGCTCAACAGCGATGCCACCCAGCTCCTCCAAATTTGCGAAGGTCTGGCTCGACAGGAAGAACTCCTCGAACTTATTCGGCGCCGCATGAAATACGACCGGCTGGGGATCAACGATGCCCTTTTGCAGTTCGAGGACAGCATTGACAAGAGTGAACTCCCCGAGCCGCAACGCGCCCTGCCGCTGCTCGACCAGATCGCCAGCGACGATCATTTTGTGGACATCGCTCGCGCCCGCGCTCGTGCCCTCGCCGAGCGGCTTCGCCACGCAGGCTGAAGCAACGCGGGAAATCAACTCAACGTCTAATTTGGGGTATCCTTAAACGATGAATTCCCGCCGGAAAATTGGTTTACTGTCGAAATCCTGGGCCAAATGCCTCACGGCGCTCGTCCTCACGCTCGTTCTGTTTGTTCCTTTCGCGCCCGCCCAAAAAAAACAAAAACTCGCAAAAAACTATAAAGAATGGCTGGATCAGGAAGTCGTTTACATCATCACCCCGGACGAGCGCCAGCGATTCCTCAAGCTCACCTCGGACGAAGCGCGGGACAAATTCATAGATGAGTTTTGGGCCGTTCGCAACCCGGACCCGGGTTCGGAAATTAATACCTACAAGGAAGAATATTATCAGCGCGTCGCTTTTGCCAATGCGCGGTTCGGAGTCGGCTCCGGTACCGATGGCTGGCGTACCGACCGCGGACATGTCTATATTGTCCTCGGCCCGCCCCAGTCCAAGATGACTTATCGAAATGCGGCGAATTTGCGGCCGCTGGAATATTGGTTCTACGCCAATGTGAATCCCGCCCTGCCCCAGGCCTTTTATGTCCTCTTCTATGATAGAGACAGCACAGGAGACTACGTCACCTACAGTCCCTACAACGACGGTCCGGACAAGCTCACCACCGGGGTCGAAGCGATTAACGACCCGCTGGCCGGCCTCTCCATGATTCAGAATTCCGTCGGCAGCGAAGTGGCAAAAATGTCTCTCAGTCTGATCATTGGCGAACCCGTGGATACGAGCAACCCGAGACCCAGTCTGGCCTCGGACGTCATGATCTCCGAAATCAAGGGTCTCGCCAACCTTCCCAGTTATCGGGACGATATCCGTCGTAAGTGGCTCTACCGCGAACAGGTCACCTCTAGCATGATCCTTGCCGGCCATAATCTCGACGTTATCCTCCTGCCAGTTCGGGACGAACGTGGTCTCAGCCGCCTCGACTATTCTGTCGGCCTCAAAAATCCCAGTGATCTCAGCGTCACCACTACAAAAGATGATCGGCTCTCCTATTCCGTCCAGATCCGCGCCCAGGTCTTCGACCGCGACAACAATAAGCTCCTCTTTACGGTCCAGAAGGACCTTCACGACACCTTCGATAAAGACCACTTCCGGGACATCAAGGACCGCGCCTTCACCTTCGAAAGTATGTTGCCATTGCCCCCGGGCAACTACCGCTTCGCGTTCCAATTCACGGACTGGAACAAGAACGTCTCCTATCGCACCGAGCGTGAAGTCTCCATTCCGAACGTGACCCCCAAACAATTTCTCGTGCCTGCCCTTCTGCCCTTCGCCTCTGCGGAACAGGTCGATCCGGTCGCCGCCCCGGTTCTGCCCTTTACCCTCGCGGGAGTGCGCTTTGTCCCACTCTCCACTTCCAACCTGGTCGTGAGCAATCACCACGATCTGGAAATCGCCTACCAGGTCTGGACTGCGGCGAACAATCCGGAACTCCACAAAGACGAGAAACTTCGCGTTGAGTATGGTCTGGGCCAACCCTCCGTGCCCGGCAGCGCCAAATCGATACTCGATGATGCCTCGCTCAATCAATTCGATTCCGGCGGTTCGCTCGTCAGTGGTAAGAAGCTCTCCTTGGCGGGTGGATTCGGCAATTTCATGTTGACTGTGGCCATCACCGGACCCGAGCCCGGAACCCCAAGTTTCGCGAAGCTCAATTTCAAAGCTGGCGATCCCTCGGCGCTCCCCTCGCCGCCCTGGATTATCACGGACACTACCATCCGTGACGATATGGAGAAAGGCGTCTTCGACCGCGAACGCGGGCTCTGCTATCTGAACCAGGGCTTGGCGACCGAGGGGCGTGGCTGGCTTCGACGGGCGCTCGGGTTCAATCACAGCGATGAGATCTCGCGTTCTGAGCTGGTGGGCGCCTACTTTGCAAAACAGGACTACAACGCCGTAGCTGCCCTCTACAAGGACACCGGCGTAACGGATACCGCCGACCCGACCACCCTGCTGAGGATTGCTACCAGCCTTTCGAAACTCGGAAATCAGTCGGAGGCCGTTCGCCTTATGGAGCACGGCGCGAATGTGCGAGCGGAAGATCCCTCGATGTTTCTGGCTCTCGGCGAGTTCTACAATCAGATCGGCAATGCGGCGAAGGCTTCCGCAGCCCTTCAGCGAAGCAAGCAGCTTACTTCCTCAAATTGAGGCCAGGCAGGGCAGCAAACTGAGCAGTTTTAGTACTTCATACCTGTCGGTTTTGCCAGCTTCCAATTTTCGTATTTCCCTCTGCGGCCAACCCAAAAACCATAACTACGGAGTCTGGCCCGCCTGGGCCGTGCCTCTAACATCTTTTCTTTCATATAAATAGGTGTGGTTAGTTTCTCCCCAACTTTGGCACACTCCTTGCACTAAGCATAACGACTCGGTTGGTTGCTATTCCGTGGTCTCAGCATCTTTTCTCTCTAAATCTATCGGGGTTTTGAAAGGAGTACTGCATTGAAAAATGCGAAGTGGTTTGCTTTTCTCGCAGCCATGCTCCTGCTTCCCTTATTTGTCGGAAGTGGAGCTTGGGCACAGGACGTGGGTTCGTCTCGCGGTAACCTGAGCGGAATCGTCTATGACGCCACCAAGGCGACAGTTCCTGGAGCCCAGGTGACAATCACGGGGCCCATCGGGAGCTTGACTCAAACAACAAATGACCAAGGCTCGTTTCTATTTTCGACATTGATTCCTGGCTTTTACACTATCAAAGTACAGAAGGCTGGCTTCAAGATCGCCAGTATTCCTGCCACGGAAGTCTTGATCAACAAGACCACCAGCGTGGAAGTCACCTTGGAAACTGGTCAAATCACTCAGACCGTTGAAGTTTCTGCGGCGACGGTAACGGTGGATACCAGTTCAACCGCAGTGAACTCCGATTACTCGGATAGCTTTTACTCCAAGATTCCCCTTGGTCGTGGCGTCAGCAGTTTGTTCTATCTCGCGCCGGGAGTTACCTCGGGTATCGGTACCGGCGAGCAGAACCCCTCCATCTCCGGTTCCTCCGGTTTGGAAAACCTCTACGTCGCGGACGGCGTCTCCATCAATGATCCGGCGTTCGGCGGAATCGGAGTTTGGTCCCGCGTCTACGGCCCCCTCGGCACCGGTATCAACTTGTCGTTCGTGAAGGAAGTGCAGATCAAGACGGCTGGCTTCGAACCTCAGTACGGCAAGGTTAGTGGTGGTATCGTCCAGTTGGTCACCAAGTCTGGCGGAACCAAGTTTTTTGGCACGATCGGTGGCTATTTCAACAGCCGCTGGATGCAGGACACCTATCAGAACGCGGACGATCCGAAATTCAGCAACCTCAATCTCGTGGGAAGCCGCCTGGATAACGCCAACTACGAAGGCGATTTTGAGCTCGGTGGTTACGTTCCGCTTCATGGCTTGAGAGATCGCCTCTTCTTCTTCGGCACTTTCAATCCTTCCTGGAACCACGGCTATTACCAGCCCGCCCTGAACTCGGGGCTGTATACGACGAACCCTCTGATCGATCGCGATACCACCCGTTACGACTATGCGGGCAAGCTGACCTTTAAGATCAACAGCTCTCACACCATCGAGTCGACGGTTTCCGGCGACCCGTCCCACACGAATCCCACCTCATTTAGTACGCTGAACATCGACAATGATTCGGCGAACTCGAAGTGGACCTATGGCACGCGCCAGTGGTCCACCCGCTACGACGGGGCATTCGGGAGCTCGTTACTGGTGGACGCGGCATTTACCTGGAGCTGGAACCAGTTCAACGAAACTCCAGCGACCAACGTCTACAACATCGTGGATGAAACCCAGACCGCCGGCTTGGCTGGCCAGCGCGGTGCTTACACGGCACAGGGCATTTCCGTCCTGGAGCCTTACGATGCGAATACCCGAGGCGTCCAAGGCGATGTGACAAAGACTTTTCACTTCGCCGGAACTCATGCCCTCAACGTCGGCTATACCTGGCAGTTCCCTCAGTACAACGATCACACTTATTATTCTGGCCCAAAGTATGAAATCCCGGCGGTAAACGCGGTCGGCACTAGCCCGGGATACGGACCGGACGTAGCTGGAAATCTGACGGACTCTGCTTTCACGTTGAATCTCCTCAGCGACGTCCAGTCGGACCCTTGCAGCTTGTGCCCCTATATGAACGTGCCCGGCTACGATACGCCGCAGCAAGTCGTTCTGCAGCAAGTGCGTGGCCGCTTTGATGGCGGTATCACTGCCAGCAGCGGCAAATACCACGGGGCTTACATCAACGATGCGTGGGAGATCAGCAAGTATGTCACGCTCAATGTAGGCGTCCGTTGGGAACAGCAGCGCCTCATTGGTAACCAGGTCGAACGTACCTTCTCGAACATGTGGTCGCCCCGCGTAGGCATCACAGTTGACCCGACCGGCGATCGCAAGCAGAAGTTCTATGCCAACTTCGGCCGATACGCCTATGTACTTCCCCTCGATGCCGCTCTTCGCGCGCTTAGCAATGAGGAGGACTTCCAGAACTCCTATTGGGCGCCTGCAAGTACTCCCTGCACCATCACTGGCGTGGCCAACGCGAATTGCGTGACCACGAATTCACTTGGCAGTGTCGACTTTGTTGGCGATTCTGCTCACCTTCTCAACCTGGCCGACAGTAACGGTCAAACAGGAATCGCCACCGCCGCTGGGTCGTTGATCACAGGCGGCGAACCTTTTGCGCCCGGAACCCGCATGGAGTTCACGGACGAATTCCTCGTCGGCTACGACCGTCAGTTCAAGGGCGGAGTCGTCGCCAGCGTCCGCTACGTCGACCGCCGCCTCAAGCGCGTGATCGAAGACCAGGGCGGCATTTCCGTCGAGCAGTTCAACGCTCTCGCTTACCACGGCGGCGGCTTGAACTATTACATTGGCAATCCCAATGCGAAGCAAGATGTCTTCGTCAACCCCAACGAGGTCATCTTCAGTCAGGGCAGTGTGTTCGCGCCTCCGAGGGACGCATCGGGGAATGTCCTGCCACTCACCCCCGCTAACGAAAATGCTTACCTCGCTGCGGGAATGCCCGCGTCTTGCTTCGACTCGTATGGTTATGGGACACCTTTCGTGGCCTATAACCAGTTCAGTGGCTACGCGGCTGTCACTCCGGGCAGTGCGCCGGCGGGTAGCGTTTGCTTCCCTGCCGTGAACACCAATACTTGGACAGACGCCAGTGGCAATCTGATTGCCAATGCGGCCTCGCGCCGTAGCGGCAACTACGATCCGGCCAAGTGCACTCCGTTGGGCGCGACGTCGCTCGTCCCTGGATGCGCTTACTTCGGTGGTGAGTTCACCCCCGACGGTCAAGCCGACACCTACAAGGACCCGAAGCGCGAATACGAAGCGGTCGAGTTCGAAGTCCGCAAGTCCTTCTCGCACAATTTCGCGCTCAACGTGAACTATCGTATTGCCCAATTGCGAGGCAATTACGAAGGCGCCTTCCGCAATGACAACGGCCAGGCCGACCCGGGCATCAGCTCCCTCTTTGACTTCACCGAGGGCGGGCTCGGTCTGCTCGCGAACCAGCAAGGCATTGGGTTCCTGAGCACAGACCGGAAGCACACCTTCAATGCTCACGCAACCTACGTCTTGCCGAGTGGCAGGCTCAAGGGCTTCGTGATCGGTGCGGGCGTTGGCGTCCTCTCCGGCAACCCGCTGACCGCGCTCTACGCCCAGCAAGCCTACCAGAACCAGGGTGAAGTGCCCCTCTTCGGCCGCGGCAACTTGGGCCGCGCACCGGTGACGGGCACTGTTGATGCGCACCTTGAGTATCCGATCAGACTTAGCGAGCGGATGCAACTCAAGCTCGCGTATGATCTGTTCAACATCGTCGATTCAACTCGGCAGACCACATTTAACCAGTTTGGAGACAACGGCTTCGGAATCCCGAACACCGACTTCCAACATCCGTTCACATCTTCGACATTCCAGGTCCAGGGATTTGTGGATCCGTTCAGTTCACGGCTCTCCGTTCTGCTGACCTTCTGATTTAACCCTTAACCAAAGAGGGCGCCTTACGGCGCCCTCTTTTTTTTGCTACACTCCCGGCTCAGCCGTCAGAATTTCGACTGGCAAGCGATCCAATTTTCGCTTCCTCCTTCTTCTCAGTGCTCCTCAAGGCCGATTCGGAGGCCCTTGATGTTTCGAACCTTATTCCGCTTTTTCCTTTTGCTGGGCTCCTTCTCCCTCCTTGCATTCTTTGCCTGTGCTCAACGGCCCACTGGCGGGAGCCGTGGTTCGGGTGGAACGATTGATGTTCAGGTTCGTTATCAGGATGGAAGGCCCGCCCCGCGAGGAATTCATGTACGCCTGGAATCGGCAGAGGGTGGCGCAGAGGCCGATTTGGAAACGATCGAGGGCGGAAAATGCGAATTCCATCAACAGACGAGCGGCGTTTTTATCGTGCGCATCGCCGATCTCGGCTATAAGGAAGTCTCGGCTCGAGTGGAAATCATCGGTGACCCGATGGCGTACGTTGTTCTGGACTTAATCCCCCTGAAAAAGGAACTTCCCCCCGCGGTGGTCGTGCGTCCTGTGGGTGCTGCCGACTCCGTCTCCGTCAAGGACTTGACCGTCCCCGATGACGCGCGCAAGGAATTCAGCAAGGGCGAACAGGCTTTATCTTCGAAGAATCTCGATGAGGGCATAGAACATCTTCAAAAAGCGATCAAGCTCTACCCGGACTACCCGCAAGCCTACCGCCTGCTGGGCGAGGCCTATCTCCAGAAAAAGGATTGGCAGCAAGCCGAAACCGCGCTCCAGCACAGCGTCGAACTCGAGCCCAAACTTGCCGCCTCTTTCCTCGACCTCGGCGGGTTGCGCAATCAAACGGGAAACTATCCTGGTGCGGAAGATGCTTTGAAGAAGTGTCTGGAAATCGATCCCAATGCTCCTGCCGCTCAATACGAGCTCGCGCGAACCTATTGGGCCATGGGCCGCTGGCAGGATGCGGCGCCTCTCGCCGAGTCGGCCGTCAAGGCGCTTCCCGACTTGGCCCCGGCCCATGTTCTCCTGGCCAATATCCGGCTTCGGCAGCGTAACGCTCCCGGAGCGCTCGAAGAATATCAGGCGTATTTGAAATTAGAGCCGGACGGCCCGATGGCGCCCCAAGTCCGCGAGATGGTCGCTAAGATCCAAAAGGCGATTACGCCCTGATAAAAGCATAAGCCGCCGTAGCGCTCGAATCCGATCCTGGCCCCAGCAATTCCCCGGTCTCTCTCAGATTGCCGCCTTGGCAGGCGCGGCTCCGGCTAGCTTTTGCAGCGACTCTGTGTACGGAGTCTTCGCCACTCCCCGCTCCGTGAAAATCGCTGCAATATAACGGTTCGGCGTGACGTCGAACGCCGGATGCGCCGCCGGAACATCTGGCGCGATCCGCACGCCCTGAATGTGCGTCACTTCCTCCGCCGCGCGCTCTTCGATCGGTATCTGCTCTCCAGACGCAATCGATAAATCCAGAGTCGAGACCGGCGCCGCCACATAAAACGGCACATTATTCTCTTTGGCCAGCACCGCAATCTGATACGTCCCGATCTTGTTTGCCGTGTCTCCGTTCGCCGCGATCCGGTCCGCGCCCGTCACGATCGCTCCCACTTTTCCCATTTTCAAAAAGTGCCCAACCATATTATCGGTGATCAGGGTCAGCGGGATTCCTCCACGATACAGCTCCCAAGCGGTTAGTCGCGCGCCTTGCAGATAAGGGCGCGTCTCCGGCACCAGCACCTCAATTTTCCGCCCTTGTTCGAACGCCACGCGAATCACCCCCAGCGCTGTCCCAATTCCCGCGGTCGCCAGCGCACCCGCGTTGCACTGGGTCATCACCTGGCCTTCCTTCGGCATGTACTCTGCGCCGAACCGCCCAATCGCTTCGTCCGTGGCTTTTTTCTCGGCGTGAACCTCTCTCGCTTCCTTAATCATCCCTTCGCGGATCTTCGCCAACTCTCCCGAGGCCTGTGCCAGTACCACAAAGCGCCGCTTCATTCTCTCCAGGGCCCAAAAAAGATCCACTGCCGTCGGCCGCGTCTTGGCGATGGTGTCGCAAATGCCAGCGAATTCCTTCTTCAATTCTTCAATTGTCGTGGCCTGTGACTTCTGAACCCCAATCGCAACACCCATGGCCGCTGCCACTCCGATCGCCGGCGCGCCGCGGACTACCATATCCCGTATGGCTGCCGCCACTTCGCGATAGTCTGTGTAGGTGTGGTGAATCTCTTCGGCCGGCAAACGGCGCTGGTCCAGCATCACGACGCCTGCGTCGGTCCATTCAATCGGTTGGGCAACGTACATGTCTCCGCGCGTCCTCCCCTGCAATTTTATCGAATGCCTTTTTCACAGCGAGTTCGTCAGGTGCCAGCGGGAAGCGTCGTGAATCCGTGCGTGCTCACTAGGGCCGCAACGGCGATCAGGCCGTTATAACCAAGGTGCATCAAGAAGCTCGCAACGACGGTTCCCGTCCGCGCCCGCACAAATGTGAGCGCTATCCCCACAACCGTCAGCAGGGCCACCAAGCTCCAGGTCCAGCCTAGTTGAGCGCCGTGCATCAACCCGAACAGAAACCCCGTCACCAGAATTCCCGGCGTAATTCCGAACGCCCGCGCAAACATCGGGTACAAATACCCGCGGAACAACGTTTCTTCCACCAGCGGAGCCACCAGCACCGCCATCCCCACGAAAAGCAGCGCCGTCTGCCGGTGTTTGAACAACTCCTCCATTGGAATGTTTTCAGGCGTCTTCAAGTGCGCCGTCAAAAGGTTGATCACCAGCGAAAGCCCCGCACCCGCCAACAGGTAGGCCAGCGGATTTGTCGGCATTTCTCGATTCATCGGAACCAGTTTTCGCCAGCCGAGCGTTTTCCAGAATGGGTGTCCTCGGAGCACAGAAAGCGTCACATACAGGAAAAAGAAAATCGCCGCGTACCATAACAACATGCTTCCAATCGCAAACTGCGGCTTCGAGATCAGATAGTCTTCCAGTTCCTTGGTCGGCATTCGCTGGTGCGGCCCGTAAATCACGGCCAGCACCCCTTGGACCACGACCAAACTCACAAATCCAAAGACCACAAGTACGATAAAATGCGCCCACGACCAGCTGATTTGCAGGTCGGCCGGGTAACTCTTCCGCGAAATCTGCGGGGCTGTTTCTATTTCCGTTTGGCTTCCAACTCCTTCGCTGAACCAGTTCGGAGGTGTCTCCGCCAGCGTTGCATTGTTCTCGTCCGATGGCTTTTTGCCCTCCGGATTTGTCGCCGCCTGCTCCGGCTCTTGCGAAGTATCGTCGTAGGAGTTCATGATTTGCCGCGTTTCGCTCCCGTTCTCCAGCTGGACTCCAGCGCGGCCGCGATCAACGGCATCAGCAATTCGTGGTGCCCGGTAAGGGCAAATCCCCGCGAAGCCTCCGCCGTCCTCGGACCACGGTTCGCCGTCGGCCGCTTCACCACGTTTTGCAAGGGCCGGTAATGCTGGATGAAATCGAAGTTCGCTGTCGTGATTCCCTGCATTCGCAGCCCCTGGTTGCGCGCCATCGATACGGCCTTCAAGAATACTTCCGGCAAAATGACTGCTGATCCCCAGTTCAAGTAAACTCCGCCCGCATCCATTCTCTGTACCAGTGTGCAAAACAAAAGAAAATCCCGATAGCTCGCCGCACCCAGCGCCGAGCCGTCCGCCGACGGGTGCATGTGCGGAATATCTGTGCCAATCGCCAGGTGTACTGTCACCGGCACCTTGCATTCATACGCCGCCGCCAGCACGCTCGCCTTGAGGTGCTTCGCCGCCAAAATCCCGCTATGAAGATATTGTCCAGCTGCCTCTCCATATCCGATCCGGACGCGCTGCGCGAGCTTCGCGATTTCATTGATGCCCCGGCCCGTCTCCTCGGCCATTCCGAATTTTCCTTCCCTCAGCGTTGCGTCGACGTCCTCGGAGGTTTGGCCGGCCAGCCCTATTTCAAAATCGTGAATCAACGCGGCCCCGTTCATCGCAATTCCACTCACAAAGCCGCTGCGCAACAACTCAATCAGCACCGGTCCGAGGCCCACCTTGATGACGTGGCCGCCGATCCCCCAAAGTACGGCGCTCTTCCTCGCCTTCGCGCGCTGAATCGCGCTTACCAGTTCGCGCAAATCCTTGCCTGCAAGAATGTCCGGCAGCCCGTCCAGGAACTTCTTCAAGGAAGGATTTCTTTTCGCCGGTTTCGCAAACTCGCGCGCACTCACTTTGCTCTTGCGGCTGGATATCGGATAGGTGCGCACTCCGCCGGGAGCTGCCGGATAGATGTCGTAAATGCTCATTCGAATCTCATCACTCTACGAGGAACCGCCACGCCGCGCAAGCAAAAGCCGGTCGCCTCTACAGGCGCTCTGGTGTCATGGCGCCTAGTGATTTCCATTGCTGGCCGCTCCGCTCGCCCCGTTTATCCCCAGATGCCGCGCCAGCGCCTGCCCGGTGTACGACCTTTTCGTCTTCGCCACCTGCTCTGGGGTGCCCTGCGCTACAATCCGTCCTCCCCCGGCTCCTCCTTCCGGTCCCAGATCGATAATCCAGTCCGCTTGTTTGATCACGTCCAGGTTGTGCTCGATAATCAGCACGGAGTTGCCCAGATCCACCAGCCGCTGCAGCACATCCAGTAACTTTCGAACGTCGTCGAAGTGCAAACCGGTCGTCGGCTCATCCAGGATGTACATGGTCCTTCCGGTTTGCCTCTTCGAAAGTTCTCGTGCCAGCTTTATGCGTTGCGCCTCGCCGCCGGAAAGCGTGGTCGCGGATTGCCCAAGCTGCACGTAGCCAAGTCCCACTTCCACGATCGTCGCCAGCTTCTGCTGGATTTGGGGAATGTTTTCCAGCAATTTCAGCGCATCGCCCGAAGCCAAGTTCAGCACATCGTTGATGCTGTGCCCCTTGTATCGCACCGCCAGCGTCTCCGCGTTATACCGCCGTCCCCGGCAGACCTCGCACGTCACGTACACGTCCGGAAGAAAATTCATCTCGATGCGACGCAACCCCTCTCCCTGGCACGCTTCGCACCTTCCTCCTTTTACATTAAAGCTGAATCGTCCCGGCTTGTATCCGCGTTCCCGCGCCTCGGGCAACATCGCGAAAAGCTCGCGGATCGGCGCAAAAACTCCGGTATACGTCGCGGGATTCGATCTTGGCGTTCGCCCGATCGGCGCCTGGTCAATTTCGATTACCTTGTCAATATGTTCCACGCCCAGCAGCATACGGTGCGCGCCTGGCTGTTCCATCGAACGGTACAACTTCTGTGCCAGCACACGGTACAAAATGTCGTTCACCAGGGTGGATTTTCCCGAACCGGAAACTCCCGTGACCACCGTCAGCAGCCCCAGCGGCACCGACACGTCTACGTCCTTCAAATTATTCGCGTGCGCCCCCACAATCTGGATCGTTTTCCCGTTCGGTGCTCTCCGCTTCGTCGGCACCGGAATCTGCGCCGTACCTGCCAGGTATCTGCCGGTCAGCGATTCCGCTGACAACGCAATTTCCTCCGGCTTCCCCTGCGCCACCAGGTATCCGCCGGCATTCCCCGCGCCCGGGCCCAGATCCACCACGAAATCCGCCCGGCGGATCGTGTCTTCGTCGTGCTCCACTACAAGCACGGTATTCCCTAGATTCCTCAGTTGCTCGAGCGAATGCAGCAGCCTCTCGTTGTCTCGCGCATGCAATCCGATCGACGGCTCATCGAGCACATATAGAACGCCTCGCAGCTTCGACCCTATCTGCGTCGCCAGCCGGATGCGTTGCGCCTCCCCTCCGGATAGCGTCGCCGCTGAGCGGTCCAGGCTCAAATAGCTCAATCCAACGGCGAGCAGAAAATCCAGCCGCTCCGCAACCTCTCCCAGTGGCCTTCCTGCTACTTCTCTCTGTCGCGCTGTCAACTCCCCCAGGATTTTGTTCACCGCGGGCCGTGCCTCGCTGATCGCCTGCGCGGTGAAGTCCGCAATCGACCAGCCCGCCAGTTTGACCGCCAGCGATTCCGGCCGCAACCTCTTCCCATGGCACGCGCTGCACCTAGTCGCGGACATGTACTGCGTCATCCATTCGCGGTAGGAATCCGAATTCGATTCCTCGAAATTCCGCTCCAGAAACTTCAAAATTCCCTGGAACCGGAATCCTTTGTCGCCCGCTCGCCTGCCGGTTGTTCGCTTTGTATCCTGGTTCGGATAGCCATAGAGCAGCAGGTTCTGCACACGCGACGGATATTTTTCGAACGGCGTATCTAGATGAAATCCGTGCGCGTATGCCCCCAGTTCCAACGTGCGCTTCAGAATCGCCGATCCCGAACCCGGTCCCAATCCCCCGTCAAAGAGTGGACGCGTCCAATCCACAATCACTTTCGCCGGATCGAAATCGTATTTGGAGCCCAAGCCATTGCACGCAGGACACGCTCCATAAGGCGAATTGAAACTGAATGACCGCGGCTCCAATTGCGGCACCGAGAGACCGCAGTCCGGGCAGGCCAGCTTCTCCGAAAACACATGCTCCTTCCCGCCAACCACCGCCACGGTCACCAGTCCCTGCGCCAGTTTCAATGCCGTCGCGATGGACTGTTCCAGCCGTGTGGCCGCTCCCTGCTTCACCAACAGCCGGTCAATCACCACTTCAATCGTATGGTTTTTCCGTTTGTCCAGAACCGGAATCTCATCAAGGGGCAACAGTTCGCCGTTGATGCGCACCCGGACGAATCCCTCCTGCGCCAACTTCTCCAGTTCTTTGCGATATGCGCCTTTCCGTCCGCGGACAATCGGTGCCAGGATCATTATCCGGTCGTCCGGCTTGCACAGTTCGCCGTGCAGGATCGCTTGCACGATCTGCTCGCTCGATTGCCGGGTGATTGGCTTTCCGCAATTCGGGCAATGTGGCACGCCCACTGCGCTGTATACCACGCGCAGGTAATCGTAAATCTCCGTGATTGTTCCTACGGTCGAGCGCGGCGACCGCGTTGTAGTCTTCTGCTCGATTGAAATCGAAGGCGAAAGCCCCTCGATCACGTCCACTTCCGGCCGCTCCATCTGATCCAGGAACTGCCGCGCGTAAGCGGAGAGCGACTCCACGTAGCGCCGCTGGCCCTCCGCATAAATAGTGTCGAAAGCGAGTGACGATTTGCCGGAGCCCGAAAGCCCGGTAATAACCGTTAGCGTGTTGCGAGGGATTTCGAGGTTGATGTTTTTCAGATTATGCTGGCGTGCTCCGCGCACCACCAATTTCGTAAGTCCCATAACTCCGCAGTGCCCCCTCCACAGGAGCCCTGGCACCCAGTGGGTAGACTGAGCCCAGCATAGTCTTTCAACATAGCAACTCGCGCGCGGAATGGTCAAGCCGGTCCCCCCTTCCAACCGGCGGTCGCACAAGAAAAACTTTTCCATTTCGCAAAGTGTCAGAATTCCAGAGTAAAAATTTCTCCGGGGGTAGTTCTTTTTTACCCGCCGGCAGACTTTAATATATTCAATATAAAAGACTTAATCTTGGCGAGCGGTTTGCACCTTCTCCGCGCGTGGGGGAGGCGAGCCGAGGATCCCTTTAGGGGATTGAGGGCTGGGCCGGTTCGTCTTCTCCTCACTTCTGCCGTTCGTTGCTACTCTCTGCCGCGCAAGCGGCCGACCCCGGACACCCCAAATAGCACCTGACCACGCGGCAGAAGTGTCTTTGCCCAGCTCGGCAAAAGCTCTGCCAACTATCGAAACCAAAAAAATTAGGAGGCCTGATCGGGCCTCCTTCTCATCAAATCCGTTTTGTCTCACACCATTCTCAGACGTTTTGTTCCACGCTGAACGTAATATTTTGTGTCATCGGGAAGCGCACGCCACGGTAGTCAACGCGCGAAATATAGTCGCTCATCGTCATAAACAGCAGCAGCGCCAGCCAGAATATTCCCGCAACGATCACCAGCTTGGTCCGCTTTGGTACGTATTTCGCGTGCATGAAGAAGAGCACCACCAGCGTGGCCTTCAGCGTCGCGATTCCCAGCGCCGCCACGATGTTGAATCGCCCCATATTCACAAATGCCGCGGCCACGGTCAGAAGCGTCAGCGTCAGCAATGACAATATAATTATCGCGTAGACCCCGGGGGGAACTACGTGTTCGGCATGTTCGTCAGACACGGGTCGCTCCTCATTTATGCCGGTCAATCAGATATAACAAGGGGAACAGATAAATCCACACGATGTCCACGAAGTGCCAGTAGAGTCCCACCATATCCACCGGCGTATTCCACTCCGCGTCAAAGCGTCCCGAAAACGACTCTTTCAACAGCCAAAACAGCAGCCCAGCCCCGATCACCATGTGCAGCGCGTGCAATCCGGTCATTCCGAAATACGCCGAATAATAAAGTTGCGCGTGTGCGTTCAGATCCGGATCGGCGGCGAAGGCCGCTTTCAACTCCTCGCGTTCCTTGGCCATGTCCGCCGCATCGATGTCCGGGCACGCGGAGGGATTGTCCACGCAATAGGAAATGTTGAAATTCCGTCCCGGAACGAGGTGGTGATGGAATTTCTGGCTGTACTCCAGGTACTTGATGCTGAAAAACACGAACCCTAGGACGATCGTCAGCGTCAGGAAGATGGTCACCCATTTCTTCCGGCTGGTCTGCGCGGACCACACGCCCATCGCCATCGTGAAGCTGCTCGCCAGCAGGACCAGCGTGTTGCACGTCCCCGCAGTCAGACTCAGCGTATTGCTGCCCATCGCGAACGCGTGGAAATAAATATGCCGGTTGATCGTGTAGGCCAGCATGATCCCGCCGAAGAACATCACTTCGGTGACCAGGAATATCCACATGCCGAGCGTCGCAGTGTCTTTCTGCTGCTCCAGCGTCTTGAACTGCCCGAATAATGCTCCGGTGCGATGCACTCCGCACTCCCTTAACCGTCAAGTTCAGGCGCCAACCGCTCGCCTGTCGCCGGACCGCGGTGCGGCCCGGTCACCGTTCAATCGTCCCCGTGTGCCGGCGCCACGATTCGTGACCCATGCCCGCCGGGAACATCCAGACCCAGGTCCGGCCGGTTGTGGAAGTCGTACGCTTCCCACGTCACGACCGGCGTTACCTCGAAGTTTTCCGTCAACGGCGGCGATTGCGTCTTCCACTCGAGGCCGGTCGCAGGCCACGGATTCTCGCCCGCCACCTTCCCGTAGAACGCCGCCCAAGTCAGGTAAATCATGGGCAACAAATAGCCGATCGCCAGGATCGACGCGCCAGCCGTGGACATCACGTTGTAAACCTGGAATTCCGGAGGATATACGTGGTAGCGCCGGGGCATGCCCATGATTCCTAGCAGGAATTGTGGGAAAAAGGTGAAGTTAAATCCGATGAACAACGTGAACGCCGCGATTCTCGCCAGCCATTCCGGATACATTCGCCCGGTCATCTTGGGCCACCAGAAATGCAGCCCGCCCAAGTACCCCATCACCGCGCCGCCCACCATGATGTAGTGGAAGTGCGCAACCACGAAATACGTGTCGTGGATGTTGATGTCCGTGCCCAGGCAGCCCAGGAACAATCCCGTCAGTCCGCCGACAAGGAACAGTCCCAGGAAACCGAACGCATACAGCATCGGCGTGTCGAACGAAATCGACCCACCAAACAGTGTAGCCGTCCAGTTGAACACCTTCACCGCCGACGGGATCGCAACCAGGAACGTCAGGAACGAGAACGCCACGGCCGCGTAGGTCGCTTGCCCGGTCAGGAACATGTGGTGCGTCCACACCAGGAAGCCGATCACCGCGATGGACAGGCTCGCCGCCGCCACGAAGTGATATCCAAATAGCTTCTTGCGCGCGAACGTCGGAATCAACTCGCTGATCACGCCCATCGCCGGCAAGATCATGATGTACACCGCCGGGTGCGAGTAGAACCAGAACAGATGCTGGAACAAAATCGGATCCCCGCCCATCGCCGGATTGAAGAAGCCCAGCCCGAAGATGCGCTCCATCGCTGCCAGTGCCAGCGTGATGGCCACCACCGGCGTGCCAAGAATCATGACGATGGACGTCGCATAATGCGCCCATACGAAGAGCGGCAACCGGAACCAGGTCATTCCTGGCGCGCGCATCGTGTGGATCGTCACCAGAAAATTCAGCCCCGTCAGGATGGACGAAAATCCGGTGATGAAGACGCCCATCACCGCCGGCGCCACCGCCGAATTCGAATACACCGTGCTCAGCGGCGTGTAAAATGTCCAGCCCGTATCCACGCCGCCACTGGCCAGCGCCCACAGCGTGAAGCATCCGCCCACAATGTAGATGTACCAGCTCAGCAGGTTGATTTTCGGAAACGCCAGGTCCTTGGCCCCGATCATGAGCGGTATCAGGAAATTCCCCAATATTGCCGGAATCGAAGGGATCAGGAAAAAGAAGATCATCACCACGCCGTGCATGGTGAACATCCGGTTGTACTGGTCTGCCGTCAGCATCAGCCCGTTTGGCGTCAGTAGATGCAGGCGAATCATCATCGCGAAAAAGCCGCCGACGAAAAAGAAGAAGGTGACCGAGGCCAGGTATAACAGCGCAATGCGCTTGTGGTCCGTCGTCAGCAGCCACGAACGCATCCCGTAGGTGGCGTTGAGATAGTTCTTTTCCGGAAATTTCGGCCCCGGCGCCGTTCCCTGCGTATTCATGCTATTTCTTCCCCACTTCTGCTGGCGCAATTCCCGAGCCCTTCGCGGGCACCGGTTGCGACTGCAGAGACTTGATGTAGGCGGTCAGATTCACGATCTGCTCCTCCGTCACCAAGCCCTGGAACGTGGGCATCACTGGCTGATACCCGGCCACAATCTTCGCTTTCGGCTGCAGGATGGACTCGCGGATATACCCGTCATCTGCGGTCACCAGGCTGCCGTCCGCCAGACGAACCCTCGCGCCATACACGCCATTGAGCGAAGGCGCGCGGCCCGTTCCATTTCCGAGATGACACGTCACGCAGGCGAGTTGCGTAAACAGTTTCTCGCCCGCCGATACGGGATTCACGTCGCCGCTCTCCCCCGAGAGCCACGCCGCATACTCCGCGGGATCCATCACCGTCACCCAACCGCCCATGATCGCGTGGTTCGTCCCGCAGTATTGCGAACAGAAAAAGTGGTACTTTCCGACTTTCGTCGGCCGGAACCACATCGTGTTATAACGCCCCGGCACCACGTCCATCTTCACGCGGAAAGCCGGCACGTAAAAATCGTGAATCACGTCTTCGCTTCCCAGGATCAGCTTGACGTTCCGGTTCACCGGAATATGCAGCTCGTTGATCTCTTTTCGTCCGTTGGGCTGCTGTAGCTTCCACATCCACTGCTTGCCGATCACGTAAATGTCCAGCGTGTCCGGCGGCGCGATCCGGTAGTTCACGTAAATCACTGCGCCCCACGCAAAAATCACGATCGCCAGCAGCGTCGGAATGACCGTCCATCCAATCTCCAGCGCATTGTTCCCATGCACGTCGTCGCCGACTTCGTGCTCACTTCTCCGCCGGTACCGGAACGCCGCGAAGATCACCAGCACCGTCACCAGCACGGCGAAAAACAGGGTGGTCATCAGGATGAACATGAACAACGTGTCCACGTTGCCCGCGAAATTGGACGCTTCGACTGGAAAAAATGGCAGCGATGACTGCACGGTTCTAGTGTGCTCCTTGCGTCGGCAAATCCGGTCCCGAATTCCCGTTCCGCCCGGTCCGGAATTCACGTCTCCGGAAAATCACGAAACCCAGAGCCATGCAGAACAAGGTCACCACTCCACCCATCCGGAGAACCGTCAGCACCGTCGCGCTGTAACGTCCCTTCGACGGATCGTACTGGTAGCAGAACAACAGCAGGTGGTCCACAGGCGTGCCAATCTTCCCCGCCGACGCGTCCACCAAACCCAGCCGTACGTTGCTCGGTGGGTATTCCACCCCGAAGAAATAACGGGAGATCTTGCCCGTCGGCGTTAACAGCAGGATGCCGCTGGCGTGCGCGTACGCCTTGCTCTGTGCGTCGTAGTAGTAGCTGAAATTCGCCGCCTTGGTCACTGCGTCGATGGCTTCGCGCTGGCCCGTCAGGAAGTGCCATCCTCGGTCCGTCGCCGGCCGCGCGAATCGCGCCAGCGCCTGGTGCTTCTTCTTCAGCGCCGTCTCCGAGGTATCCGTCGGATCGAAGCTTAGGAACACCACGTCGTAATCCGTCCCGGGATTGAACGAAATCATCTTCAGCGTGCCCACCACGGCCTGCTGTACCTGGTCGCACAGCATCGGGCACGTGTAGTACACGAACACCAGCACCACCGGCTTGTTTTTGAAGTACTCGCTCAGCAGCACGCTCTTCCCCGTCTCGTCCACGAACTCTTCGTCCAGGGGAATCTGTGCGTTTAACTTCGGGTCAAAGTTCACGTTCGCCAGCGCCGGCGGCAAGCCGTTCGAGGATTTGCCGACGTTGTCGGGAACCATCTGCGCGCTCCCGGCCGCCGCGGACAGCAACAGCATAGCTATCAATACCAAATAGTGCGTCTTTCTCATCTACTTCTTCGATTCCGCCGGGGCCACAGCCTTCACCGCCGGCAAACCCTTCTCCACGATTAGCTGCATCGCATCCTTCACAGGTATCTCCGCGATGCCCGCCTTTTCATCCACCCATCCAAGCTGGTTATTCGCTTTCGTATCCGCTTCCACTTTGTCCCGCATGTCCTGTTGCGCATCGGCCAGGTGGCCCGGCACGCCCTGCAACCTTGGTTCAGGGGGATACTGCAGCCCCGTGGGCCTGGATGGCGGTGGCTGGACGTACGTGCTCGTGAAATAGCTCTTCAGGCCGTCGTAAACGCCCAGCGATAATACGAACGAAAGCACCACTGTCACGCCCAGCCAGAACAAAAACTTCAAAATCGGGGACGGCTGTACGTCCTTCGCTTCGAACGACACGTCCATGTGCTCTGGACGCCCGTTCGTCGCCCCATGATTGGGATGCTCAGTGCTCATGCTGTACCAGGGCCTCCGAAAGTTTTGGGTCCCCCAGCGGCAACAATGGCCGCTGCTTCAGGTTCATCGCGAAAATTCCCAGCCACAAGCCGACAAGCGCCACCGGCACCACCACGTCCAGCCAGGTCGGCAACGCCCGCGCCGTGAACTCCGGCTTCGTCATCCAGTACATGTCTACCAGCCGCATGAAAATCATCCACATTGCCACTTTGGAAACCACGCTGGCTGTCCGCTTTACATCGCGCGACAAAAGCAGCAAAAACGGTATCGCGAAACTGAACAGCAGCACAATGACTGCCACCACGCCCCATTGCCCGTGCAACCGCGATCTGTAAAACGAAATCTCTTCCGGCTGGTTTCCCGACCAGATGATTAGCAATTGCGAGAACGCGAAGTAGGCCCACAGCATGTTGAATGCGAACAGCCACTTCCCCAGGTCGTGCAGGTGCCGCTTTGTCACGATCTCCTTGAACGGTTCGGAGGCGGCCAGCAGCACAATGATGGCAATCATTAGCGCCATCGACGAAATCGCTTGGCTCCCCACAAAAATGAAACCGTAAATCGTTGATGCCCATCGCGGCGATATGGACATTACCCAGTCGACCGAGGCGAACGTCATCGCCAGAATGTAGAGAATCACTCCCGGCGCCGCCACTCGCTTCATCTTCTGCTTCAACGGCTCGCCGTCCGCTTGCTGGTCCTGGCTGCTCGACCAGGCGTTGAACACCCACGTCAAGACAATCCAGATCACGAAATAGAGTGCGGCACGCGCCAGAAATCCGCCTGACGTCAGGTAGGACTTCTGAAAGGAGGAGAGCGCATGTTCTCCGGCCTTCGGCGCGTTCAGCCACCCGGTCTCAGCGCCGTTCCCTGAATACAAGTATTTCATCCCCATCACGACCGGCACGAACAACACCAGCATCAGCCAGATCGTCCGCGAGGCCGCTTCCAGTGGCCGCCGGATCATGATTCCCCAGATTCCGCCGGTCAGGTGCTGCAACATCAGCAGCCCCAGCGAGCCGAGTGTCAGCCCCAGCACCAGCATGTAGCTGAAGATATAAGACTGGAAGAAATCCGCCGGCGACTTCATCCAGCCGGCTAGCGCCAAAAACACGCCCAATACGCCCACAACCAACCCGCCGCTTTGCAGGCGATTCACACTCGCGGGCGCCCTGTACTCTTGCGCAGTCACTTCGCCGCTCCTTCTGCCTTCAGTTTCTCCTGCAGCTCCGCCGGCAGTTCGCTCGCCGGCGCGTTGCGGCTCAATTGCAGCGCCCGCACGTAGGCGATGATCGCCCAGCGGTCTCGCGGCGGAATTTGCGCCGAATATCCGTACATCGCGCCGAAACCGTTGGTGACCACGTCATACAAATAACCGACCGGTTCGTTGCGCAGACGTTCCTGGTGGTAACTCGGCGGGTGTTTCATTCCGCGCACCGCCACCATGCCCATCCCGTCGCCCTGAATGCCGTGGCATGGCGAGCAGAAAATGGTGTAGCGCTGCTGCCCGCGCTGCATCAGCTCCACGGTGATGGGCAGCGGGAACGCATTCGAATCTTTGGGAATCAACAGTGCGTCTTCCGCGATCGAGCCGTGCGCCACCGTGTTTTCCACCATGGGCCGCTCTGACCGGTCGTCGGCGAAAAACTGCGCGGGCGAGAGCGGATTCTGCCGCGGCTGGTTCGCCATGTCCTGGCGCAGCGTCTGGCCGCATCCTCCGAATCCCAGCGCACACAGAGTTACCCCTGCCAAAAGGGAAGGTCTATTCTTCATCCTTCACCTCATTGACATGCTCCGCGTGCAGGCTCTGCAGGAACTTCGACGTCTCCGCCAGCTCGAATTTCGGGTCGCGCGCCTCGATGCACAGAAAGAACTTGTCCGTGGAAGCCTGGCCAAAGCGGTCCACGTTGAACACTGGATGGTACGGCTGCGGCAGCTTGTTCAACGCCAGCATCCCCACCACCGCGAATATCGAGGCCCCCAGCACCGTCAATTCAAAAGTCACCGGAATAAATGCCGGCCAGCTGTTCAACGGGCGCCCGCCGATATTCAAAGGATAGGTAATCGCCGCCACCCAGTACTGCAGCCCGAATCCCGACAAGCCGCCACCGATGCCGCCGATCAGCGTCAGCAGCGGCACCGCGGTCCACTTGAATCCTTCGGCTTCCGCCAAACCTTCAATGGGAAACGGCGTGTACGCCTCCACATGTTTGTACCCGGCTTCGCGGGCTTTCTTGGTCGCCGCCAGCAAATCCTCCGGGGTAGAAAATTCGCCCATAACCCCAAACAATTGGGAGCGCTTTTCGCTGCTCATTCGTGCCCCCCGTCACCATGCGACTCCTGGTGCACCAGTTCGCGCATTTCCGAAATCGCGATCGCCGGCAGTCCGCGCACGAACAGGAAAATCAGCATGGTGAACAATCCCAGCGTGCCCACGAGTGTTGCGTAGTCCCAAACCGTCGCGGAATAGCGTCCCCAAGCCGACGGCATGAAATCGCGGGTCAGCGAGATGACCACGATCACGAATCGCTCCAGCCACATGCCCGTATTGATCACCAGCGACATCACGAACAGCGCCGCGATGTTCCGCCGCACCTTCCTGAACCAAAGCAATTGTGGCGTCAGGATGTTGCACAAGATCAATGCAAAGTAGAAATGCGAATACGGCCCGTGCAACCGTTGATTTGCCAGAAAGACGTCGAACTTGTTGCCGCTGTAGAACGCCATGAAAAATTCGACAAAGTAACCGTAAGCCACGATCAGTCCCGTCGCCAGCATCACTTTCGCCATCTGCTCCAGGTGCCGCAGCGTGATGAAGTCCTGCATTCCATAGGCCGCCCGCATCGGAATCGCCAGCGTCAGCACCATTGCAAAACCCGAATAAATGGCGCCTGCGACGAAGTACGGGGGGAAGATTGTGGTGTGCCAGCCCGGAACGATGCCCACCGCGAAATCAAAGCTCACCACCGTGTGCACCGAAAGCACCAGCGGCGTCGCAAGTCCGGCCAACAGCAAATACGCGGACTGATACCGCTTCCAGTGCCGGGCCGACCCGCGCCATCCCATCGACAGCATTCCGAAAATCATCTGCTGCCACTTGGTTTTCGCACGGTCGCGCAGTGTCGCCAGGTCCGGCAGCAAGCCCACATACCAGAACAGCAGGGAAACCGTGCCGTAGGTCGAAACCGCGAAGACGTCCCAGATCAACGGGCTGCGAAACTGAGGCCAGATTCCCATCGTGCTCGGATACGGGAACATGTAGTACGCCATCCAGGGCCGCCCGGTGTGGATCAGCGGGAACAATCCCGCGCAAGCCACCGCGAACAGCGTCATTGCCTCCGCAAACCGGTTGATCGAAGTCCGCCATTTCTGGTTTAACAGGTACAAAATCGCCGAAATCAGCGTGCCCGCGTGGCCGATACCAATCCACCACACGAAATTCACGATGGCGAAGCCCCAGCCGATCGGAATATTGATGCCCCAGATTCCCACGCCTTTCGTAATCAGCCAGGCGATTGCCACAAACAGCATCATCACCACGCTGAACGCCAGCGCGAACCCCGCCAGCCATCCGATTCCCACGGGGCGCGTAAGGACCGCCGAAGAGATCTTGTCCGTCACCGAGGCATAGGTATGCCCCGACTCCAGCCACGGCTCTGGTTCTTGCCCTAACCGCAAGTCTTGCGTCGCGCTCATGCCTGTTCCAGCTCCGCGTTCGGATTGCGCACTGCCCCCAGATACGTCGTGCGCGGCCGCGCATTCACCTCGCCCAGGACCGTGTAGTTCCGCTGCTGCGCTTTCAACTTCGCCACCTTGCTGTTCGGATCGTTGATGTCGCCGAAGGTGATCGCCTCGGTCGGGCACGCCGCCTCGCACGCCGTCACAATTTCGCCGTCGCGAATGGGCCGGTTCTGTTTTTCGGCGTCAATGCGCACGTTATTGATCCGCTGCACGCAATAGGTGCACTTTTCCATCACACCTCGGCTGCGCACCGTCACTTCCGGATTTCTCATCAGCTTGAATTGTGGCGTGTCCCAATCCTGGAACCGCAGGAAGTTGAACCTCCGCACCTTGTATGGGCAGTTGTTCGAGCAGTACCGCGTGCCGATGCAGCGGTTGTAGACCATGTCGTTCAGGCCTTCCGCACTGTGCACCGTCGCGCCCACTGGACAGACCTGTTCGCACGGGGCGTTTTCGCACTGCATGCATGGCACCGGCTGAAAAAAGGTTTCCGGATTGTCGAGTGCCGGGCTGTATGTGCCGGGATCCCCGGTATTTTCCACCGTTGCCGAGGGCGAATCCGTGTAATAGCGGTCGATGCGAATCCAGTGCATTTCCCGTCCCCGCATTACCTGGTCCTTGCCGACCACCGGAATGTTGTTCTCCGACTGGCAGGCCACCACGCAGGCGTTGCACCCGTTGCACTTGGTCAAATCGATGGCCATGCCCCACGCGTGCCCATTATAGGAAAACTGCTTGTAAAGTGAATTGTCCTGGGCAGGCGCTTCGAAACCCTCATGGGGAAACGCCGGATTCTTCTTGAACTCCCCAAGTGTCGCCGTGCTCAGAATCTGCCGGCCTTCCATATTGAAGTGGTACTGCGTGCAGGCCAGCGGATAGGTGTCGCCGGTGATCTTCATCTGACCGCCGGTCGCGCTCCACAGCGCGTTCGACGTGCGCACCACATACGCGTTGAATCCCTTGTTCGTGCCTGTGTACCCCGCGTTCTTGCGGCCGTAGCCGAGCGGCAGAACCACCGTGTTTTCCGCCTGTCCAGGTAGTGTCCACGTCGCCGCCGTTACTTTGCTTCCGTTCAGCGTGATGTCCACCACCGCGGTCCGGATCTGTCCGTGCTCCCCGCCGCGCGCCATCACCTTGTGCGCAAAATCCTGCTTCTCCGCGAACTTCGGGCTTACCAGGGCGGCATTGTCCCAGGTCAGCTTCGTTACCGGCTTCGGCAATTCCTGCAGCCAGCCGTTGTTGGCATACCGCCCGTCGTACACGCAGGGGTCCGGCCGGAAAATATATTCCACTTGATCCGCCGGCACTGCTGTCAACGCCGGCAAACTCGCCGGATTAAATTTGAGCTCGGGATTGATGGCCGCAAATTTGGTGTTCGGGATTACGCCGTCGTTCAGCCACTTCCGCCAGCCCGCGTCGCCCGAAACATCCTGGTGCCCCGTAGCCTCGGCCCAGTAGGCCCGCACCAAGTCGTAAGACGCTTGCCCCGGCTTGTCGCTGAACGCCGCAAGCACCTCGTGCGCCGACTTCGTATAATACAGCGGCGAAATCAGCGGTTGGATAATGCTCGCCGAGCCCTCGTACGCTCGCGCATCGCTCCAGGATTCCAGATAGTGCGATTCGGAAACGTGCCAGTGGCAGTACATAGAAGTCTCGTCGAAGTACGGGCTCAAATGCACGACGGTGTTCACTTTTTTCAGCTTCGACACGAAATCGAAATCGTGCGGCGCGTCGTAGACCGGATTGCCACCAAGAATCAGCAGCAGGTCCACTTTGCCTTTGTCCATGTCCGCGCAAAGGTTTCGCAGCGATTCCAGTTGGTTCACCGGTTCGCCTTCCACCGGCTCCGTGTAGTAAAGCGTCGTCCCAATGTTTCCAAGCGCCGCGTTGATCGCGTGCGCCAGCGCATGCACGTTCGCCGATTGCTGCTCGCCCGCAAGCACCAGCGAGCTTCCATGGGCCTTCTGCAGATCGCTCGCCACGCCGTCGAGCCACTTTTCCTCGGCCGGCGGCAGGTTCATCGCGTTCCCGCGCCCCAGTTTCGCCGCCAGCGCCCGTGCGAACAGCTCCACGTCGCAGGCGCGCATCGGCAGCTTGTGATCCGCCATGGATCCGGTCACCGTCGGCGTCGGTTCCACCACGTACAGCCGGTTCATTGCGTCGCCCGCGCCGCTTAGATTCCGCCGCCTCGCGAACTGCTTCGCGTACGCAACGTGTCCCGGCCCGCTCGCCAGAAAATCCGCGTCCAGCGACAAAATCACGTCCGCCTTCGCCGGCACGTAAACCGTGTTCACCACCCGCCCGAACGCCAGCTTTGCTCCGTCGCGCGCTCCATCGCTGACCGCCGGCTCCCACTGGTGCCATTTCGCCTGCGGATACAGCGCCAACATCTGCTTCATTTGCGCGTCCAGCGTTGGCGAATTGATCGTTCCGGTTAGAATCCGGAATCCTTCGCCTGATACGGCCTTCACGCCCGTCGCCGCTTCCTGCGCCGCGTCCAAAAACTGCGACCACGCGCGGATTTCTCCGTTTTCCATCACCGTTTGCGCGCGGTCCGGGTCGTACAAATTCAGAATCGAAGCCTGCACGATCGCGCTGGTCGCGCCCAGGCTCGACGGATGATCCGGATTCCCCTCGATCTTGGTCGGCCGTCCCTCGTGGCTCTCCACCAGCAAGCCGATTGCGTCTCCTCCGAATGGCATCGCCGTCGCATAAAAAGTCGGCTTGCCCAGCACCATCCCGTCCGGTTGCTTTACGTACGGCACGATGTTCGCAATATCCGGCCGCCCGCAACCCGCCATTCCCGCCAGCGCCAGCGACGCGCCCATCAGCTTCAGGAAGTCGCGGCGATCCACGGAATCGTCCCACTCCGATGCGTGCTTCGGAAATTCCCGGTGCATCAGTTCTTCGAATTGTGGGTCTTCCGCCAGCTCTTCCAGCGTGCGCCAGTATTGTTTCCCGCTCTTGTTTTTCAGCTTTTCGCGAACCGCGGCCAGCTCCAGCCGGCTTTCCCGCAATACATTTTCTTCCCCGTCGTGGTTGTGATCGTGGTCGTCATCATCGTGTTGGGACGGAAATGCGGCCTTCTCGCCCGATGGGCCCTGCAGGATGCGCAACTTCGTTTCGTGTTCGTGTTCGTGTTCGCTCATATCGTCGTGTTAGCGATGACACGTTGAGCAGCTTGTCAGCTCAACTGTCGTCCGCAGCTTGTACTCCACCGCAAGTTTTCGCCCCACTTCGTCCTGATTCGCCGGGGCCTTCCAGTCCATATTGAAAACCTGGTCCTTCGGGCGAAGATTCGGCTGCGGGTTCCGGTGGCACTCCAGGCACCAGTTCATGTTCAGCGGCGCGGCCTGGTAAACCAGCGGCATCTGGTTGATCGGGCCGTGGCACGTCGAACATCCGATTCCCTTGTTAATGTGAATGCTGTGATTGAAATAAACGTAATCCGCCAGACGGTGCACTTTCACCCAGTGAATCGATTCGTCGGTCCGGTAACTGTCGCGGACAATCTCTAGATATCCCACGTTGTTAAACAGCACCGAATGGCAGTTCATGCACGTCCGCGTGGGTGGAATTCCCGCGTACGCCGAGGTCTCGACGCCCGTGTGGCAATAGCGGCAATCGATTCCGTCGTCTCCCACATGATGCTTGTGGCTGAACTGCACGGGTTGCTCGCGCGTCACTCTTTGATTCGTGATGTATGGGGATCTCGCCACCACTAAAACCATTGTCAGCGCGGCCCCTGCGAGAAGGGCCCCACCGAGCAGACTTGCCCGGGCGATAAAATTCGCACTGCGGTGAAAGATTTGTGCCATGTCAGCGTTGCGCCTGGGCGAACCTCTTCCTGGTGAGGAAAATTTGCTGGAAGTTGTCCACCCTTATGCCGGACAGCGCTTGTCCGGGTACCTCAGCGACCCGATAGTGTCCACTAATTTTTCCGGGAATGCAACTTTTTCTCTGACTTTTCCAAATTCGTAATGTCCAAAGTTTCCGTCCGCTTCAGCCGATGTCCGACTTTCCTTTCCGAAATGATTCGGCGCGCCGTCTCCTCCCGGCAATCCTTCCCATTATTGAAAATTTCGCCCGCATTCTTCTCCTGCAGCCGCTTCCTCTTCAATAAACATCCCTTATGCCGGACCTTCCTTCATTCCACATTGGCTGAGGTAGTTCCCCATGCTATTCTTCTTTTGTTGTTCATCGCTTTGCAGTCCTGGCTCGCTGGCTTCGGCCCTCCCGGGAGCTGCCGCTGCAAGACCCGCTGGGGCGTGGTCCAACCGGTAGGACACCTCACTGTTAATGAGGATGGTGAAGGTTCGAATCCTTCCGCCCCAGCCAATTTTTCCTCACCCCTTTTGTGTCGGTAAACCCGCGCCGATCCATCCTTTCCAACCACCATCCATCGATTCCACGCTCGTGTACCCCATCTTCTGCAGGTTGTCCGCCGAGAGCGCCGACCGATATCCTCCACCGCAATACAAAATCATCTTCGTCCCGGTGTCCGGAATCCGTATTTCGACGTCTCGCTCGATAATTCCCTTGCCCAGATGAATCGCCCCCGGCAAATGTCCCTGTGCCCACTCGCTCTCTTCTCGCACGTCCACCAGTACGAATTTTTCGCCGGCTTCCATGCGCCGCTTTACCTCCGCCACGTTCGTCTCCCTCACTCGCTTCTTCGCGTCGTTCACCAGTGCGAGAAATTTCTCCGAATGCACCATGCCGCATTCCTCCTTGTTTCCCGACCAAAAAAGCCTATCATACCGTTCTCCGCCAAAAAAAATGGCGCCTTGCTTGGCCGCAAGGCGCCATTGCTTTGATCAGTTGGGCTTGCCCGCTTTAGGGCTTCATCGTTCCTTCGTTCTTCTTGGCAAATGACCGCACATAATTCACCAGGTTCCACCGCACCTCCTCGCTCGTCCGGTCGCCTTCGCCCCCGGTCATTTTCCCGCGTCCATTCGTGATGATGTAGAACAGCTCCCCGTCGCTCATTTTCTCCAGCGATTTCGGATCCCGCCAGTCCTTCAGCCCTAGCTTCATGTCCGCCGCAAGATCGCCTTTTCCGTCCCCGTCTTTTCCGTGGCACATCGCGCAGTGGTATCCGAATAGTTTTTTCGCCGCCGCTAGCCCTTCCGGTGTAGGCTTTACCGGATTTTTCTTCGCCGCGTCTTCCGCGGGGATCGGTTTCTCTTCCGCTTGCGGCTCCTGGCTTGTCGACTGCCTCGGCTGCGCCCATCCCGCCAACAATCCTGCCGTCATCCCCACCACTAGCACACCACTCCCCAAAAGAAATGTCCGCCGCATACAAACCCCCTGTGTTCGGATCTATTGAAGGAGCGAATCCAGCACTACCTAACCGCGATTCTACGCCCGGGCTCGGCTAAATGGGGAACTTTCTGCAACCTCATGCCGCGCAGCCATGCCTGGCTGTGGGCCCACACACACAACAGTCCACCACTCATCATCCCGCGAAATCTAAAATCCTGCGCGGCTTCCTCTCTATTGCTCCTTCGACACAACTGTGGCCCGCTCTGGCTTAGCTGCTATCACTTTGCACCCTTGCACGGGCTCATTTCCTCGTCTTCCCGCCGTGAACCGGCTCGTCTCTCGCACCCTCGTCCGCAACCCATCGATCACCGCCGGAATCGCTGCGTGGATCTCTTCCCGCACCAGATAAATCATCAGCGCCGCTTCCCCTGGTGCGTCCGCGCTCGACGTAATCCCCACTCCCTGCACTCCCGGTTCTTTCATCAACTCGGCCGCATGTGCGGCATGCACGGCCCTGGCGCGTTCCAGCTCCGATTTCGTCAGAACATTCACCCCAAAAACATTTCGCATCGGCGCGATTTGCGCTGCTTCCCCATACTCGAGCATCCCCTGGGGCATCGTCCGCCTCATCCGCACAATCCGCGTCCCCACTCCCTCGATCGTCACCGGCAGCGGCGTGGCCTCCTGTTCCGGATTCACCACCAGCAGCACCGCCGCCTCGCCCGGCCGGTCCACGCTTGGCGCCGTTCCCACCGCACTGATATAAGGATTCGCCAGGAACTCCGGCGCACGCAGATCGCGCGCCCGTTGCGCCTGTGCCAGCGAAATCGCGCTCACCGTTGCCACCGGTTGCGCGCTCACCTCTGCCGCCTTCACTCCCGCGGCCGTCAGGGTGCATCCAATTACCTGGTGCGTCGAAGCGCTTCCCACAAACGACGGCTGATTCCCCTGCTGGTCCGTTAACGCCGCCAGCACATCGGCCACAGGGTTGCCAACGCCCTCTGTGTCCGACCCGCCATAAAGCAGCGCCACAGGGTCCGCTGTCATCTCATCCACAATGAGCGATCCGGAATCTCCGGCGCTCGTGAAGCCGCCCCCCGAAACCGCCACCTGGTTCGTGTAAGTCACCGTAAAACTCGACGCTCCGCCGCACGTCGTCGGATAGCCGACGGTGACCGTCAGGCTGGTCACCGCAACTGTCGAACATGTCAGCCCGGTGGTTCTTCCGCTCTTTGCCACGCTCTCGCCAATCGTCGCCGCAATCCCTTTGCCCTGATGCGGAGGCCCCGCATCCGGAATACTTCCCGTCGCCGTCGCTCCCAATTGCAGAATACTTCCCGAAGCGTCCACCGCTCCGGGTATGATTTGTGCAATCGCCGCATCCACGTTCGCGCCGCTATTTTCCAAATTCAGAAATGACGTCAGATTCGCCACCGTTTGTGTCCCCGAGGTCGAACATCCGGTGTCAATCAATCCTGGTTGCGAAATCGGCTCTCCCGGGGACGCCTGGTCGCTTCTCGCCAGCACGTGGTTGTTGCTCAAAATGTAATAGGTCCCATTCCGAATCAGCAGTGCGCCGAGCGTTCCCGCGCAACATGCCTTGCTCGTTTTGTCGTCGATGTTTCCGCCGGAGGTTCCCAGCTTGATCGGCAGCGACTGCTTCACCTGGTTGCTGTTTGCTTCAAAAACTTGCACGCGTCCCGAGCCCGTTTTCGTCGTGTCCGCCTGCGAAACCGCTGTCACAAGCACCGTCGAAGGACTCGGCACTGCCGTCGGAGCGGTGTACGTTCCGCCGGAATCAATCGTCCCGACGCTTGAATTCCCGCCCGGCACACCCGCCACCTGCCAGCTCACGGCCGTGTTTGTTGTACCCGTCACTGTCGCGGTAAACGGCACCGTCTGGCCCACAACCGCCGAAGTCGCCGTCGGTGACACGCTCACGGACACCGTGCCCGGTGTTCCCCCGCCAGTGCCCGTATTCGTTTTTGGAAGGCCGCTGCACCCTCCGAGCCATAACAGGCCTAGGATCAGCATTGCCTTTGCAATTCTGCGCATGCTCGTCCCTCATCCACCCCTGGACTCAGGCTAGCATGCGCCTTCCCTACCGCTCCGGCTTGCCTCCCACAAGGTGACCTAACCGTCGCCTGCCCCATCGGCCAAGCCGCAGCCCGGAAGCGCCGGCATCTTGCCGGCACCTTCGCCATGTATCCTAAATGCCTGTCAGGGTTATTCCACGGTGCTCGCCGCGCTGAATCGCACTGCCGATCATTCTTAGCTTCCTGCTAGCCGCTCGCTGCTATCTGCTCGCCTTCTCCGCCATCGTAATATCTGATTTCTGATATCCCGCCTTCCACCCGAAACACTTCACTCCAAATCCCGCCAATTCGGCCCCGTCCCCATCTCCACCACCAGCGGCACAACCAGTTTGTGCACTCCTTCCATCTCTTCCTGCACTAGCTCTTCCAACTTGCTCTTTTCCTTCATCGGCAGTTCAAACAACAATTCATCGTGTACTTGCAAAATCATCTTCGCCGCCAGCTTTTCTTTCTTCAACCGCCCGGCGATCGAAATCATCGCCATCTTGATCAGGTCCGCGGCCGTTCCTTGCAACGGCGAATTCAGCGCCGTACGCTCCGCGAAATTCCGCAGTTGCATCTGCGGCGAATTGATCTCCGGAATCGGCCGGATTCGTCCGAACAGGGTTTTCGCCACGCCGGTCTTCCGCGTCTCCACCAGCGCCTCATCCAGATACTTCTTCACGCCCTTGTATCGCGTGAAGTACGCGTTGATAAACTGCGCCGCCTCTTTCTGCTCGATCCCGAGTTGCTGTGCCAGCCCGAACGCCGATAATCCATAAATAATCCCAAAGTTGATCGCTTTCGCCGCCCGCCGGTGCTCCGCCGTCTGCGCCAGCGGCCCCACGCCAAATACTTCCTGCGCCGTCCTTGCGTGAATGTCCTCGCCGTGCCGGAACGCCTCTACCAGCACCGGGTCCTTCGAAAAATGCGCCATGATGCGCAGCTCGATTTGCGAATAATCGGCGGACAATAAGATTTGCCCCTTCTCCGCCACAAATGCCGCGCGAATTTCCCGTCCCAGTTCGCTGCGCACCGGGATATTCTGCAGATTCGGATCGCTCGAGCTCAGCCGCCCCGTCGCCGTGCCTGTCTGCGAAAGGTTCGTGTGCAGCCGTTTCGTCTCCGGATGAATCAGCTTCGGCAGTGCATCCACGTACGTGGACTTCAGCTTCGCTATCTCCCGGTATTGGATCACCTTCCCCGGCAGCTCGTGCTGCTCCTTCATCTCCTCCAGGATGTCCGCCGCTGTCGAGCGCACCTTCCCTTTGCCGCGTCGCCCCGGCGGCTGCAAATTCAATTTGTCGAACAGAATCTCCGCCAGTTGCGTCGGCGAATTCACGTTGAATTCCGCGCCGGCCAGCTTCCAGATATCCTTTTCCAGCCGCCGGACCTCTTTCTCCATCGAGTGCGACATCTTCTCGAGCGCTTTCGGGTCCACCAGGATTCCTGTGCGTTCCATCTCCGCGAGCACTCCCGCCAGCGGTAGATCGATCTTTTCGTAAACGCTCTCGAGCCCTTGCTCCTCAACTTCTTTGTGAAGCATCGGCGCCAGGCGCTGCAGAAGATCCGCGCGCTCCCCCGCGCCTCCTCCGATCGGCACGTTGAACTGCCGGAAAATCACGTCGGCAAAGTTGTGATTCGCCGTCGTCGGCCGCAGTAGGTAGGAGTAAAGTTGCGTCGCGTGCGCGATGTTTTCGGCTGGGCCCGTCAGCAACTGAAACAGCTTCGGGTCGTGCACAATTTTTCGCCGCTTCGCATCCTGCGTCACACCTGCCAGCTCCTTCAGTGCCTCGCCCCTCTCATCCGCCCAGACCGCCCGTCCTTCGCCTTCTTTTTGCGATACCTCAATCCCCGTCACCTGCGTCCCAAATCCTTCTGTCTCACGTTCTCCCGTCTCCAGGTTCAGCCATACCGCGAGCGCGCTCTTCGCCGGTAGCTTCTTCAAATACGTCACGAACTCCTCCGTAGTCCCGAATTGCGCGTAATCCCTTTTCCCCTCGCTGGCTTCGATCTTCTCCGCGACCACCTCGCCGGCCCCGCTCGCCAGCAACTCCTTTAGCAACGAATTGAATCCCAGCTCCCGGTAAAGTTCCGCAAGCGCTCCCGAATCGGGTGCCTGCAACTTCAGTTTTTCCAGGTCCACATCCAGCGGCGCGTCCTTGTGAATCGTCGCCAGCTCCTTGCTCATCATCACTTGTTCTCGCTGCTGCTGCAGGGCCTCGCGGTAGCGCTTGTTCGCCACTTCGTCCGCATGATCCAGCGCGCTCTCCACGCTTCCATATTTCTGGATCAGCTCCGCCGCGCCTTTTTCCCCAATCCCCTTCGCGCCCGGAATGTTGTCCACCGTGTCGCCCAGCAGCGCCATGAGATCGATCACTTTTTCCGGCGGCACACCCAGAATCTCTTTCACTTTTTCCGCGTCCACGATCGTGTCCGCTTTCGCGCCGCCCGAACCAGTCCTCAAGATCCGCACCGCGGAATTCACCAGCTGCATCATGTCCTTGTCATTCGAAATCACCAGCACATCCAGCTTCTTCTCCGACCCCTTCTTCGCCAGCGTTCCGATCACGTCGTCGGCCTCGTATCCATCCAGTTCCAGAATCGGCAGCCGCATCGCTTCGCACAATCGCCGCACGTACGGCAATTGCAAGCTCATCTCGTCCGGCATCGGCGGACGTTGCGCCTTATACGCCTCGAACAATTTGTCGCGGAACGTCGGCTGCTTCGTGTCGAATACGATGGCCACATACTCCGGCGCATAATCTTTCAGTAATCGCCGCACGATGTTCGCAAACAGGAAGGGAACTTTGGTCGGAATGCCGCTCGGCGCGTTCATCCGCACCATCGGCGCATAAAACGCCCGGTAGATATGCGCCATCGCATCCACTAGGAACAATTTCTTCATTTGCTCTTTTGCAGGCATACGGCTGAGTGTAGCCCAGGTCGAGCGCCTTTTGCTTGCCCTGAGCGCTTAACGGCAAAGCGCTTGCGCGGCGCGCCTCATTGTCAAAGTCAGGCGCCGGAGGCGCGTTAGAAACTAGCCCAGGCCGCAAGGCCTGGGGTCAAAGCATAAAATCAAGACCAGCGCCGTAGGTGCGGCACAATTTCCCGCCCCGGCCACGGGCATAACACGCATGCTCTCTACTGGCTGCTCTGCTTCAAACCACTCCCAGCGCTTTCCCCACCTCCGCCAGCGTCTCCGCCGCCTTCAGCAAATGCTCCCTCTTGTGCGCCGCGCTCACCATCGCCCGCAACCGCGCCTTCCCTTCCGCCACCGTCGGATACCCCACGGCCGGGGCGAACACGCCCGCTTCAAACAGCTTCCGCGAAAACTCAAACGCCTTCGCCGCCTCTCCCACGTGGATCGGCACAATCGGCGTCTCGCTCGTCTTGAACGCGAACCCGCTTTTCTTCAATTCTTTCTTGAAAAACTTGGTGTTCGCCCACAGCTTCTTCACCAGCTTCTCGCCTTCCGGCGAATCCAGCAGCGCGAACGCCGCCTGGCACGCCGCCGCCGTTGCCGGTGGATGGGACGTCGAAAACAAAAACGGCCGCGCGCGCAAATACAAAAAGTCGATCAAGTCCCGCGAGCCGCACACATACCCGCCCATCGACCCGATCGCCTTGCTCAGTGTGCCAACCTGTATGTGTACACGCCCATGGCAATTAAAGTGGTCAATCGTTCCCCGACCGCCCCGGCCCAGCACGCCGCTTGCGTGCGCGTCGTCCACCATCATGATGCAGCCATACTTCTCCGCTAGATCGCACAGCGCCGGCAGCGGCGCGATGTCTCCGTCCATCGAAAACACTCCGTCGGTAATGATCAGCTTCTTCCCGGGGAAACTCGCGTTCTCCTGCAAGATCCGCTCGCAGTCGGCAACGTCCTTGTGCTTGAACACCTTGATCGTCGCTTTCGAGAGCCTCGCCCCGTCGATAATCGATGCGTGATTCAGCTCGTCCGAAACAATCAGGTCCTCTTTCCCCAGCACCGCCGAGACCGTCCCCGCATTCGCCGTGAATCCCGACTGGAACACCACGCACGCTTCCACGTTCTTGAACTTCGCTATCTGCTCTTCCAGCTCCATGTGCAGTTTCATCGTCCCGGCGATCGTCCGCACCGCCCCTGCGCCCACGCCGTATTTCCGCACCGCTTCAATCGACGCCTTCCGCAGTCTTTTGTCCGACGTCAGCCCCAGATAATTGTTCGACGCCAGGTTGATCACCTCGCGCCCGTCGAACACGCACACTGGCTTCTGCTCGCCCTCCAGCACGCGCAACTTCGGCGCTACGTCCTTCGCCCGCAAATCATTCAGCGTCTCGGTCACATACTCCAGCGGATTTTGCCGCGTCGTCGCCGTTCCCGTGTCACTCATGTCTTCATCTCCAATCTCTGTGTTTCTCCGCGCCTCTCCGTTAAGTTTCTTTTCCTATTTCTTCATTCCATTTGGATAAATCAAAATCTTCCCCGCCATCCCGTTCTGCAACTTTGCAAACGCATCCTCGAATTTCTCCAACTCCACCTTCTCCCCAAACAACGGTTCCAGGTTCAGCCGCCCCGCCTTCAGCAGCGCCGTCATCTGCACCCAGGTTTGGTACATCCTCCGCCCGTAGATCCCCTGCACGGTCGCGCCTTTGAAAATCACGTCGTTCACCAAATCCAGCGGTACGTTCTCCGTTGGTATCCCCAACAGCGACGCTCTTCCGCCCGCCCGCAACGCCTTAAATCCCTGCTGAATCGCTGACGGCACGCCGCTCATCTCCAGCAGCACGTCCACTCCCGTTCCGCCCGTCGTGTCCAGAATCCTTTTCACCGCGTCTTCGTTTGCGGGATCGATCACCACGTCCGCGCCCATCTGTTTCGCCATCTCCCGCCGGTGCGCGTTCGTCTCCGTCGCAAACACCGTCGAGCTCCCGCACGCCTTCGCCACCGCAATCGACATCAACCCGATCGGCCCGCATCCCGTCACCAGCGCCGTCTGCCCCGCAATCGGCCCGGCCAGCACCGTGTGCACCGCGTTCCCCAGCGGATCCAGAATCGCGGCGTAGCGCTCCGGAATTGCTGGGTCCAGCTTCCAGATATTCGTCGCCGGAATTCGCACGAACTCCGCGAACGCCCCATCCTGATCGATGCCGATCACCCGCACGTTCGGGCAAATATGTGCCTCGCCCAGCCGGCACTGGTGGCAATGCCCGCAGTTCACGTGCATCTCCGCGCTCACGAAGTCTCCGGGCTTCACCGAAGTCACTTCGTCGCCAACGCGTTCCACCGCGCCGCAAAATTCGTGTCCCAGCGTCACCGGGGGCTTGATCCGCCCCTGCGACCACCGGTCCCACCCGTAAATGTGCAGGTCCGTCCCGCAGATCGACGCGATCTTCACGCGCACCAGCGCGTCTCCGTGCCCCACTTCCGGCACCGGGACACTCTCCAGCGTCAATCCTTTCGCCGCTTGCGTTTTCCGCAGCGCTCTCATTGTGGCGGGCATTCCGGCAGGCTCCTCACCCAGGCGGGTCTGATGCCAACGTGCAGACCTAAATCCTAGCACCCTTTGGAGTGCGGAGGCGAAACCTCCGCTTTCCGGTCGCTCACTCCATCTGCTGCTTCCTCAATCGTCTGGCGCGAGCCAAAGTGCTTGAGGTAGCCCTCCGCTGCTTATGCGGAGCGTAAGCCCTTACCATCGACGAGCGAACTGCGCTTCTCTGTCATCCCGGCCGGAGCAGCCCGGCTTTTCCTCCGCGTGGTTTTCGGCGCGCCGGGCTGCGCAGGGGAGGGAGCGGGGCAACACGCTGAATCCCACCTCGGCCTAGCTTCTTTCTGATTCCTAGTGTCATCCCCTCGTCACTTCCTTGCTTCAACTTCTTCCAACACCCCAATCTCCTTGAGCGCCTTCAAGTACTCCACCACCATCTCCACTGGGACGGGTCCATACTCCGCCGACACCGCTTCGCAAATCTCCTGCGCATTCCTCTTGCCATTCGCAAAATTCAACACCTCGTACGCGTACTCTTCCCCCCCGCCCCATAGCCCCTCGTAACTCAGAATTTTCGGCTGCGTTGTATGTCCTCTCTTCTTCCACTCCTCCGCAAAGTAGTCGTAGCCAAAGACCGCCATGGGCCCTCTGGGTTCCACCGTTCGCTTATATGTCGGAAAATAGGTTGCAGGTTCACCGAAACGTAGGTCCCTCGGACAGTTTTCCCAGACCTGATTTGACTGGATCTCCATATTGGAACGGTCTGAAAGATAAGCACGCAAACTGTTCAGAAGGCCTGCCTCAAACTGCATCAGCCCTCTCATACATAGGCAGTTTGTCGATTCATCCAAACCACCTATTCGAGATCTCGTTTGCGCGTCACGGAGAAATCTCCCAATGATTGCCCGTTGTTCGAGGGTCTTCTCTGAATCCTGCTTCATCCCCGCCAAAAAATACCCGCTCGTCGCTCCGATCAACCCCACCCGCTTCAACTTCGTCGCATCAATATTCGCCGGGGTATCCAGATTCGTGTGGATGAACCGGTCCGGCCAGTCGTTCAGATAGATTGCTGGTATCCCAAACGACGAATCCTGATATACGTCGTGGTCGCTCCCCATCGTGTACGCCGAATACTCTGCCCGCAGCGGTTCTTTCCCGCCCTCCGCCTCCACCAGCGGAAACTCCGCTTTGCCCGTCGCGGCATATTGATAGGTCTCTTCGTTCACCCATTCCGCGAACGCCCACGCCTCATCCTGCACAAACGACGGCAAGCTCATCGGCCCCCGCGTCACGTGAAACACCGCCTTCGTCTCCGGCCCGCCTCCCACCATGTCCATATGCACCACCGCCTTGATGCGCTTCGCCATCTCTGGCCTCGCATTCAGCAGCGCCATCGTCCCTTCAATTTCAGGTGGAAAAATAAACCGTATCGTTCTCGCCGGCCGTGTGAGCTTCCCCTCCGCAATCAGCTTCTGCAGCGTCCGTGCCACTTCCAGAATCGTCGCACACCCGCTCGCATTGTCGTTCGCTCCCGGCCGTTGATGATCCAGGTGACATGAATACGAAATCTCCTCGTGCTTCAATTTCTCGTCTGCTCCCGGAATCGTCGCCGTCACCACCTCGTAAAATCCTGAATGCTGCCCCGCCTTCACCAATGCGTGCAACTCAATCTTTTCTCCTTTCGCTAATCGCTCTTGCAAAGCATGAGCCGTCCGCATCGACACCATGAACCCAAACGTCTTGTTCGACGAAAAGGTATCCAGATGGCCCCACCGGATCGCATCCAGGTTCTCGCCCCACCACGCCGTCTTCTGGTTCTGTGCGTAGCTCACAATGCCCACCGCGCCAAACTTCCCCACCGCCAGATCCTGCACCGCGCTCGGCTGGGCGCTTACCAGCGCGATCTTTCCTTTCACCTCCTTCCCAGCGTAGTCTCTCTCGGTCGTTCCGGCACCCACATCCACCAATTCGGCCGTCACATCCGCGCTCTCACTGTCTTCCGCCAGCGCCACCGGCTCCGCCGCTAAACTCGCGATCCTCTGTTCTCTCAGCCCAACGCAAATGGTGCTGTCGATGGTTGTGCCAGGCCTTTTGGCTGGTCCTGTATGGCACTCGTCGTCCGGGTCGATCCCAATGTTGGTTTTAACCAGTTCGCCGGCATCTGCGTCCCACGCCGGGCGCGACCTCTGCGTCCCGTAAAAAATCTTTCCATCCGCCGGAAATTGCAGAATCTCCACGTCGCTCAGTCCGTATTCCTTCAGCTTCCCTGCCACCAGTTCGGCCGCCGCATGGAACCCCTTCGACCCGCGCTGCCGGTGATACTGGGCAATCCCTTCCAGATTCCTCTTTGCCATCGCACCGCTAATCTCCGCTGCAATCGCCGCCACATCCTTTTCCGACAGCAGCGGCGGCTTTTGCGCCCACGCCCCCGCCGCCAAAACCAGCAGCGCAATACCAGCTGTGACCCAATGCTTCATCTCAAATACCTCCGAGGCGCACTCCAGCTTCCTTCTTCACCGAATCTGCGCACTACCCTGACGCATCCGCGGTATAGAACTTGTCATCCCGAGCCGAGCGGCCCGATTTTGTCTTCCACGCCGCAGTTTGGCGTGTCGGGCCGCGGAGTCGAGGGACCATGGCAACACTCCTACCATGCTCCTCCCGGTCGTTTCCTCTTTCCTTCTTTCCCTCTCCTCTTATTCATATCTACCTTCATCCCCTTCATCGGCTTCCTCTTGTTCAGCTTCGCCGCTTCCACAATCAGTTTCTTCAACGCCGGCTTCTTCACATCCGCCGTCGTCCGCACCTTCACGTGCCGCACGTGTTTCCCGGTCCCTTCCAGCAATCCCTGCGGATCCGGCAGAGCCGACCCGCGCAGAAATATAAACGTCACATGCTCCTTCCCCGTCATAAACCCGCACACCGTCCCGTTCGAATCAAAGGACGGAATTTTCCACGGATTCACGTACTCCTCGCAGTCCGCCACGGACTTCATCACCAAAGCCCGAATAGCTTTCGCCACGCCCGCCAGCTTCCCGGCCTTCTTCACGTAGGCGTCAATCCAGATCTTTCCTTCTTTTCCCTCGATCGTCGGCATGATGCCCTCCTCTCCGGCCGCCGCCATTCTATTCCCAATCTACACCTTGGTCTCGCCCCCCAAGACTCCCTGAGACCCACCTTTGAATAGCAATCAGCCCGGGTTCGTCATCCCGACCGGCGGCTCGCGCCTTTTGCGAACCGCAGTGGCGGGTCGTGGCTGGCTCCGCGGTTCTTGAGATAACCAAAGCGCAAGTTTAGCCTGCGTCTACCGCCTTTGTTCTGCCAGCTCATGATATTTTCTCCACCGTTCCCGCGTATCATTACTTGACGCCACTCTCATGCCCACCTCCGATCCCGCCATCCAGCTTGACCACGTTTCCCGGCACTACGCCATGGGCGAAACCTCCGTCCGCGCCGTCAACGAAGTCTCTCTCACCGTCGCCGCCAACGAATTCCTCGCCCTTCTTGGCACATCCGGCTCTGGAAAGTCCACGCTTCTGAATCTCATCGCCGGCCTCGACCGCCCCACATCCGGCTCCATCCATGCCTTCGGCCGGAACATCGCCTCGCTCTCTTCGCTCGCCCTCGCCCGCTACCGCTGCAACACCATTGGCATGATTTTTCAATCCTTCAACTTGCTCCCCCGCATGACCCTCGAGGAAAACCTCGAACTCCCCCTCCGCCTCGCTGAAGTGGACCGCTCCGAGCGTCCCGCCCGCGTCCGCGAAGCCCTCGAACGCGTCCGCCTCACGCATCGCCTCGGCCATCGCCCCACCGAGCTATCCGGCGGCGAACAGCAGCGCGTCGCAATCGCCCGCGCCCTCGTCAATCGCCCCAAAATCCTTCTCGCCGACGAGCCCACCGGTAATCTCGACTCCGCCACCGGCGAAGCCATCCTTACCCTTCTCCGCGAACTCCAGTCTCAGCTCGGCATGACCATCGTCATGGTCACCCACGAGCGCCCGCTGGCCGAAGATTTCGCCGATCGCCTCGCCACTCTAGGCGACGGCAAACTCCTCTCCACGGCTCCCGCGAAAGGTATCCCGCAGTGAAACCCCACGACCTCACCGATCTTGCTTTCCGCAATCTCCGCGAATCCATCTTGCGCAACGTTCTCACCACGCTCGGCGTCGCCGTCGGTGTCGCCTCCTTCGTCGCCATCATTTCCATCGGCGTCGGCCTGCAGCAGCTGGCTTCCCGCAGGCTCTCCGAAAGCGGCCTCTTCGACACCATTTTCGTCACCCCCAAAACCAATTTCCGCGGCATGAATCGCCCGCGTCCTGAACCAGGGACCGATGTGCCACCCCGCCCGCTCGACGAAGACGCTCGCAAGGAATTTGAAAAGCTTCCCAACGTCCTCGAGGTCTATCCGCAAATCCGTTTCTTCACGGAAGTCCGCTTCAACAACAAGCCGTTCGGCACCGTCGTCGCGGGTATGCCGGACTCCTCGCGAAATTCCGGCGCCTTTGACGGCATGCAAGGCCGCTTCTTCGCCTCCGCCAGCGCCAATGAAGCCATCCTTCAGATCGAGTTTGCCAAGGAACTCTCCGACAAGCCGGCCTCTCTCATCGGACAGGATCTCGTTCTCCGTTACGCAGAACGCCAGCCTCTTCCTGCATCCACTTCGGGTTCCGGCGCTTCGGCCGATTCTGCGGGCGCCTCCGGCGGCTTCTCCATCGTTCCCAGGGAACTCCATCTGAAAATCGTCGGTGTCGTCGAAACCGAACCTGCTACCGGCTACGGCGGCTATGGCAACGCGCGGCTGCTCATTCCTCTCGACACTGCTTCCGCTCTCCGCGCCGCGCAGGTCAACGATCTCCGCGACATCGTCAGCGATACACCTTCCAACAAGACCACCTACGGCTCGCTCTCCGTTCGCGCCAAATCACCGTCTCTGGTCCAGCCCATTGAGGACGCCATCAAGAAAATGGGCTTCCGCGCCTTCTCCCTCTTCGACGCTTCCAAATCGCTTCGCATCTTCTTCACCGTTTTCGATCTGCTCGTCGGTATCTTCGGCAGCCTTGCGCTCGCGATTGCCACGCTCGGCATTGTCAACACGCTGGTCATGGCCATCCTCGAGCGCCGACGCGAAATCGGCGTCCTCAAGGCTCTGGGCGCATCCGACGCCGACGTCCAGCAGCTTTTCTTCGTCGAAGCCGGAGTCATCGGCCTTTTCGGCGGCATCATCGGCGTGGTCTTTGGTTGGCTCTTTGCCCGCGCTATCACGTTCGGCACAAACGCCTATCTTCTCCGCCAGAATCTCAACCCCATCCAACTCACGTCCGTCCCCTGGTTGCTGGCGCTTGCGGCTCTTTTGCTCGCCGTTGTTGTCAGTCTGGCCGCCGGACTCTATCCTGCTTCTCGTGCCGCCAAGCTCAACCCCGTCGACGCCCTCCGCTATGAATAAGAGGTTTCTTCCACTTCTTTTCTTGGTTACCTTCTTCTGCTTTCTTTGCCTCCCCACCGCTTCGGCTTCTCCCCGCGTCGAATGTAACGCCCTTCCCTCCAAAATCCTCTCCCGCTCCGTCCGCTACTGCATCGTCCTTCCCGCCTCCTTCGACGCCGACAAATCCAGAAAATTCCCCATCCTCTATGACCTTCACGGCCTCGGCGACAACGAACAGTTCTTCATCCACTCCGGCCTCTGGAATCTCGTAGATGACATGCGCGAGAGACATCAGCTCAAGGACTTCCCCATCGCCACCCCCGACGGCGGCGCCGGCTTCTACGTCAACTCCCGCGACGGGAAGAATCGCTACGAGGACTTTCTTCTCCAGGAATTTTTCCCCTTCATCGAAAAGCGTTATCGCGTCGCTCCTGGCCGCGCCAATCGCGCCATCTCCGGCGTTTCCATGGGTGGCTACGGCGCGCTGCATCTCGCCTTCCGCCATCCGCAACTCTTCAGCGCCGTCAGCGCCCACAGCGCCGCGCTCATCGAAAGACTCCCCAGCTTCCTCGGCGGCTCTTCCGCCGGTTCGCCACGCTCTCGCGTCCTCGGTGCCGTCTTCGGCAATCCTCCCGATCCCGCGTTTTGGGACCGCAATAATCCCATCGTCCTCGCCCGCACCGCGAAGCTCTCCGGCCTCAAAATCTATTTCGACTGCGGCGACGAAGACGACTACGGCTTCGACGCCGGCGCCCGCGCTCTCGATCAGGTCCTTACCGCGCGCCACATCGCGCATGAATTCCACATCTATCCCGGCCGCCACGATCCCGTCTACTTTGCCGAACACATCCCCGCCTCCCTGCAATTCCATTCCCGCCTGTTCCCGTGAACTGTGGCACAGGCTTCAGCCTGTGCAGCCGGTGTGAGACTACAAATCAAACTTGCTTGATGGTGCCCTCCCCTCGCGACTTGTGAGAAAGGGTGGGTGGGTGTCTACGACTCATCGCCGCCGCCCTTCTTCACTTCAGTCCCAAAATTTGTCCGTGGTATCTTCATACGCATGCCCAGCAGGCGTTTGTTTCTCCAATCCCTCGCCGCTTCTTCCGCGTTCGCCGCTCTGCCCAAACACTTCTCTCTCCCTCTATTGGTGTCGCAATCCCAACTCGCTGCCGACCCGCTCCGCCCGCAAATTCATCTCCTCCCCGCGCGCAACTGGATGAACGACCCCGACGGCCCCATCTACTGGCGCGGCCGCTACCACATGTTTTTCCAGTACAATCCCCACGCCGCCGTTTGGGGTGACATGCACTGGGCCCACGCCGTCAGCCCCGACATGCTCCGCTGGCAGCATCTCCCGGTCGCTCTTTCTCCCACACCCAACGGTCCTGACGCCGACGGCTGTTTCACCGGCAGCGCGGTCACCCACGGCGGCGCTGCCACGCTTCTCTACACCGGCGTGAAAACCGTGGCGCCCTCCGAAGCCACCATTCGCGATGGCCGCAACAATTTCCTTGAAACCCAGTGCCTCGCTGTCTCGCGCGATTCCGAACTTCGCGTCTGGCAAAAACACAAAACTCCCGTCCTGCGTCCTCCTCACGATCCCAATCTCACCGGCTTCCGCGATCCTTTCCTCTGGCGCGAGAAAAATCTCTGGTACATGGGAGTCGGCTCCGGCCTGCGCGGCGCCGGAGGACGGATTCTTCTCTATCGCTCGCCGGATCTGATCAACTGGAAAGCGCTGCCACCGCTCGCGCAAGGCGAACCAACCGGACTCACCACCCCCGATCCGGTCGACGCCGGCGACATGTGGGAATGTCCGGACTTCTTCGCGCTCGACGGAAAGCACATCCTTCTTTACTCCACGCAGCGCAAGGTCATTTGGGAGGTCGGCCAATACGACCCGGCGGAACATCGCTTTCATTCGCAAAAACGCGGCCTGCTCGACCACGGCGCCTTCTACGCGCCGAAATCGCAACTCGACGCGCACGACCGCCGCATTCTGTGGGGTTGGATTACCGAAAAACGTCCCGAAGCCGAATACTCCGCCGCCGGTTGGGCCGGCTGCATGTCGCTTCCGCGCGTGCTCTCCGTCAACGTCGACGGCGAACTCACCGTGCGCGTCATCGACGAAACCTCTTCCCTCAACCTGGAAGGCTTCTCCTGGATCATGAATTACGCCGCCACCGACGCCCAGCGCGCCAGCATCCGCGAACTCGCGCTAAATCCCGCGCCGCTCAAGCTCAATCTCGCCGCCTCGCAAAAACCGTTTCATCTCGCGCTCACCGACGGCCAGTCGCCGGTCCTCTCGTTCATCTTCGACCCCGCGCAAGCCGGCCGCGAACTCCAGCTCAACTCTTCCGCCGTTCCGCTTCCCCCGCGCAAGTCTGGCGACCATCACTTCACCGTCTTCTACGACGCGTCCGTCATCGAATGCTTCGCCGACAATACCCTCGCCCTCACTGCGCGCGTCTACCACTCGCCGCAATCCAAACTCCGTCTCTCCGTCTCCGACCCTGATCTCAACGCACTCTACTCCCTCTCCCTCGCCACGCTCCGCCCCATCTCGCCCGACCGCCTTACCACCTGACCTCAGCTCAAATTCCTCTGAAACACAAACGCGATGCACAATTTTCCCGGCCCGGTCTCCCCACTCCGCATCGCCGGTTGAAATCCCCATTGTTTCACGGCCTCCGTCGCCGCCTCCACCAGCGGCTGCACGCCGTACACCACGCGAATTCCCGACACGTGCCCCCACTTGTCCACGCTCACTGACAGCACCACCGTCCCCTGCACCTGGCTGTTCGGCGGATAAAACGCGTACGACGCCATCCGCACTTGTGGCGGCAGCCAGTTGCTCAGGTTCGACGGCACCGCCGGCGGCACCCGCGGCCCGCCACCCGTCACCGACGTGCCACCCGGGTTGTACGGGTTGAACACCACGTGCACCGGAAAAATCGACGCTACGCTGTTTCCGTTCACCTTCGCCGGCTGGAACGTCCACCTCTTCAAGCCCTCGCGCGCCGGTGCCGTCAGCGGCGGCGTGTCCTGCAGCACTTGCAACTCCTGCACGTTTCCACCCGGGTCCATGCGAACCACGAACGACACCATCCCCGCCTTTGCCGCATCCATCGGAAACGCGATGCCGTTCGCGGCGGTCACGTCCGGCGGCGTAAATTTCCCGGACTCGCCCTGCGCCCGCGCCCCTATACCCGCCACCAACGCCGCCAGGGCTGCAATCCCCGCGAAGCTCCAGATTGCCTTCGCTTGCCCCCGCGATCCTCGTTCCATTCTCACGCCGCACCTCCTTCCGCTTGCCTGCGCATTCTCTCCTACTTATACCCCCTTGCCACCCAGTTTTTCTCCACCCGCGTAATTCCCCTTGTAGCGCAGGTCCAGCGCGATTTGCTTGTGCTGCGATATTCGAGACCGGAAGCTCTTGCCAGTCTTCGGCCATGGCATTCTGGTCTGGCAATACGCCTTTCGGGAGGGGTACACCCCCGGGGGTTCGCGTAAGAGACGTAGTGAAAGGACTTAGAGAGAGGCTCACTGACGGCAATCGACAGGCTGCAAGTTGCGGAGGGAACGGAATGGGGTGGAACAGAGGTTTTGTCACAGAGGTTACCGAATGCGCGGAGAGAGTGGCGAGGTGAGGGCACTCCAGCAAAGATCGGAAGGAATTCCGGAAGGAGAGGGGGGTACCCCCCTGTTTTTGCGTAAGTGCAGAAATGAATGGAGTTGCGGACGAGTCGCCTGGAAGCGCAGAAAGTGCGGGGGTTAGGAGAAAAGTGAGGTTTGATGGCGGAGATGGCCGGGAGTGAGGTCGAGTTTGCACGCAACATGTTACCATAAGAATTACTTGTTGTCAATAGTAATCATATAATACCGTGGTTCGAACGCGATGGATTCGAACCGGAGAGCGAAGAGATCTGCGAGGAGAATTGTTCACTCCGCCTCTCGACTTTGCTCGGGGCAGGCGTAGGGCAGCGGAGGGAGTGGCGGGAAGAGGAGTAGAGGAGAAGGAGGGGAGGGAGATGGATTTCTTTGGGAAATTTGTGGTGCGGGAAGGCACGGAGGCTGGGGCGGAAAAGGCGTTGCGGGAGGTGATGGGTCCTTCGCGGGAAGAGGCAGGCTGCGTGAGGATTGAGGCATACCGGGCGCTGCGGGGCGGAAGGGTGTTTTACATCCATTCGGTGTGGAAGGATGAGGCGGCGTTCGAGACCCACGCCGGATTGCCCCACACGTTGAAATTTGTTGAGCGGATGAAGGCGCTGGTTGAACGAGAGCCGGAAATGACGCGGGCGGAGAGGGTCGGGTCGTGAGTCAGGCAACTGCGCTTGAAGACATGAAGGCTCTCGGGTGTTGAGTCCTACGGAGCGCTATTGCCGCGATCCCTCCGCTCCAGGGCCAACACGCGGAGAAACCGCGCGGCTCGCCGTCCTATGGGCCTTTCCTGAGTGAGGCTGATTTTGGCCCGCGCCTGAAGTACGGGCTGCCCGCGCTGGACCATTTCCAATCCTCCGGGCTGGACACCAGCCCGGCCTTGACCGGGTTCCATTCGATGTAATCCCGCACTCGCGCAAATTCTTCGGGGTTTCTGATCCAGTGGTCAAAGGATTCGTCCTGCCAAAATGGTTTGCCGGTGCGCCCAAGCGCGGCGTTGGCGTCGCGAGCAGCCACTCCTTTGATGGCGCCAGTGATTTTGGCGAGAGGGACGCATGGGTCCAACAAAGCATGAACATGGTTGGGCATGACAACGTAGGCGTGCAGGTGGAAGCGGCCAAGATCGGCGCCATGCCAGATGGGGTACTCGGCGTAGGCAGCGAGTTCCGGGTCGGCGAGCCAGAGGGGGCCGGATCTGGCCGCGTCCAGTGCGTCATCGAGTTGGGGAAAATTTTCTTCCAAGGCAGATTGCGAGTCGATGCAATCTCTGTTCGTAGCAGTCCTTCGCGCGGGAGTGGGCCATTTCTTCATAAAGGAAGCGGGCAGGGAGCCGAAGAGTCTCCAGGTGAGAAAGATGGTCTTTCCCTCGGGATGCCAGTGCGGGAGATTGCGGCGATAGAAAGTCATGAAATCTCAAGCTGGGGTGAAAAAATCCAGGGCCACAGGCATTCCTGCCTGTGCACTCCTTGAGAGAAACAGAAAGGGATTCTAGGGGAAAACATTGGGGACAGCGAGCTTTTGTGTGGGATGGTCAGGGGATTGCGGCAGCACAGGCAGGAATGCCTGTGCCACAAAGGCCTAATGCCGCGGAGTCTTCAGACCAGGCGGTAACAGCCATCACCGAGGAAGGTGAGGAGGCTTAAGTCGCGGAGGACTTGGAGTTGCTGGCGGATTTTGGGGCGGACGTTCGAATTCTTCGGGTGGAGCTCGGCAAGAAAGTCTTCGAGGTTGTAGACCTCGTCGAGCACAAACTCAGATTTGCCAAGTGAGCGAACAGCATTTAGCACGTCGAGGGTCCAACCTCTTTTTTCAGACTTTACCGCTTCCAAGGGCTTCAGACGTTTATATTTTTCGCGGACTATTCTCGACTCGATTTCAATACCCTCCCGGATTACCCCGATTCTTGCGTCGGTGGCGATGCGGTCCAGCAGGAAGTTGCACCCTATCCATCCAGCACGTTTTGCATTGGGGGAAAGTGGTTTGCATTTTTCAAGCATGGAGGAGGAAAAAGCAAAGTGAGGGATGAGCAAGACATCGGAGACCTTGAAATCTGATTTTCTATAACGCAGCAGGAAGAGGTTTGGCGTCTGGCCAGATGATATTGCCTCACTCATTGCATCAAATGCTCCATCCCGTATGCGGCGGCCAAAGTTTGATGATTTGCTTTTCAACTGGAACTTTCCGCGGAAGTTTGGGCAAATGAAATCGTGCGCGCGTGTATTTGTCGGAAGTGGCTCTATCCGCGGAGAAACACATGCAGGGCAGTAGAGGTTTGCCGCAGCCCAGGGTTCTGTGCTAACTCGTGCCCTTTGGGACGGACTTTTGTATTTTTCAAACCCCTCCGTGGGCATGTTGAGGTCCATACTGAGGATTAGATCACGAACGTGCGAGAGGCAAAAGAAGGTGCGTCTATACCACTAGAGAAGGAAGATTTGGGTTTCGGATTTGATGATGAAGAGGGCGTCGCTCGGGGAGTGGCCGGAGAGGCGGAATTGTTGGAGGGCATCGTCGAGAGTAGGGGCGAGGACGGAGAAGATTACGGAGCGGTTCTGGCGGCCGATGAAGTAGAAGCGGAGTTCGGTTTGGACAAGTTGGAGGTTGGCGGACATGGGAGAGCGCTCGCTGGCGCTCGCTTGCCGATCTAAAGCTTGGCCACGACACGAGCTAAGAGCGCCCCTACACGATCGATCCTCGGAATCGGTAAAGAGATCAAGGGAAAAGTGAAGCGTGGAGAAAGAAAGTTGTACGCGGAGGAGATTCGCGGTGATGCGCTGGAGTGTGAGCGCGAGATAGTCATAAGAAAGTTCTAATCCAACAGCGGTGCGGCGGAGTTTGAGCGCGGCAAGGAGGGTGGTACCCGATCCGGAGAAGGGGTCGAGGACGAGGTCGCCTTCGTGGGAGGAGGCGAGGAGGATGCGTTCGAGGAGGGCGACGGGTTTTTGGGTGGGATGCTTGCCGAAGCGTTTTTCCCAGGATTCGGGCGGCTTGATTTCCCAGACGGATTTCATCTGCTTGCCGCGGTTGTGTTCCTTCATGAGCTTGTAGTTGAAGGTGTGGCGCGATTTTTTGTCGCGCGCGGCCCAGATGATGGTTTCCGTGGCGTGGGTGAAATAGCGACAGGAGAGATTGGGAGGAGGATTGGGTTTTACCCAGGAAATGTCGTTGAGGAGCTTGAAACCGAGCTGCTGCATGGCGAAGCCGACGGAATGGATGACGTGGGCGGTGCCGGAGACCCAAATGGAGCCGTTGGGCTTGAGAACGCGCTGGCAGGCGGCGAGCCAGGCGCGATTGAATTCGTGATTGGCGTCAGAGCCACGGGATTTGTCCCACTCGCCTTTGTTGACGCTGACCATTTTGCCGGCGTGGCAGGTGATGCCGCCGTTGGAGAGGAAGTAGGGCGGGTCGGCGAAGATGAGGTCAACGGAGGATTCGGGGAGGAGCGGGAGGAGTTCGAGGGAGTCTCCCTGGTAGAGGCGGATGTGGTGCTTTTCGTCGTTGAAGGCGGGGGCGGGAAGTTTGACGGGGGATTTGGTCATTGTGCCGGTTACGGAGCGTTGATCGATCAGGATCCTTGATCAGGTAGGAAACAGAGTCAAGCCGGGGCCTTCCGGTTCGAGGACTTGCGCAGGGTGACGACCCTAATCACGGCAGGCAGAAAATGCCGGAGGTGGGGGCACAGGCTAACTCCCAGGCTAGCGGGAAGGGGCGACGGTTCGCTGGCTACTGGTCGCGGGTGGCTGCTATCATGCCCCTTCCCCAACGGAGGTGGCATGGGCTTCGCACAGCGCGTCGCGGAAATCCGCACCGGCTTCGAGCGGTCCTTCTGGGTTGCCAACATCAGCGAACTCTTCGAGCGCCTCTCCTATTACGCCGCGTTTGCCTCGCTCGCCCGCTATCTCCACGAAGCGCTGGGCTTCCCCACCGAACGTGCTACCGATCTCTCCGGGCTCTTCGGCGGTCTCGTCTGGTTCCTGGCCATTTTCGGCGGAGCCATCGCCGACCGCCTGGGCTTCCGCCGCGCGCTCTCGCTGGCCTACCTGATCCTCGCCGGTTCGTATTTCCTGCTCGGCTCGATCGGGGCGCCGTGGCTGGCACCGGTGCGCAATGCGGTGCCGCTGGTCGCGCTGGTCACATTTGTGCTGATGCTTCCCGCGCTTGGCGTCGCCATGGTCAAGCCCAGCGTGGTGGGAACCACGGCCCGCGCCTCCAACGAGAATGTGCGCTCCATCGGGTATTCCATCTACTACACGCTGGTGAATATCGGCGGGGCGCTGGGCCCGTTTGTCGCTTCCTGGGTCCACAAGCACCTCAGCGTCGAAAACGTCTTCCGCGTCGCGGCGCTCAGCGTATTCCTGATGTTCTTTCTGGTGCTGGTGATGTTCCGCGAGCCGCGCAAATCCGGCGACGCGCAAACCGCCAGCATCGGCGAAACGCTGCGCAACTTCGGCAAGGTCTGCGCCAATCCCAAGTTCATGGTGTTCCTGCTGATTTTTTCCGGCTACTGGATCGTCTATTGGCAGGAATTCATCACGCTTCCGATCTACGTTCACGACTACGTGAATCCCGCCGCCGACACGGAGCGCATGCTTTCCACCGGGCCGCTCGTGGTGATCGCGTTCACGGTTGCGTTCAGCGTGCTCACGCAGAAGATGGCGGCGTTTCGCGCGGTGCTACTTGGCACGCTGGTCTCGATGGTGGCTTTCGTGCCCTTGGCGCTGTATTCGAGGATTTCCGCGGCCTACGTCACCTTGGTGATCGTCGCGGTCGGCGAACTGATCCAGCAGCCGCGCTATTACGATTACATCTCGCGGCTCGCGCCCCCGGGCCAGCAGGGGACGTACATGGGCTTCGCGTTTCTACCCCTGGGCATCGGCTCGTTCCTCGCGGGACGCATCGGGGGCGCGCTGCTGCATCGCTTCGGCGAAGTGCAGCACCGGCCGCAGCTCTTCCTGTGGGCGCTCACGGCCATCGGCCTCGCGACTACGTTTCTTCTGTGGGTTTACGATCGCATTGTGAAGCCGTCGGAGGTAACGAGTTCCAAGTTGTAAGTGTTAAGTCTTAAATTTCAGAAGGGAAAGGGTGAGGGGCGAATCGAGCTGCGTCGGTGATTGTCTTTGGGAACTCTGACTGGCAACTGAGGATTGAAACTTAAAACTGCCTCAATTCACCATGCGGCGCAGCGACTCCAGCGCCTGCCGGGCCAGCGCATAGCGCGGCTCAATTTCGATGGCTTCCTGGAAGCAGCGCATCGCCCGCCCATACATCTCTTTGCCCAGAAACGCGCGGCCCATGTTGTAATGCGGAAAATGCCGGGGTTCGTAGCGCCGCGACTCGATTGCCTGCTGCAGCCACGGAATCGCTTCGTCGAACTGGCCCAGTTCGATCAGGTACGCGCCAATATCGTTGTAGGGGTTGCCGAAATCCGGATCGAGCTCGATGGCGCGCTTGCACTCGGCAATCGCGTCTATCAGCTTGCCCTGGTAATGATATGTCCAGCCGAGAAAGGTATGCGCTTCCGCCGTCGGATGCAATTCCAGCGAGGACTGGTAGAGCTCGACGGCGCGGTCGTAGTCGCCTTCCATCTGCGCCTGATAGGCGTCCTGCAGAACTTCCCACGCCCGCGTGAGGGTCTCCTGATTCATACGGGGATTGTGAACGGAAAAATTGCCTGGGGTCAAAGGTACGAAAGTGCTAGCGGTGCAAATCCGCAACCTGTCCCTTTTGCCGGGTTCCTGTGGAAATTCCCGCGCAGAACAGAGACAATAGTGAGGTTTCAACCGAGCACTGTGCTCATCATGTGGGGGGGTGGAATCGTGATTCGCTTCTGGAAGAATACCATTGTGGCATTGGGGCTGACCGGCTTGCTGGGCGCGGGAGTGCTTCTTGCGGCGGGGTCCGCCAAATCCGGCAAGGGCTCCAATGCAGCCTCGGCCGCCGCGGTGAAGCGCGGGAAAGACGTGTTCCAGCAGAAATGCTCGGTGTGCCACTACGACAACAGCGATCAGAAGAAGATCGGGCCCGGCCTGAAGGGGATTTCCAAGCGAGGCACTTTCAGCGTCAATGGCAACAAGATCACCGACGAAAGCCTGAAAGAGTGGATCGAAAACGGCGACCAACTGATGCCGCCGTTCAAGGACGTGCTGGAAGCCGGCCAGATCAAGGACGTCGTCGCTTACGTTAAAACCTTGTAACCCTCACCGTTCTGCATTGTTTGGATAAAAGAAACCCCCGCCGTCTGCTTCAGGCAGACTTGCGGGGGTTTTCAAATTGTCTTATTCCCAAGCGGGAAAAAGAACTACTTCAGAACGGCATCCTTGAGGACCTTGGCCGGACGCAGACGGACAACCGTTTTGGCCTTGATCTTGATCTGTTCGCCGGTCTGAGGATTGCGGCCCATCCGCGCCTTGCGGTGCGCCTTCACCACACGCCCGATTCCCGGAATCACGAACTTCCCTGCGCTGCCCTTGGCTTCCTTGACGGCCAACTTGTGGAGCTCGTCAAAAAACGTGGCGACGGTCTTCTTCGGCGTGCCGACTTTCTCCGCGATGTGCCCGATGATTTTGGTCTTGCTCATTGGCTTAGCTGCCATTTCTTCTGCCTATCCTCCTGATTTGTCTGTCTACCTCGAAGGGATCGAGGTCAGCCGCGAGTGGAAATACCCCTGTTTTCCTGCAAAAAACCCGGGCCGCATCGGACTATAGCGAAGCAGGAAAAAGAACGCAAGTGCAAAACCCTCAAAAATGCCCGAAAACAGCGACTTTTTTACGGCCATGTGCAAAAGTGCTGATTTCATGCGGTTAAACGCGTTCCGCCTCCGGTCGGACGCCACATTCCACTGTGGTATCCTCATCTACGCCAAAACCAAAAGGAGCGAGTGCCATGAGTCCCTCGGCGAACTGGAAAGAGCTGGAGCAGCACATCGCGCGAGTCGTGCGAGCCAGCGTCCGGCCCGTGGCGGTGGTTTTCCTCGACGCAGAGCCCGCCGGGGTTCCGAGATACGAGGGGACGCAGCCATCCGGATGCAGCTTCTGGAGGCTCGCGGCCGAAGGGAAAACGTTCTACACCCTTCCCGAGAATCACTTCAACTGCGCGGTGGGCGCTTACACCCACAATATTCCGCTTTCCCCGGAACGGACCCAAGAAACCGAGGCAACGCTCAAAATGATGTTCGATCTGGGCTACGTAAAGCCGGAGGAAGTGCCGCAAATTCCGCGGTTGTCGAAAACCCCCAAGGCTATTCTGTATTCGCCGCTTGGCGAGGTGCCGTTGGACCCGGATGCAGTCTTGTTCGCCACGAAGCCATCGGGAGCGATGCTGTTGCAGGAAGCTGCCGGGCGAGCGGGCGTTGGCGCAGGAATACCGGCGCTTGGGCGCCCGACCTGCATGGCGCTGCCCGCCTCTCTGCAGCATGGGACGATTACCAGCCTGGGCTGCATAGGGAACCGCATCTACACTGGGCTTGGCGAAGACGAAATGTATGTGGTGCTGCGTGGCAAGGATGTGCCTGCCGTCGCTGGGGCGTTGCAGATAATCAGCGGAGCCAATGCCGCCCTGAGGGACTACGCTCGCGGACGCCGCGATAAGCTTTCAAGCCAATAGAATTAGACGGCGCCAGCACGAGCCTGTTCATTCGCAGATCTCAAAGGTCCGCCAGATCCTGATAGAAATTGGCGATGGCTTTAATGCCGCCGAAGTAGTTTTCCAGGGCCAAGTGCTCGTCCGGGGCGTGGGCATTTTCGTCGGGCAGTCCGAAGCCGATCAGCACGCAGGGAACTTCGAACGTATCGTGCATCTGCGTCACGAAAGGAATGGACCCGCCTTCGCGGATAAACACCGCTTTTTTGCCAAAGCCTTTCCGCAGCGCGGATTGCGCCACCTGAAAAATGGGTGCCTGATAGGCCGCGACCCACGGCTTGCCCATGCTCAGCACCTCAAACTTGCAATGGACGCTCTTTGGAAGCAGCTTGCGGATGTGCTTTTCCACTTGCTTCGCAATCTTTACGGGATTCTGATTGGGAACCAGCCGAGTTGAAAACTTTGCGCTGGCTTTTGAAGGGATGACGGTCTTTGCTCCTTCACCCTGATAGCCGCCCCAGATTCCGTTGAGCTCGAGTGTGGGCCGTATCCAGAGCCGTTCGACAGTGGTGAAACCCCGCTCGCCAGAATAGTCCGGGGCACCGACCGCCGTTTTGAAGTCCTTTAGCTTCCAGGGGAGCGCGTTCAAAGCCTTGCGCTCGCTGGTCGGCACCTTGGCGACGTCGTCGTAAAAGCCCGGAACGATCACGCGGAAATTCTTGTCGTGGAGATTTGCGAAGAGTTCGGAAAGGATGGTCAGGGGGTTGGGGACCGCTCCCCCATAAACGCCGGAGTGTAGGTCTCGCGCCGGACCTGTGAGTTCGATCTCGTAGTAGTTCATGCCGCGTAGCCCGTAGGTGATGGAGGGCACGCCTTTTCCGAGCATCGAGGTGTCGGAAACGATGAGGGCGTCCGCTTTCAGCTTCGCCTTGTGGCTCTGGACGTAGTCCCAAAGGCTGACACTGCCCACTTCCTCCTCGCCCTCAATCAAGACCTTGATATTGATGGGGAACTTGCCGTTGAGTTGGTGCAGCGACTCAAGTGCTTTCAGATGGATGTGCACCTGTCCTTTGTCGTCAGCGGTGCCGCGGCTGAAGATGTTTCCGTTGCGTACCGTTGGTTGGAAGGCCGGAGAAGTCCAGAGTTCCAGCGGCTCAGCGGGCTGCACATCGTAGTGGCCGTACAGGAGAACGGTGGGCTTGCCCGGGGCTTCCAGGGATTCCGCGTAGACCAGAGGGTGCAGTTTGGTGGGAACGAGTTCGACGGTCTTGAAACCGGCCGAGCGGAGATGCTCCCCCACCCAGTTGGCGGCAGATTCGATGTCGGATTTGTGCTCGGACTTGGCGCTTACGCTGGGAATTCGCAAAAATTCGAAGAGCTCTTCGAGATGTTGGTCGCGGCGTGCATCCAGGAATTCGGCAAGGTTCATCGGCGGCCCCCCACAGGCGCAAGGATTCAGCTCCAGTGCAATAACTGTCTAAGAATGATGTTGAAAACGCGGCAGCGGTTTCGTCGAGAATGCGCCCGGCATGGAGCCGTAGCCGCTAAGTTCATTCTAAGGCCAGGCCGTTGGGCCATACAAGTTTTGGGGCCATAGCAATTCAGCACACCTATCCAAAAGGGCAATTGACCGCAGGATAGGGGCGACTCAACATGGGACGATATGCAAGACACTGCATTCGTCACAAATCGCCGCAGCCAGCGCATGTTTCATCGCATGAAGCTGCAAGCACTCGGCCGGAATCATGCCGGCAGGAAGTTTCGCGAGGTCTGTGAAACGCTGGTAGTGAACGCACACGGCGGGCTGTTGATCCTGAGCCACGAAGTGGACACAGACGAGATGCTGGTGCTGGTGAACCCGGAGACCCAGGAAGAGCAGGAGTGCCGGATTGTTTTCACCGGGGAGAGCGGATCAAAAGGCATCCGCGTGGGCGTCGAATTCCTGACGCCAGCTCCACACTTCTGGGGCATCGATTTTGAAGCGCCGCGCGAAAAACCGAACCAGACGCACTAAAAACTGTCCTTCCGCTCCCTTATCCTGAAAAGCCGCGCAACAACACCAATTTCTAGGTTATATGGAGATTATACGTGGCCATCAACTAACTTTAGGTCACAGGACGAAAGGTAAAACTTTGCATAATCTTGACGGCGGAAATGGGAAATGTAGTTCTAGGACCAGAATTTGAGATCATTAAGTCCTTTTTAATGATGCGAGTAAAAGTGTGTCAATTTGGATTGCTGCGTGCTGTTAACAATTGAGAGCCGCCTTTTCTTCGCCCGAGGCAAAGTCATTTGGATTGCGACGGCCCAGATTTGGATAAGTTCTAAAGGGGAACCCCGAGATGTCGAAGAGATTCATAGCATTTTCCGTTCTGGCCTTTGGTCTGCTGGTTTTGATGACCGGCACCGCCTGGGCTGATAGCGTTCCGATCGTTAATGCTTCTTTTGAAAGCTACAATCCGCTCACAACGCCGTGTACTCCCCAGTACGGAGCGAATTGCACGTATAACGCAAATAACGGTATTCCGGGCTGGAATGTAACCAATGGAGGTTCATTTCAGCCAAGCCTGATCACACAAACTAATCCCTACAACGGCATGTTCTATTCAATTCCGGATGGAAGCATCGTGGCCTATACAGTTGGAGGCACTATCTCGCAGACGCTTGCGGACCTGGCATCCTCCGATGGAATTTATACCATGAGCGTATTCGTTGGATCCCGGAGCGACCGCAATGCAGGATCCTTTGTGCTTTCCCTCGACACCATCCTCAACGGAGCTATAACAGGGACCGTATGTTCTGTCTCGGGGAACGCGATGAACTTTGCACCGGGCACATGGGTGGACGAGACTTGCTCCGGAACTCCGACTACCTCGGGCAACCTCTTCCTGAATTTCCGACAACTTAGCGGCCAGCTGGACGTCGACAATGCTAGTCTGAATTACTCCCCGACAAGCGTCCCCGAACCAGGTTCAGCTTCGATGCTTGGTTTTGGTGCGCTCTTCCTACTCGGTGTTTTCTTCTTTGCGAGGAAAAAACAGATTTCTTTGATCGCTTAAGCCGATTCTTTAAAACACTGGGCCCCCTTACCCGGCGGAAGGCCAGTGCCTCCGACGCGGAGAGCAGGGCTCATTTTCTCGATGGCGACCAATTGGATCTTTGCAAGAGCTGGGCACCGTCATAATTCCCAAGAATTCATAGGAATTCGCAACCGCGAACCTTCGCTGGGTCGTTGCCAACATTCGGGGGTGAACTTCCTGGTGCGACTCCCTGCGCGGCTGGATGCCACGCTATACTTGGAAGCGGAGGAGTGGGTGAGCGGTTGAAACCGGCGGTCTTGAAAAGCAAAACCGGTCATGTGCTATCTTGCTGAAAATACACCTAATCCCTTTGCCAGCTGTAAGATAGCGATGATCCCGGTCTTTTGGACTTGCCCCGTTTTTGCTCATTTTGTGCGCTCTACTGCTACAATTCTGCTACAATTTGTCTCTATTTACTGAAAGGTATTAGGACTGTAGTACGTTTTTCCATATCGACCAAAAGACGACTGCAGGTTGCTTATTCTAAGCAGCTTAACCTTCACGACAAAGTCGCTATTACCGAAGAACAAACAACATCTCCAGAAAGCTGAACGGAAGGACTTTTGCGGTTCACCTGCCACATTCCGCACGACATCTTGGCGGGGTTATAACAAGTGTGTTATACAAGCAGAGATGAACGCTCTCGAATTCAAATCCGCGCGTCTGGCCAAGGGTTGGACCCAAACCCAAGCAGCAACACGCATGGACATAACACAGGCCTACCTGAACTATCTGGAGAACGGAAAGAGGCGCCTGACGTCCGACCTCGTGCGCCGGGCCACTTCCGTCTACGGACTTCCCCCCCAGGTTCTCCCGGTAGCCGACACGTTTACACCGGTGCAGACGGATGATCAGCACATGACTGAGCTTCTTGCGCGGCTTGGCTATCCGGGCTTTTCTTACCTGCACCCACGCTCCCAAAAGAGGCACCCTTTTGAAGTGTTACTCACCGGATTGGCACAGAAGAGTCTCGATGCGCGTGTCGCAGAGGCTTTGCCCTGGGTCGCCTTGAGTTATGCGCAGCCGGACTCCTGGCTTGTCGGGAATGCTCGGAAATTCAATCTCCAAAACCGCCTGGGGTTTGTGGTGACCCTCGCAAAACGAGTAGCGGAAACACGAAGCGATCATGTGAGAGCGGCAGAGCTAAGCCAACTCGAGAGTCTCCTCGATGAGAGCCGACTGGCTAAGGAAGATGCTTTCTACCGTCCGCCGCGGACCGGGAGTGAGAGGGAATGGCTTCGAAAGAATCGGACAGAGGACGCTGTCCACTGGAATATGCTAACCGACATGCGGCCAGAGCACCTTCAATATGCCAGCTAACCAGGAAGCACGGCCGCTCCCATCACCTTGGAAAGAGTTCCTTGCCGAGCTCGATGGAATCCTGGACGAACCTCTCGAACTGCACTGCATCGGCGGCTTTGTTTTCACTTACTTCTATGGCCTGCCCCGCACGACGGGAGATATCGATTACTACACTGCGATCCCCGCGAATCTCAACTTGGACGACGTGGCTGGACAAGGCTCACCTCTTCATGCGAAATACGGAGTCTGGCTCCACCGTGTGGCCGTCGCAAATCTCCCTGAAGATTACGTGAGCAGACTGACCGACATGGCTCCCGGAGAGTTCAAATTCCTGAAATTACTCGTTCCAGATCCATACGATTGCATTCTCTCCAAACTGGAACGGAATGCCGCGAAAGACCGCGATGATGCGGACTTTCTGTTTCGTTCTCAGAAACTGGATGTTGAAGTCCTCCGAGAGCGATACAAAACCGAACTGCGGCATAACCTGATCGGCAATGTAGATTGGCACGATAGGACATTGGAGCTTTGGATCGAGATCTTCGGCTCCAAAACTGGATAGTTCATTCTGCCTTGTTTGTACTCACCACTTTCATTTGTTTTGAATAACTTGCTGCGCTGTGATTTGAAGGAAATTGCCTAATTTGCAGGCAAGTGTGCACCAATTTTGTGTTCGACGCTCAGCCGCATTATTTTCACTGAATCACAAAGCGAGATGGCGGTACGGATGCCCGCGCCTGCGGGTTGTAGTAGTCGTAAAGGACGGATTCGGAAGACTGCGCTTTCATTGGGAACCGCGCCTTTAATGAAAAAGAGAACGTCCTGCCGCCAGCACGTGGCCACAGGTAAAAGACCACACGATCGGGTTGGATTTCGTAGCTTTGCACGTCCCAGCCCGAATCGGCGACGGCAGAATCCAAGGAGGCGCGGTCCACGTCCGCTGCAGGCGGCAAACCCACTTCAGCCAACATCATGCCGTAGCCTCGAAACCCGACGCGTTCAGCGTGGACAGTGCAGTGGATGGAATCGCCCGGAGCGGCAGAGGCATGGTCGAACTTTACGGAGTAGCGCAAAGACTCTGCGTCTCCGCTCCGAACGGAAGAAGTCGTGACGGAAGGATCGGTCCATGGCAAATAATAAGTCGCATTCAGGTACGCGCTGGCATTCGTGGACGGACCGCCACGAATTTCGACGGTGTGCTTGCCTGGCAGTAGAAATGAGGTAAGGTCCGCGCGCTGTGGCGTAAGTTGGCGTACATCGGATGAAGAAGAAAGTTGCGGGCCGGGTTTGCCGTCAACGAATATCTGCATAGGAGTACCGGACGGATCGACAGCCAACGAGGCAGAGCTCAACTGACGGACCAGTGTTTCAAGAACGTCAACCGTGGTTTGCGTGGAATACCACACGCCATACTGGTCCTTGTTCCTCAGCAGGAAGAGCGTACCGCGGTCCAGCGCCCGCTGGACGTCGGCTGAATGCGCCTGCGACTCGGTTATGGCCAGAGCTTCCAGGACAAGAGCAGTGGTTTCGATGCGACCCGTGTAGCCCCAGCCATAGAAGATCGTGTTGTGCTGGAGATCCCAGTAGCTGGCTTCACCTTCGGCGTGTTCCAGTGAGAGCAGGGTGGCAATCTCCGTGGAAGCATCTTCTTTGGCTGCGAGTTTCGCCAGGGCAATCAGAGCAATGTCATACGGATCAGAAGTGGCGCGAGGGGTTTTGGCCAAGTACTCGATCGCTTTGCGCACTGCCTCACGTTCCGCCGCGATGTCTTTATCCGCCTGGTTGCGAAGTTGGAGATCGCGGGCCAACACCTCGGTAACGTAAGCGGTGTCGTACACGGCGTACGCTTCAAGGGGTTTGCCGTCCGAACCGCTTTCCATCCAGGAGCCTTGCGATGTGGCCTGCTGAAGCAACCAGCGTCGCGTAGCAGCGATCACGTCGGAATCCACCTCGATAAATTCCGAAGCTTCTGAAAGGAAGCGAAGGGCATAGGCCGAAACTGAAATTTCGGGCCGACCTTTGCCCCACAGTGAGAAGCCGCCACCCAACTCGCGATAGCCGAGCAATTTCGAATAAGCCAATTTGAGGTAATGATTCGCCCGAGCATCGACCGGAGAAGGCGGCAGATGTCTTGTCTTCTGCACCTGCAGCCAGAGCAAGCTCGGATAAGCCGAGGAGATAGTCTGCTCAGCGCAACCGTAAGGTCGTTCCATGATGCCTTCGATTGCGTCACTGACGTGCGCAATCAGACTCGGATACACGACCAACTCGGCTTCGATAGAGCCTGGAAGAGCGCTGGCAGGAACCTCCATCGAAATCGAAGTGTTGCCTAGAAAAACGGAATTGGACTGTACCAGACGTTGCTGACCATCTGCGTGAATGCGGAGTTTCTTCTCGATGGCGTCGCTATCCTTTGCCGAGGAGCGATTGAACACCGTGAGGCGTTGCCTGGCGTCCTTCATTGGCAGAACTGCCCGGAAGGCGAAGCCCTGCTCAGCGTAGTCCCCTGCTGCAACATCGAGTTGGACCGAGCGTGGCGAGAGAGTCTGGGACCATGGCTCCGTAGCCCAGTCGAGAGAAACGGTTTGCGGTTTTTCCAGATAATTCCGTACCGTTACAGGCAAATTGATTTCGTCTCCGACCGTGAGGATTTTAGGCGGTTCAATTTCGGCAAAGAACGGCAGAAAGGCCCTGATGTCGGTGGAAGTTGTCGCAATATGCCCGTCGAGCGTGGATGCGATAACTGAGATTCTCCATGTTGTGATGCTGTCGGCTAGAGGGATCTTTACAGTGAATCGGCCAGCTCGATCCGTGTGAACTTCAGGTTGCCAGAGGAGTGTCTCCGGAAAATACTCGCGGAGACGAGGGGTTGCGAGAGGTATGTTGATTTGACCGGAGGCCGCACCCGACTTTGTCGTCAACGCGACACCAGGAGAGAGAAGCGCGACAGAAGAAGTTGAGGTCTGAAGTTGGACGCTCTCCGCCTGAACTTCCACAGTCTCTGTCGCAGCGCCAACATTCAGCGTCACCGCAACTTCGGTCACATTGCTGGAGAGAACAGGAATGTTCGTGAGCACGTAAGAACGAAAGCCAGGGCTTTCCGCCAAGACGCGATAGGTGCCGGGGAGAAGGTTGGCGAGAAGGCAAAGACCTTGATTGTCTGTTTGTCCCTCGTAAGTGAGATCCGTTGCTTCATTGGTGAGAGTGATCTTGGCATTAGGGATAACCGCGCCCATTGGGTCCTGAACCACAACGCGGACGGCCCCGGAATTGCCGCTGTAGATGGGTTGCGGCCTCTGCGGCGTGCCGAGCTTGTTCGTAGCGTTACCCGTCTCTTCCAGAAAGGGTGAGGCGAATTTGGCCAGAACGAAGTCATCGGGAGTATTGGGAGTGAGGTCGGGGCCATCGCTGACGATGCTGATGGCCTTCGATTTGCGGGTGACTGGAGTCTGCGAGGCTGTGACGTTCTGTCCGTAGGCGCGCAGGGTGACTTTATCGCTGTATCCTACTTCCACACCTGTGAGAATCCGGTACGGACGGCCCCAAGGATCGCGCATTGCTTCCCAGTCAATCCCGCGACTCGCCATCGCCTTCTGGAATTCTTGTTCGTTTTCAGGAAAATGCGCAGAGGACTTTGCACTGTCGAACAGAGCATCCGAAATGCGCCGTGCGGTCTCGCGAAAGTAAGGCATGTGCTCCACTGAGACCTGAAGATCGTCCCAGTCTCCCGTCGGATCGTTCGGGCCGGAGCGAAAATGCTTGTCAGGTCCGGCGCTCAGCACTTTGATGGTGTAATTGTCGCGTTCAATCTCGAACAGAAAGCGGTAGGGCGTGCCCCAGGGATCAACGAAACTGGAAACTGAGGTGTGCAGCTGGGCACACGCGGCTTCAAGGGTGGACTCATCGCGGACGTAACCGCCGGTTCTTGCGTGGTAAGCGTCGATAATGCCCCGAAGGCGCTTTGCATCGAATTCGAAAAAAGGCCGAGACAGGGCCATTGCCGTGAAATCATCTGAGGTTCTGAGAGCTTTATCCGGACCTTCGCTGTCGAATTCGAAGATCTCGTTTTGCCATTGATAAGAGCGTCGAACATGGTACGGACGGCCCCAAGGATCGCTTAAGCGGGAAGCATCTATTCCTTTCTCTTTCATAAAATTGGCATATTCAGCATCATCCGCCGGGAAATGGCCCGCATTAGAGAACTGTTCTTGCAGCAGCTTCGCAACGGGATCAAGAGTCAACCGAATCTGCTTCTGAAAAACCTGTTCCAGGTAGCGGGGACTGTCGGACGATTCAAGTCGCAGAGGAACCGCGGTGTGGTTGAACAGCAGTGCCTCGGCTACTAGTTCGAGGTCTGCAGGAACAGTTGTGTCCGGCGCCCGATTGAGGAGTTGCTTGACCGAGATTCCCGCGACAGAGTCGTTGTCCTCCTCAAAAGAGCGGAAGCCGAGTCGAGGATCAATGTGTTCGTATCCGCTAGTGAACATGCTGGCTTCCGTGCGCGCAAGCTCCTCGACCGCCTGATCGTAGACAAGCACTCCGAGCGCACCCTCGACAGATTCTCCTTCTGAGCTACGCACGCGGAGATTTACGGCGGCAGCTTCGCCTGGGCGATAGGTAGTCTTCACTGGCTTAGCGTCAAGGATCAAATTGCTGGGCTTGGGAAAAAGAACGCTGGCTGTGGCCATGCGGGAGTACATCGAGTAAGACTCGGTCTCAACATTTAAGGGGTATGCAGCAAGAGCAATCGTCCCCGTGAATTGCTTGTCCCCTGAGAAGGCCACGTGTGCCTTGGCATGGGACACGTTTAGTTCCTCGGATGCCAGGATTGTTTGCGTCTCGGTTTGCACCAGGTCTACACGCACGCGGCGTTGGGGCACAGAGGATTCGAGCTCGGCCTCGATCGGATCCCCTGGTTTCAAGATTGCCTTCAAGGGAGTTATGCGAAGAGCAGGGTCGTCTTGTAGGGAATAAGACTCGAGGTGTGTACCCGTGCGACCGTCGCTGGTCTTGGCCTCAAGTGCGGCGTAGACGCGATCGATATCTTTGTTGGCCTCTGAATTCTTTTCCTTTCGCAGGCGCTCGGGGAAATGCGCGCGTACAATGCCGTAGCGGTTCGTGCGGACATGCACCATGGCGAAAGGCCGCGTCGTCAACTTTGACGAGGAAGTGTCGGATGGATCCTGCGTGTAGAGACGGATGAGAACGTCAGCTGCGATGGGAGTTCCATCCGCTAGGGAACTGGAGACGTAGAACACCGGCGGAAGCCCAATAGGCAAGGCGCCAGCAGCGTTGAGCACATAGAGGTGTATCGCGTCACGAGAGATACGCACGTCAAAGTGGCGCTCTTGGGTGCGCTTAGACGAAGCGTCGGTCACGTAAGCCGCGTAACGGAGATCCTCAAAACGTTTCCAGTCGGAATCCTGCAGGTCGGCGTGGTCTTTAGAGAGATTCAGCGTCGGGTGGAACTCGTTCTGGGCATCGAGTTCGCCTTCCTGAGATTCTCTTTCCTCGCTCTCCCACTTCTGGTCCCGATAGTTCCACTCGCGGCGAGTTTCGCGGACGATACGAACGTGGCCACGCAGCACGGGCTTGCCAAACATGTAGCTTGCGCTCACGGTTAGAGCGGCGTTCTGGCCTGCGAGATAAAAGGGCTGGTTCGCCACGACATTCACGGTGAACGTGGGGAGTTCGTAGCGGGAGATACGAATGAGTTGGTTGCCTTGTAACTCTCTGCTGTCAGCGTCTCCGGAGATGTCGGCCGAGATGCGGTAGCTGCCTAGTTTTTGGGAGGCCGGGATGGTCCAATCCGCAGAAGCGATGCCGAATCGCGAGGTCTCCGTATCAGTGGAGAAAGTGACTGTGTCGTCGGCATCGTAAACGGCGAAGCGCACAGGACACTTGGCCCAGGCGCGTCGCTGGTCGTCGAGAACCAAGGCACGCACATGCAACACCTGATCAGGCTGATAGAGAGGTTTATCGGTGGACAGCAGAATGGCCGCGCGGCGCCAGTAGCGAAGCGTGGCGCTCAGCGAATTCTGGAAACTGCCACGCGATCCACGGATTTCAAAATCCACTTGTTCGTCATCTGGAGCGCCCGGCATTTCGGGAAGATGGAAGGTTAACAGTGCCTCGCCGTGGGAATTGGTTCGCGCCTCAGCTTTCATGCCCTTTGCCTTGTCATCGTCTTCATCGCCGAATGAGGCACTGAGCGAAACCCCAGGGACGGGCGCATCGGAATCCGGGCGTGTGGCCCACACACGGGCAACGTAGGTCCGTCCCATACCGACGGCATCAAGACCTAGAAAATGAAGCTCAAACAGGTCTGGAATCAGTGCATAGGGCGAGAGAATTCCGGAAATGGCAGGGGTGGGGCTCGTACTTAGATGTACTTCGTAGCAAAGACGAGAGCTCGCAGAATCATCCAAGCCTCTCTCAGGAACCCAATTCAGGGGAAGTTCAAATCTTTTCGGTGTGGAGCTGAGCTGGATGGGAACGAAACCTGTGGCTAACACCTTATCATCAGGGCTGAGAATCTTCCCGTCAAGTGTGGCTGAAATTGTCTTGGGAGCGTTCGTAGAGAGATCGATAGAGAAGACGGAACTCTTCTCTTTCAAGGCCAGGCGGGCGCTCGTTTCGTTCGCCACCACGGAAGGCCCGGCGTTAGGTGCCTGGCTCTGAGCGAAAACCGGGAATGCAAAAGCAGACAGCAGGACAGTCACTCGCAGCAAACGTGTCAGCATCGCGCCCACCCTCCGGGGTGGAATGCACACCAACACCAATTGTTATCTTAGTTGCAGGATGATCAGGAAAGGTTGTGATACTTGATGTCGCTATCACTACATATCTTTGTGAGCACCGGCGCGTATCGTTGCGCGCGCATAGGTTCGCACCGACGTTAAGACGCAATCTCAACGGTTGTAAAGGATCCTTCTTCAGTCGTCATGAAATTCACCGGAAGGAAGTGACGGATAATCTCCATGTTAGTTCGAGAATGAAGATTGAGTTTCTCAGCCGTGAATGCGCCTCTACCTGCCAAAGCAAACGGCAGAAGAAGTTGATCAGTAAGATGCTCTCCCGCGAAGGCTCCCGAGACGAGATAGGAGCGGACTGCGTCGGCAGCCTCGGACGCCACGCTTTCGGCACTTGCGCCGATTCGCCCAAAGCCGCAGAACACTTCGGTCACGTTACTGCTTACAAGTTCTATCAGAACAATATTTCCGGGGCCCACTGAGTTCCTCGTTTCAACAACTTGAGTAACCTGCTCATCCCAGTTCAGCAGTTTCGTGACCGTATCGATCTCGCGCTGCGCAATGCTGCGCGGCAGATTCGCAACAATCGCCACCGCGCTACGGCGCTCAATCTCTCCTCGCTCTAGCAGTTGAATCGGGGAAAGGCGTTCGCACGGTTCAATCGTGGCGACAAAACGGCCACCGCCGGCAGGATAGAACCCGTACTTTTCAAGGCGAATCTCGACCTTTGGACCGAGCCGATTGATCACCGGCAAGAATGCTTTCTGCAGAAAGTCCAGGGGCGGCGCCTGCATGTTGTGCGTGCCGCCTTCGATGGTGATCTCGCTCCGACCGGACGCCGTCATCAATGCGGGGAGGATGGTCTGAAAAACCAGAGTTCCGCTCCCAGCCGTTCCAATCGCAAAGCGATAGTTTCCAGGCCGCACCGGGCCTGGAGTGAAAGCAAGGGCCTTCGAACCCAGAGTCGCTCCCTCGGCCTGTGCACTCGCGATTTCACACGCGGCAAGGACCGCAGTGAGATGCTGGCGAAGAAGTCCAGGCTTTTCTCGTTTGGCGCGGATGTTCTCGATGCGGAATGCTTTTCCTGTTACGAGGGAAAGGCTAAGGGCGGACCTTAACATCTGTCCGCCGCCCTCGCCCATCGATCCGTCTATGCGAATCATGCATCCGCTCCGTTGATGCGGGTTACCCAAGAGATCCCGCCTATCCTTTCACGCACACAACCTGACGTAACGTGTGAACGATTTCCACCAAGTCTGCCTGAGCAGCCATGACGGATTCGATCGACTTGTACGCTGCTGGAGTTTCGTCGATTACGTCCGCATCTTTCCGGCATTCGACGCCGGCGGTCATGCGCATGTGGTCCTCAACCGTAAAACGGCGCTTGGCTTCTCCGCGAGACATGGCCCGGCCCGCGCCGTGGCTACAGCTCATGAAGCTTTCCATGTTGCCCTTGCCTCGGACGATATAGGAACGTGCGCCCATGCTTCCGGGAATGATTCCCATATCGCCTTCGCGGGCGCGCACTGCGCCTTTGCGGGTAACCAGAATGTTCTGGCCATAGTGCTTTTCGCGAGCCACATAGTTGTGGTGGCAGTTAATGGCTTTCAGTTCAGCAACAAAGGGACGAACTTCACCTGACTCACGGACTGCGCCGACGATCTGCTCCATCATCAAGTGGCGATTCAAACGGGCGAAATCCTGCGCCCATTCGACCGCTTCAACATAGTCGTCGAAATGCTCGGTTCCTTCCGAGAAATAAGCCAAGTCCTTGTCGGGCAAGTTGATGAAAAACTTCTGCATGTCCTTGCGCGCGACTTCAATGAAGTAGCTGCCCATGCGATTGCCCACGCCGCGCGAACCACTGTGCAGCATGAACCACACGTTTTCCGCTTCATCCAGACATACTTCGATGAAGTGATTTCCCGTACCCAAGGTGCCCAGGTGATTCGAGTGGTTACCACGGTCCAGTTTCGGGTGCTTTTCGAGAATCGCGTCATAACGAGGCTTCAGCGTCTGCCAAGCTTCCTCGTTGTGACTTGGAATCTGATTCCATGCGCCTACGTCACCAGCACCGCCATGATTGGTTCGGCCGTGCGGAACGGCTTTTTCAATGGCCGTACGAATCGCGTGAAGGTTATCCGGTAAGTCGCGCGCGTTGAGGTCAGTCTGCACGGCCATCATGCCGCAACCGATGTCGACGCCGACAGCCGCCGGAATAATGGCACCCTTCGTGGGGATGACACTGCCCACCGTAGCGCCGACGCCCCAGTGCACATCCGGCATGGCGGCAACCCATTTGAAAATAAAGGGGAGCTGCGCCACGTTCAACAGTTGCTGACGTGCCTGATCTTCGAGCTGCACTCCCTTCGTCCACGCCTTGATGGGTGCCCCCTTTTCCGGGACGATTACGTTGTAGGTCGGCTCCGCCATGTCATCCTCCTTCAAATGGGCTCAGCATTTTGTGCCATATAGGAGAGGCGCCAGTCAGTATGACCTGCGCTGACGCCTCAACTGGTCCGCGACTCCCATTTCGCTCGCGAAACCTCTCTCTCCCAATCGTTCTGCAATGACATAAAGCAACACCGGTACCTTTCGGGCAGCCCAGCCAAGCGATTATAAACAAAATACTTAGACTGAGATGGTTTAGTCGTAGTTTGCAATTATTAATCTTTTAGGATAAGGATGTATACTCACAGATATGGTTGGAAAGGCCAATGTTGTCATCGGACTTTTGGGGACCACTCTGGATGCCGGACGAAATCAGGACCGCTGGCAGAGTTGGAGACCAACGGTCGCCATCTGCCGACAACCCGATTTTGTGGTCAAGCGCCTGGAACTTCTTCACGGGCTCCGCGACAAATCGCTTGCCCAGATTCTTGTCAAAGACATTGCTGCTGTCTCGCCGGAAACAACGGTACGCCTCAACGAAATCGAATTTGGCGATCCTTGGGACTTTGAGCGGGTCTACGAGACACTTTTCAAATTTGCTCGTTCCTATCCGTTCGATACGGATACGGAAGAATATCTGATCCATATCACCACAGGGACGCACGTCGCCCAGATCTGCCTCTTCCTTCTGACCGAATCAAGGTACCTGCCAGGCAGATTGCTCCAAGCCTCTCCCGAGCGCGACCGAGGGGCACCCGGACAGATAAAGGTTATTGATCTCGATCTCTCCAAGTACGACCGCATTGCGTCGCGCTTCCGTCAGGAACAGAGTTATGCCGTCTCGTACCTGAAAGGTGGCATCGACACGCGTAATCCGGCATTCAACCAACTGATCGATCGGATTGAACAAGTGGCTATCGCCACACGCGATCCCTTGCTCTTAATGGGGCCCACCGGAGCCGGCAAGTCAAAACTCGCACGCCGTATATTCGAGTTGAAAAAGCTTCGCCACACGGTGACCGGAGATTTTGTTGACGTCAACTGCGCAACCGTGCGGGGCGACGCTGCGATGTCGACGTTATTTGGCCACGTGAAAGGTGCCTTTACCGGAGCCCTGCGCGACCGCGCAGGAGTTTTGCGAGTTGCCGATAAGGGCGTGCTCTTTCTGGACGAGATCGGTGAGCTTGGCATCGACGAACAGGCTATGCTCCTGCGAGCGCTCGAGGAAAAGACTTTCTTGCCTCTAGGTTCAGATCGCGAGGCTCATAGTGATTTTCAACTCATCGCGGGAACCAACCAGGACCTCTTCGCCGCGGTGCGGGAAGGACGATTCCGGGAAGACCTGCTGGCCCGCATCAATCTCTGGACATTTTCCTTGCCTGGGCTGCGCTCACGCCCAGAAGACATAGAGCCCAACTTGCAGTTTGAGTTGGAGCAATTCGAGACTCGAACCAGCCACCACGTGACCTTTAATAAAGAGGCCCGTGAGAGGTTCTTGCAGTTCGCGCTGTCCCCGGCGTCTTCCTGGTCTAGGAACTTTCGAGACCTGAACGCAGCGGTCGTTCGCATGGCTACACTCGCGCAAGGCGGGCGGATTTCCACGGAAATCGTCGAAGAGGAGATCGAACGCTTGAATGCTTCCTGGGGGGCGCTGGAAGCCGAAGCATCTGGGGAATTACTTTCTCAGCTGCTGAATCGGGATCAACTCGCAGAGATTGATTTATTTGACCGTGCACAATTAGCTCAGGTCATTCAGATTTGTCAGGAATCACGCACTCTGTCAGATGCAGGGCGTAGATTGTTCGGCGCTTCACGGGAGAAGAAAACCAGCACCAATGATGCCGACCGTCTGAGAAAATATCTGGGCCGCTTTGGGATTGATTGGACTCAGATTGCGAGAGCGTGAACAGAACGAGCCCTCCCCTGAATATGAGCCAACCATCGCTATGAGATAAAGTAGACAACAATGCTCTTAACCATTACCTACACCGGAAATCCGGCGACGGACTTGGGCTACCTGCTGCACAAAAGCCCATCCCGCGTTCATTCCTTTGAACAGGTCTTTGGCAAAGCTCACGTCTTCTATCCGGAAACATCCCCGGAGCGTTGCACGGCTGCACTGCTGTTGGAGATCGACGCCATCGGTCTTGTGCGTAACCGTCGAGGACCCAGTGGCGAAGCGCATAGGCTCGAACAGTATGTGAACGACCGGCCATACGCGGCATCATCGTTCCTCAGCGTGGCCATTGCCCGGACCTTCGGAACAGCAATCGCCGGAAGAAGCAAAGAACGCCAGGAACTCGCGGAGACGCCGCTAGCTCTGGAGGCGCGCATTGCCGTTCTTCCTTGTCGCGGCGGAGAGAATTTGCTCCGCCGGCTCTTCGAGCCACTCGCCTACGAGGTAAAGGCGCTCAGGCACCCGCTCGACACGAAGTTCCCGGAATGGGGCGAAAGCCCTTATTTCACGGTCACCCTGAAAGCTACCGTGCGATTGAGCGATCTACTGACACATCTCTACGTTCTCGTTCCCGTTCTGGATGACGACAAGCACTATTGGGTTGGCGATGCGGAGGTGGAGAAGTTACTTCGTCACGGCGAGGGTTGGCTGCGTGCACACCCTGAGCGCGAGCTCATTACCAATCGCTATTTGAAACATCAGAAGCGCCTGGCTCGCGAAGCATTGACCCGGCTCATTTGCGAAGAAGAACCTGAAGCAGAAGAGCTGGCTGAAATTCACACGCGCGAAGAAGAAGCCATTGAAAAACCCATCAGCCTAGCCGAACAACGGATAGGCGCTGTCATGGCGGCGCTTCGCAGTTCCGGAGCGAAGCGTGTTCTCGATCTTGGCTGTGGCGAGGGCAGACTCCTGCGCGAACTTCTGAAGGACAAAACCTTCGCGGAAATTGTGGGCCTGGATGTTTCACACCGAGTTTTGGAGATCGCAGCGCAGAGACTGCATCTAGACAATTTGCCGACCATGCAAAAAGAGCGTATTCGTCTGCTTCATGGTTCCTTGACCTATCGGGATGCGCGCCTCGCGGGCTATGACGCCGCAACTGTTGTAGAGGTAATAGAGCATCAAGACGCGCCGCGCCTTGCCGCCTTCGAGAGAGTACTGTTCGAATTCGCGCACCCGCGAACGGTTGTGGTGACAACACCCAACGTTGAGTACAACGTCAAATTTGAAACCCTGCCCGCAGGCAAAATGCGCCACAAAGACCATCGCTTCGAGTGGACACGTGCTGAATTTCAATCTTGGGCGACAAGTATGGGCACGCGGTTCGGCTATACGGTTCGGTTCTTGCCGATCGGGCCTGAAGACCCGGTGGTCGGGAGCCCCACGCAGATGGGAATCTTCACTTGCCAATGAAACTGACGATTCCCGAACTCGCGATTGTCGCCCTGGTCGGCCCTTCTGGATCAGGCAAGTCGAGCTTTGCGCGGAAACACTTCCGGGGGACCGAGATACTGTCTTCCGACTTCTGCCGCGGCCTCGTCTCGGACGATGAAAACAGCCAGGCCGCGACGAACGATGCGTTTGAGGTACTGCATTTCATCGCTTCGAAACGCCTGGCAACCGGCAAGCTCGTCGTGATTGATGCCACGAATGTACAGCCGGAAGCCCGAAAACCAATCATAGCGCTTGGCCGTGAGCATCACTGTCTCCCGGTCGCGATTGTATTCGACCTGCCCGAAAAACTGTGCCAGGAGCGGAATCGGACTCGCCCCGACCGAGACTTCGGACCGCATGTGATCCGCCAACAGTCGCAGCAGCTGCGGCGGTCATTGCGAGGTCTGGAACGAGAAGGTTTCCGAAGAGTTCACGTTTTGCGCTCGCCCGAAGAGGTCGACGCAGCGGAAATCGTGCGGGAGCCGTTGTGGAACAACCTAAAGCACGAGCATGGTCCGTTCGACATCATAGGCGACATCCACGGATGCTTCGACGAACTTGTCGATTTGCTGAAACAACTTGGATATACAATCGACGTGCATTCCAACGGCAGCGCGTCCCAAAGCTATTCCCTCAAGCCACCTGAAGGACGAAAGGCCATCTTTCTAGGCGACCTTGTTGACCGGGGCCCCAAGATCCCCGACGTACTCCGTTTAGTGATGGGTATGGTCGAGGCAGGAACGGCTCTGTGCGTTCCCGGGAATCACGATATCAAGCTGATGCGCAAACTCCGCGGGAAGGATGTGCAGATCACCCATGGGCTCGCGGAGTCGCTTGAACAACTTGATCCGGAGCCCCCGGAGTTTCGTGCCACCGTATTGGAGTTCATTAACGAGCTTGTCAGTCACTACGTCCTGGACGACGGAAAACTCGTTGTCGCCCACGCAGGGATGAAAGAGGAAATGCAGGGTCGAGGCTCGGGAAAGGTCCGCGACTTTGCGTTGTATGGCGAAACGACGGGTGAGACGGACGAGTTTGGGTTACCCGTTCGCTACAACTGGGCGGCCGAGTATCGGGGCAGGGCCATGGTGGTCTACGGCCACACTCCCGTCCCTCAGCCGGATTGGCTGAATCGAACCATCAACATCGATACCGGCTGTGTCTTTGGCGGAAGCCTGACGGCGCTTCGGTATCCGGAACGAGAACTGCTTTCGGTTCCGGCGCGCGCGACCTATGCCCAACCCATCAGGCCACTAGTTGCCGCGACAGCAGAAGCCACTCCGTCCCTTACTTCTCAGCAGATTCCTGACGACTTGCTTGATATCGATGACGTGATTGGAAAAAGAATCGTCACGACCAGGCTTCATCACAATGTAACGGTTCGCGAAGAAAACGCACTAGCAGCTCTGGAAGTCATGAGCCGCTTCGCCGCGAATCCCAAATGGTTGATCTACTTACCGCCAACCATGTCACCCACGGAGACGACCTCACGGCCAGGGTTCCTCGAATCTCCCACAGAGGCTTTTGCCTACTACCGTCGAGAGGGTGTACCTCGAGTAGTCTGCGAAGAAAAGCACATGGGTTCGCGGGCAGTTGTGATTGTCTGCCGCGATGAAGATGCCGCACGCCGGCGTTTCGGCGTCATTGGCGAGGGGATCGGCATCTGCTACACGCGCACCGGCAGGCGATTCTTCGACGACGCGAAGATTGAAACGGAATTTCTCAAAAAGATTCGCACGGCCTGCGATACTGCTGGGTTCTGGGAGCAGTTACAGACAGATTGGATTTGTCTCGACGCGGAATTGATGCCTTGGTCGGCAAAGGCTCAGGAACTATTGCGCCAGCAGTACGCCGCCGTAGGCGCAGCGGCACAAGCGTCTCTTTCGGAGACGGTCGCATCGCTAGAGGTCCTGGCGCCGAAGAATAGTGATGCCCTGGTTCTTCTCGATCGTTGCAAGGCACGCCTCAACGCCGCCAACCTCTATGTGGATGCCTATCGTCATTACTGCTGGCCGGTTCAGTCGGTCAGCGATTTGAAACTCGCGCCGTTCCATCTCCTTGCTACAGAAGGTCAGGTTTATGTGCAAAAGGATCATGTCTGGCACATGGAGAAGTTAGGTGAACTCTGCAAAACCAGCGACGGTCTGTTGCTCGCAACACCATTCAAGCAGGTGGATGTTACCGACACCGCGACAGTGGAAGAAGCCACACGATGGTGGGAGGACCTTACTTCTCGCGGTGGTGAAGGGATGGTGGTGAAGCCAATGGACTTCATCGCTCGCGGACGGCGTGGGCTAACACAGCCAGCCGTAAAGTGCCGCGGACCTGAATACCTGAGGATTATCTACGGGCCCGAGTACTTGCTGCCCGAGAATCTCGAGCGCCTTCGCAGCCGTTCCACTTCCGCGAAACGGTCTCTAGCTCTTCGCGAATTCGCTCTCGGAATCGAAGCACTGGAGCGTTTCGTCCGAAAGGAACCGCTGCGCCGCGTGCACGAGTGCATCTTCGGCGTCCTTGCTCTTGAGAGCGAACCAGTCGATCCGCGCCTCTAGTTGGACGACAAATGCTTAATCTTCGCAGCACATCTTTCGGATCTCTGGGAACAGACCCGGCGGTCTAATCGTAAACCGGCCCAACCGTTCCGCTCTTTGCGCCGACATGTCGAACCTGCGAAAAAGTTCGGTATAACCAGTTGAAACTACAGCACTTGAAAAACAAAACCGGTCATTCGCTATCTTGCTGAAAATACACCTAATCCCTTTGCCAGCCGTAAGATAGCGGCGATTCCGGTTTTTTGACTTTGCTCCATTTTGCGTCGTTTTGTGCGTTCTGCTGCTACAATTCTGCTACAATTTGGGGCTATTTACTAATACGTATGAGAACTGTAGTACGCTTTCCCATATCGGCCAGATTAGAGCTGTATTTAATTTAACATAAGGCACTTATGATGCCGGCCTCTTCCATATTTATCAAACAATACATTGAAATCACCTAAGTTCACGCACGCTCCCTGCGCTAACATTTGCATTACCACCTGCTATATTCACTCTAGGAACTTTTAGGCAGTAACAACCAACAAAGCCACAAGGGACTTGAAAGCCCTTCGCGGATATCTTCGCGTTGTTTCAGCACTTCTCGTATCTAAGGGTCCTGAAGGATCAGATCGCACGAACACGCGGGGACCTAGCTGTTGAGAACCTCTTGAGCCAGTAGACCCAACGATCGGGGAAGGCTTCAGGGCGGGGCAGCGCGCTTCAATAGCCATTTACATTTGATCCGCGCGAAGATGGATCGAAGAGATGCAGATTGCTCAACCCTTCTTTGCCGCACGACACTTAATCACCTTGACACGCACCCTTCACTGCGATAAGAAGGGTCACTCGACGGTGCGTTTCTTGGGATTCTCCGGCCACTCGTTTGCGTCCGAAACATTCCGTCGGCAGCGACCAAGTCGTTAGGCTGCGCTTCCCGGCAACGCCAGAGCCGGCCTCTCACCTAGATTCGGCCCTTTCCTGTAGGACTACCTTGTCTAGCTGGCTTCGCTGAGGGAGTCCCCCGTGTCCCCAGTCGCGCTCGTTGGCTGCAGCGAAGCCCACCGCGCTCTGCTCGAGCGGTTGGCGAAGTTCGCAGCAACCGATGTCGAGATTTTGATCACCGGGCCGACGGGTGTGGGAAAAGAGCTTTATGCGCGATACGTGCACCAACAAAGCCCGCGCGTGAAAGCGCCGTTTGTGCCGGTAAATTGCGGCGCAATTCCGGATACGCTGCTCGAGAACGAACTGTTTGGCCACGTTGGCGGGGCCTTCACCGGAGCCCAGCCGCAGAGCGAAGGCGTGGTCGCCGCGGCAGAGGGCGGCACGCTGTTTCTCGACGAGATTGATTCGCTCACGCTTCCCTGCCAGGTGAAACTCCTGCGGTTCATCCAGGAGAAGGAGTACCGGCGGCTGGGGGAATCGCGCACCCGCCGCGCGAACGTGCGTTTCATTGCTGCCACCAATATGGACCTGGTCGCCGCGGTGCAGGCCGGGAAGTTTCGCGAGGATCTGTTTTTCCGACTGCGCGTCGTGCCCGTGGAGGTTCTTGCGCTGTCGAAGCGGCCCGACGATATCCGGCCCTTGTTCGAGCAGTTCATCGAGCACTATTCGACCCTCTATGGGCTGCCCGCGATTTCGTTGACCGACGACGCCTGGGCCAAAGTCGAAACCTACAGTTGGCCTGGCAACATTCGCGAACTGGAGAATTGCGTGCAGTACCTAACGTGCTTGCAGACGGGGCGCCCCGTGCTCTCCGAAGAACTGCCGTTACTGACGTTTGAGGAAGAAAAGGTTGCCGACCGCATGACGTCGGAATTGCTTCAGGCGTCGTTTCAGAAGAGCAAGCGGGAACTTGTCGACCTTTTCGAAAAGTCGTACCTCGAGGAAGCCCTCCGCCGCAGCAAAGGTAACATCGCCGAAGCCGCGCGCGCCAGCGGCAAAGCCCGCCGCGCCTTCTTCGAACTCATGCGCAAGCACGGGGTAAAGGCGGTCTCCTCAAGAGTGACGGCAGACCACACGTCCCAAGAAACAAAGGATTGAATCAAAGAAGTATCCACTTGAGTCGACTAAGGCGATTTGCACGAGCTCGACCATAAGACCGCGTGTTCTACAAGCTCTTCTATCCCTTCAGTGCCGCCTTCGCGTGGTTTATGAAGCCATTCCATTTGCGCGTGGCAAATGAACGGAACTTACTGAGAACGCCTGCCTTCTTGTCATCCGGGCCATCGACTTTAGAAGCCTCCACTGCCAATTCAACCGCACCCAGAGAACGCTCCCTCTCCGCATCATACACGTCTTGAACTATTTTCGGTCCCTTATCCGCAAGCGCGCGGGATATCGCGCGCTGCCCCGTGGCTTCGGAAGCATAGCTGCGAATCGTTCGAGTGTAGGTAGCGCCACCCGGTTTGACGGCCGTGTCATCGGCTGCAGTCTTGGCAACGGCGCTCCCCTTGATTTCGCCCTCCGCTTCCGCCTGCATGAGGGCTTTGTCCAATTCCGGGCGAATCTCAGACCCATGGATGCGACTGCCGCCGCCATGAGTCCTGTGGGTATCTTGATGAACCAATATTGCGGGAAGTTCGTCGGGGTCGGTCTCAGATTTCAGAGAATCCGCGGCCTGAGTGAGGCGGTCGCCAGCCTCCGCATCAGTTCGGCTCAGAGTCCGGCCTGCGGAGGACAATTCCGTAGCAAGAGATATGGCAAATTGTACTTGGGGAGCGTGATGTGCCTCGCGGATCTTTCCGTCCGGAAGCTCCACTTCCTTTTCTTTCGGTGTCAGTTCGCCGTAGAGCCCGATTTCCGGTGTGGGGTAGAGGCCACCAATCTCTTCGAGGTCCTTCACTTTATACTTCGTTGCATAGGATACAATGTCCGAGGCGAGGCTCTGCGCGAGATTCTTTGCCTCTTCCTCCTTCTTGTTCTTCAGGAGTGTTTTCAACTCTTCTTGTTTCTTCAAAAGAGCGTTAAGGGCTCCAACCTGTCCTTTCTTATCTCCTCCAGCCTTCTCGAGCTCCTCGATGGCTTTCGCAATTTTCTTTGACATGGCCTTTGCATCGGGAGAAGCCAGGACCACGGCGGGTTCCGGGCCGGGGACAACCGTGAGTTCGTGTTCCGTGCCGCTCATTGGCGCGGGCACATCGATGGACCCTTCCGGCTTTTCACCTTTGGCAACATCCTGCTCCTCCTTCTTGCCGAAGCCGAGGAGGCCGCCGACGGCTTTGACCAGATCCACGGCTTTGGTGATTACCCAGTCGATGGCTTCGTTGATGGGCTTGCGGATGTCTTCGATGATTTCCTTGATCTTTTCGCTGATGCCCCCGACGCCGAGCAGGCTCGCCAAGAACCCGATGATGACGGGAATGGTGCGTGCCAGCGAGGTTTCCACGAATTGCGCCGCCGCGCCGATCGCGCCCTTGGCGATCGAACTGATGGAATCAATGATGGCGTTGACCAGGTCCAGAATCTGCTTCCCATGTTCGACGAAGAACATGATGATGTCATAGATCGCCTTGCAGGCCTTGAAGAACGCCGAAGCGGGGTTCAGCAATCCGATGACCCAGGTGATTCCCGCCATGATGACTTTTTCCATGATGAACGACTTGATCTTATCGATCACCATGGCCTTCAAATCCCCAATTTTCTCCTTGATGTACTCCCAGAGCCCGGCGGGACCCTTTGTAATCAGGATCTTGAAGATTTCAGCTGCGGTTTCCAGGGCCTTGACGACTTTTTCGCCAAGGATTTTCACCGCACGCGCGCGGATATTGGCGTAGGTCAACCCCAGGACCTGCAGCACGAGGTTGAGGATTCCGGCCAGGTCAAAATTCTTGGGTATCGTAATGCCCGTTTCCGCCACAGCACCGAACAGCCACTCCATGAACCCCTGCTTGAGGTGTTCGCCAATGTGATCCACGAAGTTGTTGAAGCCCAGCTTGCCCGCGTCGATCAGATTGCCTAGGAAAGCGATAGGATGGGCGATGATGGTTCCGATGGCCTCGGCGGCCCGCGCCAGTACGTTCAGCAACATGTCCTTGAATTCGAGGATTTTCTTGATCAGGCCGACGGTGGCGTCATAGATGCGCTGCCAGAGGGACTTGTTCTCTTCACGGAGCTTCTCTTCCATCGCGGACATGCGTTCGTAGGAGGCCTTGTACTGCTGCGTGAGCTTGTCCACCAGCGCGTCGCGGCGCTGATCGATTTCGCCGGTCATTTGCTCGAAATCGGTGGTAACAGCCTTCAGCGCCTTTTCGCCAAAGCCCCGGACGCTTTCGTCCAGGCCCTTCACGTAGGTTTCGACCTGGGAACGACCGTCGGCCACCTTGCGCTTTGCCTCTTCCAGTCTGGCGTCCACGCAATCGGCCACCTTATCGATGGCCTCATCCACCTTGGCCAAGTATTTGTCGCGCGCCTTGCCCAGCGAATGTTCAATCAGCTCTTCCCAATCGCTGCCCCAGGTGGTCAGCCACGTCCAAGCGCCGCCCTTTTCTTCCTCGAACGTGTCCTGATACGCCTTTTCGGCGTCGGCCAAGCCTTTTCCGAAGATGTCGCCGGCCTCCTTCTCCATCGCAGTCAGGGTTTTTTCGACTTCGCCGCGGGTATTGTTCTTGATCTCGTTGATCTTGTCGGTGATGCGCTGGTGTTCGGCGGCGTGCTTTTCCTTGGTGGTGTGCTGCTGCTCCACCACCTTGCCGATCTTCCCGCTGCGCGCGGCGTGAATATTCGCCAACCCCTGGGAAACCTCAGTGTGGGCCGTGTGCTCCACCTGGCCGCGAAGGCCCGCTTCGTTTTTGCGGTAGCCCTGCTGGGCGGCGCCCTCGTGCTTTTCCGCGTCGGACCGCGCGGCCAGGTTTTGCTTGAACTCCGGCTCGTTGCCCTGCTCGAGCTGTTCCCTGGTGACGCCAGCGTCGGCCATCGCTTTGTCTGTTGGCTCGCGGTCGGAAGAGTAGTCGAGTTGTTCCGGCGGCAACGGCGGGGGCACGGCGGACCCGGTGGCGACCGGGGCAGGAGCTTCGCCGACGGGCTCGGGCTTCAGGTCGGCCTTGGGTGGCTCGGGTTGCAAAGAAGCAGGCACATCCGCGGTGGCAGATTGGAGTTGTCCCGAGGCGGCCTGGTTTTGCGTGGAGAGTTCGCCCTTGACCGTGCTGCTGGCGTTACTGGCTCCGGACTTCATCAGCTCGTCGGCTTGCTTTTCGGTCTTTGGCTGCGGCGTGGCATCTTTGATGGCTTTCTTGAGTTTCGCCTTGAAGTCGTCGCGCTTGATCTGCCCGGTCTTGGCGGCGTCGAGATTCGCCACGGTTTGCATGGCCGCCGTGCGCGTTTGCTCGGTACTCGGACGAATGGCAGCGGCCTGAGCGGAGGCTACAGGAACTCCCGGAGCGGAATGCTTTCGCGCGGTGGCGGCGCGGTGATGCAATGCGGTGACGAGGGGAGCTATGGCTTCCTTTGCCGATGGCGCGGTGTGTTTCTTGGCGCCCTCTTCGCCGCGCGCTTCGCCGTGCGCGCCTGCAGCCGGCTTTGCGGGATGTGCCGCAGCCTTCGGCGCTTCACCAGGTTTTGCGGCGGCGGGCGCAGCGGATGCCTTCGCGGCCGCTTCCGGAGCTTTGGCGGCGCCTGTTCGAGGTATGGGCGCGTGGGCGCCAAGGGGGGGGTTCGCTGCTGGATGCGCTGCGGGAGATTCTTCGTGTGGCTTGGAGGGTTCGTGTTTTTCCTTCGCAGGAGTAGCGGCCACACCTGGAACGGCGGCCGACGAGGCCTTAGTCGCGTGCGCGGTTTCTTCGTTGGCGACTGCAGGTGCCGCGTGAGCCGCGGGGCTCAATGCACCGGTTGTGGCCGCGCGCGCCATGGCGGCGTTTCCATAGGCGCCGTGCATCGCCATGACATCGGATTGCGTCTTCAGTGGCGGGGGCGAAGCGGCGGGCGGAAGCGTGGGAGCGACGGCCTTCGTTTCCGGCGTCAAGACGGAAGTCGCCGGGGAAGCAGGTGCGGGAGTTTTTATCGCAACCGGCGAGGGTTGAGGCCGCGGCTCGACTGCGGGGCCGAGCAGGCTGTGCCTGGGCGTTGTGGCCTTTCTTGACGGCCTCTCCGCCACAGCATCTGTGGCGAGCGGGCTCATGGCGCGCCTTGCAGCAGCACTCCGTAGCTGCCGAGATCGGCGGTGGTCAGCACGCGAGCTTCCCGGCGGTACTGGCGCGCCGCTGCACGGATCAGATGCGCCATGGTAATCTTCGGCTCGGAGGCATCGGCGGCCAGGTACGCGGCGGTTCGCGCGGAGTTCACGATTCCCGCGCCGGTCAGGTCGAGTTTGGCCAAGGCCTCGAAGTCAATATCCCCCGCGAGCGGAGCCGATGGCGGCAGCGCGCGCTTCCAGATCCGCAGGCGCTCGACGTTCCCGGGCCTCGGAAAATGAATGACCACCTGGAAGCGGCGAATAAACGCGGGATCGATCTGGTCCTTGACGTTGCTGGCCAGAACAATCAGGCCACTCGCGCTTTCCAGGCGTTGCAATAGATAACTTACTTCTAAGTTAGCATATCTGTCTATACCATGATCAATCTCCCCCCTTCGTCCGAACAACGCCTCGGCTTCGTCGAAGGCGAGGACCGAGTGGCTTTCCTCCGCTTCGCGGAACGCGTTTTCCAGGTTTTTCTCCGTTTCTCCCACCCATTTGGATACGATTTTTGCCAAATCTATTTTCAGCAATGGAAGGCCGAGCAATCCGGCAATCACCTCTGCGGACAAGGTTTTCCCCGTTCCCGGCTCACCTGTGAACAAGGCCTTGAGCCCCGGACTCGCCGCAAGGCGCCCGAATCCCCAATCGCCGTCCACCTGCTCGCCGAGTTCATAAAATTTCGCCACTTCGAGCACCTGGCGATGCAGATTCGGGGGAAGAATCAAGTCCTCCGGGCCGCGCTTCGGCTGAATCACCACTCCGAAATGGTTGCTGGCCGGGTGCATCATCAGCGAACAGGCCGCAAACACGTGGTCCTTCACCGGCTCTGGATGGCCGTTGCCGGCGAGCCGCGCGCGCATGCGCGTCAAGCCGGAGGCCGCCCGGATGTCCATGCCCGACAATTGGTAGCGCGAAGCCAGCCGGTCGAGTTCGAGCGGCTCCAACTCCGGCAGGCTTTGCGACCAGAGCCGGGCGCGTTCCTTCGCGTTCGGCCCCGGAATCTTCAGCTCGGCATAAGCGGCATTGCGGAGAATAGCCGCGGGACGCCAGGGCGTCTCTCCGGTCAGGAAAACCGGCACGCCGGAATCGGCAAGATGCTCGGCGACTACATTCTGGAAACGCGAACTACCCGAATCTACGAGCCCATTTGTATCCAGCCATACGGCCGCCCCAAGCCCAGCCGCAATCTCCAGCTGCGCGTGAAGCGCGTGGATAAGTTCCGCTGTAGGCTGCTCGGGTTCCGGCAGCCGAATCCTCCGCAACGCGAGGTCAAGTTCTCGCGACAAAGCCAGCACAAACTCTGTTCCCCCATTTTGCCGCGCGCCCCATACGCCCAACACGGAGATCGACCCATCCGCGATCGCATCGCGGTAATGCAGGAGCTCTTCGCGGCACACCTGGGCGGGCGGCTTGGCCAGTTCCTGGTTGCGCACGGCTTCGCGATCGCGGTAAAGGTGGGCAACGCCGGCTGGCGCGCCGGTTAAGAATTCGAAGACGCCGGGAGCCAGGCGGAGCTCTTGCCGTAGAGCCGTGGGCGCGGCGCCACAGGATTGCAAGATACCCGTTCGGCGCAGCTTCCCTACGTTCGAGAGTGCGTGGCGGCGCGCGATGCGTTGCTCCACCGAAGTGGAGGTGAGCGAGATCAGCAGGTCAATCGAGGGGAAGCGGCGATTCAGGTCGTCCAGAAGGAAAGCGTAGATGCGTTCATAGGCGCGGTCGAGTTCCGGCGCGGCGCACACCAGCAACGTCTCCAGCTCGAATGGCGTCAGTTCAAAACTCTGAGCGAAGGCATCGAGAGGGAGCTTCTTCCCCAGAGCACCGCACCGAGCGCGCAGCTCTTCTTCCACGGACTTTTCGCTCTCATCCAATGCCATGGCCAAGCCCGGCAGGGCGTTGCCGCTTTGGCTGATGTCTACTTGCTCGAGGAGAATGTTGGCGTGTTCGTCAGTGACACAAAGAGGGGAAAGTTGGGGAGCGGCCAATCGAGCGGCGAGGCGGCGCTGGTTTTCCACGGCGGCACGCAGCGCTCGGTTGAGCGGCTGCAGACGCAAGATGAAATGCTCCGTGGCCAGGGAAAACAGCGACTCCATCTCAGCCCCCAAGGAATTCCACGCGGCGGTCGCCGAGCCAAAAGGCGTCTTCCACGGTGGCGAGCAGCCCGTGTTCAAAGAGTTCGCGGTGCCGACGGCCCAGCGGCAAACGCACCTGGACGGTTTCCGCGCTGCATTTCACATAGGCATCCAGGTCGCGGAAGTGCTCGAGGGCAAGCTGCGGCGCGGTCCTGCAGCGGTCGCCCCACAATTTCCACGCGATGGCCCCAAGGGCGGTGCCGGCGGCGAGGGTCATGGAGTGGTCGAGATTCTCCGACGCCGCATGCATTGCGGAAACACGCGAGGCGCCAATCTGCTCCCAGAATGCGCGCGCCTCTTCGCAAGCGGCCGAGAATTGCATCGCGGCGCGTAGCACATTCGCCGACTCCGGCTCGGGGTGATTGGTCCACGCGGAAAGTGGAAGTCCGCGGGGAATCCGCCGCCAGCGCTCTTCGCGCAGGGGATTCGCTTCCACCAGGAAGGTGGCCCCGGCCTGTTCGAGGCCTTGCAGCAACGGTGGATCGCATACCTCGGAGGAAACGATTACCACGGATTCTTTCGCGCGGGACAAGAAAGCCGCAAGTTCCGCGGCGTCATTCGCCCATCGAACCGGGAAACACCCTTGCGCATCGAGGAGCAAAAAACCGCAGCTCCCGCGCTCATCGGCCCGGCAAATCACGAAAGGTTCGCCCGGGGTATGGCCGGCGATCAGCGCCTCCGCATTCAGGCAATCCAGCACGCCGGCGTACGGGGCAATCCGCCGGGCCATCTCGACGATTTCAGATTCCTCCACGGCAGCTTCGCGCCCGGCGAAGGCAGCGGCAGCAGCCAATGATTCAGGAGTGCGCAACCAGCCACGGTCCGGCGAATCGAGAGCTTTGTAGGCGAGGCTCGTGGCCAACAGGTGGCCTGCCTGCGGGATTTTTGCGGCTTCGAGCGCCGCCTCCATGCAAGCGAAGAAATCGAGTGAGGCCAACGGCCCAAGCAAGAGAAACGGGAGGGCGCAGCTGACGTGCACTTCCCATTCCCCTGGCGTCGTGGGTAGCCGCACGGAAATTGGCAAGGCGGCGCGCGAGTCTGGAATATGGTGTTCCGGTCCGAATGTGTGCGGTGTTGCTGAAGGTGTTTTCGATACTGTAGAAAGGGTAGCTTCTTTCTTTTCTGCATCGGAGACAGCCGCACCATTGGCGGGCACAAACTTGTCGAGAAGTTCCCAAACCTTTGCGTTATGGATAGGCACCCGGCATTGGACCGAAGCATCGGCCGCCAAGAAAATGCGTCGACGCAAGATTTCTTCATGGCTCGCTGCAGGGGAGCTAAAAACCGCTTTTGATAAATAACCCAAGAGCTGCGATTCCGCCACTTGGGCATCTGCGGCCGCCACGTCAGTCGGCGCGCGTGTGTTGCCCCGCAAGGTCAATTGCATGACTTCGAGTTCTTCGCACGAACAGTTTGTGAGCCATTGCGGCAATTCGCCCTGTTCGCGCAAGCGCAACAAAATGCGCTCCAGCCGCTGCGCTCGCGTCTTCCGTCCCCGGCCTTCCCCGGTTCTTTGCTCGCGCTGCGCCCGCATTTTTTCCGGTACATCGCTCGGCCTCGGGAATTCCGCTAAGTAAATGGCGAGCGCTTCGCGAAGCGCATTTTCCATCCGAGTGGCCAGAGAGGTTGGAAAGGAGCTTTGCGAAATGCGTGAGACTCCGCTGGGGACTTCAACCGACGGCACCAGTTCGAAGCTTCGCACCGGAATCCTCACGCGGAGCGGAGCGGCGATTTCCAAGTCACCTTCCTGCGGCAAAACATTCCCCAGCACCTTCGCGAGAAGCGCCGGTACCTCACGCACGATCCGCTCCACGAGCAGTCGGGGATTCGGCCCCCAACTCCACCCGCCGCGCCGCACCACGCGAAGCGTGAATCGATGAATGAATACGTCGGCCATTGAACTCAACTCTGCTTCAAGCGTGCGTAATAATTACGAACGGTTCATAACCCTGGACGAGGACCAAGATAGAATAGTCGACATTCTTTTTGATCGAAGGAATCGGCAGAATCACACTAGTTGCATTTGCCGCAATCGAGCCAGTGACAACCAAAGTGTTTGGAGGCGGTGTCGCAGGCTTCGCCTGCTGAAGTTGAACAAAGGCAGGAGTCGGAACAGAAACTGCAGCCGGAATGGTTATGGTGATATTGGTTTGGGTCAGTGTTGGAGCGGTGGAAAGCGTGGCGTTCAAGCTGTTCGCTTGGCTTCCACTCACGGAATAAAGCGCGGGATTCTGAAAAACATCTTCGCTGAAATCCATTGGCGGGGATACGGAGAGCGCGGAAGCGGGGATTGAGAGAGATACCAAGTCGTTGGAAATCGGCGGTGGAGTGGGATGAGCTTCGAACAGGAATTGCGGTGTCGCGACGTCCGCGGGGCTTAATTGCCGCTTCGGATCGGAGTTGCAAGTGACCGCGCCAAGCACGTTCAGGGTTTGCGTGACGTAAATGAGGGACATTTTGTCGTTCATAGGCACTCCTAACTTGGCTTGGTGACACCAACCACAGTGTATTCGCAAACGGCGGGGCCATCAGTAAACTGCGAACCGACCGGCTGGGATGGGTCGAACAACCTGATGAGGCAATGAACGGTTCTGGAATTGTCTACGTAACATTCCAAAGGGAGCACACCCACAGGAGTAGCAGGAGCGGGAGGATTGCTCTCAGCCCCCGTAAGCCGCAAGGAGACACAGGCATGGACAGCCGCATTCCCCGCGTCCACTTGCGCCTGAGTCACGCCGGACGGCAACGGCAGCACTGTGCCATGAGTCGCTAACCCTGATTCCACTTGCACCGTCCCGGTCGCCATCGCTCCCGTGATTTGCCCGATGGTCTTGATGTCGCCTTGAGGACTGATCGTCAGCACGGCCTGCACGGTGCCATTCGCATTGAGAGTCCCGAAGGCGATGCCTCCGTTCGGATCCTCCTGGAGGGTCAGACCGAGAACCGTGCTCCCTCCGGTGAATCCAGCGGGATGGGTGGCCAGCAGCAACGAGCCGTCTTCAGCCACGACTTGCGCCGCGTTCACCCCGGCGTAGCGGACGCCCACCTTGGTCGCGGGGTTATAGGTGGCGATGCCGGAAAACTGTGTATTCGCCGCGTCCCATTTCACAAAACCAACCAGAACTTTCCAGACTGTCGTATTGACACCGTCCCCCGGGCCGTCCGGAAAGCCTACATTTGTCTGCTGATCCAAATTGAGTTCGTCACCTGGAGATCCGAAGGCGGCGTTGCAAACTTCTTGTGTGGAGGTTGGCTGTGAAGAAGCGCACGCTCCGGTCATCGTGGAGCGCGAAGTCTGCGGAACATCCGCACCGGTAATGAAAACGGGATAGAGCATCGCGGGGTCCTTGGCCGGATAGACCTGGCCCTGAAAATCCGCGGTCGTAAGCGTAATGCCCGAAGCAACGACGAGTTCCCTTCCCGTGCCATCAATGGCCACTCCCGGCGGCACCTTCAGGCTCCCGGTGCCGGTCAGAGAGGAAGGAGTCAATGCCAGACCCGAAGCGATTCCCCAAGTGTGCAAGTAACGCTCGTGGCGCGCCATCTGGCCGCGTGCGGCGTCAACGCTCGCGACCAGATCCGCCGCGGGCAATATTTCGCCTTCGTAGAAAGTGGGATGGGTAACGTAGGTAGCCATAGGTTTCAGCCCTCTCCTCGCGGCGCCCGGCGATCGCGCTCGATCTTTTTCACACTATCTACGAGCTTTGCGATCTCAGCTTTCATTTTTTCCAGTTCGGCAAGTGCCGAGCGCAACGGTCCTTCCGTCTCCCGCAACGGCACCGTCGTAACTGGGGAAGCGAGATGGGACAAGATGGCCCCGAGCGCTCCACGCGCCCGGTAGTCGACGGGTTTTGCGGGTCGTTGCGGTTTGATTGGTTCGCATAGTCTCTTCAGCTCCCAAATGATTGCTTCGCCGAGCCGGGGCGAATATCCCATCAATTCAAGCAACGATGGATCCTTTTCATGGCACAGCAGTTCGTAATCACCGCCCGGAACTTCGCCTTCGCATTGCGTCGGACAGCAGTACTCCTCGATGGATCGGCCCAGTTCCTGGATTTCCGGACTCCAGTAGCGGATAGCCGTCGGCGAGAGCACGAATTTCCGGTCGAGATTGCAAATTTCCTTCACGCAGCAATCTTGGACGGTGATGCAAGCGATCAAGACGCTGGTGTCCGTGCACGGGCAGCACGGCGGCAACAGCGCGTTGCACTCGCAATCCTTTTGGAATGTCTCTGTGTCGTTGAGCACGCGCAGGGCTTCTTCGGCAACCGCGGATAACTCCACATAGTTGAGAGGTTCGGAAATCACCGAAACGGTTACAGGCAGCTTCTTCTGCATTCGCCGGCTGGCGGGCAACTGGCCGGCTTGTTCCAGGCGCTCGTCGAGCCAGGCGCTCAGCTTCCGTGTCGCCTTCAGGCAATTGGAAAGGTATGGCGGCGTCACCACCGCCCCGTGCATCAGGAGCAGAATTCCCGGCAAATGGGCAGGAGTCTCTTCCAAATCCAGAGTTCCTATGCGTTTCTTCACAAGGTCCGGAAGCTCATCGACTGTCGAATCCAGCGCTCCAGCAAACGAACTCCAGAGTTCATCCGTCAGTTTCCCTCGATTTCGGTGCAATATTCTTTTCGCTTGCTCGAGCTTGTCATGAATCTCTTGGATGTATAGTTCCTTCAGCGACTCCTTCAGCGACTGCTTCCATTCAAATTTGTGGTGCAGAACTGGCGCGTAAGCTACCGCCGCATTCCGCAACCGGATCGCGAGGGCTTTGGCGTGGCTCTCCGTCGTGACTTCGACTGATAGGGTCTTCTCCAGCGCGCGCACTGACTCCTGAAGTTCTTGTATGGACAATCGCGGAGAGACCCCGAGGTTGATCTGGCGCAGTGCCGCAAGGCTGGTTGAGGCAAATTGCCGCAAGAGCCCAATTGAGGAAGCCACGCCTTTCTCCGCGTCCGTCTCCCCACACTGATTCAGCGCCTCGCAAATGCACGGCTCGCAATCTTCTTTGGGGGGGCAACGCAATTCAAACTTGAATCCCTCGTGAACCCGCGCGGGCTCGCACAAGGTCGCTCCCCCGCAGGAACTTCCGCCCCCATACGGCGAGACGGGGTCGGTGAGCTGTTCGCAATAGTCCAGATAGAGGCAGTATTTCCTTGCGGTGTCGGGAGAGACGGCCGCGCTTTTGTTTCCACTCGCGCCCTCGGCTTGTGCACCCGTTGCGCTCGATTTGGAGTTCGCGGAAGCCGAGGTCGTGGGCGCTGCCTTCGCGCACGGATCTCCGCAGTCGTAGCCCTTCAGGAGCTTCAGCTTCAGCTCCCGCACCATCTTGTTGATGTCCAGCGTCTGCGAGCACGCCACGATGATGTCGTTGCCGCAGCAATCCAGGGCGTAGCCGGGCTCGACCACCACCTGCGCGCAGTCGCATGGATTCGGCTTTACCTTCAGCCCGCACACCACGCCGGACCCAAACAGAAACCGGTTGTGCAGCCGGTTTTTCCCCGCGACATAGTCCGTCAGCGTCTGCAAATCGTCTTCGGTCAGCAGTTGTCCCGCGAAAAACCGTGGGCGCACAAACTCCTGCCCCTGGCACGAGCTGCATCCCGCGCCGCCGCACGTGCACGGATGTCCGTCCGCTCCCCCGGAACACCCGCAGGGGTGCTTCTGACTCGGGTTCTGTATCGTCATTGTTGTGCTCATTGGACCCTCTCCCTATCTGCGCTCGCGATCCTGTCCATGCTGGTGCTCATGCCCGCGGTCACGATCCCAATCCCGCTCATGTCCGCGGTCGTGCTCTCGCTCATGCTCGCGTTCGTTTTCGCGAATGAAGAACCACCCCTGGAAGCCCCCACAAGCGGCTCCCATGCCGGAAGTCCACGGGCCATAGCCATAGGGCGGGATGCGGCATTCCTGGATGTGCGGGTGCAGTTGAAATTTCTCGATGTATTCCTCCAGGACCGGCACGCGCCCGCCGACGTTTACGCCATTGACCGGCCGGCAGCACTCGTCCAGAAGAAATTCTGTGCGCAGCAGCACGAGCACACGGTCCCCCGGCTGGAGAATTTCCCGCGAAGTATCGCGATAGACGATGCGGTCCACCTGTCCATCGCGGGGCTTGTCCACGAATTCGCCGGACTTGTTATAAATGTTGCCGGCTCGGCCGCGCCCGCCTTCAAGGACCCACGTATCCATCACGCCCGGATGAATCGAAGAGGCGCGCACCGGGCGCGAAAAATGGACTTCCAGCCCATGGCGGTGATGTTCGGCGTGTTCGTAGGTGCCCATGAGCCGCTTGGCTTCCTCTTGCGTATAGTGGTGCCCATTGAGCCAGCTCACTCCGGTAATCACGGTTGGTTCATACGCGCCCGGCAAATGGCGGCGCACATGGTTGTGGATGTGGCGTTCGAAGAGCGGAAGACCGGGGTGAAAACCGTCGATGCGGGCCAGCAGCAGGCAAGGCTCGCAGCAAGGCGTGCAGCAGGTTTCGCACCGGCAGTCCGCTTTTGGCGGATCCACGGTGACGCAGATCCTGGCACACTCCGTAATGTGCGTGCTCAGGCAAGCCTGCGTCGAACCGCACACGTCCGGGAACACAGGCCGGGCCGGGTCGCCCGGTTGCTCGCAGTAGCAGAGGCTCACATACAAGGTGCGCGCGCCTTGCTTCACCCGGTTATAGTCAGCGGGACTGAGCCATTCCATCAGGTCCACGGGGCGCGAGCGCCGGAGGATCAGTTCATTTCCGTGACAATCGAGGGCGATTCCGCAAGTAACGCGAATAAACGTGTGCGGCTCTTCTTGGCAATGTTTCCGATAGAAATCGCCCAGCTCCCGCCTCAGCTCTTCGATCCGGGCGGTCAGATCCTGCGGTGGAGCGCCGCTTGTGCCCGCGCTCGCCGCACCCGATTGCTGGAGATCCTCGCAGCGCCGGAGTTCTTCGAGCAGTTCCTTTTCGTGTTCTTCCTCCCGCGAAGTGCATTCGCGGGGAATGGGCACGGGTTCGACGAGCAAGCCGCACACCGTGCCGTAGCCGTGCAGGCAGCGGTTGTGCAGCTTCAGCTTTTCCCGGAAGTACTTTTGTTCCAGCTGAAAGTCGCCGCAGCTCAGCAGTTGGCCAAAGAAGTAATTCATCCGCTCGAATTCGGCGATCTCCAGGCAGGCCTCTTTTTCTGCCGGTACCGGCGGTACTTGGATGGTTATGCTCATATTCGCTCACCCCGTAATGGTCTGCGTCCCTAAGATCGAGTTGACTCCCAGGCCTGTCGTGGTTCCGATTTCGCCCGCGTCGTTTCCCAGGATGCTCATGCGGTTCAGGCGAACATTTCCCGCGGTACCTAGAATTGGCGGAGACGGCGGCGCGAGCAGCGTGTCCACGCCAACCGCCGACCACACGCCAAGAAGGAAGCCCGCGCCGCCGAAGCGAATCGAAGCCACTGTGTGCGCGGGCTTCTGCGCGTCCACGACGTTGGTCAGCCGCGTAATTTGTTGCGCATTCATGCCCGGGAAAGGAGGGATCAAAATCTGCAGGCGATAGGCTCCGGTGTTGAACGGATCCTGATCCGGATCTCCAAAGCTCCGGAGCGGCGCCGCTCCCAATGCCGAACGGTTCAGGCGGAACCGCGTCGTGTTGCGGCCGAAAAGGCGCGCGCGGCCAAGCGTGACATCTCGCTGCGTCTCCAACTGGTTCCCCGGAGGATGGCGGCGTTCGCCGTTGAGTACTTTTCGGCTGGCAACGGAACCCCAAGGGCCCGTCGAAGGCGATTCCACGATGGCCGGCGAGACACCGAAAATGGTATTCACGGCGCTTTGCAGGGCGGCGGAGGTGCCTCGCTGCTTATATAACTGCGGAACCGCACCCAGGATTTTTCTGCGCGTGTCCGCATCCCATATCGGATCGAACGTGATGTCAAAGAAACTCGCTAGCCAGGGCAGAACCCGGTCTGGAACGCCGCCGGTTGCCAGCAACGCCGGGTAACGCTGAATCAACGCGTCCAGATCCGCGATCGAGGTGTCGAACAGCGAAAGAAATCTCTTGCTGAAATCCTCGGCCTTGGGTGTTTCGCGGTAGACGTCCGGCAGGCGATCCAGGCTGGTGACCCGCGGAAAGTCCAGGCGCACGCGCCGCACCACTGGCGTGTGGATCCCATCGCCGCGCAGGCGCAGGCGGAAAAACAGGTAACGACCCGGAGGCTGATTGATCAGGAAATCGAGTGACCCTGCCGGCCCGGCCGTCCAATCGGAAAAGTGCGGCTTGCCGGGCGGGAAGGTTATCCATCCGGAATCTCGCGAAGCGTCGCCGAGCACCGGCGGATTGGGATCCTCGGTCGTGGCGACGGCTGCAAGGAGCGCGGTGCCTGGCGGCACGTCCGCATCCAGCCGCACGCGGTGCCACTCGCAGCGAGGAACGCCGCTGTCGAGCTCCACAGTGATCATTTGCCCCTGCGTATAGCGTTGCGGCGGCAGGTACGGCTGCACATCGCATGACTTCACATCGCGCCCGTACCAGGTGAAGCAGGTAAGGACACCCAATCCGTCCTTTGTGTCTTCGTTGAAACAGAAACCCGCTTTTGCCCCAACCGCGAGGCTTGTCTTCGGAAACGTATCCTGCAAAAGCGTCACGTCCAGTTGCTGCACAAACGAGGCGGCCCCGCTTGCCGCCCGCCATAACGTGAACGAACCGCCAATCTGCAAAACCACCCACACGTTCTCGTCCGGATCGACAGCGATGCTGGTGACCGAGGGCGCGGGCGATCCCGGCGGGCTTACTTGCGCCGCCGCCTGCAACGGCAAAGGTGCTTTCAGTTGATCTCGGAAATCCCCGCCGAGCGAATAGCGCGCCAGAGCGGGCGATCCCGCATTCGAAATCAGCAAATCACCATTCGGGAAAAATGAGATCGGCCCAGGCGCCACAATCGAAATTTCCGCCAGGGGCCGCTTTCCTTTTTGCGCCCGGATGTAAACGCAATTGCCTCCCTGGTCGGAGACGGCCACGCATTTCCTCCAGCACGCAACGCCTGCCCCCTTCCGGAAGGTAGGGCGCCCGCAGCCCCCGTACTCGACCGGCACCCAATGCGTATGGCACGCGTCCCTGCGTAGCAATCTTGACGCGGGCGGCGCGAGGGTCAACAGATACCACTCGCACGCTCCGCAGCCTGGGGCGAGAAGCGCAGGCGGCAAGTATGAAAAAATTTCGTTGGGATCCAGTGCGTTTGAATCCTGCGCGGCCAGACAAACGCCTGTTTCCTGGTCGAATCCTGCGAGATTCACAGTGGCGGCGGGATCCTGATCCCAGCTGACGTTGCAATCGAGCAAGCGAAAATTCGGTTTGCCGGCGGCGCAGGTCATGGCTCTTCTCCTGGCCCGAGCACCAACACCTGATGCAATCGCGGCCAAACCAGGGAGTTCGCAGGGATGGGCATATCTGCGCAAAACGCGCCACTAAGGCCATCCACGATGAACCGCAAACGGGGAACCGCCGAGACGCCTTGTACCTCCGTCAGTATTTTGCGCACGAAGGCGACATTCGAGAGCGTCCCGCCAAAAGGCCAACCCTGCCCTTCGTCTCCTCCGGTCACCGGATCGAGATAAGTATTCAACAGCGCAACCACCGCATTGACCGTATCACCGCGACTCACCCTGTCCTCGATAACGACGCTCACCTGCACTTGAACGTTGTGATAAATCGGAGCCGCCGCCACCACTTCCACTCCCGCCGGAGCCAGCGTTCCGCTCAAGTACGTGGAAACCGCGCGCAGCGTATCTTCATCCGGAACGGGAGGGCCCGAGCCCCGCTCAACCGGAATTACAAACACGCCCACCACTCCGGGAATGGGCGTCCCGGCAAAGGCGGGGTGAAATCCCGGCACCGCGTGGGCGCGCGCCACCAGTGCTCCGGAGGCGTGCAGAGCCAGCACTCCATAGTCAGCGGTCGCCACGGCGCGGCCGCGAGCGCGAATTTCTTTCGGGCCGCGGGTCATGGCCTGCGTTTGGGTTTCGGCATCCGTGCCGCCGGTAGCCGGCCAAGGATTTGTCACCCCGGCGACAAACGGCACGGAGTTAATGAGCGTACTGACGGCCCCGGCGACGACCGCGCCGGAGGAACCCCCGCCCACCTGATAACGCAGAGCGACAATATTTCGGAACCCGGCAGGCACGGCCATACCATGAATGCCGTCGCCGAACGTGACTTCGCCCCTCGTGGGGTCCAGCGTGTACACCTGCGCGACGGGCCCGTAATTCGCCAAGTCGTCCACTTCGGTCCAAATGGCGGTCGTCGAAATGCCCGCCGGCTCCCCGTTGTTTGCGTTTGTAGTCTGCGCTGCCGGGTTCATTGAGATGTCTGTGTTGTCGTCCACTTGCAAGATTAATGAGGACGGCAGCACCGGTGTTTGGCTCACGCTCATCACGGAGCCGTTCGTTCCAGTGACCGGTGTGAGCACCTCGTTATAAATCGTTCGCACCGCCGTCGAGCGCACCACGTTCAACTGCACGTCGGTCAAAACGGGAGGAGCGGCATAAGCCCCATAGAGGATTTCCAGGCGCAGCCAAAGCAGCGGCGTCTGGTCCGGCGTGCCGGAGGGGATCCCCGCGTTCCACTCGCCCGGGAGGCCCAGAGTGATGACGCCGCTCTGCAGCAGGCCATTCGTTTCATCCTGCACAACTTTGATTTGCTGATACTGCGCGCCATCCAGCACATCCCAGCGCAATAGCGGAGCAAGCGACGTCGGCAACGGGACAACTCCGCCCGAAGCCACCGGCGGCGGCGTGACCGGACCTTGCACTTGAAAGGCAAACGAGATTTGGGGCCCGACCGTCGTTCCCTCAGGCACGGACAAGCCGATGAACAGTGTGTCGCCCGGCAGGGCCTTGCTGCCGAACGCCGGAAACGCCGCGCCGGTCACTGGCACTGCGACGGGTTTGAACAAGCCGCGCTCCAGGTAATAGATTTCCTGGATCTTTCCGGGAACCGCGTAGAGGTCCGCGGTGGTCTCAAAGGTCACTAGGTCTCCGCCTCCGGCCGGGGCAGCGCCGGCCTGGAATCCTTCCGGGATAAGCACGGATTGCGGCGCGCTGCTGGAAGCGGTGAACTGGAGCAACGCCTCGGCAGGCGTTGGGGGAAACGGTTCGATACCTCCGACTTTGAGAAATTCGATGAATGCGTTTTCGGGGAGCTGGTTGACGCGCTGCAGGACGGGTTCCATTTCTTCGGAGAAGAGGTGCGCCAGCGCAACACCCGCGTCGTTCGCGGAGCGGCTCGTCCATTCCGGCGTGTACGATTCCGTGCGGCCCAACACCTCTTCGTAGACTGTTTCGCGATCCGTTCCGGTCAGCACCGGCCAGTTTGCCGGAGCGGGGCCCGGCAAGAGTCCCGCGTCCCGAACCTCTCCCGAAGCATCCAGTGTCCACCAGGGTGTGCTCATCGCAACCCTCCCCCCTGTGGCGCTCGCTGCTGCGTGGCCAGGTCGGCATGAACGAGGTAAATCAATTCATGGGGCAGAATCGGCGTGTCCAGGCAACTTTGAAACTTGCGGGGGCCGGTCAGAGAAACTCCCAAGCTCAAGACGTCGCCCGCCTCTCCAAGAATGATTTGCGCCACCTTGAGAAGCGCCGAGGGACGCAGCGGATCCCCAAACGGCCAGCCGTTGCCTTCATCCCCGCCGACGAGCGGGTCGAGATACGCCTGCAATCCTCTCAACACGGACTCCCGCAGCGCAGGTGAAAGCGGAAAATCAACGGCAATCTGCAGCGACAGCCAAACTTCGCGATACGCGGGCGCGGAAACGAAAAACTGCCCTCCCAACAATTTCCCCGCGTCGAGGCGCGCGTATACGGCTTGCAGCGCGCCCGCATCGGGCTTCGGCGCCTCAACAAAGCTTCCCTTGGGAACAGTGCCGTCCCTCTCCACCCTCGGCGCGTATGGCACCACAAATACCGTCACAGCACCCGCCACTTTCGTACAAGGAAATTGCGGATCGTAGCCGACCGCAGCGTATGCGCGGCGAATCGCCACGCCGTCCGTCGTGATCGCCAGATTCTCAAAATCGGGCTTGGTGACCGCGCGGTTCAGGCCTTTCAGCGAGGCTTGGCTGCGCTGGATTGCTTCTTGCAGCGTTTCTGTGTCCGCCCCACCCGCTGCCATCGCCAAACTTGCTCCCGAAACAAAGAGGTTTGGTGCCGCGGGGTCTTCCTGCACGGCATTCCACAAGCTGCTTGCGCCGACGTTTCCCGCCACTCCTCCGCCGGCCATGTAACTCACCGTGATCGGCGCATTAGCGCTGAGACTCAGGCGGGGAAGTTTTCCGGCGAGTCCGTCGCCGAAGCGGATCTGCGCGAGCGCGCGGTCCACCACGAACACCTTGTCGGAGGGGCCGTAGGAATTCAGGTCCGGCACTTGCGTCCATGGCGTCGCTTGGTTATCCGGGCCTGTAAGCGTCAACTGCACCGTATCTTCGATCGGTGGAAACTCTTTCCACGGGGAAACTGTCGCCGAAGGAACCGGCAGGTTGACGACGTTCCCCGGCAGTGGAGGCCAGTTCGCGGGTTTATACGCAGCTTTCCTTTGCCAGCGGTGATGCGCCATCACCGTGTTGCACAGCAACTTGGTCAGCTGCGGAGTGTAGGTGAAGTTCGCGCTTGTGATGTTCAGCGTGATTCCATACGCGGTGATTCCCGGCTCGCTGTTCGCGGCCTCCGGCTGCCAATCGGCCGGAATGGCAAAGCGCACAATTCCCGAACGCCGCAATCCTCCGGTGCCGTCGTCCACCTGGTTTGCCGCAAATACCACGGCGCCATTCGAATTGCTGCTGGTATAGAGCCAGTTCAGCGTGGACGGCGCTCCGATCCCTGCCACCGCATCCGGCGACCACTGCGGATACACATCCTCAGGCGCAAATAGCTGCAGCATCAGCGAGAAAAATTGTCCCTCGGCCGCCGGCGCAAGCGGAGCGCTCAGTTGAAGAAGGAATCGGACTTCCGAAGAATTCTGGCCGGGCGCGAGCAGGGCCACCGGGCGCTTCTGCAACAGATCGTTGGTGCGGTCGGCTCCGTTGACTGTCACCTGGATTCCCTGCACCGGCAAGAGCGTCAAGTCCTGATCGAGCGTGAAGAGAATGGGCGGATTCATGTCGCCCAATTCCATGAGCGTGCCGGCCTTCGCCACTGGAAAACTTTGCGGAGATGGCGCGGCATCCGATAACTCCAGCACGGTGACCGCCGCCTGCGCAGGTTTTGGCGCCTCCCCCAGCAACGCCAGAATCGACTGCACCAGCGCGTCAGGTATCTGGTTAATCCAGTACATGCGCTGATCCAGCAGCCATGCGAATAGCTCCAGAAGCGTCACGCCCGGGTCCACCGGCGCTTGCAGGGTCCACTTGCTGTTGGAGTTCGGAATGATCCGCCCGCGGATGGCGGTGACCATCTGCTGCCAGTTCAGCGTATCGAGTTGTAGCGTTTGCAGCGGCATCAGCTTTGCTGGACACTCCCAACATAAAATGGAAAGACAATATTGGTGCTGGTGTTGGTCTGGCGGACCGTGTAGCTGACCGACACAGTGATTTTGAATGGGGTCAGCGGATCGGCTTCGGCGGTCACGTTCGTCACATCCACGCGAGGTTCCCAATTCGTCACTGCGTCCTCGACGGTTTTCTCGAGCAGCCGCAAATACTGCGGGCTCCCCGGGGAAAACACCAGGCGCGGAGCCTGGGTTCCGAAGTCGGCGCGCATGACTCTTTCACCCAATTCGGTCATCAGCAAAATCTTCATGGACTGCGCCACGTTGGCGTCTCCGGCGATGTATCCGAGACACCCCGACACATCCGGCAAAATCGGAAATTTCCAGCCAACGCCGAGGAATGCGGGTTGCTTCATGGCTTCAGCTCGTCAGCACGCCTTTCGAAACCGCCGTTGGCGGAAGTATTGGTACCGGGGGACCGCTCGGAAGCGTCGGAGCCGTGCAGATGTGCGTGTGGGTGTTGAATATGGTTAGCAAAAGGTCGCCGAACGGCACCGGATGGGTCGCGCTCCCGGAAGCCCCGAGAAAAATCTGGTTGCTTTGCAGAGTGATCGGTCCACCGGCGATCGTTACGCTTCCCGACGAAGCGTCCATCGTGATCGTCGTGCTGCCCGCCTGTACGGTTACTTTCTTCGCCCCGTCATCCAGCGTGACTGTCTGTCCGCCCGCGCTTTGCAGGAGAATCTTTTTGTCCACGTCGCTCAGGTCCGCGATGTGCCCGCCTGATGTCGTCAATTTCACGCGTTTCTTGCTCGGCGTGTCGTCGAACAGCAACTCGTTTCCTCCCTTGGTGTGGATCATTTTTTGGTCCTTGTTTGAAGAGCGAAAGGTCGGCGGTTTGTCTTTGCCGTTGTACAGGCCGCCCAAAATGATGGGAGCCCGCATGTCGCCGTTATCGAAAGCGAGCAGGACCTCATCGCCGGGTTCCGGGATAAAAAAAGCCCCATATCCATTTCCGGCGTAAACCTGGGCCACGCGGCACCAGTCCATTTCCGTCTGCTCGTCGAACCAGTGGCAGATGATCTTCACGCGCCCTTCCTTGGCCTTGTCGTCCTCCACCTTTGTCACCGTCGCGGAGTACACGCCGAAGTAGCGCTTGTCGGTGGATACCGTACGCGACACCATGGCCGTGCTCATGACTTTGTCCCTCCGTCCTCGTATTTCCGTGCATCGAAACTCGTCGCGTAGCCGGAGCCGCCCAGTGTGTGCTCCACTTTCGTCACGTAGTAAGTTCCGGTAAACCGCTTTCCCAATCCTTCGAGTTCCACGTTGTTCCCAGGGCGGAGATCCGGAAGCCCGATCACCTGGCCGTTTCCGGTGATGTAGTTGTAGGCGCGCTCGCGCAACAGGGCCTTCGCCAGATCCTCCGCTTCCTGCTTGCTGCGCACTGGTTGATCTACGACGATGTCTTCGCGGTCCTGCAAGCGCGTTTGCACGGCGCTCGGCCCGTTTTCGCCGCCTCCGCCGGTAGTCGGCAGGTCGTTGGGTCCGGCGGTGTACTTGATCAGGGATTTGGTCGCCGGATCCCAGCTTTTGACGGTGACTTTACCCACCTGACGGTTCAACGAAATCGTGGGATTGAAATTGTTCAGGCTCTGGCCCCAGATGAACCGGTAGACCTTCACCTTGTTGCCGTCGCGCTTGTCAGCGGGGGGGCCGAAAAACAGCGCGTCCTTGCCCGTATCCGGATCCACGTCAATGAAGCAGTCGAAGTCAATGCGCTTGGCGCGCTCCATGAGAAATGCAGCGTCGTCCTGATTTTTTTGCACCACGACGTCGTGGACCGTGTTCGTTTGCGTGACCTTCGGCACCAGGCCGTTGCGCTTGGCCACAATCGCGACGATTTCCGAGTCCCGCTTGTTCAGAAACTGCTTCTGCTCACCATCCTTCGGCTTGCGGTCCTTGAGTTTCACCATGCGGTCTTCGCCGCCGATCACGATCGTCGGAGGCCCAGACTCGGGGAACCTCGGCGTCATGCTGGTGATAATGCCATTCACCATCGAAACGAGATCTCCGGCGTAGCCCAGTTGAACGTGCAGGCGGTTGCCGAGATCGAAGATGGTCGTGTCGCTGTACTTGAACGCCAGGTGCTTGTCGTCCCAGTTATTCACCGTCAGATCAAAGTGCGTGAGGTTTTCCAGGTCCATCGTGACCTTGACTTCCAGTACATCGCCTTTCGATTCCGGATCAAGCTCCCGGCCCTCCACCTCGATCTTGTAGTTCGGCGCGTAGTAATCCGTGGAAGGAATGATCGTGGACAGGCTGGAGGTGGTGCTCATCGTCGCCTCACGTCAAGATGGGAAGTTGCAACACCGTCCCCGGCGCGATGCTCCGGGGATCCTGAATCATATTTTTCTGCGCAATGTTGCGCCAGACGCTCGCGTCGCGGTAAACGGCGAACGCTATGCTGCTCAGCGTGTCGCCCCGCTGCACCACGTACGATTTGTCGAAATTCGGCGACGAAGTGGGGTTCTGCTTGATCTGGATGTCCACCGGGCGGTATTCCTTCAGGCTCAGCGACAGTTTCGCCCGCAGCGGAATGCCCTCCGGAGTGAATAAGACGTAGGTGATGTTCAGGCTCTCCAGCACGCCGCGAAACACTTCCGTGTCCCAGGCCAGCCGGACGATGGGGGGCGCGTGCAGGTCACGGTTCAGATTCAGCAACCCGCGCAATTTGTTGACGTATTTCACGCGCACGTCATCCAAGGTGTCCGAAGTGTCCACCAGCACTTCGGTGGTCAATTTTTCGCAGTTGCCGCGCACAAACTGGATGGGCGGGGATTCTAGGCCGGGGATGGCGATCTCCGCGAAGTTGTTGGCTTTCTGAATCTGGTATTCGGTGGGATTAAAACGCAAAGGGATGACGGGATCGTCCACCTTGGGCGCAACGATTTCCAAGTAAGCCTGAATCAAGCTTTGTCCCGCGAGTTGCACGGCGCTGGCCATCAATTCCCCTTCCCGGCCGGGCGGTCGCCCAGGGAACGATGCTCGTCGGCCAGACGTTGCCGCGCTTTGGCTTCTTCCGCGCTGCGATGCCATTTGCGGATGTACTTGTCGAACAAACGGACGAACACCGCTTCGTCGCCTTCGCCTTCGACGTCCAGCCGCACCTCGAGATTGTGAATCGTGAACATGTCTACGATGGCTCCGGTTTCGAGAGAATCGCCGGAATCAATCCCTCATGAGCGATCTCCAGGCCTTCCAAGGCCACGGCGTTCTGCGTGGCGTTGAACTCCGGCCCGATCCACTTGGCCGCCAGCCCCGCGTGAAACGTCCAGCTCATCGCAAATTTTCCGGCCGGGGTTAAAAGAATGATGCAGCCGTCGCGCCGCGCTCCCAGCGATTGCGTCAGGCCCGCGACGTACCACGTCCACAATCCCTGGTCCCGGATAATGCCCCGGCGCAAGGTGATGCGGCTCCACGAATGTCGCACGGGCAACTGATGCACGTGATCGTTGACGCCGCCTTCGGGATATGCGGTCACTTCCAGATCCGCGCCGAGCCCCTTCACTTCCAGAAATTCGCTGACTCCCGCGAGTGGCAACGAAGCAGCCTGCGCCGCCGGCAGGTACGCATCGCCGGGCTGCAGCGTGACCAGAAATCGGTACGAAACCAGCGGATCTTCAATCACGTTTCGAATACCTCCAGTTGTCCTTGCCCGCTCACGGCAATCCGCAGGGTGATGAACTCCATGGGTACCGCCGGCGCCACCTTGACTAGGCAAATGAGAATTCCTTGTTCGATTTGTTCCAGAGGATTCGTCGTCTCATCGCACTGCACCTGGAACGCCTGATCCGGCGTCTCTCCCTTCAACGCGCCGGCGCGGTAGGCCTCCAGCAGAACCGTGGTGATGCAACGCACCAGCGCCAGCCACGTGGGCGGGCCATTCACGTCGAACACCAGCGGCTCAGCAACGCGCCGGATGGCCTTCACCAGCAAATGAATCAAGCGGCGGTGCGCGACAAATCTCCCCTGCGTCTTCGAGCCGGACGCTCGTGGGCCCAGCACGCGTCCACCCCAGACCAGCAGACCTTGGCTCGGCGAACACGTCAGCAGGTTGATTCCGCCTTGATAGACGACCGTCTGCTCGTTCGCATCCAAAACCCGGGAAAGATCCACCGCGTCTTTGATGGGTGCATTCGCCGGCGTCAGATACGCGCCCTCCTGCTGATCCAGCCGGCTGATCACTCCCGCAACCAGCCCCGAGCACGGCACGCAAAGCAACGGCGCGGCTGCTCTGCCCAGCGGGTCCGGCACCAGTAAGCGCGGATGGTAGACAGCGCCATTCTGCAAGGTGAATTGGTTCAAAGGGTCGGGCGCGACATCTGGATCGCGAAAATTCGCGTCCAGCCACTCGACCGCGACAATGGGGTCCGCTTGATCGGGGGGAATATCCAGCACCACCAGGCGGTCGTGAAGCTGCTCCGCCTGCAACAGCATCGCCTGGATCAGCTCGACCACATTGTCATTGCGGTGGGGATCGTTTTGGTCGTAAAGGTCGGTGCTGTAAAGGTCCGGGCTCACCGTCATGGCGACTTCAATCTGGTCGCCGAGTGCAGTGACTGCGGCGAGATAGTCTTTCTTCGCGGCCGGCAGCGAACTTCCGCCGGCCAGCTTGAGTGTTGGCCATGCAAAATAATTCGGGCCCGCCGACGCACCGAGCTGCGCGAGAGTTAAGCCAGCGGGCAGCGAAGCTGCTTGCAAAGTGACATACTGCGAAGCTTGATTGACTTCATCGGCCAAGGTGGCGGGATTCAGGCCTGTAAGAATTTCGGTATCTTCGCCGGGCGGCGAGATTTCCAGCTCCACTTCCGGCTTGCCGCTGATTCCCCGCGCCCAGTAGCGGATATTGATGGGAGTATCGTTGGCCCAGACGCCCGGCGAGTTGGCTTGAAATGCGAACTGGATGGCCGAAAATCCGCCTGCACCCGGCCAGTCCGGATTCAATTTCTTTGTGACCGGATCGTACGTTCCGGCTAGCCAGGTCACGCCTGCGCTGGTGGATTTCTTTCCCAGCACGCGAACCACGTAAGCGACGTCACCCTGATTGTCAAAATAGCCGTGCAGGGCGTAAGAGGTCATGGCGCCAGCCGTCAGGCCACCGAATGCTCGCGTGTATTCGCGCCATCCGCGCACGCGTGTTGCCACTCCCACGGGTCCGCGCAGTGTCCGGCCAAAGAAACCCGCCACGTCCGTGCGCAGGGGCGACGGGTGCGGCGCCTGCGGGACAGACGTGAAGTAGAGTCCAGGAATGGTTGGCACGCTGCTCATCACTGACCGTCAACGGCTAATCCTTCGTGGCAAATTTCCAGCGTCTCGATGGCGATTTCGTTGTTTTTTGCGTTCAGCCCCGGCCCCGTCCACTTGCAGGGCCAGCCCCGCACAAAGTTCCACTGCATCACTGGATTTCTGTTTTCATCCAGTAGAATCACGCTTCCGCTGGCCCGCTGGCCCTGGCCGTTCATCCCCTGCAGCAGCCATTTCCAGAAGGTGAGATCGCCGGTGATGCCCCACTTCAGCGTGATATTCGTGAACTTCTTCAAGCCGTACATTTTGCGCACGGTGATGTCTTCGCTGCCGTTGCGATACTCGATGGCGGGCTGCTCGACCCCTAGGCCGCCGACTTCCATGAACGAACCTTTGGCGCTCTTTCCATCGTTGCTGATGCCGTTCACCAGAAGCTCGAAATTAAAGGCCGGGTATGGATCTTGACGAAATACAGGTGGCATGGTCTGTTCCTCTCTTTAGAATTCGTCCTAGCTGGCCGGTAACGCCTGCATTATCTGTTGGATACGGAAGATTACAAATTCCGCCGGGCGCACCGGAGCGATGCCCACCACGCAAATCAACCGCCCGTTATTCAAGTCGTCTTGTGTCATGGTCGTGCCCAAATCGCACTGCACGAAGAAGGCCTGGTCCGGACTGGCACCTTGCAACGCGCCGCCGCGCCACGTGGTGGTCAAAAAGTCGGTGATGGTCTGTCGCACGCGGGCCCACAAGCGCTGGTCATTCGGTTCGAAGACGACCCACTGCGTACCATAGTCAATAGATGCTTCAATATATATAAATAATCGTCTTACGTTTATATATTTCCAATCTGAGTCAGAGGAGAGTGTGCGCGCCCCCCAGACGCGGTTTCCACGTTCCGGGAAGTAGCGCAGCGCGTTGATGCCAATAGGATTCAACAACGCCTGCTCGCGCGCGTTAACGTCTTGCGCGATTTTCGAGATCATGCTGATTTCCACGTTCGCCGGCGCCTTGAACACGCCGCGAGCGATGTCCGTTTGCGCGTAGATGCCCGCCATATGCCCGGAAGGCGCCAGGTCCGCGTTGCGCACCACGGAGGGATCCATCACCTGAATCCACGGGTAGTACAGCGCCGCGTATTCCGTATCGAGCGGCGCTCGGAAGGAAATGATGTCGTCGATGCCTAGGTTGTCCGGCGGATCGAGAATCGCGAAGCGGTATTTCAGCGTCTCGCAGTGATTGATGAGCGCCGATTGGACCGTCTGCGACCACATGCCCGGCACAATACAGATGCTGATGTCGGTGATGTCTTCGAGAGCCTGGATGCCGGTGCGCAAACCGCTTCCGCCGTCCACCCCGACGAAGTCTTCTACCGTGAGCTGTTCGAGGTGATCGTCTCCACCCGTAAGTTGAACCCACGGGATATCCTTCGCCGTCGGAAAAACGGTGAGGTCGGTTTCCGAGTAGCCGCCGCCAGGGCCCGGCTGGGTCTGGACGTTCACCAATTTGGAGCGTAGCCCGACACCGGTCACGATGAAGTTCGAAGTCTGGTCATCGTGCAGCCGCAGGTTTTGGATCACTTCCGAAGCCACCACGACGTTGTCTACGACGTTTTGTGTATCCACCTCCACTTCGATGATGCGGAGCTTTTGCCCTTCGAAGTATGGCTGCGTGGGCGCCGTCGTGAACGTGACTACCTCGCCGGTGACTCCATTCGTAGCGACGATGACGGTGTCTTTTTTGGTTCCACTGTCGAGCTGAACGATGGCGTTGTCGTAGATTCCGGAAGCACCGGAAACATGGATGGTCTTTTTCCCTGCTGCTGGCGTAAGCGCCGGCCGCAAGCGCGTGACGCTGGTTCCCGAGGGGACGAGTGCCGACGGCCCCGCATTCCCCAACAAATCCTTGACCGCGATCTTGCTGTTGGCATTGTCGATCGCGGAAATTACGTACTCTTGTCCCTGGATGCGCACGTGATCGTTAAATGCCGGAGGGCCGGCAATGACCTTGAATCCGCTCACGTCTGCGACGGGAATGGCACTACCCGCCGGCGTATCGGCGGTGGCCTGCGTCGTGAAAGGCGCGCCGACGTTCGGGTCCGCCGGATCCGGAAGGATCGTGAACGTCCCGCCGACCATCGGGGAGACGCGCACAGAGAGGTTGTTGCCCCAGTCGCCGTAGGCCTTCGCAGAAAACTTCAAGGTATTGTTTTGCGCCCCCTGGGACTGGCGTTTTTCGATGATCGCGATGTCCCGCCCGGCCTTCAGGCTGAAGCCTAGGGGATTGTTGAAGGTAACGGTGTTGGACGGGGCGTCGTAGGAAACCACCGTAAGCGCGGCAGCGCCGTTGAGCGGAGTCGCGTTGCCCGGGGTATAAAAATTGAGAGCCTTGCCGGCGGTGACGTCAATCAGATGCGACAATCTCACTTCGGTGGAAGTTGCGTTGACGTCCTGCGCCACCGCCGCCGTGAGTCCCTGATAGAATTGCGCGGCGGACGCCGTCGCGCCCTTCCCGGGTTTCCCCCCTCCCGCGGCGAAGACGCGCTTTACATACAACTGCTGTCCGCCGTTGTCGAAGAAACCTTTAACGGAAAGCGGAAACTGCCACCACTGGCCGCCATCCGTTTCATCCAGCGCCCACTGGTTTTTCAAACCGGGGTCCGGGTCCGGGAGAAATCCTCCGAAAGTCGCCTGAAACTCGGAGAAGCTGGTCACGAGCAAAGGCTTGCCGGTAGTGGGCCCCTGGAGGGTTACGCCCACCGCGCCGGTGACACTGGTGCTCACGCCTTCAATCGGCTGCGGCCCAGTCTCGATTTCTTCGATATAAACTCCAGGAGTCAAATATTCTGGCATTTTGCCCTCTCAGTTGATGGAAATGGTCTGACTTTTTCCGAGGTCCGCGGGAATCTGAATGGTGATCGAGCCGGTTTGCGCGCTTCGACTGCTGGCGTCGATGGGCGTGTTGGTGTTGGGCACCACCCAGCGCAGTGGCAGTGCGAATCGCCCTTTTTCGTCGGTGACCACCCGTTCCGTGTTTCCCTGGGTCACTGCGGCGTCTTGCACCGCTTTCCCTGTCGCATCTACCACCACTCCCCGCAACACGGGCACGTTCGGAGGAAACGGGTAATTCTTCGCCGGCAACAGCACCGTGTCCGCGGGAACTTTCGCGAACGCCGCGGGCGGATTCTCGTCGTTGAAGGGATAAGCGGTAAAGACAATTCCGTCCGTGTTGATGCGGTAGTACGGAATGTAGTAGTCGGCAATCAACCGTACGCGGTAATCCCTGGCGGGCAAACCGGTAACGATGGCGTGACGTTCCAGCCCCGGATAGGTCAGCACCGCATCCGAACTCATTGCGGGGAGAATGCTGGTCTGTTGCCAGTTCCCGCTCGCGTCCTTGATATCGAGAATCGCCTGCAAATTTCCGAAGGGCGGCAGGTTCGTCAGATCATCCAGGAGCCGCAGACCCACCGGGCTGTAGACAACGCTTCCGTGGTCGATCGTCAGATTCCAGGTCGTCACTGCGTCGCCTCCGGGCCGAGATACCCCAGCTTTCTGTTGCTCACCGGCACGACCACCTGCGTGCTAATCGCGTCGAGATTCACCACGCGAACTTCGTAGGTGATGGACAAGCGGTAAGGCTTCTCGATGGCGTACCACACGCGCGCGCGCTCCTCGAGCGTCAATGGAGACAACGTCACCTTCAGCGTTGTGTTCGTACCTTGCAAGCTTCCCTGCAATTGCGGGCCGCTGATAATTGCTCCGTCGTACAGCACCTGCATCGTGCGTCCCACCAGCCGATGGTCGGTCATCGGATCGGAACTCCAGGGCGTCATCAGGTAGCGAAGCAACAACGCCAATGGCGTCTTGCGCATGTAATAGCTGTTCGGCGGCGCCGGCGGGGGAGGCGGAGGAGGAGTGGGGCGAATCGGGGGCCGGTTCTTTGCGCTGGGGTCCTCCACGGCTTCAAACAAGAAAAGAGTCATGCGCGCCGGGCTCGTGGGGATTGCTCCTGAAAGATCGCTGATCTGCGCCAGCGGCGGGTCCGCGGGATCCAGCGGCACGTACGCATCGGTCAACACTTTTTGCAATGTCTGGGAGACGTCTGCGATAACGCTGTAGTCCGCCACGATCGAGTCCTTCAGCTTCCCTCGGTCTCGGAAAAACTGCGCCGTTCGGCCGGCGTAGACCCCCATGCAAATGCTTTGCCGCGCTGATCTGGCAGTGCGGCTTTCCTGTTTTCAGGCGGTTGCGCCATGCGGCCATTCCCTCGATCGCGCCGGGGTGGACAAATTTGTCCATCCATCGCGGCAAAACCGCCGCCTTGCGCCGCGGCGGGAGACGTCTGCTTCCATCAAAATTCCTTTTGAAAAAATCTTTGGAATTTTTGAACACATGACTTGACGCGCGCAATACTTGGAGTAGAATCTCGGCCCAATCACGCGTGATTGTTTAGGCGAGTTCTTCGCCGTCCAAAAAAACAATTCGCGCCAGGAGGTCCCCCGATGCGAACCCATTCCGGTTACGTTCCTTTCCCCAAGAGCAACCGCCGCGTGCAGGCAAAGGAAGGAATCGTGCGCGAACAGCCGCCCCCGGAAGAATTCAGCGTTCGCGTCTCCATTCGCCCGAAGGAGGCTCATGCCGATTTCTCAGCCGCCGCGCGCGCGCTTCCAAAAGATCGCAAGTATCTGACCCACGCCGAGCATGCGCAAAAGTACGGCGCCGACCCCAATGAGATAAAAGCGGTCACGGATTTCGCCGCAAAGAACGGACTGAAAGTGGTCTCTACGGATGCGTCGCAACGCGTCGTGGTGCTCTCGGGAACTCCCGAAGCGTTTTCCCAGGCATTTCGCGTGAAATTGTTTGGCCGCGTCGTCAATGGAAAGGTGTATCGCGACCGCGCCGGTATGATTTATATCCCTGGTTCGTTGGCTGACATCATCACGGGCGTCTTCGGACTGGCTAATGTTCAGCTCTTCAAGCCGCACTTCAAGGTAACGCGGCGTGAACGAACCGCAGCGGTGCCAACTCCGGCGAAGCCGGCCGGAGCGACGAACACGCCGGTCACTGCGGCAGCGGCCGCAGCCGCGGAAGCATGGGCAAGAGCCACGCCTGCCAACCCGCCGCGTGCAAACCTCGCTGGCGCCCCAACCCCCACAGCGACAACTGCTCCCGCAACTGCGACGGCACCCGCTGCCGCTCCTCACGCGGCGCCCTTCCCCACCGGCTTCGCCCCGCCGCAGATCGCTGCTCTGTACAGTTTCCCGCAAAACCTTGATGGCACCGGCCAGACCATCGCCATTCTCGAACTCGGCGGCGGCTTCCGGACGGACGAAGTCAACACTTACTTTGGCAACCTCAAAATCCCGACCCCCAACATCACCGTCCAGTCGTATCCGAACGGCGGCAGCAACAATCCCGGTACAGATCCTCTTGACCCCGCCAACGCCGACGTTGAAGTCATGCTCGACATCCAGGTCGCGGGCTCCGTCGCTCCGGGCGCGCATCTGGTCGTTTATTTTGCGCCCGATGCTTCCGACAAAAGCTTTCTCGATGTCATGTCCGCCATCGTCCACGACATGGTAAACAACCCCTCGGTGATTTCCATCAGTTGGGGAGGTTCCGAAGATTCCGCTACCGATCAGTTCAAGCAGGAGTTCGACTCCCTGTTGCAATCCGCCGCTCAGTTGGGCATAACCGTCTGTGTCGCTTCCGGCGACGATGGCTCTGCGGACTTTGCCAGCGACGATCCCAATTGGGACGGCAACACACACGTGGATTTTCCCGCTTCGGATCCCTTTGCGCTCGCCTGCGGCGGCACGCAGCTCAACGCATCCGATGGGCAGGTCGCAAGCGAAGTCGCCTGGAACGAAGGGGTCAACGACGGCAGCGGCGGCGGGGTAAGCCGATTCTTTGCGCTTCCCGCTTATCAGCAAAATGCCGGAGTTCCTGGCGCGGTCTCTCCTCCGGGGAACGTCATGCGCGGTGTCCCGGACGTTGCCGCGAACGCCGCCGAAGCCACCGGCTACCAGGTTTTGTGCGACGACCAGAAATTCCCGGATCCCACGCAGGGCATTCCGCCGGTCGGCGGCACCAGTGCCGTCGCCCCTCTCTGGGCCGGCCTCATTGCCCGCATCAATCAGGCCCTCGGTACGCGCGCGGGCTTCCTCAATCCTCTGCTATATGGGATTCCCGCAAATTCGGGCGGATTCAACGACATCACGCAAGGCAACAATGGAGCGTACAACGCCGGCGCCGGATGGGATCCATGCACCGGCCTTGGGTCTCCTAATGGAGAAAAGCTCCTGCAAGCGCTCCAGGGCCCCGCTCCTGGTCCACCATCCGCCCCGCCCGCGTAGGCCTGGGCGGCATTCAATTCATCGACGAATCACGCGGGAATGAAATTAGTTGTCTCTCGCCTAACTGATCGGGAACCCATCTTCATCACTAGGTTGCATCGTTATTGTATACTCCACTTCCTTTTCCTTGGTGGGATTGTGCCTTATCGTCACTGAGAAATCAGCGTTGGCATCGACAGTTTTGCCGGATAAATCAAAATCGAAGATTGCCTCTCCATTCGCGTCTACCTCTTGGTCTGAAATATCGATAGTCTTGCCCGGCATTCCCTTCGCGTCCACCTCACGCAATTGAACCCGGGCTTTGTTTCCTGTCTTGAAGCCCGTAATTTTGAGGTGAAGTTCTCTCCATTGCAAACCACTGGCGTTGTGACAACCAAAGGTCGCCCCATAGGCACCCTTGCTGTCAACATCCTCCGTGCCCCTGGCCAGTCCAGCCTTTGCACGCTTCGTCGTCTCTCCCTGAACATCGATGGGCATCGTAGCAATTCCTCTCTCCAACTTCGTGAGTCCCGGGTATCGACCCGCCAAAGAATAGCAAATTATCCACTGCGTGGAGAAGATCGACGAACGGTTGCCGAACAGCATGCCACAAGATCAAACATTGTTGTCGCGGGTTTACGATTTGGAGCGAATTGCGGGCAAACCGGAAGTAATGCACTTGATGAAAATGCACCTCCGGTCGATGTGTACACAGAATAATAAGAACCATTCTAATCGAGTCCCACAATTGGAAGTTCCTGACGGCAGGTGACTACAACGGTTCCAAACACCGTTGGAGTCAACAGCGAGCGGAAAGAAATCTGCCCCATTGCTTGGTCGAATTGTTTCCTTTCTAGAAGTGGTTTGGGACCCAATTGGATGGACGCCGAACACCTGGGCGGTCTGGGGCAGGGCTCCAATCCGAAAACTCGTCGAACACCAAAACAGGTGGCCTAACCGTTTGAAGAGGCTCAACCGTCGCGCTTTTCGCATTCGCCGATTGGACCTCGAAAAAAAACGTTCTCAATTCCCGGGCCATTTAGATCCAGCAGTTGGGTAGAATCGATCCAACTCCGACCGTAGTCCTGCCGGGCGTAGACAGGCGCGAGTCTACGCAAGGACGCCGGCGCGTCGATGCGTTCCATCACGACCTCGATAAAGCAGCAGGCATCACTGTGCTCAGAGTGCTACAAGGCAGATTCAAGCTCCGATTGCGCTAATCCTCTGACCCACGGGGGCGTTGGGTTTCCGTTTGTTGGCCTGTATTTCCGACCTATTAAGGATATATGTCTTCGCATGGGCGCGGCGCGAAAGCCTGAAGACGACACCCCTGTTCATGCTCTTCATGCAACCTGAGCGATCTGTATTCAGTGGAACACCTCGCCCTGCTTCACCATTTTCTCCATCGCTGCATTACGAAGGGCCTGTCAACGGACACGGAACTCCATCTGTTCGTGGAGCTCAAGTTGAACACCGGAAACACTCCCGAACTTGCCGCCTTCAATGGCACAGGTTCCGATGCCCTCCGTCAGCAGCTGAAATGCCTGCTCGCAAGATTCGCCGCATCGTGCGCACTACACCGACCCGGCGGCCATGATTGGGGCTGGGCATTTGTTCCTTTATTGCTCGACCCGTCGCCCGTTTCCCCGGTTACCCATCCTCTCATTCTCCATCGCAGGATAGTTTGGAGCCGCTTTCTTTACTAGTTGTACTTGACAGTCCCTGGAAGTGTATCTATCGTAACGTACACAACGGAGCCTAGCCGGTACCAGGAAATCTCCATGTCGACAGCCCCGAAGCAAGCCTTGTCGAGGCCCGACGCCTTAACCGGCGAACTCGATACTTCTCCGGAGGCCGTGTCCCAGCCACAGGCCACCAGTGTCCCTCCCCAGACAGGATTCTCCTTCGCTGGCTGGGTCCGGACCATGATTCACGAACTTCGGAGTCCAAGGGGCTGGAAACTCGGCGGAGAAATCGTTGGAGGGATTCTGCTGGCGTGGAGTGCACTCCTTGCCGTAATGACCTACCATTCGGCTCACCTTGTTGAACTCAAGGATGGTGCCGAGCGATCCTACTACCAGCTGGTTGGCGACCTCGCCCATTCCTCCTCGCAAGTACGAATTGGCGCCACGTTCCGTGTTCCACAAGTCATGCTGCGCAGGGTTCCGGTAAAGGATAACCTGGGCCCCATCGACTCCCTGTGGCTCACTTTGGGTGGAAAAGAGGACACGGTCGCCGCCTATCATCAGAACGTGCAACAGATATTTCGTCTGCATCTGCAAGGCCTGAATGTACGAAACACCGATTGGAGTCTGCCGGAAGTGAAGGCGGCAATCGAGGTGTTGCGGGACCTCGGACCGGATGGCTGGTACGATGCGCGGGTGATGGACCGCACTGCCGTGCCACAGACACAGTCACTTGCCTGGCTATGGAAAAATCAGCATTCTACTGCTTATCCGGATATGTCCGCCGCCACTCTTCTCGAGGGCGTGAAGCTCGACGGCATCAGTTTTCAGGGATTCGAACTCACGGGCGCAGATTTGCAGGGAACCTCAATGAAGGGCGCCATCCTGAAGTACGCCCATCTTGCGGACTCCAACCTGCAAAATGCGAACCTTGAGAAAGCAGACATTTCATCCACCGACCTGAAATTCTCTGTCCTCGACAATGCAAACCTGACCAATGCCTACATCGTTTCGGCGACGAGCAACTCCGCTCGTTTCAGGAACACGGTCCTTCGTGGAGCTTTTCTGGGTGAAATCGACTGTTCCTCCTGCAATTTCCTGGAGGCCGACCTCGAAGGCGCAACCCTCGGGAAAGCCAATCTCCGGAACGCTTATCTTCAGAACGCAAGCCTCATACGTGCAAACCTCATGCGCGCAGATCTTACCGGGGCTGACCTGAGTTCGAGCACTTTGACCCTTGCTGATTTCAGCGACGCCATCCTCGATTCCGCGGACCTGGGCTATGCAACGGCTTCCCGGACCAGATTCTGCAACGCTTTGCTCCGCAACGCTGATCTCAAATTGGCTGATTTGCGAGGGGCCGACTTCACAGGGGCAAAAGATCTCAGGACTGTCCGGGACTGGACCGATGCGAATATCGCAAACACCATCGGACTGGACAAGCCGCTACGTTTGTTTGCGATCGCCAATGGGGCTGTGGAACTGCCGGCGGATTCTCAATGGAAGGCATACAAGCAGGCCGGACGACCAAAGGGCCGCTGGCGCGACTTTCTGACCCTGAGAGAGAACTAGCTGTAAGCGTCAATTATTTTCATGCGTGAAGATCATCAGACTGGCGTCCTCTTCGTGAGTCTCGGGGCTCGCGCAATGACGCCCGAGTATGTCGATCTCCTGATCAGCCGGGCGAACAGGGATTGCTCGCGCTGCGTCGTGATGCTCCTCGATGTTGCAGAAGAGACAAATCTGAGAGTGCTTGAGGGACTATCGGAAGAGCAGGTCAGCGCCAGAGTCCGCAGTTACTGCGACGAGCTCACCGCCCACGTGAAGGAACGATGGCGGTCTCCCCAAGTCACTGTCACCTCTCTGTCCTCCAGCTTGAATAATCCCTTGTTCGTCAGATATCGCGAGGCTCTGGCCGGTGCCTACACCGCGGACCGCTCGTTCCGAAGCGCTATTCACAACCAGACCTATCAGAACCTTCAGCCGATCCTCAATCGCCGGGGTGCAAAGAATTCCAGGGCGGAAATCGTGCCAGAGCTGGCGCCGTACCTGCTGCTGGAACTGGCGTACAAGCTTTTTGTGGCAAATGAAGGAATCGCCGGGGTGGAGTATGCAGCTGCGTGTAAAGAGATGCACATCTGCGACGCAATCTACGCGGGAGATTTCGAGTGTCTCAAGCAATACACCGGACGGCGACTGGCCTACGTTGGTGTTGAAGGGGATTTGATTCTGGAGAAGATTTCCTACGGCTATAACAGTTCCAGACTTGCTGTCCAGGATATCAGCCTGCTGATCAGGAACGGTGCAAGCTATGCAATTGTCGGTCCCAATGGATCCGGAAAAACCACGCTGCTCAAGATAATCGCCGGTCATTCCACACAACTATCGGGAACACTGTCCTGGGGAGGCATGGACATTACCGGTCTTCGGCCGGGCGAGAGGCCGACAGTAACCGTATTCCAGGACTATGCGCTGTTCCCCCACATGACAGCACTTCAGAATGTTGCCTTCGGCTTGAGGTACAAACGTGGCTACGGCCAACAGGAGGCAGACCGCGCGGCAACAGAGTGGCTGAATAACCTCAATGTCGACCCGCGCCTGAATTGCCATTTGCCTGCCGAACTCAGCGGTGGCGACCAGCAGAGGGTTGCCATCGCGCGAGCTCTGGCGCTTCGGCCTTCAATCCTTTTGCTTGATGAGCCCACGGCAGCCCTAGACGTACGCCAACGGACGAATCTCGGTGGGATGTTGAGGGGAGCGCTCGATAGCGGGTGGATCCACACCTTGATTGTCGTCAGCCACGACTCCGATTTCGCGGCCGAAGTTTGCGATGAGGTGGCACTCCTGTTTGAAGGCAGGTTGCTTTACCAGGGTCAACTCCACGACCTGTATGACCACCCACCCACCGCCCAAGCTGCCGAACAACTCGGTTGTTTCAACGTAATTCGCGGCACCATTTCTGCGGACGGCCGCTTCACCGATGAACACGGGGAGTTTGTTTTCATGGACTCTTCCGGCTCTCTCGCCCCGACAGGCACGTACGGAGAGAAGGCCGCCCTGATCGTTCACCGGAAAGACATGGCGCTGGGTGATGAAGGTCAGGAACTGACTCCGTCTTTCCTCGGAAAAGTGACCGAGGTAACCGACCTCGGCGGCTTCTCGGTTGTCGAGGTGACAACCGCTAGGGGCAGGAGGCTGAAGTCAATCTCCCATGACCTCCGTCCGCCCGATTTGCACAGCAGCGTTCGGATAGGGGCGCGCAAGGTGTTGCTGCTCAATGGAGAGTGACCCCGAAAGGAGATGCCGAATGCAACGTTCCATAACGAACGTTTCCTGCAATTCCAATGCTTCAAGAAGGCAGTTTCTCCGGATGCTCGGCCTGTCTGCGGGCTCAGTCGCTCTGGGCTCGGGCTCTCTCGCTGGCTGCGGGAATTCGGGCGGAGCCAGAGAACTCAAGCTCTACGGAACCGGCACACTGGATATCGGCAACCCTGGCTGGGAGCAGCTGAAACGTGACCTCAACTGTTCGTTGGCCTTTTACGATAACGGTAACGACACAGGGCCCGTGATCACGCAGATGATCATCGGCAATGCCGCAACCGATTATGATCTTGGTGGACTCCAGGGCGGGGCAGAAAGGGAACTCGCGGACGCGGGCAAGATCCTTCCATGGAACCTCGAGAAAATTCCGAACTGGGCATCCTTGTGGGACTGGGCGCAGGCAGTTTCCTACTGCAAATGGCAAGGCAAACAATACGGCATACCTGTAGTGGTAAACGCCGATTCCATGATTTATCTGCCAAAACACGTTGGCACCATTGATTCCTACGCCGCTGTGTTTGACCCGAAGTTGCGCGGAAAAACATCCATGGAGGATGCATGGATCAACTCCGCCATCTTTACGGCGATCTTTCTCAAGGAAAATGCTATCCAGAGAATTGCCGATCCCGGCGATCTGACAGAATCGGAACTGGGAGCGGTTATGGAGTTTCTGATTGCAAAGAAGCGCAGCGGACAGTTCAGGACTTTCTGGAACGGCTGGGAAAACGGGCTCAACCTCGTCCTTAACGAGGAAGTCTATGTCATGACCGGTTGGGAGCCCATTGCGTACGCCGCCCAGGAAAAGGGGATCGACGCACGGTACGCAGTTCCCAAAGAAGGCTACGAAGGGTGGTCCAACGACTTGCTCCTTCACGTTGGCGCACAATCACGCGGATTGGTGGATTTGGCCCACGAATTTGCCAATTGGGAAATGAGCGGTTTCTACGGTTGCTCCCTGGCGAAGAAGCGGGGTTACGTCGTTCCGAACAACAGTGGCGTTGAGTTCGCCAGGGCTCATGCCGCCGAATTCAACCCTGACCAGCAAAACACTGTGGTTGAAAATGTCCGCAACAAGTTCAGGCAGATGAAAGGGTCTGTCTACTGGCAGAACGTGAGACCGAAACAATACAAATTGTACGAGCAGTGGTGGAGCAAGTTGCGCGCTTCCTGAAATCGACATTTTCACTACCATGTTAAAATCAGCCACAGGAACACAAGGACCAGCGTACTTCGGGAACATCCCTTACTGGATCCCGATTGCTTTCCTGTTTGCTTTCGGCTTCGCGCCGTGGATCGTCATTGTCATCCAGAGTTTTTCAACCATGGATGATGCAGGTCACTTTCGGTTGCTCACTTCCGGGCAAAGCTACTACGAGATCCTCGCGGGCTACCGGCTCGCTGTGCTTGGCCAGATCCTGCGAAGGGGCTTGTTCGTTGCTACTCTCGACATTTCCCTGGCTATCCCTGTTGCCTTTCTCGTCGTCCGCCTTGTTCCGAACTGGCTCCGCAACCTAATGATTGTGGGGCTCACGTTGCCATTTTTCTCAAGCGATGTAACCAGAGCCTTTGCCTGGCGGGAAATGCTTGGTGGGCACGGATTTGTGAACAACACCCTTGCAGCCTTACATCTGCCTCCCATTGACTGGATCATCTTCAGTGAATTCGGTGTGACTATAGCTCTGGTTTCAAGTACCGCACCTTTCGCGATCTTCCCCATTATCATTCGACTTGCGACAATCCGGCCATCGATCTGGCTTGCCGCTGATGACCTCGGGATAGGAGCATTCCGCGAATTCGTTTTCGTGGCCGCGCCATTGTCATTACCCGGCATCCTCTTCGGATGGATTGCTTCTTTTGTGGTTACAATCGGGGCATCCGCAGAAATTGCCATGCTGCAGGGGACCAGTCAGCTGAGCCTGTCAAAAATGATCGCAGACCTTGAAAGCGCCCGGGAAATCCCTGAAGTGTTTGCGCTCTGTACCCTCTCGGGTCTGTTTCTGTTTTCTTTGGCGATTCTCGGTGCCTTCGCCTTTACCAGAACGCTGGGTAACCACGCTCCGCCTTCAGGCCGGAGGAAGCTGTCATGACCGGTTGGGCGAAGAAAGGCGGGGTGCGGGACAACATCTTCCGTGTGTTTCTCCTGATTCTCGGAATCTCCATTTTTGTTGTGGTCGTCAGCCCCCTGGTTTCAGTGTGCGCAAAATCACTCACGTATGTCGGCGCCGGACATCCCCGGGGGCTTACAATGCATTGGTATTTCGCGCTGTTCCAGTCGATCAGCCCCGCTTCCTGGCGGAACACCCTATTTGTGTCGGGCAGCGTCGCAATCCTTGGTGCCACTCTGGGATTCATGGCAGCTCTCAACTGGTGGTCACCCCGCCGGATATACTTCCTCCTTGCCTTCTCGTTTGTGATCTCGTCCTTGCCCGCGGCGGCCGAGGCTGCCGCGTTGGCCTACTCGTTTCGTGCTCTCGGGATCCACCGCTCAACAATGCCTCTTCTTGTCGCGGCCCACGCCGTTTGGGTGGTACCTTTTTGCACGATCATCGTGTCAGCCGCCTTTTCCGCAATAAGCGATTCGCAGATAAGCGCGGCCTTCGAACTGTCCAAGGGAAGGCGCATTGTGGTGGCAAAGAAAGTCATTTTGCCAAATGTCCGGCCAGCCATCGTGAGCGCCGCTCTGATCGCCTTTCTGCTGTCTATCAACGAATACGTGCGTACGACATACCTCAGTGGTTCCCTGGATCTGCTCAGCAGGAAAATCAATGGAATGATGATGTCAGGGACCGATCCGACTGTGTATGCGGTAACCGGGTTGAATGTCGCACTGGCACTTGCAGGCCTGGCCGTTCTCACTGCCGGGATTGCTTTGTCCCGGAGGCAAAGCCCCTTACGTGATTGAACGATTGAGTCTTTTCATCTCCGGCTATTCCTGTGTTCCGCAAGTTCAACGCTGCGGATCAATATGGACCTGTCGGTCTCCGTATCGTCCGTAGCACATTTCTGCCACGCCCCAGCAACTCCTTCGCTGACACGTGCCATTGATCACTGAACGCTCAGCGCTGTAACGCCCACACAATCCCAGAAAGAAGCACTCCGGGAGTGCTGCCACCAGCGCGTGTAACCCAGCTCGCCGAAACAAGCCAGCTCTTCATCACTTCCTGCTGGAGCCCGCTTGAAACACAGTCGTAGCGAGTTCTACCTGCCGCGAAAGAGCGGCGAGAAGATCTCCGCGATTTCCAGCGGGCGAGTGATTCCGAGGTCTCTAATACTCTCGACGACGTGCTCTGAGTCGAATGTCTACAAGATTTGGTCCTCAAATCGGCGCAACAGCCAATTTCAAGAATTGAAGCAGGCAATCTTGAACGGTGTGACGACGTGGAGGCACGGCCCCTCGCCGACGACATGTCTCTCGTAATTGCCGATACTCGCTAGCTCCGTTAGAGGCACGCTTTCATCAGGAGATTCGTCGACCATTCAAAGCGGCGCTCTAAATGTCAAAGCGACTCAACCGTTCCGGTCTTCGTGCTCAGCGGTGGGCCCTCAGAGGAGAATTCGTGGATAACCAGTTGAAACCACAGCACATGAAAAATAAAAACGGTCATTCGCTATCTTGCTGAAAACTCACCTAATCCCTTTGCCAGCCGCAAGATAGCGCCGTTCTCAGTCTTTGGGGTTTGCTCCATTTTGCCTAGTTTTACGCGGTCTACTGCTACAATTCTGCTACAATTTGACGCTATTTACTTATTAGTATTAACACTGTAGCAGAATTTCCGGGAAATCTAAGGACTTACCTCTTAAAGTCTGCATTCCATAGAGATACAGCCGTTGTACCTTACATATTTACGAGTTCACACACCGAGAATGTCTGCGGGCCCACAAACGTGAGCAGTTGACCGGTGCGCATTCTTGTGTACGCGGTTTGACCGGCCGGGCATGTGAGTTGAGGCCCCGGGTTGAGCTTCGGGGGCCGGGAGTGCCACCAGTGATACAGGGCAGACACTGAAGCGTCGTAACCTTTGAGTTTTCTCGTTCAGGTCGGCCGCGACCAAGGATGAATTATCGGCATGCACACATTTTTTTGGCATGTTTTCTGTGGCACGCTGCCATTTGGTGAGAAGCGAATAGCCACTACTCTCAGGTGTCCCGTCCGTGTAATCATCCACTTGCGATTACCACTAACGGCATTTCATATGTCTCTTTTAGATACAACTTCGTCGCCCCCAGCAATTCGAGCTGCTGAGAGTTGACCTGACCTTTCGACAAGCCCGGTTGAACTATGAACACCTTAAATCGAGGCTGAAGTGTGTTCAATTTTCTCCGGATGTTTAGAACGGTTTTGCGGGTCCCAACCTCGAAGCGACTCACGCCCTTCTTGTTGACTCGACTGACGTCTCGCTGGATTAAATGCTTCAGTAAGCCATCGACATGCGCACGCCATTGAACCGATTTCTGGGCTTGTCCACAGACCTCAAACAAATCCTTTAATCGGGCGCCAGCCGCATCTGCCTGGGAATACTTGCAATGAAACAGATGGACGATCAAATCGTGCTCCATAATCCTGATTGCAACGACATCCGCAGCTTCGTGCGTGTCGTCATCATCGAAAATCACGTCGTACGTCAGCGGTCTGTCCATGTCGAAGAACACTTGGGGTTCGAGAGGCGCTTTTAACTGCTTCAGTTTTTGAATGAGGTAGTACTGAATGGAGTCGGTAAGCTTCTTATCCGTTTGTGATTCACGGGTCAAAGTGACGTTTTCCCAAGCCCATATGTGGATCTTCTCGGATTCGAATGGCTCCGGGCGGTGGACATGAGGGCGGCAAAGCTGGTTATCCTTGGTAAAAGAATCTTGCTCGAAGCGAACAATCGGAGGGTACCTTGAAAACCATTCCGAGAGTATCTTCCTGCGCTTTCCTATCAGAATCTTAACGTCTGGGCCTTCGACGCGTACGTAATCCACATGAGTCTTCAGGAAACGCAATTCATATTGAGACGATTCGTTGCTTGTGTAGAGCCGAAAACGGATCGGTGAGACAAGATCTGGGCCAACAAGAAGCATACCGACATCTTGAAAGTCATGTTCTCGTTCGCCGAATTGGATCCGAATCGGAGTCTTGTCGAGCGCGTAGAACTCGTCTGGCCACTCGATCGCCAGCGGCATGAGGTGGGGGCGTTTCTCAATGTCTTCTGGAACAATTGAGTGCTTTAGAATCTCCTCCTCTGAGAATGCAACGTCATCCATCTTAGCGCCCATTTCTCTGCACCAACTCACCCACTCGAGCAGGTCCTTAGCAACTCGCCGAGACCAAATGCGTCCTTTCCGTGAGCATCCCACAGTCACTCGCTCACCATTTGCGAATCCGCTTGCGAATATGTTTGTTTTCACCTTGTTTTCGGTGTGGGCTTCAGCCAAACCTGCTGGTACGTCTGCTCCTACGTGCATCGTGAAACGAATCACTCGCCCCAAAACGTGACTCAGCCCAAGTGTCTGTAAGAGCAGACGATTTAGTCCAGAGAACGATCTAAAGACGGCCGTACCCCTGATTAGCTCCACGTCCGTGCCAGCCACGGCCATTGCCAAATCCTCATGTGGCGCCTCGTTATTAGAGGTGTTGATGAACAACAAATTGCTCTCCTGGTCCCAGAAGAGAACATAGAGGTCTAACGAGCGGTCCATGAATTCTCTTAAAGCTCCCCATTCGACTGCGTTCTCCTGCCTGACCACAACGTAAGCAAGATTCTTCACGCGGTTGATCGCCGGCGTGCCAACAATTTCTTCTAATGCGAAGACCCCCTGAATTCGATGAGGGCTCCATTTTTCGCAATGAGTTCGATAGATAACACAACTCATTTTGGGTGTGAGGTTTTGGGGTGGAATTGACGAGGAATTAAGGACAAAACTATCCAGGAACTCCTGCTTGGCCATCTGCTCGCTTGTTGCAGCCTCACTTAGTCGCTTGAGTATGCTGTTCCAATCCGCGTCCTCGGAATACAATTCACGCAATGAGTCATTAACGTCCTGATCTGCTAGGTTCACTACAATGGTCGCTGCCCCGATGGTCTTCTTGGTTCTTGCAAAGCGTCCTGTAAATTGAAGTGTGATAGCCAGGCTCTTGTGAGTATCGTGGAGGGCAGCGATTTTCAGCTCCGGTAGATCGAATCCTTCGCCGAACATGTCCACACAGAGAATGATCCTGGACTCCCTTCGCTCGATTCTGTTTAAGCGACTTGCCCGCTCCAGGGGAGAAAGTTCACTGTGAATGAGGACCGGGCTAAAGTTAGGACCTACATTCTCGTAAATTGGGAGCAGGCTTGTAGCCTTTTCAATTGTCGATGCGCGCGCCATCACCAAGTGGTCGTATCCGGCATCCACGTCCCTTTGTAGCTGGTTCGTCGCTGCCAGAGCAATCGCTTCATCAGCTTTGTCTTGGTCGAATTCTTCCACTGGGAGTAGGTTCAGGGTAGTAAAGTAGCCTTCGGCCTGTGCTTTGCCGAGTGGATAGTTGAAAATTACCCTACCATCAACATGAGCACCATCGTTTCGGAAAGGAGTAGCCGTGAACTGGAGAATTCGCTTTTCGTCGAATCTGTCACGAAACGCCTCCCAAGTAGTGGCCCTGATGTGGTGTGCTTCGTCCACGAACAAGTGAGAGCACAATGACGCACAGAGCTTTTGGTTCGATTCGGAGAAACGAGAAATGAGGCTCATTGTGGTGACAATGACATTACATGCGGCAAAAAACCTGCGGATTTGTTCCGCCGAGCCCAGTCCGTGCTTGAGGATTCCCACCAAGGGATAGCGCGCCAATGGACCTGATATTCCCAATCGCGGTAGAAGACCGAGGGTTATGAATTTATTGGAAATTTGCCGCCTCAGCGGATCTGTAGGAACGATTACGAGAAGCTTCGTTGGACGCTCATGAACGGACAGCGCGACCATGGTCTCGGTCTTTCCTGTACCTGTGGGCATGATTACCGTCGCTGGTTCCTCAGACATTTTCCAGTGCCCAATGGCGGCGTGCAGGGCTCCTATCTGGGGCGCCCGAAGCCCAGTAGTTCCCGCTCCACTTTCCGTTGTTGTTTCTTCTTTAAAGTTGAACTGGTCCTTCCAAGAGCTCAGTACGTCTTGTGTAGCCTTGGTTAGGAGGTCCGGGTGGTAGGATGACAATTCATCAGTGCGCTTCACCCATCGCCCCAAATGTTCCGTTTCTGCTGATGGGGCTTTTCCGTCTGGGGTGATCAAGATTTCTTCACCGGATTCCTCCTCACGGCAGTTGCGTTTCGGAAGCACGATTACTGACCGTCCGATACCGGTCAGAAGCTCACCATGTCGGTTTCCGCGCGTGAACGAGACAACTTCAAATTCAGCGGTTACTTCCGGGGTTCGTGCTTGGAATATTTGATTGTCTTCGAAAGTAAGATCGATGCAAAAGCTTGCGGGGAGCCGGCAGTTGCGTCTTGTCATCGTAGCCCCTCACCCAGCGGAAACCGCACTTCTCTGACTCTGACAGTGTCATCACACCTTACCCGACAGTATCTTCACTACCCTCTTCAGCGATGCCGCGATGACCAACCCCACCAGCACGAGCGTAAGCCGATAAAATACAAAACATGTCCCAGCTACAACCAGGAAGCTCAGCAACTCCACGGGACCCGGGTATTTCAACGGCCATATCGCCATCCTGTCCAGCGCTTTATCGAATTGCTCGTCGGTAAAATTCGCACGCTCACGCAATATCGAACGAATCGGCTCCACGCGGGCACGCGAACGGCTGTCCGAAGCGGACAGACCCACAATCACAACCGGTACTAGAAAAGCCAGCACAAGAGTCAGGCCCATTCCCAGGCCAACCGTCACGATCGGTTTTGTAATGTCCGGCCCCGCGTAGAGCAGCTGGGAGGGGTTCTTGAAGAGCCCGCCTTGTGCCGAAGCGAATCCAAAGAACACATCCGACCTGATGAATTGCCAGAGCGTCTTCGAGTCCGACAGCACATACGCTCCGTTCAGTCTTGTCAGGAAAAACACTCCAAAGAAGAAAAGCGAAGCAAACAGTATGTTGCGCAAAAATGGCTCAAAATGTTCAAACCCGCGTCTTTCGTCAGGCGAGCGCACATCCGGAACCAAATCGTCCCCCACCTGCTCACTCGTGAAATGGTAAATCCACGCCGCAAAAGTAACGACCATCGTACAAAAGAGCAGAAACACGGCTCCCGCAACAGCCTGCATGGTAAAAGCGCAGAACCCGAACACCCGGTTGGCAGAAAGCGTGGCTTGTGAACCGGGAACCGTCGGTGCGAGATTCCATCCCATCAGCAGATCCTTCGTTCCGTCCACTCCCCTCGAAGGGTCCCACGCGAACATACAATCCACGTACCACTCCCGCCAGCTGACGACAAACGCGAGGACACTCAACAGGAGTCCCACAAAGACGGCTACTCCCGCCATCCTGTGATAATGCTCAAGCAGGTCCCGGTCGTTCAGGGCCACACCGTCTTCGCGAATCAGCATTTTCGATGCCGACAGGTTGCGAACGACTTGAGAAACATTGTTCAGGGACGCAAACGCGAAAAATGCAGCAACCGGTACGACAAAACTGAAATTTACCGACCAGTTGATTTCGTTCAGGTAGCCCAGTCGCTTGCCCACCGCGGCAAAATTTACCGAATCCAGGTGCAACCCCATACTCACCAGGGTCAGGCAGATTCCCACGAAAGCGAGCCCGCTGAAAATGAGGATTGGCGGAGTCGTCTCGAACCAAAGGACAACTGGTTGGCCACGCTTGCTGAGCTCGGCAAGTATCGGCATGCTTGACCCACTCCGTCAGGCAAACAACCGGCGATCCATCGAATGGAGGTCCTTGGGATCAAAATAGGGCGCTACCCATTTGTCATTTGTCGAAAGAAACCAGCTCGCGGCTACCGCTGACTGACGCGAATTCGCCTGTACGGACCTGGCTGCAGACTTCGCGGGTGCTCCTTTTCTCATGTAGCGGTCGAGAAAGTTGAAATGATCGACAAGCGCGAGGGCCTCGATGGCAAACGCGGTAGCGACATCGCCATCATGTATCTCCAGGAGGTTGTCCCCGTTCAGATGCTCTCCGCCGTTTGCCAGGTTCGAAGAACCGCAATACACCACGGGGTCGGCACCATTAAACCCGCAAACGACAAATTTATGATGAATTTGATGGCCGGCAACCACAGGAATCTGGTCGAATGGCGGCGGCAGCAGTGTGGTTCCCGGCTTTCCGGTTACGAGAACACCTGTAGCCTGGCCTGGCGTGTAGAGGAAGATTCCACCGGGACTGTCGGAAATACCGTAGCTGTAGATATTTTGCTGTTTGTGAAGGTTCTGCAAGGCTGTGTATACGGGATTCGCATTGGAACCCTTCGCGCTGTTCTTCGTCCTTGCGTTTTTCTTGGCCTTGGCATTTGGTTTCCCAGGTTTGTCGAGACTTCCGTCATCGATCTGCATGACGGCGAACAGCACGCTTCCAATCGATTGTCCCGACGTAGTTTCCTGCCCAATACGATTAACCAGTCCCTGCAGGATCATGGCCGCCTTGTCTGGCGTATGTGGCGAAAATGTAATGCTCGCGTTCGGGACATTCGGCGAACCGACGCGGAACGGCGCTGCGGCAAGCGGCGAATTTTCAAATACCTCTGCCGCCCCGTCCTTCCACGCTTCATCGAACACCTTCGAGTATTCTGCCGCGACGCTTGCGTCATTGAAGACGATCACGTGATTCGAATTCACATACATGCCCGTGACCGAGAAATTCGTGGAGCCGGTGAGTACCTTGAGCGCCGAAGAATTTCTGGAGACGACAAGCACCTTGTCGTGTGCGTAACGGCCAAACCTCCCGCGCAGGATACCTGCCGGTGCCTTCGCCTGCGACTTGAAAAGCTTCTCGAACTGATCCTCTGGTTTCGTTCCAGCCGCATTGTGGTGCAGCGCAGCGTTATCCAGGATCAAACGGATTCGTCCGGCTCGTGCCAGATTCAACAGAAGTTCGAGTAAGTCTGGCTCATTCAAATCGTAGGCGAACATGTCCAGCCGCAGTGAACTGTCCGCGACTACCTGGTTCAATATCGTAAAGATCTTGTCCCGCGCCGTAAAACCTGACCAGGCGTATTCATCGGCGTAGGTAAACTGCTGCCCTTTGGCGTTCGATCCGGCTGGCAGCGACGTTTGGTAGATAAGATCTTTGTTCTTGGGGCGGATCAGGGCCTTCAGGCCAAAACGATGTACAAAGGCCTGCGACTGCACGAAGCCACGGGTAAAGCCCAGTTCCAGACTGCCCTTCACGAAAGGCGCCACATTCACCGTGACCGCCACGCTGAGACTTGGGTCCAGGGCCAGCAGCGACTGGTCCTTGTCGAAGTATCGGGGTGTCACTACGTAGGTGTACGGTCCAAAGAAGGGCTTCAGCCCCTGATGGATGGACCCCGGGACATGCATCCACCGAAATTTGTGAATCGGTGCATTGATGCTCGCGAAGGGCGATTCGCTCGCGTCCTGTGCGTGCTGGCCCGGAGTCTCAAAGCGCAGTTCATTCTGGATGTAATAGGGAGTTTGCCCCTCAGGCTGGCACTCGATTGTGAATCCCGCGAGATTCCTGGCCGCGTTTCCGTCCGCCAGATCGAAGCCCAGCAAAGTCTTTGCGTCGCCCACATGGGCCCTGACCGACAACGAACCCTTTTTTGCGATAACACTGGCCATCAGTCACCTCCTCAGGAAATCAGATAGCGCTAGGGCGTCTTTGGCGCCGCTGTGGCGGCAGGCGCTTGTGGACAACTCGCGGCGCAGGGCAGCGCGATACACGGGGCAACACACGTTGTCGCCGGGCTGGCTGGCGTTGTTCCCGGTGTGGTGGTACCTGGTTTCTTTGTATCGGGGATCGTGAAAACCAGCGGCTTGCCGTTTCCGTCGGTAATGTCCAACGGCATGTAGATAGGGGTACCCTTTTTAACTACTGCTTCCGCGTCTTCCGCAGCCTGTATCTTCTTCTCTGCATCCTGGACTGCGACGTCTGCCGCTTTTTTGTCTGCGGCAGCCTTGTCGGCGAGTACTTGTTCCGGCGACTTCGGTACCGGTGCACCTTTTGCTGGCGGTGGCGCTTGTGGTTGCCCTGCTGCACCTGGATTCGGACCGGCTGCTCCACCTTTCGCCGGCGACGGCGTAGCTTCCTTTTCGCCCGTGGCGGGCTTGGCCTTATTTTCGGGAGTCGCCGCATTCGCACCCGGTGGCGCAGCAGGCGGTGCTGCTGCGGGTGGGGTTGCGGCCGGCGGAGCTGCCCCTGGTACTGGAGCGGCAGGCGCCTTGCCAGCATCTTTTTTCGCCGCTGCTTGAGCCTTTGCTAACGAACTTGCGGAAGCGTCTGCCTGTTTTTTTGCGGCGTTTGCCTTTGCTATGGCTGCGTAGGCCTCTTGTTCTGCCCTTACCATAGCCTGAATTTTTTCCTGGCTCGCAGGGTCAACACGCACCCGCATCATGGAAACGACAGCGTAAGTCCCTGGGGTGAGCTTTACCGGAGCAGGCTTGGTGTCCGCGGCAGAAGGGGTTTTGGCGGCCGGTGGTGGTGTCGCCGCCGGCTTTGCGGAAGTCGAACTGTTTTGCGTCAATTTTACAGTTGCGGCCTGGTCCTTGGTTGTCGTGATGTTGATGTTTGTGGAATTGGTGCCGCCAGGGGAGTTCCCGGAAGTGTCGGGATTGGTGTTCCCGCTCGAACTTGGCGCGGGAAATGAGACGAGTGCGTAGTCTCGTCCGGGGATGGTGTCGGTATCTCCCGTGGTGCCGTCGGCCGTATTTTGCACCGCGACGTGGTCGATGACGTCGGCGTGGTCCCCGACAATCGCAAACATCGTCGGGCTCAAAGACTTGATAGTCGCGTGCAAGGGAAGCAGCAATCGCCTGAGGTTGGGCAGTGAGGCAACCTCCCAACCAACTCCGTCCCTCGTGGTCCGGATAACGTGGATCGACTCCGGCAAGTCCTTGACGGCTGAACGTGGGATCTCGATCGACAGATCGATACGGCCCGACTCTGCGGCGTTCTGCCATTTGGACTCTGCATCGGGCTTGCCAGGGCACGTTGCCAAGTGAGTCTTTCCGTTGAGCCACTCAAAGCGGATATTGGTGAAACGCAGGAGTTCAGGATCCAGGTCTAGGGTATCGAAGCAGGTCAAACGCTCGACAGGAATCACGATCTTCCACACCCTTTTGTTGTCTGCCACCTTTCCCGTTCCGGGAGTCAGCTCGACATTATCGGAGACGTGAATTTCGGATTCCATGAAGTGCGGCGCCAAACGATACCTCGGAATTGCCACCGTAGTGCGAATCGGCAAGCTGGTGTCGCTCGTTCTTGGCGTTGAGCCAGGTCTGGAGAGTTGGACAGCAGCGTTACTTCCGGCAAGCCCCCTCGGAATCTTGGGATTCAGGTGCGGGGGGAATTCCATTTGAAACACTACTGGATTATTGGCGAGAGCGGAGGTGGGCAAGGACAAGGTTCCGCAGTGGCCAAAGCTATTGGCTTCGCTATCCAGGTACGTCCAGGAAGGTTGGTTGGCGACAGCGTTGGGTGTTTCAACCGATTTGGGCGGGTGCAGCCAGTTCTTCCAGGATGGCACTCCCAGCAGCTCTACATAAATTTCCTCTTGTGTGCTGGACTGTTGTCCATGGGGTCCAGTTACTTGCGGCAAGTAATTGCATTCGCGCAGCGTCACACGGTCCGCGTCGGCACTCTCGAACTCCCAGGGCGTAAAGGGCGCTTCGCGCCAGTAGTCATCGGAAAGCGGGAAGAAGTTGAGGGACACGGGTTCTGCGGAATAAAATACGTTTTTACCCTCTTGATCGAACTGTTCAACCCAAAGTTGCATGGTCTTGAGGAAAGCATTCCTGAACTCCTGAAGGTTCTGCTTCTCAAGTAGTTCTGCGCGTTTGGTCTCGGCCGTTTGACCCGTTTTTTCCTCTGCAATTGGCACCCGCGCGGTATCTGTTTCCTGCGATCCTCCTGAAAAGAAGGACGGTGTTTCGTCCAGACTCGCTTTTATTTTTGTCAGCGAGTCCCCTTGAACGTGATTGCGCCCAGCCGCAGCCGGGACAACGGCCTTGTGTCGAAGAGGATCGGCGGAAGCTAGGAATTCCGAGGTCTTCGTCAAACTCTGCATCAACGACCGATACTCCTCCTCTATCCCCGGGCAAGTAGTCGAGTCGGGACATGCGCGCAGGAAGTTTTGATAGACATTCCTGATTTCCGAGCGGGGGATTCTGCAGGACAGAAACGATCCCTGGACGTCGCATGAAAGTGACCAGGCAAAATCCTGGCCGCGATCTTCGAGGATGACTCTTGTCAGAGCCGATTGCCAACCGGAATGGGCTGTTTTGTCCGTAGCTTTCTGTGCGGGGGTTCTCGGCACAAACACGATCAACAGGTCCTCGCCTGTCTCGCCGATAAATCCAAAAAAATCGCGCGCTTCCGGCCGGGGAGAAAACAGCGGGGAATAGGTCGAGAACGGATACATTCCTGTGGAAATTGGAGCATCGTTAGCAAACCGGAAACACCCGGGAATGCTCGCTCCATTCGGGCATTTCGAACTATCATCCGTATCTCTCCAGTTTTGGCGAGCCACTTCTGTCTGAATGCCGTGCTCCGTTTCAGGCCTCATGCGGAAGTTATTGACGATCAATTCTGTGAAACTCTTTCGAAGATCGTGTGGAATGACCACGGTTCCAGACGGATCCGACAATTGAATTACGGGAAATTCATATTCGGTGGCTACATCAATCGAGATGTTGAGTAGTAGTTCGTGCGAATTCAAAGGGAACCATGTGTTCGGTCCGAATTGATCGATTTCCGTGAGTCCGCGGGACTGCGCCAGCTGCTTCAAACTAAGACTGCCGCTCGCGGCAATGGCTCCCGATAGGTCCGTACCAGACTGCGCGGGTGGAAGAACGGAGGTCGCGCGTCCTCGCCAATCTCGAACACGCCCCAGAAGATTTCCCCGGACCGTAACGGTCAGGTTCGGGTCGATCGGATGATCCAGTGTTAGAAGCACCGGTGCGCACTTCAGTTTCGGACAGGGGAGAGGATTCAAGGCCGCGACGAAAAATGCCCCGTCCATGCCCGCGAGACACGCTATCAGCCGTCACCCCAGGAACGCGCCGCGCGGGCGAAGGAACTTCTCGCGGAGCGCATCGAGAAACAGTCCCGCGTCCGCCTCCTTGACGCCATCCGCAAAAAACTGCCCGGAAGATTCTCCCGCCCCGACTTCGAAATGGCCGCTCTCGACTACTTCCGGCGGCTCGGCCACGACAATCACCGCCGCCTCTGCCGTGTGTACGGTTGGGAGGAAAAGCAACCCAAAGGGCCCGGGAGCGGAGTGACCGTCGACTACGAAGCCATTGCGGGAAGGGCCGTTCGCGGGATGAACGCGCAGGCCCTCCAGCGCTTCGTCATCGTGTGCGCTCTCGTTTCCGACCTCTATTGCCCCGGATTCAACCCGCGTGAATCCCTGGCGAAGGATTCAAACCTCGCCCGCACTGCCCTGCGCTACAGGATCGATACCGCAAAAATCACTGCCGGGGTTCGAACGGAACTCTCGAAAAATACAAACAGGAAGGACAGCCACAAACCGCAATCCAGAATGCCAGTCAGGCCAGACTAGTTTACTTTCCCGAGGGCCGTGCTTTCGGGCACGGCCCTCTACTTTTTCTACGCTTCAACCGAAGCCCGGCTCTTGCGGCCGGTCGCCATTTTCTGTGCTATGAACATGATCAGCTTGCGGTCCTCCTCCTCCGCCTTGCTCAGGCACTTCCGCAATCTGTGAAGGTAATTCGCCTGCTTGCCGCTGCTGCCAAATGCAATGTCGTCCGACGTTTTCCTCTTCAGCAGGTTCGGCACCCTGGGCGGCTCGTTCCCGTCGTAAAACAGCTGATACAGGGGAATTTCAAGGGCCCGTGCCAGTTTTTCGAGCGTCTCGATCGCCGGCACCGTGTGGCCGTTCTCGACCCGGGAAATGTAACAACGCAGCAGTCCCGTCCGCTTCTCGATGTCACCTTGCGAGAGCTTCTTGCCCTCCCGCAGCCCACGCAAACGATCTCCGATCACCATGATTGCCTCTTTTCCGGAATTGCGAAATACCGGGGACGGATAAACAGGATATTCCTCCGTGCCCGTGTTTACCAAACTGGATTTCACTGGTTCAATCTCGAGACGTCCTTTGGCTCGGCTTCCACAAGCCGCATTGTCACGCCGATCACGCGCCCCACGATGTCCGCCTCGCGCGGATAGGCGAAGCGTCGCACCTGGCATTTCGATTTCGGGTGGGGAACTGCGTTCAGATAGCCGTCGAGCATCTCGCACCAGCTGCAAATAAATTCCCCGCGCAGCTCCACGAAATAGATCGGCCTGTCGTCTTCGTCTTCCCATTTGGCCGGAACGACTTTTCGTTGATTCTGGTCGATCTGCACAATCGAACCGGGCCGGATGATGGGGAACATCGTTCGACTGGAAGAAAATTGAGCCGAAGCTGCGGACTTCGATTGTCGAGGGTATTTCCGTATTTCTCTCGCTCTTCGATGACAACCCAAAAGTGAAGAAGGTTTTCTGCCCGGATAAGCAGTGCTACGACCCCACAAAGAGCAATCCCAGCAAGCACGGCAGACCGCTCCCATCCTTCTCCTGGCTGATTGAGCAGGGAAAGGTCGCAGCCCTGAACTTTCCCATTGGCATGAACCCCGGTCTCGCCAAGGCCATCGGCGTGATGATGAAACTCGATTTCGAGCGTGCCGTGCTCAATCGCGTGCCGGAGATTGAGGCGAATCCTGGGCGGTACTTCCGCCAGGTTCTCTTTCTCTGTGACGAATACCAGCATTTTGCTACCGTGGGCGAAAACGACCCCACGGGCGACGAGAAGTTCTTCAGTCTCTCGCGCCAGCCCAAGTGCATTCCGATCGTCGCCACACAAAGCATCAGCTCGCTGCGTTCGTCGCTGCCCGGCGAGAGCTGGCGGACCCTGCTTCAGACGTTCCGCACGAAGATATTCCTTACACTAGCTGATGACTTCTCTGCCAGGACGGCCAGCGAACTGTGCGGGCGCGAAGACCGGCTCAAGGTCAGCTACAACTTGTCCGAGAGCGGGCACGACGCCCGCGTCAGCCTGCTCACTGGTAACGCACTCTCGCACCGGGCCAACATCACAGCCTCCAAAAGCTACAACACACAGAAAGACTATCGCTTCGATATGAAGGTTTTTACGGAGTTGCGCAACGCGCAATCCGTCGTCATTGCCTACGACGGCTTGAACCCCATCCCGCCCTGCTACTGCTATCTCAAGCCTTATTACAACGACCCGAACAAGTCGTACTTTCAGCAGCTTGAGGAAGGAGCGCTCTGATGCATGGCTTTGAAACCATTCTCCCGTTCCTGAAACCGATTGAGCACCTCATCCTGGACGATTCGGTCAGCGAAGTCATGGTCAACGGTCCGGACCGTGTCTTCATCGAGCGCGACGGTTTCGTCCAACAGGTTCCGGGCATAGAGCTGGGCGAGCGCTCACTGACTGTGGCCGTGAAAAATATCGCGCGGCGCCTGGGCGACGATATCTCCGAATCGAAGCCCATTCTCGATTCAAGGCTCCCCGATGGAAGCCGCGTTGCCGCCGTCATCCCACCATGCAGCTTGAGCGGCGTAACGCTGACGATCCGCAAGTTCAATTCCAGGCATTTCGAAGTCGGGGATCTGATCCGCACGGGGACGCTCGACCGCGCCCTTGCCAATCGATTGGAAGACTATCTGTTGCAGCGTCGAAATCTTCTGATTTCGGGCGGAACCGGAACCGGCAAAACCACACTGCTTACAGCGCTCGGAAAGTTCATTCCCACCGATGAACGCATCCTTCTCATCGAAGACACGGCGGAGATTCAACTGGCCCATGAGAATCTGGTTCGCTTCGAAGCTCGCCGCGAGCAGAATGGCACGCCAGCCGTCTCGATCCGCGACCTCCTCAAAGCCGCACTCCGGCATCGGCCCGACCGTATCCTGCTCGGTGAAATTCGAGGCGGAGAGGCGTTTGATCTGCTCCAGCTTCTGAATACCGGTCACTCCGGAACCATCTCGACGATTCACGCGAGCTCGGCGAAGCAAGGCCTCGCCCGTTTTACAAGCTGTGTTCTGCAAAGCGGCGTGGAGCTCCCCTATCGAGCCATCAAGACAAACATTGGCGACTCACTGAACGTCGTCATTCAAATCGAACGCCGGCCCGGCCGCCGCTTCGTGTCCGAAGTCCTTGAAATCAACAGCTACGATCCGGACGCCGACCTGTTTGACTTCTGTGCGATCTACGTCGCCCCGAGAGACCGCACATGACGACCGTCAATTCCTTCACGCCGAGACAACTCTCGGCCTCCCAATACGCACTCGCCCTCCACCAGCCGGAAGACCGTGTTGCCGTGCTCGTCCGCAACCGTGCCCGCTCGCAAACCATCCAGCGCATCCTCCTTGTCGAAGACATCGCCAGCTCCCCCTTTCAGGATTGGCTCAAAGAGCAAAACGATGCTGGTGCAGACATCTTTCTGGGCATGAATCCTCTGCGGGCGAACAGCTTCACGAGAACGAAGGAAAGCATTCGCGAAATCCGTCACGTCTACCTCGATCTCGACGAAGACGCACCAGCGTCCTTGCGCGCAATACGCACGGATGGCAATACGCCCATTCCCAATTTCGTGCTCGATACTTCACCCGACAAGAACCAGGTCGTTTGGCGGGTCGAAGGCCTCGACAGAGACCAGGCCGAAGGTCTTCTGCGATCCTTGGCCACACAATTCCACGGGGATACGGCTGCCACCGATATTTCTCGTGTGCTCCGAATGCCCGGCTTCACAAACCGCAAATACAATGAACCGTTTCTCGTCCGGGCCATCCAGGAGACGGATGCGACCTACCACCTTCGTGATTTTGCAGCCTACGAGGACTCGCCGGAGGCACCGCGTCGCCTCGCCGATGCCCATCAATCTCCTCGCCGGATGCCCGCGGGGCACAAAAGCCAATCCGAAGCTGACTGGGCCTATGCCAAAAGAGCCCTGGCGCGGGGAGACCACCCCGACCAGGTCATGCAGCGCATCGCCGACCATCGTGCGGACGATAAAGCGGATCCGGACTACTACGCCCGCCTCACGGTGATTAAAGCCCAGCTTGCGCTCATGTCTCCGCAATCGCAGGCCACGACTGACAAGGAATTCCCGCAGGTAACGATCGAGACCACCAGACGGAGGTAGCCATGCCCTTGAAGGAAGCGACGGAATCAAAAGGCACCACGAAACCACACAGTGAACTCGTCGGTATCGCCGAGGCCGCTCGTCTTCTCTCTGTTTCGGTCTCCACGCTCTATGGCTGGGTCTGGCAGAGAAGGATTCCGTTCGTAAAGCTGGGCCGCGCGCTTCGCTTCGAGGTCTCCGATCTTCAGGCTTTCGTCCGCCAAAATCGCGTCGACGCGAGACGGGATTTCAAATCGTAACGACCCGACTTCCGTCACTTGCTACAATAGGCGCGCGGCTGGCAAAGGGTAGAAAAGGAGCCGCAAGTGGGAATCTACCGAAGAGATCGAATCTGGTGGATCACTTATCACGATCAGAACAGAAGGAGAGTCCAGGAGTCTTCGCAAAGCACCATCCGGCGCGACGCCGAACGACTCCATGCGCTGCGAAAATCCGAGGTCCTGCGGGGCGTCTACCGCGAACCCGTGAAAATCAGCCTGGAGAGCTTTGCCGAGCGCTACATGGAATATGCGAAGACCAACAAACGTTCCTGGTTACGGGATCAACAACTGCTGAAGCCGTTGAAGGAATTCTTTCGGCCCGAGCGCCAGTTCTCCGACATCACGGCGCCGGACATCGAAGGGTACAAGCTTCACCGGCGTAAGCAGGTATCCGGTTCGACGGTCAACCGCGAGCTGGCCCTGCTGAAGCACATGTTCAATCTCGCCATCAACTGGGATCTGTACGCAGGCCTGAACCCCCTCCGAAAGGTCAAATTCTTTCAGGAGGTCACTCTGGGTTTTAGAGTCCTGCACCTAGAAGAGGAAACCAAGCTGCTGAAACATGCGACGCCTGCCATTCAGGACATCGTGATTTACGCCCTGAATACGGGATGCCGCATCGGGGAGATTTTTTCTCTCCGTTGGCAGAACGTGGACTTCGAGAAAGGGTTGATCAACGTGTTTGCCGGGAAAACCCAGAAAGTGCGCGTCGTGCCGATCAACAAACCGGTACGGCGCATTCTCGATTTCTGGGCCCTGGGGAGGAAGAACGAATATGTCTTCTACAACCAGAAAACCGGAGAGCGTTTCGTTGATCTCGATGCCGGACTGCAACAGGCTTGTGAAAAGGCAGAGATCCAAGGAGTGACGTGGCACACGCTGCGGCACACCTTTGCGTCACGTCTTCTCGACCGAGGGGTCGACATCATGACAGTCAAGGAGTTATTGGGTCATTCGACGGTGACTGTCACGATGCGCTATACCCATTCAAATCTCGGTTCTAAAGCACTTGCAGTGCGGAAACTGGAGGGCGCTGCTACAATTCTGCTACAGTGTGCACCACAATGCAGCAGTTCGAATCCCGACTGTAGCAAATTGCCAGCTAACCCGCAGAATACGTTAGAATTAAAAACGGAGGAGTGGGTGAGCGGTTGAAACCGGCGGTCTTGAAAACCGTTAGGCCCGAAAGGGCCTCGGGGGTTCGAATCCCTCCTCCTCCGCCATACTTCAGAAACGCTGTAAATATGCGGTGATTTACATCATGCCTCTAGTTTGCTACTATAAACCGGTGATTTGAACCCGGATTTAGTGGCATGCCGACACTCAGCTTATACAAACGAGTCAAGGTTGGGGAACGCTGGAAATACCAGCGAATCCAGGAAGGACGCGGTCACCGCACCAGTGATCTGGCCGGGCCGTTCTATGCCCGGCCCTTTCATAACGGGAGGCAATATTGGAAGACGCTCTTGGCAGAAACGTTTGAGGAAGCTCGTGAGGAGGCCGATCACCTCCACTCTGCCTTCGAGGCCACAGCGAAAGGACTAACGGTAACGGAGTTCGAGAACGCTACCAACGCCCACCGAATTCCACTGAAGAAGGCCGTAGACGACTTCCTCGCAGAAGCATCCAGCAAGAAGAGACCAAAGACCGTTATTGGATACCGACTCAATCTCAACCAGTTTCTCGAATGTGCCAAGTCTACGAAGTTCCTCGATGAAGTTGACAAACAGACTTTGCGGGAATTTCGCGATTACCTTGCAGGCCGCGGATACGAGCCGAGGACACTACACAATCGAATCATGACCGTTCTTTCCCTGCTCAAAGAACACAGAATTCAAACAGGCTTCTCTCTCACCAAGGACCTCCCGACCTTCGAAGATGATCCGCCGGTCCCTTTTACGGACGAAGAACTGAAAAAACTGTTCGCCATCATGTCCGATGAAGACGCAATCCGCTATAAGTTCTTCCTTGGTACCGCTTGCCGTGAACAAGAAGTCCAATTCGCTAGCTGGACTGATGTTGATTTCGAACGAATGGAATTTCACGTCCGGCAAAAACAGGACGTTGGTTTTGCGCCAAAGAATCACGAAAAACGAAGCGTCCCTATTCCTTCGAGCCTCGTGGCTTTACTTAAGCAACGCAGAAAGAAAGCACCTCACACTCGGTGGTTATTCGTTAACAGAAACGATGAACCGGACGGCCACTTCCTTAAAAAGCTCAAGAGAATCGCTTTGGAAGCCGGTCTCAATTGTGGCGAGTGCGTCACCACCGTCAACAAGGGCAGGTATGATCGTAAACGCCCCGTGGAAGTCACCTGTAAGACCGACCCCGTCTGCAGGCATTTCTTCCTGCATCGTTTCCGGAAGACTTGCGCGAGCCGGTGGGAAGCTGCCGGAATCCCGGTCCGCACGATTCAGGCATGGCTTGGACACAAGGACTTGTCCACTACTCAGAGGTATCTGGGCGTCACGGATTCATCGAAGCTGCGTAGCAAAATCAACGCCGCGGCCGGTGATTGATGTATGCGGCCCTTATTTCTTTCGCGCCATCGTCTTCAGAGGATTTTCCTAGTTCTCTTACCAAGCGCCGTAAGCTTCAGCCGTTGACTGCTTAGTTGGAATCTAGGCGCGCATCAGGATCCCGGATTGCTCGTTGTGGCTCCTCTTTTCAGCGGCTTCGTCACGGCAAGTCGTTGATTCTACGGGGATGTGGTCCTGGAGGATTTGAACCACCAACCTCCTGATCCCGAATCAACGCACTAAAGTCGAACAAATCAATCTAAAGCGTTGAATCGGCGTCGGATAGATGAGCAACTTTCTCCCTTAATTGGGCTCCTCATTGGGCTACAAATTGTCGTCGTCCCTTGTGAGAGCTAGCGCCGCATCTCTCGAGCACGGACTCGAGATACATATGGAATGCTGCTCAACACAAACCAGCATTCATGGACGAATGTTGTGTGAGCTACAACATCCTTGAGACGAACGTGCCGTCGCCATGAGTTCGCTGCCATTCTGTCTGCCTAGAACACCTTCTCGAGTTCCCAGCCTTCCGCTTCACGTTTCCCCAACACAACCCTGCCGACGGGTGCCCGATCACGAATCGAGTACAAAAATCCCGCCTGTCGAGTCTTCAGCCCCAACCAGCTCTTCGTTTCGAGGGACACCGCCAAAAGGTCTCCGCCGGGCGACAACACCGCAGACTCAACCAGCGACCGACCGTCCAGGACTCGCGAAATGTCCTCCACCACTCTCGCCCAGAGCTCTTGTTTGTCCGACTTTCTCCGAAGACCGTTCAATAGATTTAGCAGGGGCTCGAGCCGAATTCCTCCATTGCTCGTCATGTATTCGAAGTGAGCAGTTACCCGAGTGAGTTGGCACGTCCTTAAATCATCGGGATGGCATTTCCGGGAGCTCCAAGCACATAGTTTGGCCTCTTTTTCGAGGCAGTGCTTTCCCGCCGCGGACGCGATACCCTCGACCGGCAGGAATCGCGCCCCGGAAATGCTGCTCGAAACAAAAAATTGCTTGAGTGCTTTCTTTCCTGTCGCTACAGATTTTTCGAGTTCGCGCGGCAGCGCCCGTTTTCCGCTTACCTCACAGCGCTCCAGGATGCCCGGAACCACGAGTTTGCCGGTCACCTCGCACTTTTCCCCTTCTTCGGGCAGCAGCGGATGGCTTGTTTCCGAACACAGCGAAAATTCTTCAGCGTACCCGGTTTTGCCGCTCACGACCGAGCGCTGTTGGCGGTCGGCTCGATACTTCTTTCCCGATACTTGGCTCGTTGCCAGTTCGTCTTCGAGCGCCTCGATTCCCGTGAATTCACATTTTCCCAAGAACTGTGGCTCTGCCCGCTTTCCGGTAAGTCCGGATGTCTTGAGCAGGGATTTTATGACTCGTTTCCTGCTGACAGCCGACTCTTCCAGCTCGTCGCGCACAGCGCGTTTACCTGTCGCCGCGCACGTTTCCATGAACTCTGGCAACGCCACGCGGCCACTTTCCTCAGATTTCTCGAGAAGATGCTTCAGCGTCGGGACGCCGCTTACCTCGCAACGTCCCAGACAGTCCAGAGGCGCCAGTTTCTGCGTTCGAGAGCAGCGCGAAAGCTCGGGTGAACGAGCCATTCGGTTTTCTGCAGGAATGACAGCGATGACACTTTCATACGGTGGTTCCGATCCAAAATCGAATGTTCCTTTGACCTGGACCCGCCTTTGTACCGTTCCCTGTAACCCAACCAAAAACGCTTCAAGCTGCGGCGTAAAATCGTCTTCAATCTTCTTTCGCTTGCGCGGGTCGGAGCCTGCCGCTTCGAGCTCCTGCTTCCGACGATCCAGGTAGAAACGGCAAAATTCCGCTACCCCTTCGTCCTGCAGCGCCTTTTGTACGACGACGCCCGGATCGACGCCAACGGCCTCTGGGTTCTTGAGAGGGTCGGCTATGGGGCTCGCTCCCGTCACTCCCGCCGGCACCCAGCGTTCATCCGGAGGGATCGCCACATCGACCAGTCGTTCGTAGCTATCATGGCCTACTGTTGCCCGGACCCTGACGACCGCGGTACCCGCGAAGGAACGCTCTACACCTTGAACTTGCGCCCGGCGGACATTGCCTCCGAAGCTATCTACCCACTCCCTGGCCATGCACTCTGCGCGTGCCGCCGGTTTCTCATCCAGATCTTGTACACGATGGAACGGGTTCGCCGCGATTCGAGTCGTAAGTCGACTGAACGCCGGCGTACCCGGCCGGTACAGAACGGCATTCGACGCGTGGGCCTCGTCGAAGCAGATCCGATCGATTCTTCCGTCGCGTTGGCTGACGTAAACGCCTTCGGCTTCCGGACGGAAGGCGGTCCCAAGACTCGCGAGCGCCGTGAGCACAAAAACGTCGGGCTCCATCGATTTCGTGGCACGCGGGAGGTTCGGGTACGGAATCGTGTCGCGATCCTCGTCCATTCCCCCCAACATCGCATCGATGTTTTTCTCCTGGCTCTCGAGTTCCACCTTCGCGTCGGTAATGCTTTTCTCCGCCAGTCGCGTGGCCGCTTCGACATTCTTGCCGCCCAGAGAAGCGACCACCAGTTCCCGTATTTTCTCCGTGAAAGCGGTGCCATCGCCGCTGCCGTCTTCCTCTTCCTCGTCCACCCCGGAAGCTTCGAGAATGGCTTCGATGTCACCAATGGCATGAGCGGCCATTTGAAGTTTTTCCATCAGTCTCCCGACAATGTATTCTTCGAAGGTCCCACGCAGGATGATGTTCACGATGCAGACGCTGGCATGTTCGGACGCCAAACGCTGAATCCTGCCAATCCGCTGTTCGACAATCATCGGATTCCACGGAAGGTCAAAATTCACTAGAACATTCGCCGCCTGTAGATTCACGCCTTCCGAGCCTGCTTCGGTCGAAACGATGGCATGAATTTCCGGTACCGGTTTTTTGAATCTCGCAATCGTTCGCTGATTGCGTTCACCAGAATCGCCATTGATGAGACCGCACGAGATCCCGCGCTCCCCGAGAAATGCTTCGATCGTCGTTTGCGTTTCGCGGCGCGTCGTAAACACGACGACGCGCCAGCGCTCGGGCTGCTCGGCCTTCAGGTGGTCAACCAACGTGCCGAGGCCCTGCAATTTCGCGGTGACCCGGATTCGCCCGACGACTTGTTCCACGCTCTCCGCGAGCCCGTCGGGAATTGTCCGGTTCCGGGCCATTTGTTTTAGCTGCGCGAGCAACGCGTGCGGGCTGCTGATGAGCGCCTGAAGGATGGAAATCTGTGACAGGCGATTGAGATTCTGGATCGGCCCTGCAATCAGTCGAATCAGTTCCAATTCTTCCGCAGAGGGATTCACCCGATGGAGTTGCACGATCCGTTCTGGGAAGTGCAGGTTCGCATCCGCGCGCCGAATTCGCGACATATAACCATAAACCACCGAACGAAATGCTTCCCGCATCTGCGGATTGAGATGCCGCGCCTCCATACGGCCGTCCGCGATGAACGTTCGGGCGAAAATGCCCTCCGTTCCAAATGGATTCTGATGGCCCCGTGCCACGGCCAATAAATCTACCAGCGAATAGATGTCCCAAAGCCGGTTGTGAATCGGCGTGGCGGTGAGCATCAGGACGTACTTAAACATGCGATTCGCCAGCACCTCGCGGAACTGTTGTGCTACCTGTGGAGCTTGGTTGGCGCCGTACAGATTGCGAAGTTTGTGCGCTTCATCGAGAACCAACATCTCAAACCCCGCTTGTCCCAGCGCATTCAGGTACATCCGCGCGGATTGATACGTGGTAATCACCGCGCCGCCGCCTTCGGGAAGCTCGGCCTGAAAAAGCTCCTTACCTGTGGCGCAAACCCCAGGAATGCCGAACTTGCTCTCAAGCTCCTCTTTCCACTGCGGCATCAACAGCTTCGGACAAACCACCAGGATTTTCGAAATCCTGTTTCGCGACATCAGCTCGCTTGCGACCAGTCCGGCACTGATGGTCTTTCCGAGTCCAACGTCGTCTGCCAGCAAGGTCACTGGCAAGCGCCGGCAAAAGGTAATCAGGTTCTGTACTTGGTGGCGGTAGGGCTCGATGTGGTCGCGCCACTTGTGCTCGGATTTTAGGTCCTGGCGATCTTGGATGAGAATCGGATCGACCAAATCCCATTCCTGGGCGGCCCGGTACAGCTGGTAGGCAGCGGCATCCGGAGCCCGCCGTAGATTCTTGGTTTGCAATTTTGGGACAAGAACGTCCATTGCTGATCAGCCTTCCACCAAACCAACCAATGCCCGCCAAATCGCGACCATTCCATAGGAATCGAGCGCACAGTACGCTCGCAGCTTCCCGCCGAGCTCGGCAGATTCTTTGTCGCTCAGTTCTCCGGAAAGCAGTTCTCTCCAAGCCAGGGCCGCCGTCGCCCCGTTCTGAATGGCCAACCTCGAATAGCTCAATTCCGGAGCGAGGACCGGCAAGACCCGCTTTATCGAAACCTTCCCGAGCAGATCTCGATGGACGAAGTACTGTTTCGCGAAAATATCTTTCAGATCGTAGATGCGATCGTTCACTTCCGCGAGATAGCTCCGCTCCTCGGGCACTCGGTACGCGATGCGGTCGTTCACCTGCGACTCAAACGATTTGTTCCAAACTATGATCCCGCCAAACGAGCCGACGTGTTGCTTAAGAGAATCGAGGAACGATGCGGTTGGGTCGCCCTGCCCGGAGTAGAGAAAATCGCAATGCACCGCTTCCTCGCCTGGCGATCCCACAATGTGCACAGAGTATTGCAGAGGGATCTGGTCATACGGAGAAAACCCATCAAACTGCGGCAAGGGCGGAGCGTACGTCTCGTAGTCGAGGAAATGGAGCGGATAATTCAGTTCGCCGAGGTCTCTGGCGATCGGTTTCTTTTCGAGCACTGTTTCGCCGGTACGGTACACCCGCACCTGCATTTTTTGCACATCGGTGAGTTTGATGTCGGAAGGGACCTTATCTAGTGTGAAAGCGCCAGCATCCACCAATTGCTTGAGCCTTTCCGGGCTGTTGCCGATGCGCGCGATGTCGTGGATACCGTACTCGGGCACGTCCGGGCTGGAGTAGCGAAACGTGCTGCAGTGGCGTGACCTTCCTTTGTAAATACAGCAGCACGGGCCCTTCGGTTCCGTGTCGGACAACAGGTAGGCTCGCGCCTTGTCCAGTTCTCTTGTGACCGTGTCCGCAATCTGGTCGACTCGGCTGGTCATGTCTACGGAGACGAAAAGACGCCCCAAATCGAGCTCACCCTGGCGGATGTAGTTCGGATTCAGATGAACCAGGCAGGCCCTGCTCACCTTCCGCCCATTCTTTCGAAGAAGTATCACCTGGAACGCCAGGTCATAGAGATGCCGTTCGTCGATTTCTGTCGAGGATTTGATTTCGTGAACCGCGTATTCGCCCGCCGTATCATCCAATTGCAGAACATCAATCGCAGCGAGAAGTCCGTCTTTTTCGAACACGGGCTGGAACAACGCCATGGCATTGGCGTCGAGGAGTTCCATCGTCTTTTCTTGTGCCTCCGCCTTTGATCCCGTTACCAGAACGCCGCCGGGAAAGAGTCCCCGCGCTACGCCCTCCACCTCGATGCCTGCGTCAATCACCGCCTGCTCGAACTCTGTTAACTCTCCGGCGTAGTAGACCTCCGGCCGGTGCAGCTTGAGCCATGCGTTTTTGGCGCACTCGCGCCAAAGGACGTAATCGGTTTTCGAAATCCACGCCATAGGGCTGTATCTATGATCGTATGGCTTTCCCGTGGGGCCTGAAACAACCTGTTCCTAGACTCGAACGTAACCATCACAGCACCAAGAGCCTACCCCAGGCCGCGCAGTTAGGTCTAATTTGAAAGAAGGGAGCATGCTTCGATGGCCTTGGTCTTTCAGTACGGCTCCAATTGTTCCGAAAGCCAGTTCAATAGCCACGACCGCCTGTGTGGTGACGCGAAGTTTGTGACCATCGCGGAAACGGTTGACGACTGCCAGCTCGCCTTCGATGTGTGGAGTACAGGACGTGGATGCGCGGCATCTGACATCGTAGCGAGTCCCGGAAACAGGGTTTGGGGTGTGGTCTACGACGTGCCCGATTTTCTAATGGCTAGGGACACCGCCGCACAGCGCAAAAGAAAGTCTCTCGATGCCATTGAAGGTGAAGGCACAAACTACGCTCGCGACCCGATTACCGTGAAGTCCACGAACGGCGAGCTGCTTGCCGCCACCACTTATCGTGTGATCCACCCGAGGGCGGGGCTACGAACTAACGTCGAATACGTCGGCTACATCGTCCGCGGACTTCGCGAACATGGCGTCGCCGCAGAGTACATTGCCAAAGTGAAGGCAATCGCTATCGCGAATAATCCAACCATTGCAGCTGCGGTCAACGCTTTGTAGCTAGCCGATTTTGTCGGTATTGCTCTTGCGAATCCAGTCTTCGACCTCTTTCCCAACACGGACGGCCATCTTGCCACAACTGTTGGCTTCGCCTTCCGACTCCTGGTTGGAATCTAGGCGCACTTCAATGAGCGAACTGACGAGTTCCCCGAGTTCCCGGCAAATACGTCAGCGCAAGACATCGCTTAGATTTCTGGACAATAGTGCTGGAGCAACATCCGGGTCAGCTGTTCTCCCCGCTTCGAGAGACGGCTCAAGCTTTCTTCGCTCATTGCGGCGAAATCCGTTGGATAGCCAATGACATCGTCGCGACTGACCAATCCGGGCAGGTCGAGGGGTAGCGCCCCGTCCTGTTGACCTAGATAAGGAAGGATGAACCCGCGAATCTGACCTGTTTCCACATACATATGTAGCCTATTCACTGCTGCATCCTGTGCTTTTCTGAAAACGGATTCAAAGCTGGCCTCAACCCTGGAATAGAATCCGTAAGGAATCGTCTTTCCCGAGAATTGTCCATAGCCTGCATGGCAACAAATAATGTAGTCTGGCCGGAAAACGTGGAGGCTATACCTTTCCTGGCGCCCGGGTTCTAAACAGGTAATTCCAAGATTGTCGTAAACGCCTCCATCCGTAATTATTACCCGTTGAACCTTGGTCTCGGAACCCTTCTGAAACGTATATTTCCGATCGAACGCGGGCAACAACATTGGGTAGGCAGCCGAACACGCAACAGCGTGAGCCAACGCTACACTGTTCTCTTTCAGTTCGCCGAAGCGCCAATTTCCAGATCGGTGATTTCCAAACCGGAAAGCCGTTCCGGTGCGCAGCTCGCATGCGTTGAAAACAACGCTTAAATTGGCTCGCGCCACCTGCGACACTGCCCGATCCCCAAAGTGGTCTGCGAGCGCCAGTTCTAAGGCATCCGTGCGGCTCGCCCAACGCCGAAAAGGTGGCTCAGCCCGAAGCAAACTCGCAGCTGCCGCAAGTGGCCGGGATATCAGGTTCGTTGCGGCCAATCGCGCGAGCAGCATCGGCGACAACAGGTGTCTAACCGCGGCCCGCTGCAGGCCGACTCGAAGCACGTTCTGCACTGTTTTGTCGAACTCATTAAAGCTCCCCGTCCTATAAGCGTAGAGCCCCGCAATAACGGATCCGCCAGAGACGGCCGAGATAACCGAAACTCGTTCGAGCACACCCCTGTCGCCTAATGCGCGCAAACATCCGAGATGAAACGCGATTGCCCTCGATCCACCACCGGAAAGGGCCAGCGCAATCATAGGAACTGGTCCGGGAGCGCTCGTCTACCCGCTCTCAGTTCATAGACAGCAGAAGCCTCGTCCCCTTTCTTCCTTCGGAAAAGGTAGGCCCCGAGAGAATCTTGTCCAGAGTCCTTCCCGACGATCAATAAGAGGTTTTTGCGAGGTGGGAGGGCACCCCTTGTAAGAATCTGATGCATTCCTCCGAGGTCGATGGTGCTGGGCAAAGGCTCCGAGATAGGATGCGTGTGCCACATTCCGATGTATCCAACAGCCCCGCGGGTACGCTCGTTTCTCCTGTTGTGCTCCTCCGCGGTTCCTTCCACACCACAGACAAACTTTGTCTCTGCATGGTAGCTGTCTGGCGGCGGTCCCGAAACGTCGGTCACCCACAGAATACGAGTGGCGTCATCCCACTCTCCCCACAATAGTCCACCTGTTTCGACCGTCCGTTTTCTTACGCGGCGATTGTTCGATACCCAGGCCTTCATTTCGCGAAGGGCACTCTGCGTGATTCGCACTTCATAATCTCCAGTGCGGATAACGAAATCCGGCTCAAACGCAAAACGGAGAGCGCTTACCGACCGTGAACCTGAATCACTAGGCTGGCCAAAAAAGCATGCAACCGCGGACTCGTTCTTCTGCGAGGCCAGCTCGCTTGCGATCAAGTTCAGGGCGATCGCGGCCAGACCCGAGGAGTCTGCGGCCGAGCCAACGAATGTCGGTTCCGAGCATCCAGGTTCAGGCTGAAAGGGGCGCTGAGTCATTTCCGCAGGAAAAAAGCTATTGGCAAATGCAGACGCGGAAGTACTCCGCAAGACCTCGATTTTTGCTCTTCTCCAAGCGTCCCACGCAGCTCCGCTATGCTCGGGGAATATCACTGCAGTCGCAAGTCTTTGGGCCGTTCGGTCAACCATCATGGCAGCCAGGTACGTCCGCTCGCCTAAGTTCCACAGCATCTCCAGATGCCTTCGCACCATATCCGATGCAGTTGCATCGATGACCACATCGGCTCCATCTCGCCAGTCGGCCGTTTCTTCCAGCACGCCCTCCAAGTCCCAAGTCATTGGTTCGACCTCTAGATCCGGTCTAATCTCCTTCAGATGTTTCGCCAAGGCGACTGCTTTTCCTTCTGCTATGTCGCCCTGGACGTAAGGTTGTCGCACCAGCAAGCCGGGGGTGACCATACCTTTGTCATAGAGGATCAGCTGTCTGACGCCTGCCCTTGTAAGGTAGATCGCGACGTTCGCGCCCAGGGCGCCACACCCCCAAATCGACACCCTTTTCCCCTTAAAATAGGACACAACCGAATCGTGGTCTCTTCGGACCGTTACTTCCGGACGGTCCTCAACTACTGGGCACCACGAAACTGGCGCAAGTTCCAAGCTCTCCGTAAGAAGCGCCTGCATGCAGGCTCTTAGCTCCTCCACCTCGGTGCTGTCGCTCGTCTTACTTATTGTCGTCTGAATGTACTTCGCTGTGGCGTTAGGTATGGCCCACACACTGAGATGTTGTTTTCGTTCACCACCTGCCTTTCCACGCATCGGCGATCCGAGAATTACGTACAAAAGCTTTTCTTCACCGGAGAGAAGACTGGCCAACTTAAGCACGTTGAACAGAAGCTCGCTCGATACTCCTTGTCTCTCACATTCCCTGAACAGATCCGCCCCCTTTGTGGGGTATTCCCAAGGAAGTGGGGCCGAAAACAGAATTGCAACGGCGCATTCGATACCGGACGGAACCCCACCAAGATCATGCCACCCAGTGATTTCAATGAATTTTGCCTTTTCCACGATCTGTGCAAGGCCAACCCAAAACGACCCCTCAAAACGCGGCGTGTCCACTCTTGGAATGACCAGTTTGCCTACGCCAATGCGAGTGTACACGGCGGGCGGATGAAGCGGTTCTCCCTCCGGATCCAGCTGGTTTCTTGCTCCCTGCGTAAGCCACCATTCGAGCCTAGTAAGCAATCCGAACATTCCGTCGCTTGGATTCCACTCTGTGGGACTCTGATAAAGACAGAGATGATAGACCCACTGAACGTGTGGTTTTCCTGCGAATCGCTGATGCTCGACGCGAACTTCCGGCTTCGCAAAGGGAAAGCGTGGCGGGACCAGAATGGTGAAGCGCTCCCGATCTCGCAACGGAAGGCCGCCGTCAAGGCGTTCGATCGACCCCGCAAAGATGTTGATCCTTACAGTTACCCAGCCGGGTATGCTGTTTGGCTCGACCACCTCCTCGATTTCAAGAACATAGTTGTCAGCGGCGGCAATCTCCTCCAGCTGCAGGACCGCTAACTCTTGCCCTGGTGTCATCACAAATCGCCAAAGCCCACTTGCTGTTGCGGCGGCGCCTCGCCACCTCGGGCGGCGGTCACTGCGGCTCCGAGCCTCGACTCCACGCTGTCTCCTGCCTTATTCGACGCTCGCAGGGATAGGCCTTTTTCTGTAAGTTCAAACACCACCGGCTCCGGTGCCTCCGTACTCGTGTGCTCGTGCGTGCAGATGAAATGCCCTGCGTCCACAATTTTCTCGTATTCCTTCCGGGCCTTGCTGTGTGGGGGATTGTCGCCATCCCCATCGCTGAACTCCGACCGCGCGCTTGCGATTACATATCCGCCTGGTTTTTTGTACTTCTCCAGATACGCCATAATGTCTTTTTTGAATGATTCCTGTTCCTCCCCTTCATCTGTCCAGTACATGACCTTTTTTGAACAGTGATGGGCGCTGAGGAGAACATCCCAATTGAGATACTTTTCGCGTTTATTCTCGATGGTCACTTCGAAGACTTCCTTGATCGTTGGGTATTCCCGATCTCCGAAGAACAGCGCCTGCGCTACTGCCTGTCCTTCCCCGAGGGCAATGTTCAGCGCCAGACTCGTGTTATTTCGGGTTCCCGCGGAATCATCCTTGAAGGGAGCATGTACAAATGCCGCGAACGTTGTGGAGGCATCTGTGCCGTCGAGCGAAGATATGGAATGCCCCGGGATCGATAGCAGGCTCGCCGGAAATCTCCGATAGTTGTCTTCCTTCAAAAGATCGTCGAATCCGACTACGCGTACGCGGTCCCCAGATTTGGTTCTCTCCTGTTCGCGAATCGTGATTGCTCTGCGCCGGTGGACTTCCTCTCTAAACGCTTGAGCGTCTTCGCAAAACTCACTCTTGTATTCTCTGAAAATCCGCGGCGTATGCCAGATCTCGCCAATTTGAACTTTCTTTAGAAGCTCTCGAAATCCGCTTACGTGGTCTTTGTCCGGATGAGTGAGCACGAAGACGGCAAGGTATGGCTTTCCATTCTTCTTAGGCAAGAGTCTAACCAATTCGTCAACCACGGGAATGGCCGTTTCATCATCTTCGTCACATTTCTCCATGTGATGCAGATCGATTTGGAGAACCAGCTCATCCGCTTTCACAACAATTGTCGTGCTGTCACCAGTTCCCACAGGCCAAAATACAAAGCCTTTCTTCGGCAACGTGAATTTAGTGCTCATCTGACTCCTCGGCTTTCTGAATAGCGCTGGGCTATTCTGACTTCTTCAAAAATCTCGATCCTTTTTGGATGCGAGCCGCCCTCGTAAGCGCTCTGAAGCTTCGCAATCTCGTTTGCGTTTGCGCCCGCGTTGCGCAAACATCCACAATTCGCCGGAGAACACGACCCCACGCCAGGTGCGTCCCGTGCCCCGAGAAGAAAATCGGTGACCCCGCCGTTAGCTTTCCCTTCGCTGGCGGCTCGGATGGGGCCAGCGGCGGGACCCCGATTACTGGAAGAGCTACCTCTTGTTGGGGGTTCTTGCGATGAGCTTCCATTTTCCGCCATGGCAGTGGCTCGGCGGAAACCGATGCCCGTGAACGTCCGTGCTAAACGACGCAGTCCCATTGCAGCCAGTGCAGGCATAGATTCCGCTTTCAGGGACGACATCGCCGGGATTGAAGAGTTGTCCGACATTACTCATCTGTTTTCCCCTCCTTTCGGGGGATGGCAAGAGCGTACACTAAATGGCTCCATGATACAAGAGGCTCAAATAATATAGAGGCTTATACAATTGCAAGGCTCTTTACATTAGAGCCTCCTTTGTGAGAGTCTTATGCCAGATTCCCTCGGGGCGCTCGCGACGGGGGGCTTGCCTCCACTTCGCGTTTAAGCGCCAATGAGGAGCCAAATTTTTTCCGGCAAGGAGTACCCTATGGTTTCAGCCGTGAACCCAGAACAGGGACTTTCGATCGAAGGAGCAACAGCGATGCCGCGTGGTAGAAGACCAAAGATTGTAAGCAAGGCACCAAGCCGATTGGAACGCTCCGAAAGCGTTCGAAAACAAGTATTGTCGCTTGCAGACGATCTGATGGACGACGGGTACGGAGCACTGCTCCCGCCTCCAGACCCAATAAAAACAGTTGCTAAGCCAGTCCACGACCCCAAGACCGACGGATGGATCGGTCACGTGCAGGAGCCTCTGGGGACGTACATCCAGCGGGTGTCCGTGGTCGACAACTTTTCCCAACGTCCGCCTTTCGATCACGTAACCGATCCAATCTATCGTAGGCTCATCAAGGACTTTCTCCACCGCGCCGAAATGCCAGAGTCGAAAGTGGCTTGCCTAAGCAAGAACGACAAAGATGCGAAGGCAGAGAACCTTGAGGTTTCGGGCGTTTACTACTCCGTGATTGATGGCCTGCAGCGTCTGTATTGCTACTCGCTCGCTATCCTTCTTGCCTGGCGTCGCGAGAGCCTGGTTCGCGACGGCCTGATCGCGCAGGAGGCCTGGGACTACTTTGCCGAGTCAGCCCAATGCAATGGCGATGCCCGCAACGCAACCGAGGAACTGCTCAAGCGAACAACAAGATACGAGGTGTTCTACAACATAGACCTCGGCGGGCTACTCCATTACATGGTTACGTTCAACACGGGCCAGAGGCGCATGAGCCTCGACGTGCAGTTGGAGATTATGCGTGGGCCCTTGGTTAGAGAGCTAGAATCGCAGGGGATACCAGTGTGGCACGACATGGAGAGCATGCCGGGCATGCGCCAGCCCAAAGAAAAATTTGCAGCGGCCGATTTGGTCCTGGCGACCCAGGCGTTCATCACCAACAACGCGCAGCTCAGCGCTAGCACCGAGGCCGAGCGTTTCCTCAACGAAAGTCAGGCCTATCTGGACAATGTAGGGGATATTGAAGACGTCGCAAAAATGCTGAAGCGAATTACCACTGAGCTTCATCCGGAGATCATGCGGATATATGTGAGCGACCCCAGCCGACGTTATATCCTGTCCGGCGGGAGTACGTTCCTTCTCAGCCTCTGCGCTGCGTGCGGTTACGTTCGTAATCGTGGCAACACGAAAAAGATGGAATTAGCGGTGGACAGGCTTCTCAAGGAACTGAAGAAGCCGGGGGATGATCCCCTTAACTTCGAGGAATACCAAAGGGCGCTCGCGACAATCACGTCCTCTCGTGGAAAAGCGATCCGTCGTCTTGTGTACGACACTTTTCTTAGATTCTTCAATGGGGCCAGCACCGAGTTGGAATGGCTGGATACAGCGGCCCAAATTACAGGGGCAACGTCGTAGACTGCCGCGTCAGCCAGAACGGAGGAAAGAGGACGGCGCAGGCCGATCACGCGCGCCCTAGCAATGAATCATCTCCCGCAATCTCCTCATAAAGCTGACGAAGCTTATCAACTGATAGCCCGGTAACCGCAGAAATGTATTCGTGCGTGACGTGAAACCCACCTGGTGTCGCCGGGAAACAGACTTCACACCAGGAAATCGAAGCTTCACCACCTAGCCCCACGCTTGCTTCGAGACCATTGCGGTAGATATGCACGCTCCCCGATCGTCGGCGGAGCCCGTTCAAAAATTCCGTCGCTCCATCCTTGCATCGCGCATCAAATCGGTGGAGGTGCCCCCACTATGCTGGTAGCAGCCGTACCGTGGAACCAAGACGTGATGACGGATTCTCCAATCGTCAATGTGGGGTTTCACCGGTTGAACGTCCGGAACGCGCGGCAAAATCACGTCGCGCTTTTCGTCGATGGTGAAAATCGCGAGACCTAACTCGAACAGCTCGCCAACGGCCTCTTCGATATCTTGAACATACGCCTTCCACAGTTCCGGTTCGTTCGGCTCGATGCAATCTCTGTCCGCAAACACTTTGTCCCATAGATCTTCCATCTCGGCGAAGTGATGGTCTTGTCGTGAAACCATCATCGACTTCGTAAATGCCTCGCTCCTGTGCGACTCTTCCCCGGTTACAAACTGCTCGTGGGTTGTAACGAGTTCAGCCCTAAGCAAACTGAACTCCGCAATTAACCGGGTCGAGCGGATCGCGGAAAGACCCACATCGAAGGCTCCTGCGATTGCCAACAGCGTCTCCGCATTCATGGTCTGATCCTTCTCAACCCGTTGGATCGTGCGCGGCTCCAGACCCGTAACGGCCGCCAAGTGTTCCTGGGTCCAGCCTTTCCGTTCTCTTAGCTCCTGAATTTTCTTTCCGTATCTGAACTCTTGGCGCATCTCGCCTCCTTTCACGGGCATACTAGCGAGACCCCTCGCCCGGCTCCACGACAGAAAGGCGACACGTCCAGAGCGCAGTGGACAGAGGCCGTCGTCACGTTCAACGAGCCGGAATGGTAGTTCTGCAGAATCTCTGACCTGCCGCCCCCATCTCCCGATGTATTCCCAAGACCAGCTGCTGTCAATTTCCTCCATGTCTACGGTAGTGCGCTCTTGGAAGGCGCGCTTTCTTGCCTTGATGCCCGAAACCGAGAGGTACGCACCATCGCAAGTCTTCTTGCACACGCAAGGACGTGCGATCATGAAACAAACGCGCAAATCGATATTCTGTACAAACGTCCCCCTCCAATCTGTAAATTCTCAGTATTGAGATCCGTATCCTCCTATCTCTCCAAACCTCGACTCTACCTGTAGGGCATCGCCCGACGAAGGAATGGCAACTTAGGACAAATTTTGAACGTCTAGTGCGGCACTAGGCCGCCAAGATGGCTCGTGAGCCATTCGACATCATTATGCCTAATTCACTAGGCATTTTGTCGAGAATCGATACAGATGCCTAATATACTGGGTATTCGCAGCACAAGACGAACAATATACTAGGCATTGCTATTGAAATTCGCGTCTGTGCCTAGTATATTGGGCATCATCATGCTTTCTCTACTGGAGATCGGTTCAAGGGTCGCAACTACACGCAGAGCCCACAACCTCAGCCAAGCTGACCTCGCTAAGCAAGCTGGCGTCAGCAGGGCAACTCTGGATGCGCTTGAAAACGGGCGCACGCCTGAACTTGGCTTTGCCAAACTCACCCGGATCCTTGCCGTGCTTGGTCTCGACTTGGCCTTGCGCGAGGAGAACTTGAGGAGACCCACTCTCGACGAACTTCGCGCGGAGGATCGCGATGCTTAAAGTCTGGACCGACGCCGCACCGGCCGGTCTGCTCGACAGGCTGGGCGAACGCGCCAGCACGTTTCTCTACTTCCCAAAGACCGCTGCGCCACGCGCCGTGTCTGTCACCATGCCCGTCCGTCTTTCTTCCTGGGACGTCCCGTTCGGCCTCGCCCCTGTCTTCGACATGAATCTGCCGGAAGGAGCGTTGCGCGAACGTCTGCGCCTAACCTTCGCCAAAGCGACCGGCTCATTCGACGAATTGGATCTGCTGACCGTTGTCGGCCGTTCGCAAGTGGGCCGAATCCGCTACACCGGCGAGAACGAAGAACTCGACCAAACGGTCCCCTTCCAATCAGTCAAAGAAATCCTGCACAGCGGACGCGGCGAAGAACTGTTCCGCTACCTCGTCGAGAAATTCGCAACGTTCTCGGGCATCAGCGGTGTCCAGCCGAAAATTCTGCTGCGCGATGAAAGCGCCGTGGCTGCGGCGGGCTCCGCCAAGGGCCGACTTTCGCAGAGCTACAAAGGCGCGACGCATATCGTTAAGTTCTGGGATCCTCAGGAATACCCGCAACTCGCCGCCAACGAGTATTTCTGCCTCAAGGCCGCCGAACGTTGCGGCCTCGCGGTCCCGCAATATCGCCTCGCGGAAGACGCCATGGCGCTGGTAGTCGACCGTTTCGATCTGCGTCCGGACGGCACCTATCGCGGATTCGAGGATTTCTGCGTGCTCAATGGCAGAACGACCGATCAGAAATATCGCGGCAGTTACGAAACCTCCATCCTCAAACGATTCGAACAATTTGCCCGTTCGCCCGAACTCCTGAGCGATCTCGAGCGGCTCTTCACCATGATTGTCCTCAACTGCGCCATCCGCAACGGCGACGCCCACTTGAAGAACTTTGGCATCGTCTACGATGACGTTCTCGGAGCAGCCCCCTTAGCACCAGTCTATGACTTAGTGACGACCACCGTGTATCTGCAGAAAGACGCCATGGCCCTCACGCTCAACGGAACTACCTCCTGGCCGCAGGCCAAAGCGCTCCAAAGATTGGGAGAAACCCGCATGCGAGGAACGCCCGCGCAGATTCGCCAGCTCTTCGAGCGCGTGTCGGACGCCGTCTCGGAAACGGCAAAGGATATCCATACCTATATAAAGGATCATCCGGCGTTCCAGACCATCGGCGCCGGAATCCTCGAAGAATGGGAAAAAGGCAGGAAGCACTCGCTCTTGCTTCCCTAGCCCATCTCAGGCAAAACCGGGTGCATCATCACAACGGGCCACAAGTGCGGCTAGGCAACGGGGAGCAACGTCAAACTACCAGGAGAGCAGAACCTTATGAAAGAGGGGACGCACGTCCATCCTTTCGCTCTTACCGAGGGCGACCGAATGATCCCATCGGAAGGAATAAGATAATCTGTCAGCAAACACCATGCAGCAACACCACATCGAAAGAACACTTCTCCGTTGCCGGCTTCTTCTTACGCGCAGCGCCGTCCAACGCCTGGGATACCGTACTTCGGCCGAACTTTCCCAGAACAGTGTCACTTTCCTTCACGAATGCCACGCTGTTTTTAAGAGAGCTCAGAAGTTGCTCATCCGTGACCTGCTGGCACTAGAGGCTCAACTTGCGGAAGCCCAGAAAAACCCGGTCGATCAGAAAGAGGCGATTTCCCGTCTTCGGTATTGGATCACCCTTCTTGAGCTCACTTACGATTCTTTCCTCTGGATTGCGGCGAATCACGATCGCAGCGACCTGACCAAATTCTACAAGGGGCCGAAGCATGGCGCACTCTTGTATCAGAACATCGAGTCGGTTATCGAGCTAGCGGAACAACTGAATCAAGAACCTGAAGTATTCGCTATTCCCCTCGACTTCAGCCGTTTTACTTGTGTCGGCGATATTCTCCGAATCCGGCGTCACGCGGATGGCGGGATCTCCCAAGATTTCATCGAAGTCAAAGAGGGAAAGGTCAACGAAGAAATCTTCGACCTTCTTCGAGCGAAAAACCCTGAACGTTACAACGAATTTCTTGGAAAGTATGGAGAAAAGGGCGCGTCACAAATCGAACGCGTCCTCAAGCAAGAGAAAACAATGAACGCTCACGTCGATTTGCTAGGCCTTCAGCCGGGCGTCTACGCGAAAAACGATGTCGTGCGCCTTGTGACCGAGATGGCCATCGGACATGGCGATTCCTTTCAGGACTCCGTTGAATCTTTGGTCCAGAGCGCGCGAGAGAAAAAGTATTCCGTTCAGACGATTGATAATTGTCTCGTAGTGACTGCCCTCAACGCGGACTCGGAAGAGCACTGCTCCAAAATGGATTACACCGCGCGTTTTATTGCTCATGCACGATTTGGACATTTAACGATCGCCACAGACCAGGACAGACTCTTTCAAGCACTGTCCGCGATTCATTTTTTAGACTGGCGCTCCGGCTACGGATCAGTCCTTTGCATCCCGCCCCCACTCCGGGGTCTATCCACACGTTGTTTTCTCGACCTGTTGTTTGGCCGCATCCGCTTGCACCTTCATTTTGACCCCGCGTCCTTTATTCAACTTTGTGCCGAAGCGGGCATTCGCGCCGGTTTTGTCAAGAAACGCACGACCAATCAGCTGCGGTCCAGATTCGGTTGGAGGAAAGGACAGGTCCCCCTCTTTGACGGGCGAGCGGTCGGATATATCACCGGCGCCATAGCCGCAGTGCTTTCCCCCAGCTACATGGACGAGATTCTGTTCAATTGGAGAATGCCTTCGGCCATTGTGCGCCATATCAAGCAGATGGGAGACGAATTGCCCGACACAACTCCGGCCGTTGCCACACCGTATCAGACGTCGCGTCTGTTTTCGGAAACCGATTTGGAGTATCCGTGAGCCGCGCCAGCGGTAAACCGCCTCCCAATCGGCAAACCCAAGGCACCCACTGACACGCACAAGATTGCTCCGGGTCGACGCCGAACTTGACGCGCCGGCGACTCCGCAACTCCACCGCACATCCACGACCCGGTGTGCAGGTTAACGCTGGCATTCGCGAGAAACGCCCCGCTTGGCAGTGTTAAACCACAAGTGGAGAGAGAAAGAGCTGCACTCCGTTTTTGCTCCGCTGTGAATACGACTCAGGCTTCCTTACACCACCATTTGGAGCGGTCGTCGCGCTGCTTAGCGGAGAGCCGGAACCTTCCGAAAACGAAGAACACGCTCGCCAAAAGCGCGACGGGAACAACCACCCATAGAGCGATGATGCCCATGTGCCGGAACTCCCCGTAGTACGAGCCTCCCGGCTCGACCAGGGCGGACTCCCAGAAAAGGACTTCCACCACTACGGCCATGGCCGCCAGGACAAACGCGGCCGGAACCACCCGATCCCTGTCCGCCCGCAGCCGTCTCCAGGCTACCGCACGGTACCGCAAAAGCGGGATAACGACGCGGACCAAAAGCGAAAAACAGATCGCATAAGCCAGGTTCTTCATGATAGAAAGAGACACTAACCGCAAAAGTTGTTGTCGGCAGGGCCCGGAGCAGAAATGTAACGCCGATGCGTTTACGTCGACACGGGCTGAGATCACAGCGGGTTTTGCGACCAGCGTCTCTACTCTTCATCTTCATCGTCACTGCCGTGGTCGCCAAATAGCCAGATACCGCCGAGGATAGTCGCCGCGAGTGCGCCAAGCGTTTTGGCGTTCTTCTGCCTCACGGCATTGTCATGAACAAATTGCGTGAGCCACTGAAAAGAACCGTCCCAATTCTTGTGTGCGGGCAAGTATTTCAGGTTGGTGATGAAGCCGGGGACGGGAACATGGTCCTCCATAACCACTGGCAAGATGGCCTTATTGCAGCCAATGGCGATTCCGATTTCTTGCGGCACGTAGTCAGAGGAACGCGCGTCGTGCGTCCAGAGCAGGACGAATAGATCGCAGGCTCGTATCGCTCGGACGATTTCGTCGTTTAATTTTTGGCTCGGCAACACGGAGTACTCAGCCGCGAATACCTCTGTAACGCCTGGCTGCGTCAGTGTCGCGCGCGCCCAATCGACAACATGGAGGTTCTTGCTGGAGTAGCTGACGAAAAGGTTGTAGGCCATTATTGATCCTCGCTACCTCGGGACAGGAATCTTGCTCGTGTGAATCCGGAGCCAAGCGTCAAAGACGGAGAGTGCCTCGGCGGCCCCGACGACGTTTAAGCCAAACAGACGCGGCACAAGTGCACCGAGAGCCTGGATAGCTGAGAAACCGCCACTGCGACTAGATAGTCTATCGAGAAGTGTAGTCAGCACACGTTGACGCAGGTCAGGAATCGAGCAAGCTTTATAGAGCTCTGCCAAAAATCGTCCCGCGATATTGATGAGAGCGCTCAAGTCCACGTTTTCGCTGCGGAACAGTTCAAGGCATCGCGAAAATGGCCATCGGTTCGGATTCCATTCTGCCAATGCCCCTCCACTGACCAGGCTGTTGCTGCTCATGCTCGTAAACTGATATCCCCAGCCGAAAAGCTTTGTCGTGCAGTCGTAGAAATCTTTCTCTGCCACAGAACCTGTACTAGCCATCCACTGCAGGACAATCTGTGTCCATACTCTCTTCACCCCGAATTCGGATATGGCATAGGCGCCGACGACGGCGTCATCACTCCAGAGAACATGACCTGGCTTTGCCGCTAAGGCGATACTTTCTGCGCCATCCTGACCAAATAGACGCGACATCAGTTTTCTCTTTTCAGGATCGATTGCGGCTAAGTCAATACCAGACATTACGCGACAGTTCGCTTCCAAGGTCTTGATTAGCTCGCGGAGTGCCTCCGCTTTCTCCCTGCGGCCCGACGCAGATTCGGAAACCATGTAGTAGCCATCATCGTTCTTCCCCGCGTACCCTGTCTCACCTCCAGGCAGCAGCATCTCCACAACCATTTGCTTCAGCTCATTAACCGTGCCAGACGACACCACAAATCTCCCTGGAATCGACGATAGGACCTTGGTCTGGTCCAAGAGGAAAAGCGTGCCGATAGTTGTGAGGTCGATCACGATGGCGTTCTGGCTGGTTAGAGTGAGGAGGGCACCGCTAACCTCGGTGACGCTCCCATTGCAACATTTGACTTCCGTATCTTCTGAAGTGGCAAGATGCAGGAGTGCATCGAAAGAATTTTGGTTAAAAAAATGTCCAAACAAATGGATTGGCATGGGTTGTCGACCATAGTGTTGGACCATTTCCTGTCGGAATTCTCTGCGGCGGTCCAACGATTGGAGAAATGGAGTCAGGTCATATTCACCTTCGGAGCCCGGTTTCTGGAGTAGCCGAATGGATTCAACTTCAGGCGAATCGGGAAAACGTACTTGCCATTGGGCCATTGAATCCTGATACCGGTAGACGAATTTGCTTTGGATTTCTTGGATGGTTCCCTGGCGGTTGCTGACGTGTCCTGCTGCAATCGTGAAGGTGTCTCCTGCCCGCTTGCCAAGCAATTCTCTTGAGATGGGGTGGTCCGGAGAAAACTCGTGCATTTTTGCGTCGGGATTGGCCGAGTCTTCGATGATCACAAATTGGTCTAATACGTCTCCGAGTTCGCGATAACGCACCGCTGCACCCACCTCCACGATTTCTGAGCGGGAAATCTCGGGCTCCGGTCCATAGGGAGCCATGGCAAGCAAGAATGCACGGTGCGAATCGGCGTCATCGAAGTGTTGGCGCAACAACTCGTAGGCGTAGACTACGGCGGTCGTGGGCGAGTGACCCATTTTGAGAACGCGGACGACAGCAAGGCCAATCGCCGGAGTGACCTCGTCAACCGCCGGCAGGGCTTCTGGTAAAGCGTTTACTAGCTCGGGGCGGTCAATGTGAAGCCCGATGCTCGACAAATGCAGTTGGGCGATCTTGTCGGCAGGATTCTTGTCGATCCGCAGCTGCAAGATGGCGATAGCCGCGTCCGTGTCGTATTTTTCGATCAAGGAGAGTTCAAACTCCAATATGCGGTCATCGGCTTCGCCAGAAGCTCGTAGTCTTTGACAAATTTCGAGGGCCTCCTGGTCGAGGCCCAATCGCGCCGCGCACTGGAGTAGTTGCTTTGTGTCAGATGCCCATTTCGAAACCTCTGCGACGCGCTTCCATAAAGTATGAGCTTCCTGACATCTGCCGAGATCGGCCAGCAGAGAGGCAACATGCCGCATCTCGTCGAGTCTGGAGGTTGCGGTTAGTTCGTTCAATGCCACAAGGGTTAGTTCTAGGGCACCTTCTTTATCCCCCTGCAGAAGTTTCACTCTTGCCCGAAAATAGTGTCGGAGACTCTTGCTAAGATGTTCTTCAGGGACGGATTCGATCAATTCTTCTGCCTTGTTTGATCGTTGACCCACATAGCCGTCAATGGCCCAATGAATCGCCGCTTCTCGAAATCCTGGAGGAAGTTGCTTCGGATATCGAGCAATCTCGCCAAAGCGTGTGAGCGCTTCCTCAGTATCTCCGGACTGGTTTCTTTGCCGCAGTGTTAACCCAAGCATCGCCTCCACATCAGGACCTGCATCTTCCTTCTTAATGGAACGCAGCATGTCAATCGCCGGGGTGAAAAACTGCTCGATGCGCAGGATTTCGGCGTATTCCTTTTGCACCGCGACACTTTCTGGCCTGAGGCTCTTGGCTTCTTCGACATCCTGACGAGCGCCCATACGGTTTTCTGTAACAGCACGGATCGCGGCACGGTCCAATAGAAGCTCAACTAAGATCTCAGGGTTCTTCTGTCGTCTCGCGAGTGTCAATGCTTTAGTGAAGTATTCCTCGGCTTCTGCCGCTTTCTCGCGGCTCCGAATTTTCGTAGGTATACCTACACCTTCCCATCCGGCGAAGATATCTTTGTGGACGGTAATCTTGCCTAGTAATCCCCATCCGCTCGGATTGGATTCGGCGAGTTCCGTGGCCTTCTTCGCAAATGCCATCGCCGTGGACCAATCTTTTTGCAGAAATGCGCGGTTGGCTAGCGCCAGGCACACTTCAACCTCGTTTTGGAGATGTGACGGAACGCTCTCTACCACGGTGGACACGGGCACGGTAAGTGGCGAAGCGTTGATCCACACGGCATGGGCTAGCCTTTCCGTAGGAAATTGCTCACGCAATCCATTCGCGAGTTGATACGCTTTATCGATTTCGCCAAGAAGGAGATATCCGAGAGCTTCATTCGCCAGAGCTTTCGGATCGCTCGGCTGAAAGCTCTTAGCCTCCACGTACAGTGCTCCCGCGCGCTTATAGTCCCCAACGCCTAGCCACGTTGCGCCAAGGTTGGCCTTCACTCTAAATTTCTGGCGATCGGTCAGGCGGTCCCATGAATGATCCTGAAGGCGCTGCAGGAACAAACGGGCCTCCTCTGGTTTGTGGCTTTCGATAAGAGCCTTGCATCGGTCAAGTTCAACATCGATTTCGCCTGACGTCGGTCCCGACCCGATTACTTGAACCGCAGCATAGATGCGCTGTGTTTCATTCAGAATAGGGTCGAGCGTGCCGGGCTCCACGGGCGAATAGAACTGGCCTCGGATGTCGGGGAATTCGTTGAGAAGGTCTTCTATAGCTGCCCAAGGCAGGTATTCGACGACAAATAGTCCAGCTGCTTGATGTTCAAGGTTTATTTCTTTTACGGCTTGTTGACACTCCGTCGCTTGCTTAGCGGTCGCGAGTATCGCGAAAACGTCGAGTTTGGGAGTGAACGAAAGAGCTTCCTTTACTGCTTCCCGAATGACCTTATTCGTTAGTGGCTCAAGCGGTTCGTACATCTTGCACTGGGCCGCCCGATGCGGAGTGGAGGCTGTGGGATCGAAAATGTCTACTCCATGCTGTCGTTGCCCACGGCGGCCGTAAAGTTGAAGATTGTGGTTTTCCCAACGCCGCTGAAGGAGCTTCAGCGCGATCCTTTCAAAATCATCGGGATTAGCAGGAGGCGGTATTCTTATCCGAATCTGAGTCATACGCTAACCTGAACCTCGCTTTGGTGTATAGGTAACCACTTAAGAGAAGAGCGGCGCCAGAAGCACCGCAACCTTGGCCGCTAAATCAGTGAGGCCAGCGACGGATGCGGCGCGATTGATGCCTTCCCAGACTCGCGAGACTAGCTCACGGCTAGGCGTTGGTCTGGCCAGTTGAGTCTGAAGAGTGTCCACATCGACCACAAGGTCCAGCTTCTGCGTTTCGTCAATTCTATCCGACTCCTTGATTGCCTTTCGGAGTTCGGAGAGGGCTTCGCCCAAAGCCTGGAATCGTACGTTGACCTGATTACCGTCACCGAGCGTGATGATGTTTTGACCGGTGGCGTCAATTTTGATTCCTTCAAACCTGTCCCGAGTGAACACGCTTGGACCTCCCATTCTGTCGATACCCGCTGCCGTAATAATGTAATAGCTTGTTGTTGAGGGTATTGTTCCTCCGGCCTTCGTATTGAAACTTTTCGTCACAGGCTTATCTTCCACCCACCCCATGCTCTCCAGGTAGGTTAGGCTGCTATGTACTTGCTGCCCCGTTAGGTCGTTGGAAGCCTTCAAGTCGGCTCTGAGAACGCTGATCGTCACAGCCGCGCCGGTGCTTCTGCCCCTCCGGCTTGTGGCGTTGCGATTTCGGTCGTACAGATACCGAAGCATTATTTCCCTAATTTCGTCGTCAGTGCGCTCGGGCGGCTTGGTCTTTTTGAGGGCCATTCGTTACTCCCCTCTCTTCAGCATTTTACGAGAGATTCCGTTGCAGTAGTTGCAGTCTTTGGACTACCCTCAATTGTAAATACGCGGAACCGTGACAGGTTCGAACCTGTCACGCTTTTTCGTTTATACCTATAGGTGGGTTGAGCCAGTCAATGCTTCCAGCCGACGGCGGGCCGGATGATTGTGAACTGCTTCGCAGGATGGCCGATGATGCGTCTGAACGATCGGCTCGGCGCGAAGCTTGGGGTGTGTTCTACGAGCGGCACGCTAAATACGTTCACCGCAAATGTGCTGCCGCGCACTCGAAGTTGATAGGGATTGAGAACGTGACGGACGCGGTCAGCGACACTTTCCTTCGGGCGTACGAGAAGTCGGCGACGTTCAGGCTATCGGGTGCTTCGGCTGAAGACCAGGAACGGATCGTACGTGCGTGGCTGCTGAGAATCAGCGAGAACATCATTAAGGACCATTTCAGGAATAGTCCAAAGATTGTGTTCGCGGAGGAGCCGGAGCTGGACGACAGGGAGAATGTGCGAGATGAAACGGAAAACTTATCTGTCGGGCCGCCGAGCGCGAAGTCGGCACTCGTTGAAGAAGGTCTGAAGCAGCTAAGTGACCGCGAACAACGGGTCTTGCGTGAGACGGTGTTTTGGTACGTACCTGGCGCTCGTTATCAGCGCATGCCGCACTCAGCAATGGCAAGCCTAGCCAAAGAGCTTAACACCACACCGTCCAATATCCGTCAGATCAGAGTCCGAGCCTTAGAGACACTGCGGCAATATATTCTAGCTCGTTCGTGAGGGGCCCAATATGAAGCAAAGGCGCGAATCTAGTCTCACAAACGATGAACTGCAGCGAGAACTGCAAGAGGTATTTCGTAAGAAGCACTGGGCAGACGTTAAGGCCGAGCGCGTCGAACTTGCGGAAGCCCTAAACACTTCCTCGCAATCGGGTGCTCTGCCTGTGGAAAAAGCGTTGGAGAGATTCGACGCTCAATCCAGATCGACAACGGTTAAACGACGTGGTTATTGGACGCACCCTTCGGTGACAGCGCTGGAGGGAGCTGACCCAATAGAAACGGTGATTGGGCGGGCCCGTACTTTGGTTTTGAAGGCGATGGAAGCTGGATGGAAAGGGCCGCCCTACGATCCGTTTGCGCTGGCTGAATATGATGGAATCCGAATCGTACCTACGGAAGATGTTATCGATGCGCGGACCTATGGGAGCGTGAGCCCCAAGTTCACAATCGAGTTTAATCCGAGCAGGCCCCCTGCAAGGATACGGTACTCGATCGCTCACGAGATCGCACACACTCTTTTCTCTGATTGCGCTGCGACGGTTCGTAACCGTGCCACTCACGAGCAGATGAAAGCTGACGAATGGCAGCTGGAAATGTTGTGCAACATCGCGGCTTCCGAGATTTTGATTCCGCTGGGTAGTCTTGGAAAAGTGCGTGAAGTACTCCCATCTGTCAAGAAGGTCCTAGATCTCCGGCGTGAGTTCCAGGTCTCCTTTGAAGCGATGACGCTGAGGCTCGTTCGGCTGACCGACTATGTGTGTTTTGCATTTGCAGCGAGGTATGACGACGAGAACGACCGATATAGATTGGACTACAGCGTTTCATCTGAAGCGTGGCGTTCAGTTCCGCACCTGGAACAAGGTTTTATTCTTCCAAAGGAGAGTCCTGCATCTGAGTGCACCGCAATTGGGTACACGGCGCAAGGTGAAGAGAAGTGGCTAACAGGTGCTGATACTTGGTCGGTTGAGTACTTGGGAATTCCGCCTTATCCGGGCCAAATTCGACCAAGGGTAATTGGTATAGCGAGCCCGCTTGAAAAAACGACATCTCAAACTTGCCGTATCCGGTACCTCAAAGGTAATGCGCTAGAGCCAAGAGGAACCGGCCAGAGAGTTGTCGTCCAGATCGTGAATGACAAGGCGATGATTTGGGGCGCTGGGTTCTCGCGGCAGGTAAGCAAGAGGTGGCCACAGGCTCAGCTGCAATTCAAGGATTGGGTTCTAGGAGCTCGGGGAGAGTTGAAGTTGGGAAACATTCATGTTGTTAGAGTGGATGATTCGACCACTGTTGCTAGCTTGGTTGCGCAACACGGTTTTGGACCTTCGGATCACCCTCGTATCCGATACAACGCCCTTGCCACTTCTCTTCAGCAGGTTGGAAAACTTGCGAATTCCACTGGGGCTTCGATTCACATGCCTCGAATTGGCGCAGGTTTAGCGGGCGGCTCCTGGGAGGTCGTCGAGGAAATTGTTGAAGAATCTCTTTGTCGGCGGGGCCTGAATGTAACGGTCTACGACCTTCCCCATGACAGAGCTTCAACTGGCAAACAAGGTTCGCTAACTTTTAATCGCAGCGAGCGGGACTGAATTCAAAAGGAGGGATGGCGTGCCTAAACAGATCGTTTTGTTGACTGGTCGAATCGCCGCGGGCAAGACGACGCTGTGCGACCATCTCCGCCGATTTGACGATGTCCATGTTCTAAAAACGAAGGAAATCATTAGAGGCGCAGCCCTAAAGAGGATGGGACATGCGATCGAAGCAGAACGAAAGGCGATGCAGGATTTCGGCGATCGACTCGACCGCGAGACGAAAGGTCAATGGGTCCGCGACGAACTACGACGTTTGTTGGGGAACCTCGGGGCGAATGAGCCGCGCGCAATAATCATTGTTGATTCTGTACGAATCCTGGAGCAAATCAAAGCGATACGCGACTCGTATGGATACACCGTAGTCCATATCCACCTCCATGCCTCCGACAAGGAGTTGGCTCGCCGATATAGTAGGCGCCAGAGCGGCCTCAAAGAGCTTCGTTCATACGGGCAGCTCGCGGACAACGACACGGAAGCGCGTGTAGCAGGACTTGAGAAGGCAGCAGATGTCGTGATCGACACAGAATTGTGTCGACCGATGGATGTGCTCGTAAGAGCGGCAGCGCAAATCGGGCTTTATACGCGGGAGTACGGTCGGACGGTCGACGTAATTGTTGGAGGGCAGTACGGAAGTGAGGGGAAGGGGCACATCGCCTCGTATCTTGCACGAGAATACGACGTTCTGGTCAGAGTGGGAGGACCGAATGCGGGACACAGGGTCTTCATGTCGCCGACGCCGTACATTCATCACCAGCTTCCTTCCGGGACGTTACGGAATACATCAGCTCGGCTGGTTCTGGCTCCCGGGGCAGTCCTAAATGTTGATCTTTTGTTGAAGGAAATGAGTGAGTGCAAAGTTGATGTCGATCGTCTGTTCATTGACCCCCAGGCAATGGTCATTTCAGAAGGAGATATCGCCAGGGAGAGCGGATTAGTCGAGAGGATCGGTTCCACCGGCCAGGGCGTTGGTATGGCGACGGCGCGGAGGATCATCGACAGGGGGAAGAAAATAAAGCTGGCTGGCGATGTGAAGGAATTGAAGAAATACGTCCGCGAGGCTTGGGAGGTCCTGGAAGAGGCTTACAAAAGGGGTTCTCGGATATTGGTCGAAGGAACTCAAGGTACCGGACTGAGCTTGTTTCACGGTCAATATCCCTACGTCACATCGCGAGATACCACAGTCAGCGGCTGTCTCTCGGAGGCGGGGATTTCTCCAAGCCGCGTAAGAAAGGTGATCATTGTTTGCCGCACCTATCCGATCCGGGTTCAAAACCCCGACAATGGAACATCTGGAAAGATGTGGCAAGAAATAAGCTGGAAGACTGTATCAGCTCGATCAGGGATTCCACGTTCGAAGCTCGAAAAGACTGAACGTACGTCGACAACCGATCGACGAAGGCGTGTCAGCGAATTTGATTGGGAACTGTTGCGCAAGTCCTCGGCGATCAACGGACCCACTGATATTGCCTTGACGTTTGCCGACTACCTGGGGAGCAAGAATGCAGACGCCAGGCGATACGAGCAGCTTTCTCCTGAGACGATTCGATTTGTCGAAGAAGTTGAACGAGTGGGATCAGCACCGGTTTCGCTAATCTCTACGGAGTTTCATTTCCGTAGCATTATCGATCGGCGGTCCTGGAGAATTCAATGAACGGGATCACGGTAGAGGAGTTGGTGGAGCACTATCCTTGTTTCTATCATATGGCAGAAGTTGATAGTTGGAACTCAATCCGGAAGAACGGCCTTCTCAGTACTTCGGCACTGCTTGATTTGTTCGAAGTCAACGGCAAGAAACGCTTTGCAATCGAGAGTTGCCATCGGCCGAAATGCGTAACGATTGAACATCCTGAACATGGGCGCGCGGTGATTCGCGATCAGATACCAATGCGTGAGCGATCACTACTGAAGTGCCTTGAAGGTATCAGTCCCAGAAAATGGTATGAGTTCCTCAACGGGAAGGTCTTTCTTTGGGCTACCTTGCACCGGTTAGAAGGCCTTCTCAATGCTCGGGCTTATCGTGGGAAGGAGCATATGATACTGAAAGTCGACGCGAGAGGCCTCTTGTCGAGGTACGCGTCAACGGTGCTCCTGTCGCCCATCAATTCGGGCAGCACGATCTATCGTCCCTCCTTGCGCGGAATGCAGACATTCCAACTGCTTAAGAGCTATCCTTTCGAGGAGCGGAGGAAAAAGCGCGGGTTGCCAGATGCCGTTGCTGAGATGGCCTTTGATTATGCAATACACGACATTCGCAAATACGTGTTGAGGGTTGAAAAACGCCGCGAGAACAGGCTACTGAAAGTGATTTGGGAGAAGAGTTGAGAACGAAGGGCCAAGGCATCGGCGCCGCCCTGCAATACACATGTCGTGAACCTAGAAATACCTTGAGCACCAGAATTGGCATGGACTGTAGAAAGAGTTCCGCTGTGTCCGGTGTTTAGGAGCTGGAGGAGATCGAAGGCCTCGCCGCCGCGAATCTCGCCGAATCTCAGAGAGGTCAGGATTGAAAATGACACACTCGATCGTGCAGATAGAGTGAAACAGCGACCAGGCTGTCTCGACAGACTTGACAGCGACTGCCTAGTGCGGCACCAGGCAGTCGCCCTGTCTTCGAGTACATATTTAAGGGCGTGATATCTCAACGATATGGACCGATCGGATCATCCTCAATCATTACTTCCCGCGGTCCAAATAGAATGACCGTGACCATGTCTAGCGAAGGCCCGGCCGCCCTGTATCGCTTTTAGTCCGCAACCCTCAAGTTCTTTCCCACTCTTGTGCGCGTAATTTCACTGTACGATTCCGGCCGACGATCGCGGAAGAATTGCCAGGTATCCCGCACCTTCTGGATCTCCTCGAAGTCGAGATCGGCAACCAGGAGTTCGTCCTTGTCACGGCTCGCCTGCGCCACGATCTTCCCTCGTGGGTTGCAGAAGTAACTCTTCCCGTAAAACTCTCCGATTGTCCACGGCTGCTCGGTGCCCACACGATTGATGGCAGCCACAAAGTATTGATTCGCCACCGCTTGGGCTGGCTGTTCGAGTTCCCACAGATACTCGGATAATCCAGCTACGGTTGCGGATGGGTTGTAAACAATCTCCGCTCCGTTGAGCCCGAGGATCCTCGCTCCTTCAGGGAAATGCCGGTCGTAGCAGATGTACACTCCGACCCGCGCATGGCGTGTCTCAAATACCGGATAGCCCGCATTTCCCGGTGTGAAATAGAACTTCTCCCAGAAACCAGGGTGGCAATGCGGAATATGGTGCTTGCGGTATTTGCCGAGATATCGGCCGTCCGCGTCGATCACGGCCGCTGTGTTGTAGTACACCCCCGTCATCTCGACTTCGTAGACCGGCACAATCAGCACAATTCCGTGCTTCTTTGCGAGTTTCTGCATCAACGCTACCGTTGGTCCTTCGGGCACCTTCTCCGTGAGACCGTACCATCGCGTTTCCTGCTCCGCGCAGAAGTACGGGCCATAGAACAATTCCTGCAGACCCAAGACCTGTACCTTCTTCTTGGAGGCATCGCGGATCAGCCCTTCGTGTTTCTCGATCATTTTCTTCTTGATGTCGGCAAGCGATGATTTTTCAGCTGACCACTCGCATCTAGCTTGAATCAGCCCACAGCGAACAACACGCGGCATAACAACCTCCGAAGAAAATGCAGGCCAAAAGTCTACGCCCGAACTTTGACCGGAACAATCGGCGCAAAGCCGTTGTCGGGAGAGTTGAGTTGTGGTTCAATAGTCGTGGCAAGGGAGTTTGCCTCC